>Ga0164242_10000822_pt1 | contig 37004 bp, 29 predicted proteins | sample OricomgcompostMG_FD_108783 | JGI IMG/M metagenome (GOLD analysis project Ga0164242, IMG submission 108783) | Miracle-Growth compost microbial communities from Emeryville, California, USA - Original compost - Miracle growth compost (MG) ... | reverse complement strand
GGCTGGGATCAGGCGGTCTCGTCCATGGCCGCGAAGAGTGAGGCTGCCGTCGTCACCGATGCCGCTGACGATCCAGGTCTGACGGTTCGCGACCTGGAGGTCTGGATCGTTCCGTCGGGTGGCGACGCGGTCGCCCAGGCCGAGCGTCTCGCCGGTGCCCGTGGTGATCGACGCTGTCGCATCGCAACTGCGGTTCCGCTGCTCGCGGATCGCGGCGTTGAGGTCGGCCACCTGCTCGCGTCGATCGGCGATGACGACATTCCCGGCCGCGCCCACCTCGGCGAGCGCGGATGTCCGTTCGACCTCGGAGCCGTGGACGACGATCTGGCCCCGTCGCTCGAGTTCGTCGAACACCTCTGCCGGGTCGTCGCCCTTGCGCATGCGGAGGCTGAGGTCGGCGTACTCCGGATCGGCGAACCGATGCACCGTCTCCAGCGTGACGACAGCGGTCGGATGCGCCCACGCGGCCGCGTGATCAAGTACGCCGCCACGCCCGACGGCAGGAAGCTGGTGGCGGTCGCCAACGAACGCGACGCGTGCACCCGCCTCGTCGGCGATCGTCAGCAGCGCCCGGGCGGTGTCCTGGTCGAGCATCCCGGCCTCGTCGACGAGCAGCAGATCGCCTCCGTGGAGTCGGCCCGATTCGTCCGGTGACGGGTTCGGCTGGCGCGACCAGTGGCCGTCGGCATCCCAATGCCAGCCGTGCTGATAGATGAGCCAGGCCGCCGAGTGACCGTCGGCTCCAGTCTCGGTCGTGGCGACCTCGGCAGCCTTCAACGTCGGTGTCACGACGACCAGCCGACGGCCCCACCGGGCGAGGAGCATCTGGGTCGCGCGAAGTGCCGTGGTCTTGCCGGCTCCAGCAGCACCTTCGACCACGACCAGCTCACCGTCGCCCGCGAGCGCGCCAACGACCGCGGCCTGAGTCGGGTCGACGCGGTCCAGGCCTCTCGTGCCGATGCGCGCCCGCCGAGCTGGCCTCGCCGCGCGCCGCGACATTCGAGCGATCAGGTCGGCCTCGACGCCGAGCACGTACGGCGACGACAGCGACCGAAGATGCTCGGGAACGTCGTCGCCGCCCAACAGCCGACTGCACCGAACGACGGTCCTGGCGACGATGTCCTCGGCCAGCTCTATCCGCACGGCGGAGTCGGCGACGACGCAGGTCTGCGCGAGCAGAACCTCGGCTTTTCCGCGAATGTCGGCCTCGTTCCACGCCGACGCCTTCGCTCCGAGCACGGAGACGATCAGATCCGCCGCGGCGTCCCGGTCGATCCATCCCGGCCGCGTGCCCTTGAGCTGCACAGCCGCGCCCGGGTCGCGGTAGCCGAGGTCTCGCAGTTCCTGGTTCCAGCGCTCGACGAGCTCGCGGCCGTCGAGCGGCGCGACCTTGTCGGGCCGAGCCTCCCTCCACGCCCGGCGATCCCACGCCTCTCGCTTCCTCGGTCCGGGCTCCTCGCCAGGATGCTCGCCCCGCCACTCGGCCTCGTACCGATCGACGTTGCGCTGGATCTGTGCCGTCCTGGCGCTGAATGCTCCGACGTACGGCGCGAGCACGGCGATCTCGCTCGTCTCCGGATCGAGGTTGAACCCGTGGGCGGCCAGGACCCTCCGGAACTCGGGGTCGGTTGCGACGGCCGCGTGGCCGATGCCGTTGATGGCCTCGATCGAGTCCCGGAAGCCGACCGAGTGAAGACCGCGCCAGGCGCCGGCTGCGAAGACGCGGGCGTTGATCTGTAGGTGGAGATGACGATGAGGGTCACCCGCGCGTGACGTGTAGTGCCGGATGGCCGCGGCCTCGATCCGCTCAACCGGCATCTGCACCTGGCGGCCGCGCGGGCCCACCCGCGTCGTCGCGTGCTGAGCGACCCATCCGACGATCTCGCTTGCGGCCTTGTCCTGGGCGGCGTCGAGCGCAGCCGAGATCTCCGGGTGGAGCGCGGCCGCCAGCGACCAGGTCTTGGGTCCATTGACGGTGACCTCGACGAACCGCAACGCGTTGGCGTCCTCGCGCACCCGACCCTTCTTGCGGCCGGTATCGACGTCGATGCCGGCGACCCAACGCTCGTAGGCGTCGCCGTCCATCGGTCCGGCGGCGGCGATGCCTTCGGGTGTGGCGGTCAGACGCTCGGCAATACCGGTGCCCTCGCCGAGGTAGTAGTCGTCGGCACGGGATCGATCACGCTCGACGTAGTCGCGAGCGGCCTTCGCTGCGCCGCGATAGAACTTCACCCCGCCATGCACTCGGACCACCCCGATCAAGCGTCCGTCGACTACCGTCGATAACCACATATCTGCAGGTCACAGGCCATTTGTGGCGCTGATTCCTACGATCCTTCGTAGCATGCGTGCCGACTGAAATGAGGGTGTGGGAGAGGGAGAAATTTGGGTGGTTGAAGGAGAGGTGATGGTGGCTGATGGAGAGGGACGGGGCTTAGAAGGAGGTGGAGGGGAGGGCGAGGGGGAGGGTGCAGGTTGTTGGCAAGACGAGCTCCCATGACGGGATAGCCTCACCGTCGTGAACGAGTCGATCGGCGCGACGGACAACTGGCGCGAGGTCGACTACGACGCTGCCTGGGCGCCGTTCGATGAGCGGTTCGCGTTCCAGGCCGACCACTACGAGCGCGACCAACCTGCGATCAAGCTCGCTGACGACTGTCTCGTCCTCGACCTCGCGGAGGTGTTCGCCGGACACGGACCTAGGTTCGCGGCCGGGGAGGCCGCGATCAACACGTCCGCGCTGCGCGCCTTCGTTTGGTTGGCTGCCGACGACGAGTTGATCGCTTTGGACTGGCAGCACCCGGCATACAGGTACTCGCCTGCGCTCCAAGCACTGTCGGACGAGGCTCCAAAGGTTGCGGTCTTCCCCGAGGGCGACTACTTCGCGCACATGACCCAAGACCTGTGCTGGGGCACCTTCGCTCATCCGTGGCAGCAGACGCTGACAATCTGGGGCGAGGACTTGGTCCGCACTCTCGGTGCTGAGCTGCTGACATGGCTTCCACGTCATCGACAGAGCCGCGCATGACTTTTGATTCCGCAAAGGTGCCGGGCGGGGACGTCGCCGCCTGGGGAGCCGAGTGCCGCGAGAAGGCGCTCGGTGGGGTCCGCGACCGCGACTGGCGCGCCATCTACGACTGGACGAAGAGCTGGATCGGATGGGGCGGCGGTGCATGGCTCCCGGACACGTGGCTCCTGTACGCCGTCTCGGCGCTTATCGAGGGCAAGCCTCGGGGCGCCGTCCACTCTCTTGATCTTGGCTTGAAGACGTGGCTCGCGGGTGGCACTGACCGAGCCGCACTGACCTGGTGCAGGGGCGTCATCGTGGTGGACCGACTCGCCGACCCGAAGACCGCACTCCTCGATCTGAGTGACTCCGTGGCCGATGTCCCGGCTTGGGCCGAATCGGATGCCGGCGATCGCCTCGACAGGTGCAGGCACGTGGCCCAGGTGAGTCGCAAGCGGGTCGCCTCTGTGAAGCCTCGGCCTGCTCATGAGGGGCCCGAGAACTTCCTGCACGTCGTCGCACCGCCGGTCGGTGCTCGCACGGACGGCGAGCAGCCAATCGTATGGTCGGCCATCGAGGCGTTCTTTCGGAGCGTGCCTCAATGAGTATCAGCGGAGTCGCAACGGAGTGGCTATCGAGCAGAGCCCTCGCTGAGATCGACGCCGGTGGTTTCGCGCAGGCTGACATCGATGAACTGTTCAGCGTCCCGCCAACTGATCCCGTGCACGTCGGCCTCGAGTTCCTCCGGGCAGCGCGCGATGGCGCTGGGGCGTCTCGTCCGGGCGTCGTCGCGATGCTGGTCGTGCCGCCGCCTTCTTCGGAAGAGCTGGTCCTCCGTGCTCCTGACTTCGCTGAGGTCGCCTCGGCTGCGTGGGAGTACGGGCCGGGGCTTGAGGTGGTCGGTCTCTACCTGCTGGAGCCTCAGGTGTTGGCCGCGCATGAACCGGCAGAGGAGTATCGCTGCCACGTCGACGCGAGCGCTGTCCTGGGAGGTGGTCCGTCGGTCTACTTCCGGTCATGGAGGACGCTCTCTGACGCTGGTAACGGCTGGGAGTTCAGCCAGGCGTTCTACGTTCGGCTGGACGACTGAGGTCGGATCAGTCGCGTAGACTCAATCCATGACCGCCGGAATGGATGAGATCACGCAGTTGGCGTTGACGCTCCCGGTGGATCAACGCGCGCAGGTTGCGAACGCGCTGCTGGCCAGCCTCGACGATCCAGCCGATTCGGCCGAGGTCCACGAGGCGTGGACGGCAGAGATCACGTCTCGGGTCGACGACATCACCAGCGGCCGGGTGCAGACCCTTTCGCGTGACGAGGTCAGGGCTCAACTCGCGGCGGACCGTGCCGCGAGGCAGCAGCGGTGACGCTCGCTGTCCGGTATCACCCGGAGGCTCTTGCCGAGCTTCGCGCCGAGGTCACTTGGTACGAGGAACGTGGCGCCGGGCTCGGTGACCGCTTCGAGGCTGCCGCCGACGAGATCGTCGATACCGTCCTCGAATGGCCGGAGTCCGGAGCGATCTGGCCGGGCTGGGACAGCATCCCGGCTGTCAGGTTGCGGCGCGTGGCTGGCTTCCCGTTCCGTCTCGTGTACCTCGTCCAGTCCTCGGAGCTCGTCGTCGTCGCTTTCGCTCACGACAAGCGGCTCCCCGGTTACTGGCGGGAGCGGGTCAGCGAGTGACCTCATGCGTGGCAAAAACGTGGCAGCAGAGTCATCGGCGGCCGTCGGCCACCAGCAGTGACAGTCACGTTTGCGCAGGTCAGCCCTGCAATGCCGTCGACCACCGTCAACACCCGCTGAGCGTGCCGCGCTTCCCCTGGTACTACTGATCAGCAGCGTTTGCGCAGCTGAGACGCCTAATGTCCCGCCCAACTGCTGCAACAACCCCCACCTTGCCAGCAGCAGATCCTCGGTGTGGCGGGTCGGGATCATCGCCGACTATGAGCCGTCGACTGCCGCCTGAGCATCGGCCAGTCATGGTGATCGCCGCGGCGCACTCGCTGCTCCGTCCGGCCGACCCACTCCGCGATCAACGTGGCCGCCATGTCCGAGGTGTCCTTCAACAAACATCGCACCGCCGGCTCGAACGGCGTGAACGCCGTCGGCGCTGCGCCCGCTTCGGTGGCGCCTGAGCCACCACTTTGACCACCGTAGCCCGGGAGGCACCACCGACGCGGGCCCGGGTGATGCTCAGAGCGGAAGGGTCTGCAGGATCCGTCCACGCTCGTTGTCGTAGCGCTCGACGTTGTCGAGCTTCACCTGCTCATATCCACGGACCATGTCGGGCAGCGCCGCAAGGCGTACGAGATCGGCGTGGTGCGTGGTGCCGATCAGCGGCAGCACACGTTCGATGGTCTGGAGGTAGTCCCCGACCAAGCGTCGCTCGATGCGACGCACCCGCGCCATCCCGAAAGGATCGGCAGGTGTGTGGCGCAACCACCGGAGGCGATAGAGGACAGCGAAGACGATGCCGAACCACGGGCCGAGAGCGATCTTGTTCCTCATGCCCAGTGCTCGAAGGATCGGCGGGTGGAGCCGCCACTGGTAGGTGGTGTCGCGGCCGAACTGGCTCCGTAGCTCAGCGTGGACCTCGGGATCACGCGCGAGCCTGGCCACCTCGTACTCGTCTTTGTAGGCCATCAACTTGAACGCGTAGCGTGCCACCGCCTCGCTGAGGCGCTGGTCTCCGACACGCTGGGCCTGTTCGGCAGCACGAACGTCCTCGACGAGTTCCTCGTATCGCCGGGCGTAGCCGGCGTTCTGGTAGGCAATCAGCTCAGCTCGGCGCCGCGCTACCAGGAGCTCAAGCTTGGACCCCGGCGCCGCTCGCACGATGTCGCTCGGCGCGTGGCCGCGAGTCGGCGCAGGAACATCTCGGGGGTCCGCCGTGATCAGACTCCTGATCGCGGCCTCCAGCGCCGGACGATCGGCGACGTACTGCCGGCCGCGCCGGAATGCCTGGAGGTTGGTCTCGACGGCGACGCCGTTGAGACGCAGCGCCTCCTCGATCGCATCCCAACGCAGGGCCAGCGCCCCGCGCTGGAGGGCGACGCCCAGCAGAAACGCGTTGGCGAACTGCTCGGCCCCGAAGAGAACCTCGGCATAGCGTAGGGAGTCGACCGCGTCGACGCGACCCGGTCCCACCCGGCCGCGGATGTCTTCGACCACCTGGCCCACGGCGGGGAAGGCGACGTCCTTGTTGCTGACCATCGCCCCGGTCGGCACCGATGAGGTCGACAGGACCACCGCGGTATCGGGGCCGAGGACGTCTAGGTTCTTAGCGGCGGCAGCGACCAGGAGGTCGTAGCCCAGGTACAGGTCGCTCTGTCCGTGCCCGACCTTGTTACTGGCGTCGATCGGGGCGGAGCTGAACTTGACGTCGGAGACCACCGCGCCCCCCTTCTGGGCGACACCGGTCTGGTCCAGGGTGCGGACGTGGTAGCCCGCGAGCAGGGCAGCCGTGGCCAAGACCTGCGACGTCGTGACGATGCCGGTCCCGCCGATACCCAGCAGCCGGACGGACTGTGCCGTGACACCGCTTTGGGGCGCGGCCGGCAGATCGGCCGCATCAAGCGCTGGAAGCGCGGACCGCGGCTCCAGTCCTGACCCGTGCTCGACCGTCATGAAGGCGGGGCAGTCTCCGTTCAGGCAGGTGAGGTCGGCGTTGCAGCTGCTCTGCTGGATCCTCGACTTGCGGCCGAAGTCGGTCTCGACCGGGTGCACGGACATGCAGTTGGACTTCGCCCCGCAGTCGCCACAGCCCTCGCACAGCCGTTCGTTGATCATCACCGAGGTCGTGACCGCCGGCGCGTCGCCGCGCTTGCGTTTGCGACGCAGCTCGGTGGCGCACTCTTGTACGTGGATCAACACGGTGGTCCCCGGTGTCGCGGCCAGGATCTGCTCGGCCTCGCCGATCCGGGAGCGGTCCCAGACCCGCACTGATCGCGGCAGTCGCTGGCGACGGAGCGCTCGGGTGTCGTCGGTGGTGACGATGATGCGCGCGACACCCTCGGCCAGCAGCTCCGAAATGAGGTGGGCCACGTCGAGTTGACCCACGGCGGCTTGGCCGCCCGTCATCGCGACGGTCGAGTTGTAGAGCAGTCGGTAGGTGATGTCGGCGCCTGCTGCCACCGCTGCGCGGATGGCGAGGCTGCCGGAGTGGTGGAACGTCCCGTCCCCAAGGTTCTGAGTGAAGTGGCGATCCTTGACGAAGTGGGAGGCTCCGAGCCACAGCGCCCCTTCTCCGCCCATCTGGGTCAGGCCCACCACGTCGCCGACCTGCTTCTCCTCCATGAGCAGTACCAGCGTGTGGCACCCGATGCCGGCGCCGACCTTCGATCCGGACGGCGGCTTCGTGGAGGTGTTGTGCGGACAACCGGAGCAGAAGTACGGCGTACGGGCAGCTGTCGGCAGCAGCGGCAGCTGCAGGCGTCGACGCGTCGACGCCTCTTGCCGGCGTTCTACCCAGTCCCGCACCGGCGCCGCGGCAGGCTCCTCGCGTAGCTGCCGCGCCAGGGCGCCGGCTATCAGGTCCGCATCTAGCTCACCGTAGGCGGGGAAGAGCTCGTCGCCGGCAGCATCGAACTTGCCCAGGATCTGAGGAGACGGCGCGGTGCCGTACAGCAGGGCTCGGAGCTCGGTCTCGATGAAGGAGCGTTTCTCCTCGATGACGATGATGCGGTCCAGGCCCTCCGCGAACGAGAGCACCTCGTCACGGTGGAGAGGCCACACGAGTGCCAGTTTGAGAAGCCGTACGCCGAGCGCCCGGAGTGTGTCCTCATCGACGCCCAACTGAGCAAGTGCCTCCTTGACGTCGAGATAGGTCTTGCCGGCGGTGACGATGCCGATCCTGTCGCCGGCATGGGCCCCCTCGACACGGTTGAGTCGGTTCAGGCCGACGTAAGCGTCGACAGCAGCCATCCGTATGGTGGCGAAGTCGCGTTCCATCGGACCGAGGACCGGTTGCAGCAGCCGGGCATCCGGCTGGTGCGTGCCCGCACCGGCTGGCAGCACAGGGTCGAACGAGTCGTCCAGCAGGTCGATCTCCGTGGATCCGTCAGCGACCGACGTGACGATCTTGAGAGCGGTCCAGAGGCCGCTTGCTCGAGACAGCGCGACCGCGTGCTTTCCGAGAGTCAGGATCTCGGCAGCGTCGACGGGATAGAAGGTCGGGATCGCAAGCTCGGAGAGCATCCGCTCGGAAGCGCAGGGGATGCTGGACGACTTGGCGCCGGGATCGTCTCCGACGAGGGCCACGGCGCCACCGGCCGGTGAGGTTCCCATCAGGTTCGCGTGGCGGAAGGCGTCCGCGGAGCGGTCGAGCCCGGGCGCCTTCCCGTACCAGAACCCGGTGACTCCCTCGACGTCTGCGTCGAACCGGTCGATTAGCTGGGTGCCTTCGACGGCGGTCGCCGCGATCTCCTCGTTGAGGCCGGGCCGGAACGTGATGTGGTGCGCGTGGAGCAGCTTGGCCTGTCTGGCCAGTTCTAGGTCATAGCCCGCCAGAGGAGATCCTTCGTATCCACTGATGTAGGTGCCGATCCGCCGCCCTCGGGCGCTGTCGATCCGGCTCTGGTCGATCGGCAGGCGAGCGAGCGCCTGGATGCCGGTGAGGTGCACTCGCCCCGATCGTTTCTCGTAGCGGTCCGCCAGGGTCATCGCCGTCAGTTCGGTGGCGGACATGTCGCTTCCTCCGTCTCTGGTGCCTCCTCGCCGTTCGACGAGAGAAGCCGCGGTGATGGTGGTCCACGGCCAAGATCGTCGTGAACAATTCCGAATGACAGTTAAGATCGGTTGAACTGCCCATCATGGTCAAGAGTGGTTCGACCAACTGATCGGAATGCGCAATCCGGTCTAGGGTGACAAGGTGGAGGTCAACCGCATGTTCAGCTTCGACGCCCTCGATGCGAGGCTCATCGCTCTGCTGGCTAACGATGCGCGGACTGGCGTCGTACAACTCGCCGATCGTCTGTCCGTCGCCCGCAACACCGTCCAAGCCCGGCTCAAGCGCCTGGTCGAGGAGAAGGTCGTGCGGGGATTCATGCCTCTGATCGATCTTCCGGCGGTCGGCGTCGCAGTGGAGGGCTTCGCCGCCATCGCCCTCGAGCAGGCGCACCTTGATGTCGTCGTCCAGGAGCTGGCCACGTTGCCGCAGGTCCTCGAGGTCCATGCCACCACCGGCCGGGAAGACCTGCTGGTGCGACTGGCCGCTCAGACTCATGCCGACTTGCAGGACGTGATCCAGCGAGTCGTGTCCATACCGGGCGTCGCCCACTCCGATACTCGGATCGTGCTCTCGACGCCTCTGCGCTACCGGGTGCAGCCGCTCCTGAACGCGGTCACCGAACTGGCGGGGTTCGGCCGGTCCACGCCGGCTCCGGCCGAGACCGGTTCGGCTCGACTTCCCGCCGACTGACATCTTCTGGACACGTCGCCGGTGCGAATCTGAAGGGACCCGAAGGACTTACTCCGCCGAAAGGAGCGATGTGATGTCCGACTTGAACCTTCAGCACCCTGGCCGTCCCGACATGCTCAGCCATCAGGCGTACGTGACCCACAATGTCGAGGCGACAGTGGAGTTCTACGAGAAGATCATGGGAATGCCGCTGGTCGACAGCGTGATCGGCGACAAGGTGCCCAGCACGGGCGACGACTTTCCATACTTCCATGTCTTCTTCCGTCAGGGGGACGGCTCCACGATCGCATTCTTCGAGGCGCCGGGACTTCCCAAGGCCAATCCCAAAGGCCACCCCGCATACGACGTCTTCGATCACCTCGCCCTGCAGGTCGACACCACGGCGCGCGTCGATGCGTGGAAGGAGTGGCTGAACGCCAATGGCATCTCCACAGTCGGTCCGATCGACCACGGAATCATCTACAGCGTCTACTTCCGGGACCCCGTCAACGACCTGCGCCTGGAGATCACCACGCCGCTGGATCCCACGTGGAACGACAACGGCGCGCACGCCCAGCAGGAGCTTCTGGCGTGGAGCGACGTCAAGCGCAAGGCGTCGGAGCAGAACGAGAACATCGCCGAGGCGTTGATGAAGTTCATCCAGGTCTACCGCAACGAGTCTCATGGCAACGAACCTGCCTGAGATCAACCGGACGTGAGGAGGGCCACCGCGGACCGCGGTGGCCCTCCTCACGTCCGGTGCGATACCGAGGCAAGCCTCGCGATCGCGCAGACCGACCTGGTGGGTCGCTACTCCATCGGTGCCGACCTGAGGCGGTGCTTCTGGATCTTGCCGACCGATGTGCGCGGCAGGTCCGGGACCAGCTCGATCCTGTCGGGAACCTTGAACTTTGCGAGCCGCTCGCGACAGAAGTCGAGAATGTCCTCCGGGCTCGCCTCGACTCCTTGGTGGAGCACCACGAAGGCGGTCAGCGCCTCGTCGCGCATCTCATCGGGTACGGCGACCGCAGCGGACTCGAAAACGGCGGGATGCTGGTTGATCACCTCCTCGACCTCACTGCAGGCGACGTTCTCGCCGGCGCGCTTGATCATGTCTTTGGCTCGGTCCACGAAGAGGACGAAACCGTCGGGGTCCATGGCCGCGACATCGCCGGTATGGAGCCATCCCTCGGACAGCGTCGAGGCGGTGGCTCCCGGATCCTTCAGGTAGCCAGCCATGACATCGAAGCCCGGCTCGGCTCGAACGAGGAGCTTCCCGGCCCGGCCCGCCGGCACATCGCGGCCGTCGTCGTCGACGAGCCGGATCCGGGAGCCGGGGACGGGGCGCCCCATGGCCTGGCTGGCGCGGGTGCCGAACAACGGGTTCATCACGGGCGGGAACACCGTCTCGGTCATGCCATACAGCTGCAGCAGCTCGACGCCGTACCGCTTCTCGAACTCGTCCGCCTGGGCGGCCGAGACGTTCTGGGCGAAGAGGACGACCCGCAGCTGGTGCATGTGGTCGGCGTCCGAGGCTGGCTGCGCCAGGAGCATACGGATGGGCGCCGCGAACAGGCTCGCGACGGTGGCATCGGTAGCCAGGGCCTGTTCCGACCAGCGGCTCGCGCTGAAGCGAGGTGCCAGAGCCACCGAAGCTCCAGTGACGAAGGCCGACATCGTGGAGTAGTACTGCGCGTTGCCGTGGAAGAGCGGTAAGACGATCAGGTTGCGGTCGTAGCGTCGGAGGCGTAGCTGGCCGGCCACGACCTCACCGGCGTTGAGGTACGCGGCGTGCGTGACCATCACGCCCTTGGGCCTGCTGGTGGTGCCGGAGGTGTACATGATCGCTGCGATCGTGCCCGCGTCGACGCTGGTCAGATCGACCGTGCTCCAGTCGACCGCCGTGACGTCGGGCAGCCATCCGGAGTCGATGTCGAGCACGCGTGCCACGCCCGCGGCGGTGACCGCGCCGGCTAGGTCACCTTGGGTGACGACGACAGCGACGTCGGCGTGCTCGTGCACGTAGCGGAGCTCATCCGCGGTCAAGAGCGGATTCGTAGGGACGATCGCCGCCCCGAGCAGCGCCGCGCCGAACCAGGCGTCGTAGAACTCCGGGCAGTTGGAGAGGTGGATGCCTACCCGATCGCCGGCGCGCACGCCGTGCGCGGCCAGTGTGGCCGCTGCAGCGAGCGCACGCGCCGCCATCTGCGCCCACGTGGTCGTGTCCACCCGGCCGGGGGCACGCTCAAAAGCCAGGAACGGCGCATGTGGCTGCCGGGTCGAGAAGTCCTTCAACACCGTGCCCAGTGACCGGCGTGAGTGAGAGGGGGTGCTGGCGGTCATGGCCGCAACCTAGGTGCGCTTCGCTGTCGAACACATGCCAGTTGGGATCCCTCTCGGACACCCAGCCGACATCTATTTGCTCGTAACGTGAGCTTGCCGCGACCAGATGGCCGGGAGATGGAGGAGTGATGGCATCCGCACTGGAAGGGATTCGCGTCGTCGACATGACGGCGACGGTGATGGGCCCGATGGCGAGCCAGCTGCTCGGCGATCAGGGCGCCGACGTGATCAAGGTGGAGCCCCCCGCCGGCGATACCACTCGCAGTATCCCGCCGATGCAACATCCTAAGATGGGCTGCGCCTTCCTTCAGCTCAACCGCAACAAGCGCAGTGTCGTGCTTGACCTGAAGATCGACCGGCATCTCCAGGCGATGCGCGATCTGCTCGCCAGCGCCGACGTGTTCATGTCTTCCGTGCGCCCGCAGGCGATGGCCCGACTCGGCCTCGGCCCGGACGACCTTGCCGAACTCAGCCCCAGGCTGATCTCGGTCAGTCTCGTCGGCTTCGGCGAAGGCGGTCCCTACACCGGCCGGCCGGCGTACGAGGATCTCATCCAGGGGCTCACGGCTGTGCCCTCGCTGCTGGCTCGCACCGGCTCACCGGAGCCGCACTACGTGCCCACCTCATTCAACGACCGCGGCACCGGTCTGTACGCCGCGCAGGCGATCGTGACCGCTCTGTTCCACCGGGAGCGCACCGGGGAGGCCCAACACATCGAGGTACCGATGTTCGAGTCGATGGCCCAGTTCGTGCTGGGCGATCACATGGGCGGCATGGCCTTCGAGCCTCCCATGGGGCCGCCGGGATATCCACGCACGCTCACCGCCGAGCGTCGTCCCTACCGAACGGCGGACGGCTACATCTGCGCGATCATCTACACGGACAACCACTGGCGCTCCTTCGGGCAGCTGGTCGGACGGCCGGACCTTCTGGAGGATCCGCGCTTCGCAGACTTCGGGGCTCGCACCACCCATGCCGACCACACCTACGCCTTCGTGCGCGAGCAGTTGACCGCCAGGACCACCGCGGAGTGGCTGGGGCTGTTCCAGCAGGCCGACATCCCGGCCACCCCGCTGCATACCCTCGAATCGATCTTCGAGGACCCCCACCTCAACGAAGTCGGGTTCTTCCAGACCACCGAGCACCCCACCGAAGGCACGTTGCGCACCGTGCGGGGGCCGGTCGGCTGGTCGAAGACGCCGCCGACCCTCCGTCGGCACGCGCCGCAGCTGGGACAACACACCGCTGACGTCCTCGTCGAGATGGGTTACGACACCGACGATGCGGCGAAGATCCAGAGCGAAGGCGTGCGGTGAGGGAGCCGGCCGACACCCTCGCGGGCTCGGGTGATTACTCGCACATCGCCTATCGGGTCCGTGCGGGGGTGGCGCACGTGCGCCTCAATCGTCCCGACAAGCTCAACGCCCTGGGCTTCGGTCCGGAGGGCAGCCGTGCCGAGATCCTCGCCGCCCTGCAGTGTGCTGATGCTGACCCGTACGTCGGATCGATCCTCGTCAGCGCCGAGGGCAAGGCGTTCTGCGCCGGCGGCGACCTGACCGGCGCCCCGCCGACAGACACGCCGTACGAGGCCAGTGAGATGGTCGCCGAGGTCGATCGCTTCCACGCCGGGATCCGCGCCGTGCGGAAGCCTCTCGTGGCGGCGGTGCACGGTCTGTGCCTGGGAGCCGGGATGGGCATGCTCGCGCAGTTCGACCTCGTGGTTGCCGCCGCCGATGCCCGCTTCGGCCTGGTGGAGGGCCGCATCGGCCACCCTGGCGCCACCGAACTGGTGGCCGTCATCGGTCCTGCATGGGCGAAGTTCCTCATCCTGACCGGGGAGCTCATCGACGCTCGGGTGGCCGAGCGGATCGGGCTCGTCCTGGCGGTGGTGGCACCCGAGGATCTGCCGGCCCGGGCCGCCGATCTGGCCACGAGGATCGCGGCCACCTCGAGCGAGGCCACGATCCTCAACAAGGCAGCCATCGATGCAGCCGCCGACGCCCTGGGGCGTGTCGACGCTCGCATCGCCGGGCGCACGCGCGACATCGTCACGGTCGCTCATGCCCGTTACGCCACCGCCCCCGACGGCCGACTTTTCGCCGACATCCTCGCCACCGAAGGCGTGGCTGGCATCAAGGCCGCCCGTGACTCCCAGTTCACCGGCCGCTGGCTGCCGGATCCGACGAGTTCCAAGGAGACCGATGATCATCGACGCCACCCAGGGTGACCTGCAGTACCAGTACATCGCACTCGACTATCCCGAGCAGCGCTCCTTCAACGAGGTTTACGGCTACGCCGGCAGCCAAGGCATGGTCCACATCGAGGGCGTCCTCCTCAAGCCGCGTACGGGCGCTTCGAAGACCGTGTTCTTCTTCATGCACCCGGTGACACCCATGGACGTCCTCCCGGTGCCGCGCAGCCTGGCCGCGTCCGGGGCGCACGTATTGTGCGGGCGCACTCGCTACTTCAAGAACGACGCGGCCCTGATCTTCGAGAAGACCCTACTCGACTTCGGCGCCTGGATCCGGTACGCCAAAGAACAGCTCGGCTACGAGAAGGTGGTGCTGGTCGGGTGGAGCGGCGGCGGCTCGCTGTCGATGTTCTACCAGTCGCAGGCCGAGCATCCGACCATCGTCGACACCCCTTACGGCGATCCCGTCGACGTCGCCGGTGCTGGGCTCATTCCGGCGGACGCGGTGGTCTTCCAGGCGGCACACTCCTCTCGGGCACGGGTGCTACTGGAATCTCTGGACGCCTCGGTGCGCGACGAGCTCAACCCCGAGGACCGCGACCCTCACCTGGACCTCTACCGGCCCGAGAACGCCGGCCTGCGTCCCTACAGCGCCAACTTCCTCGCTGAGTACCGCGCTGCGCAACTTGTCCGGATGCGCAAGATCACGGCCACGGTTCGTGACCGCCTCGACGAGCTCAAGCGTCGCAACGGCAAGGAGATCGAGGGAGCGTTCGTGGTGCATCGCACCGAGGCCGATCCCCGTTGGCTCGACCCGTCCGTCGAACCCAATGATCGTCGTCCCGGGTGGTGTTTCTCGGGTGATCCCGAGACGGTCAATACCGGGCCGGTCGGTCTCGGCCGCTTCTGCACTCTGCGCTCGTGGCTGTCGCAGTGGTCCATCGACGACACTCGCGCCAAGGCCGAGGTGTGCGCCAAGGACGTCACCGTGCCCTTCCTGACCATCGAGAACAGCGCCGACGACGCCGCTCCAGGAGCGCACGTGCGGGACGTGTTCGCCGCCGCCGCGAGCAGTGACAAGCAGTGCGAGGTCATCAAGGGCGCCGACCACTACTACTCCGGCACTCCCGAACTGCTCAAGCAGGCCACCGATCTGACCCTCGAGTTCGCGGCAGAGCGAGGTCTGCTCGATCTGCGATCCACTCCCGTTCCGACCCGCTGAAAGGCATCGCCATGTCCGAATCCGAACCCTTCACCGCCCTGATCGTCGATGAGACCGATGGGAAGCGCGTATGCGAGTTCCGTCAGCTCGGCGTCGAGGACCTGCCGGACTACGACACCTTGGTGGAGGTTGAGTACTCGTCACTCAATTACAAGGACGGCCTCAACGTCTCCGGCGCCCAGAAGATTGCCCGGCGTACACCCCTGATCGCGGGCGCCGACCTTGCCGGCATCGTTGTCGAGAGTTCGGATCCGGCGCGCTGGAAGGCCGGCACGAAGGTCGTCGTCAACGGCTGGGGCATGTCGGAGACCGAATCCGGCGGCTACACGCGCTATCAGCGGGTCAGGAGCGAATGGCTGGTGGAGATCCCCGAGCCGTTCACCACCCGTGACGCGATGGCGATCGGCACTGCCGGCTACACCTCGGCGCTGTGTGTGGATGCTCTGGAGGCGTGGGGCGCGCTCGGCGACGGTGAGGTACTGGTCACCGGCGCGGCAGGGGGAGTGGGATCAGTCGCGGTCGCATTGCTCGCCGCGGCCGGTGTGCCGGTCGCCGCCTCAACCGGGCGACCTTCCACCCACGACTTCCTCATCGGACTGGGGGCCGGCACCATCGTGGACCGCAATGAGCTCCTCGAGCCGGGGCGCCCCCTGCAGAAGGAGCGCTGGGCCGGGGTCATCGACACGGTCGGAGGTGTCACCCTCGTCAACGCCCTGTCGCAGATCATGTACGGCGGTGCTGCGGCCGCTTGCGGTCTGGCCAGTGGCAATGACCTACCCGGGGCGACCGTGCTGCCCCACATCCTGCGCGGGGTCGCGCTGCTCGGCGTTGACTCCGTGATGGCCTCCCAGGCGAAGCGGAAGGCTGCCTGGGACCGGCTGGCACGAGACCTTGCGCCTGACGTGCTCGCTTCCCTGTCCCGGGTCGAGCCGATGTCCGCCCTCCCAACGCTGGCGCCGCAGATCCTGCAGGGCCAGATCAGGGGCCGCGTGGTCATCGACGTCACGGCCTGAGCGACGACAGATTCACGACATGCGCGCATGCGTAGCGTCGGCGACACATGAAGGGGCCGCCCTGGTGGCCGACGCGATGATCTGAGCGGAGTGGGCATGAGTAGTCATATCGAGACCGATGTCCTGATCGTCGGGGGCGGTCCGGTGGGATTCACCCTCGCCTACGACCTGGGCAGGCGTGGCATCGACTCGGTCCTGGTCGAGTCGGCTCCGGGCACCGGGTTGGAGTTGCTGGCCAAGGCGGGCACGTTCAACGAACGCAGCATGGAGTACTTCCGAACGCTCGGGGTGGCCGACGACATCGTCAACGCCGGCTTCCCGTTGGACTACCCGCGCGACACGGTCTACGTCACCAGTCTGAACGGGTTCGTGATCGGTCGTGATTATCTGCCATCGGCTGCCGAGCGGGTGCCCTATCCGGAGACACGCGAGATCCCGACGCGGTGCCCGCAGTTCGTCTTCGACCCGCTGATGGCGCGCAAGACCGTCGAGCTGGGCAAGACCCGGGTGCTCTACGGCACCGGGTGGCAGTCGATGGTGCAGGACGCCGACGGCGTCACCTCGACGGTCGAGGACGCGGAGGGACGACGCACGACGATCAGATCGCGGTACCTGGTCGGGTGTGACGGAGCCGGGAGCAATGTCCGCCGTACGGCGGGAATCGCGTTCAGTGGCAATGAGCTGGACTATTCCGTCAGCGCGATGATCGAGTTCGGCGACCTGGAGAGGTACCACCCCCACGGTAAGGCTGAGCGGTTCATGTTCGTCGGGGAGGACGGCAAGACGTGGGCCAATATCACCTCCGTCGATGGGCGCAAGCTGTGGCGCCTGACTCTCGTCGGCTTCTCCGAGCGCCAGAGTCCGGACAGCAACGACTTCGACATCGCGATGCGCCGCGCGCTGGGTAGCGACGATGGGTCCTGGACCGTCCACCGCGTCATGCCATGGCGCCGCAGCCACTACACCGCCGAGCGCTTCTCCGAGGGGAGGATCCTGCTCGCAGGCGACGCCGCCCACACCACATCGCCCACCGGTGGACATGGCCTGAACACAGGCCTAGGTGACGTGAGCGATCTGGCTTGGATGCTGGCCGCGCTGGTCCAGGGATGGGGCGGCCCCCGGCTGGTGGACGCGTACTCCGCCGAGCGCCGCCCGGTCGCGGTCCGCAACGGCGACTTCTCCAGTCGCAACTACGGCGGCTGGGTCCAGGAGACGCGTTGGGACGCGCTCCACGAGAACTCGCCTGAGGGGGAGAAGCAGCGGAGGGCTCTGGGCGAGCAGATGAACGAGCGTCTTCAGCATGAGTGGCACTCCTTCGGCGTCGCGATGGGCTACCGATACGACGCCTCTCCCATCGTGGTGGCCGATGGCACCGCGGCGCCACCGGATGACGCCGGCGTCTACGTCCAGACGGCGCGCCCCGGACACCGGGCGCCCTTCGTCAAGCTCGCTGACGGCAGGTCGACGCTCGACCTCCTCGACAGGGACACCTTCACGCTGCTGGGCTTCGACCCCACGTGTGATGCGAGCGAGCTGAGCGCGGCAACGTCGGGAATACCAGTCAGCTCGGCAGTCGTCGTCGACGAGGCAGCGGCTGCGGTCTACGAGCGACGCCTGGTCGTGGTGCGGCCAGACGGCATGGTGGCATGGCGGGGCGACGAGCTGCCGGCAGACCTAGGGAAGCTCCTCCGCGCCGTCACCGGGTGGGCCTGAGGCCCCCAGCACGCTCGCTCGGCAGACCACGTCGTCGAACGCGCTCAGGGTCGGCGAGCTGCTGCCGGCACGCTCTTGTGCGCATCGGTCCAGGGGACGCGAAACGGGTGTCGCCGCTTCAGATCGCGGCGAGGGTGTGGTCCGGCTCGCCCAACTGGGAGGAGAACAGGCCTCCGAGGACGGCTCCCGCCGCCTCCAGCACCATGCAGTGCACAGGGGTGAATGGGCTGTCCGAGCGCCTCATGAAGCCGAGTTGACCCCAGGTGCCATGAGCATCGGCGAGCGGAACGGAGAGCATCGACGGCACCTCGACCGACCGCGTCAGCTGTACCGTCGCCGGGTACCGGCGCTTGAGCTTGGTGATGTCGACGACCCGCCGGATCGCTCGGGTGTTGAAGGTGTCGGCCGACATGTATCCGCCGTCGAGCGGCACACCCGCCACGACCGATGCTTGCCACTCCTCCGGCATTCCGGCCTGCGCGGCGAGGCTCAACATGTTCGATCCAGGGTGCCGGACGAAGACGGCCGCGCCGTCGCACAGGCTGTCGTCAACCGCGAGGTCGACCAGGACCTGGCAGGCCTGAAGCCGACTGCGGGTGGCGAAGAGCGACTCGATCAGTGTGCTGAGGCGGGTCTCCCACGTCGCGACGTAGCTGTTCTCCTCCTCCCCGGAGCTCTTCTCCGCTTGACCGGCCAGTTCGGTGACGGGCTGGTCGAAGCTGTACCCGATGCTGCGCGCTGCTCGGATGTAGCTGCGCTCTCCGGAGGCCTCCAGCTTCTTGCGCAGCCGGTTGACCTGGAGGCGAAGCGCGTTGCGGTCGTCGGCGTACTTCCAGTCCCAGACCTCCTTGATGATCTCGTGGTGCCGGATGGCCACGAAGGGCTGGCTCATCAGCAGGCGGAGCAGGTCGAACTCGGTCGGAGTCAGGCTGATCCGCTGGTCGTCCACCGTCACGGCGCGCGCGAGCAGGTCGACCCGGAGGCCCGGGCTCTCCAGGAAGCGCAACTCGGCTTGGTTCGGGATGGCCCGGCGCAGCAGCGCATCGGTGCCGGCCCGTAACAGATCGACAGAGCAGCCCTGCTCCAGCACTAGGTCCGCTCCGGCGTTGAGCAAGGTCGGCTCGGACTGCGCGGGGCTCGGCGAGAGTGCGATCAGGGGAGCCCGGGAGAGTGGCCGCAGCAGCGACACGGTGCCGATCGTCCATGGATCTGAGGCGCCAGCGACGAAGAGGAGCCCGAAATCGCGAACCGAGACCATCCAGGAAGCTCGGTCCAAGTCGGTGGTGCACACGCACTTCCAACCGATCAGGGCCAGGGCGTTGGAGGCAGCCGTGGCGTTGGGCTCGGTGTCCACCGCCACAAGGGCCGTGCCGCTGCTGCGACCGCCGCTTCGTGCCGTTGACCTGACGGGCGTGCTTGGAACCAGCGGCGCCGCGAGTCGTGGAGTAGTACGCCGGTCTCTGTGCACTGATCCTCCGCAAACTCGACCTTGAGTGACGTGCCTCACAATCAGTATGGGCCTGTCCGACATCCTGTCAAGGACACGTATCAGCCGCTGAATTGCGCCAGCACCAGGAGCGGGGTTCGGAGCCGCAGTCGACACTTTTCGTACATGTCGGCGTGATGCCGAACCACCGAAGGGGCTTCTACTGACCGACCGGCGGACCTACGTTGCGGCCCCAAGGGCCGTGACTCGGAGCGGTCGGCAGGAGAGGAAGCCATGGGGCAAGAACGCCTTGTCGTGAGCGGCGAGTTCGACACCGTCGACAAGCTGCTGGCGGCGGCCGCCGCCCAAGCGGGAGAGCGCGACGCGTACGTCGGCGCCGACGGTCGGATGACCTTTGCAGAGTGGCATCTCCGTTCTGATGGGGTCGCCGACGAACTCCGCCGACGCGGTGTCGGACGGGGCGACGTCGTGGCGCTCGTGATGCCCAACTCCTCCGACTTCGCGGTGGTGTTCGCGGCGGTCGTGAAGCTCGGTGCCGTCACGACCGCGCTCAATACCCGGCTGGGTCCACGGGAGTTGGAGGCGATCGCGCAGACGTGCTCGCCACAGCTGGTGGTACGCGATGCCGACGTGGGCGCCCCGCTGCTGGCCGGGGAGTCGCTCTCTATGCTTCGCTCCGAACTCGAGGGTATCTACGCTCGCACGGTGGTCGACCCGCCTCGGGGCCAGTGCTATCCCGCCGACCCGGTGGTCATCATGTGGACCAGTGGTACGACCGGGGACCCCAAGGGGCCCTACCTCGACCACCGCAATCTGAGGGCCGTCTCCGAGGCAGCCGGAGCGATGAGCGCGCCAGCTGATCGAAGACTGGTGCCGACACCGTTCCCGCACGCTGGCTACATGGCACGCCTGTGGGACCAGATCTACCACCTGACGACCGCGGTCATCGGCGTGGTGCCGTGGTCGGTGGACTCCATGCTGCAGCAGATCCTCGAGGAGCAGGTCACCGTGATCGGCGCGGTACCTACCCAGTGGGAGAAGCTGGTACAGGTCCCCGGGATCGATGATCTCGATCTGAGCTTCGTGCGCGTCGGGCTCAGCGCTACCGCGCCGGCAAAGCCGGATCTGGTCGAGCGGGTCAAGCATGTCCTCGGCTGTCCACTCGTGGTCCGATACGCCATGACCGAGAGTCCGAGCATCGCCGGAACCGAGCCCGACGACCCGCCGGACACCCAGTTCCGAACTGTGGGGCGTCCCCAGCTCGGCATGGAAGTCTCGGTGCTCGGCGCCGAGGGGGAGGTCGGGATGGTGCGTGTCCGAGGGGCATGCGTGATGCGGGGCTACTGGAACGACCCGGCCCGGACCGCGAAGGCGTTCGACTCCGAGGGATGGCTGCTGACAGGGGATCTCGGCTACCTGGACGGGAACGGGAATCTCGTCCTGGCCGGCCGTTCCAGCGACATGTACATCCGCGGCGGCTACAACGTGTATCCGGCCGAGGTGGAGGGCCTTCTGGCGACCCACCCGAAGGTTGCCAACGTCAGCATCGTCGGTACTCCCGCGCCGACCATCGGCGAGATCGGCGTCGCGTTCGTCGTACCGGTGGCGGGTGAGACGCCCACCCTGGACGAGCTACGTGAGTTCGTACGACGAAACCTGGCTGACTACAAGGCGCCAGACGCTCTCCAACTCATTCCGGAGTTGCCGGCGAGCGCGATGCACAAGGTCAACCGAGGGGCACTGCGCGAGATGGCGAAGGCGTCCGTTGCGCCCGAGCCGCTCCCGGTCCGTGGCCCCGGCATCGCCGGAACCGGCCATTGACATCCTGCTGACATCCCCCTGCGGTGAGAGTGGCTAGGTGACCGCAGAGGGCTGATGGTGCTGATCCGCCGGCCCCTGGAACCCACTGTCGCTACGCCCGATTCGGAGTAACGCATGCAGCACGTCACCTTTCTCGTTCTGGGGCTTGGCAACGGCGCGATCCTGGCAGCGTTCGGGCTCAGCCTGGCCGTCTTCTACCGCAGCTCAGGTGTGATCAACTTCGGCACCGGCGCGATCGGCATGTACGCCGCGTACACCTTCACCTACCTGCGCACCGACGGCAGACTGCTGAACCCGATCTTCGGCTTCCCCGCATTGCTCAAGCTCAGTGACAAGCCCCTGCCGGTGTGGATATCCCTGCTCGTCACACTCGTGATCTCGGTGCTGCTCGGGATGCTGATCTATGCCGTGGTCTTCCGTCCGCTTCGCCACGCCCGTGCGCTCGCCAAGGCCGTCGCGTCCGTCGGCGTGCTGCTCGTGCTGGAGGGCGTGGTGGCACTGCGCGTGGGAACGGCTCCGCTCAACGTTCCGACGCTGTTCCCCGCGAGGGCCCTCCACATGGGTTCCCTGACGGTGCCGAGTGACCGGCTATGGGCAGCGGGCGTTGCCCTCGGGCTCTTGGTGATCGCGGTGGTGATCTACAACTTCACCCGATTTGGGACGCTGACCCGGGCTGTCGTGGAGTCGGAGAAGGCCAGTGTGATCGTGGGCATCTCGCCCGGACTCGTTGCCTTGGCGAACTGGGGACTAGGCGCAGCGATCGCCGGGATCGCCGGCGCGCTCGTCTCTCCGTTGGTGACATTGACGCCGTCGGGTTTCACGCTGCTGGTCGTACCCGCTCTGGCAGCAGCTCTGCTCGGTCGCTTCAGCGCACTCGCGCTGATCACGATCGCCGGTCTTGTGCTGGGCATGGCGCAGTCCGAACTGGGCTATCTCCAGACCAGCTCGTGGTACCCGCACTGGCTCGGGAACGGCGGCCAGGATCTGCTGCCGCTGGTGATCGTTCTCCTGGCTCTGACGCTCGGGGGCGCTGCCCTCCCGGCTCGCGGGATGCTGATCGTGCAAGAGTTGCCTGCCGCCCGACGTCCCCGCCATGTCACCTTGTCGACGCTTGTAGGCGTGGTACTCGGCGCCATCGCTTTGGTCAGTTCCCATGGAAGCGTCCTGGCCGGGGTCGTGACCAGCCTGATCATGGCGATCATCGCCCTCTCCTACGTGGTCGTGACGGGGTATGTCGGGCAGATCTCGCTGGTCCAATTCAGCCTCGCGGGTGTCTCCGCGATGTTGCTGGCACGGATGACGACTCACTGGGGCATCCCGTTCCCGTTCGCACCGATTCTCGCTGCGCTGTGTGCGGGCGTGATCGGCGTGGCGGTGAGTCTGCCGGCGCTCCGGGTACGCGGTGTGAACCTGGCCGTCGTCACCATCGTGACCGCGATCGCCATCCAGTCCTTCTACTTCGAGAACGATGCCCTCAACGGTGGCTCTGGTGGCTCCCGGGTGACCGGGCCGAGCCTCTTCGGCCTCGACCTGCGGATCGGCAGCGGTGACGACTACCCGCGGCTCCAGTTCGGCTTCCTTTGCTTGGTCGTGCTTGCGCTCATTGGGGTGTTCGTCGCCAACCTGAGGCGCAGCCGGCTGGGAGCGGACATGCTGGCCGTTCGCGCCAACGAGGGAGCGGCCGCTGCCAGCGGCATCGACGTGAGCCGTGTCAAGATCGTCGGGTTCGCGATCGGATCGGTGATCGCCGGTCTCGGCGGCGCGATGCTGGGCTATGAGCGGACAGTCATCTCCGGCGACACCTACGACACGCTCACGGTGATCCTTCTCTTCGCGGTGTCCTACATCTCCGGCATCACGACGGTGGCGGGTGCGCTGCTGGCGGGCCTTGCTGCGACGAATGGCCTGGTCTTCGTCCTCATCAACAAGGCGGTCGATTTCACCTCGTACTACCTGCTCGTGGTCGGGCTGCTGTTGATCGTGGCTGTCCTCACCCAACCCGAGGGTGCCGCCGGCGTCGTCCAGCAGCAACTCAAGGCGCTGGCGAGACTTGTTCGGCGATGGCCCGGTCCAGGATCGTTGCCGGTGGCGGACGTGGAGCTGGATGCCGATGTGCTGGCCCGGCCGCGGAAAGAGCCGGTGGCGCGATGAGTGCCAAGGATCCCGTCCTCGAGGTCCGCGGCCTGACGGTCCGGTACGGCGGTGTGACCGCTGTTGATGACGTCTGTCTGACCATTCCCGAGCACAGCGTCGTGGGCCTGATCGGCCCGAACGGCGCTGGCAAGACGACACTGGTCGACGCCCTGTCGGGCTACGCCCGTTACACGGGCCGGGTCCTCTTCCGGGGTGTGCCGGTCGACTCCTTCAAGCCCCACCAGCGAGCGCGCCTGGGCATCGCGCGCACCTTCCAGTCCGGCGGCAACTTCGATGACCTGACGGTCGGCGAGAACATCCTCATCGGGGAGCGGCGCGGCTCCGGGTGGGTCGCGACACTGGGCTCGATCCTGAGCGGAAGGCCAGGACGCACACTTGATGGGACCACTCGCGTGATATCCGCTCTGGGGCTGCAAGACCTACTCGGGCGGGATGCGAGTGGCCTCAGCGCTGGACAGCTGAAGCTCGTATCGATCGCCCGAGCGCTGGCCAGCACGCCTGACCTGGTGATCCTGGACGAGCCGGCAGCGGGTCTCGATTCCACAGAGAGCCAGTGGCTCGGTACGCGTCTCGGCCAGGTTCGCGACTCCGGGGCCACCATTCTTCTTGTCGACCACGACATGGACCTGATCCAGGGCTTGTGCGACCAGATCTATGTGCTCAACTTCGGCCAGGTGATCGCCAACGGCACATCCGACGAGGTCATGTCTCATCCGACGGTCGTCGAGGCGTATCTGGGGAGTTCGGATGACGGCACGGAGATCTCCGGGCCGAGCGGCGGCATGGGAGCGTCGGCATGAGCACCGCGGCGCTCGAGGCGGTCGGGTTGTACGCCGGCTACAGCAAGCAGCCTGTCGTGCGCGACTTCAATCTCTCGGTCGGTGCTGGCGAGATCGTTGCCGTTCTTGGATCCAATGGAGCGGGCAAGACCACCAGCTTGCTCGCGATGGCCGGGCTGCTTCCCACCATGCGGGGGGAAGTTCGAGTCGGATCTGTCCGTCTGAGTCACGCTCGTCCACATCTCGCAGCACGACACGGCCTTGCGCTGGTGCCCGACGACAAGAGCCTGTTCACCACGCTGTCGGTCGCGGAGAACATCTCATTCGGGCGCCGCGGCAAGGACGGACTGGATGAGGCCCTCTCCTATTTCCCGGCCCTCGAGAAGCGCCTGAAGGTACGGGCAGGAGTCCTGTCCGGTGGCGAACAGCAGATGCTGACACTCGCGCGGGCGTTGGTTTCCAACCCTCGGGCGATGCTCGTTGACGAGTTGAGCATGGGGCTCGCTCCACTGATCGCCCGCGACATTCTGGCCGTCGTGCGCCGCATCGCGAAGGAGAAGCAGACCGGCGTCATCGTCGTCGAGCAGCACGTACGGCTGGTGCTCGAGGTCGCAGACCGTGCGGTCGTACTCGCCCACGGCGAGACGGTGCTGGAGGCGTCTGCTGCGACCCTGAAGCGCGATCCGCAGCTGCTGCGCGATGCCTATCTCGGTTCGCATGGGTAGCGCAGGTACCGCGGAGCGCGCTGGCGTCTGATCGACACCGAAGAGAAATGGTGCTCTCCCTAGAGTCCCTGTGACTCAAGTCGCATTGAGGCGTCCCCCGCTGTGAGTCCTCGACTAACAGCCTCGAACCGGAGGTCCACATCACCATGAACATCCTCTCCAAGACCGCATCGGCGACTCTCGCCGCGGTGGCCTCAGTTGCACTCCTGGCCGCATGCGGCTCCGGATCCAGCGCCTCTTCCCCGCAGCCGAGCCATCCGTCGAGCGCGGCGGGCAACTCTGCGAACCTACTGCCCACACCGTCTGCCAAGGCCTCCGGCACGCCCCTGAAGATCTTCTTCATCAACCAGGAGGGCGCGTCCGCCGCGGCGAGCTCGCCCGAGGCTTACCAGGCCGCTACCGCCGCCGTGGACTACGTCAACCGCAACCTCGGCGGACTTAATGGGCGTCCGCTCCAATTGATCCATTGCGCCGATCTGGGAACGCCCGACAGCTCCGTGACGTGTGCGAACAAGGCGGTCGATGCCAAGCCCGACATCATCGTCAAGGGTGTCGACACCGGGATCGACACTGCCGTGCCCATCATCACCAAGTCGGGCATTCCGTACGTCACCTTGCAGGCAGGTGTGTCCGAGACGGCGGCTCCGAACACCTTCATCCCGGCGTCCGGCTTCATCGGTGCGACGACGGGGATGCTGTCCTATGCCAAAGAACAGGGCGCCAAGACCATCGGAGTCATCTACTCGAATGTCACCGCCCTCTCCGGCGCCGTCCAGGGTCCGCTCGAGACCGCCGCGCGTGCCGACGGGATCACTCTGGTCCCTGTACCGGTCGCGCTCACGACCCAGGACCTGACATCGGCCTACAGCACGGTGCTCGCCAAGAAGGTCGACGCGATCTTCCTGATGGCGAGCGTGGGGCACTGTGCGGCGGCACTCAAGGCGCGCCAGTCTCTGGCCGACTCGACCCCGCTCTACACCGCTTACGTCTGCGACACCTCCGACGTGCTCGGTTCGGTGCCGGCTTCCGCTACGAACGGACTGGTCATCGGTTCGCTGGACACCTCCTCGGTCAGCGACGACCCTGACACACAGATCTACGACGGGGCGATGAAGGCGTATGCGTCGTCGTCGGCCACAGGCGGCTTCGCCCCCGGCAGCTTCGAGGCGATCATGGATATCTACCGGGCGCTGCACGGCGTCCCCGACCCGGCCAGCTTGAACGCCCAGAGCATCGGCGCCGCGCTGAAGGCCGCCAAGAACGTTCCTCTGTTCATGGGCGGGGGCAAGACTTTCACCTGCGACGGGTCGGTGGACCCGAAGCAGCCGGCCGTGTGCACGGGGTGGGTCTTCCTGCTGAAATACGCCAACGGCGAGCACACGCTCCTCAAGCAGGTGAACACCGCGCCGTAATCTCACGCGGGGCGGGGCGGGGCGGGGCGATGGCATCGCCTCGCCCCGCGTGCCGTGTGCTGGGGGCCTTCCCGCAGCGGATCGCGCACCGCTCGGCCAGCATCGACATCGTGACGACACGGTGTCGCGGCGAGGATGGCATTCGGACACAGTCGTGTCTTGCCCGCGCCGCCGCGTGGGCTCACCCGCTGCGAGTAGTCGTCGCCCAGGGAGGTGCCGTGAACGCGATCGCATCCGCGTGTCCCGTCGAACATGACCTTGAGCCGTTGTCGCCCGACTTCTTGAGCGACCCTTTCCCGTACTTCGCAGCCAGAAGACGCGAGACCCCCGTCTTCTACCTCGAGGAGCTCGACCTCTACGTCGTCACGCGCTACGCGGACGTCGAGCGCATCTTCCTCGATCGTGATGCGTTCGGCGCTGCCAACGCATCCTCGCCGATCTGGCCTCTGTGTCCGGCGGCCGCAAGGATCATCGCCAGGATGCCGAAGAAGCCGACCCTCAACAATGCTGACCCGCCTCGCCACGGACCAATGCGTACCGCCGTGCTGAAGACGCTCACGCCCCGCCGCATCGCCGCGATGGAGCCGGCCCTGCGGGAGGTTGCGAAGAAGCTGGTGAGCGATCTGGCGAACAAGCCCGTCGCCGACCTCGTCGAAGACCTCGCCTTCCCACTCCCCGGCTACGCCGCCTTCACCCTGCTGGGGTTCCCTCTCGATGAGTGGGGAACGGTCAAGGAATGGTGCCGGGACCGGGTCAGGCTCACGTACGGACGTCTCAATGACGCCGACCAGGTGCGGGTGGCCGAGGCGATGCTCGAGTTCTGGCAGTACTGCGAGCAACACGTCGATCGCCGCGAACGCGAGCCAGCAGACGACGTGACCTCGGAATTGGTGGCGCACTCCGCGCAATTCCCGAGCGAGCTCACCCGGGACGACATCGTCATTATCGTGTACGCCCTGGCGCTGGCCGGGCACGACACCACGACGGCGGCACTCAGCAGCGGCCTGCGCCGCCTCCTGGCCGACCGGCGGGCTTGGAGCGACATCGTCGCGGCTCCCGAGATCGCACCGGGCGCAGTCGACGAGATGATGCGCTTCGACCCTCCGCTGATGGGCCATCGTCGCATCGCCCTGCGCGACGTCGAGGTCGGCGGAGTGCCGGTCCCCGCAGGATCCCAGCTGTTCCTCTCCTTCGTCTCCGCCCATCGCGACGGAGATCGGTTCGTCGACGCCGACGCGTTCGACATCTATCGCGGCAACGCGCGCTCCCTCCTATCCTTCGGCAAGGGCGTGCACCTGTGCATCGGTGCACCACTGGCGCGCCTGGAGATCAAGATCGCGCTCGAGGTCCTCGCCGAGGTCACGCCGCTCATCGCGCTCGTGGACCAGCCCGTCGAGATGGTGCCGAACCTGATGTTCCGGAATATGCGGGAGCTGCTGGCCTATCCCGGGGGTGCTCCAGCCGGTGGCGACCTCCAGGTCGAGGCGAGCGCAGGCCTCCTATGACCTTCGTCATCACCCGGGGCTGCTGCAACGACGCGTCGTGTGTCGCAGTCTGTCCCGTCCAATGCATACGACCACGTCCGGGTGACCCGGACTTCACCTCGACCGAGCAGCTGTACATCGACCCGGCAACGTGCATCGACTGCGGCGCCTGTGTGCCGGAGTGCCCGATCGAGGCGATCTACTCCGAGTGGGACCTTCCTGAGCACCTCGCGATCGACGGGGAGATCAACACGGCGTACTTCGTCGACCGACCGGTCGTGCCGGCTGCGCCACCGAGCCCGGTCAGGCGAGCGCTCCCGGGGTCGCAGCCCGCCCTGCGCGTCGCCATCGTGGGGTCCGGACCGTCGGCATGCTACGCGGCCAGCATCCTCAGCGACGTCAAGGGCGTCTCGGTCACGATGCTGGAGCGGACGGCCGCGCCGTTCGGCCTGGTGAAGTCGGGTGTTGCTCCTGACCACGCCATGACAAAGACGGTCGCGGACCGGTTCACCCGCATTCTGCTGCGCCCGCGCGTGGCCACGTACTTCAATGTCGAGATCGGCCGCGAGGTCTCGGTCGAGGAGCTTCTCGACTTCCACCACGCCGTGCTGTGGGCCGGTGGGGCGCCGGACGACCGGAAACTCGGGATCGAGGGCGAAGACCTCGTCGGCGTCCATGCCGCTCGCTCCTTCATGGCCTGGTGCAATGGCGTCGACACGACGGAGTCGTTCGACCTCCGCGGCGAGCGCGCGATTGTTATCGGTAACGGCAACGTCGCTCTCGACGTGGCGAGGCTCTTGTCCAGGCCGAGCCCCGACCTCGCCGTACTCGACATCGACGAACATGTTCGGGCGGCTCTCACGGAGAGCCGGGTACGTGAGGTCGTCGTGGTTGGGCGAAGTGGGGTGGACCACGCCGCGTTCACGTTCGGGGAGCTTGCGTCACTGGACCAGATGCCCGGTGCCACGGTCACAGCCACGGCCGTGGAGCTCGAGGCGCCGACGGGCAACCGCAAGCGGGAGCTCCTGCTCGGAGCGATCGGCCGAGACGTAGTGGGCTCGGTGATCCGGTTCCGATTCGGGCTGCGGCCGTTGGCGATCGAAGGAGCCGGCCGAGTTGAGGCCGTCGTGTTCGCGAAGAGTGACGGGACGACCGAACGCATCCCGGCTTCGTTGGTGCTACGCGCCATCGGTCACCGCGGCGCGTCCGTCGCGGGGCTCCCTTTCGACGACGCCACGGGCACACTCCCGAGTCACGCAGGACGCGTCACCGATCCGACCTCGGCAGAGGCGATTCCCGGCTTGTACTGCTCCGGCTGGATCAAGCGCGGCCCCCGAGGGACGATCGGCACCAACAAGTCCGACGCCGAGGAGACGGTCGACAGCATCCTCGAGGATCTGGCGGCGGGCCGGCTACGTGCTCCTGCCGGCTCGCCCGAAGACTTCGGGGCTCTCCTAGGTGACCGCGTCTCCACACTTATCGACAAGCAGGCGTGGATACGTGCCGACCGCGCAGAAAGACGGAGCCGCAACTCCGCCGGGGTCTTTGTCACAGCTTCCCGACCGGCGCCGTAACGCGGCGAGGGCCTGGTCGGCGTGGACCTCGACCTTGAAGAAGTCCTCGACAAACGGTTTGAGTCAACGCTGCCAGCGTGTTGGTGTGACCGGCACTCGAGCCTACGGCCTCTGAGTCCGGGCGGCGGTTCTTGTCGGCCCTGACCGTTAGTTAGGTCCGACCATAGCTGCCGACTCCGGTGCGCGTACGACGTCAGCTGGCGCCGTCCCGTCGCAACTCCCGGACGATCCCCCACGACGTGATGGCTGGCGCTATTCGGCAGCAGACGCCCGCGGCGCCCGGGAGATAGTTGTCGACGCGGCGCCAGCGCGACTGCGGGCCTCGCCGAGGCGCAGGTGCTCGGCGTGGTAGAGCGCCTGGTCGAGGAGCCCGGTTACGTGGTCGTCGTAGAGCTCGTAGACGATGGAACGGCCATCGCGCTCCCCGGTGACGAGCCCCAGGTTGCGCAGGACCCTGAGCTGTTGCGACACGGCGGGCTGTTCCATCTCGACCGACTCGGCGAGGTCTCCGACGGTCGAGGGCCCCCGGCGCAGCCGGTCGAGGATCAGCAGGCGGCTGGGTGAGGCGAGTGCCTGGATCGTCGCCGCCAGGGACTTGGCTGACGCTGCGTCGAGCGCAGCGCGTTCTGCGTAGCCTTCGCCGATGTGCCCCATGGCCGCCATCCTAACCGCAGTTGCATGCATATATGTGCATGTGATTACTCTTCTGGGTGACCACCGCTCAGGCGCTGCCGAAGACCCCCGACCGAGCTATCGCTCCACGTCGGACCCTGCTGGCGACTGCGTTCGATCTGCCCGAGGTCCGATGGGCCGGGCTGGCGTTGGTCCTCTTCGGACTCGGTGGTCTTGCGCAGCTGACAAGCATGCCCTCGCCGGTGTGGTGGTTCCTCTATCTGGCCTGCTATGCCGCTGGGGGCTGGGAGCCGGGTCTCGCGGGGTTGCAGGCGTTGCGTGCGAGGACGCTCGATGTCGACGTCCTCATGATCGTGGCCGCGATCGCAGCGGCTGCGATCGGGCAGGTTCTCGACGGTGCGCTGTTGATCGTCATCTTCTCCACCTCCGGTGCGCTGGAGGCGTTCGTCACCCGGCGCACGGCGGACTCGGTCGGCGCCCTGCTGGAGTTGGCGCCGGACCGGGCGACGCGCGTGGGGTCCGAAGGTGGCCCGGACCGTACCGAGGTCGACGTCGCCGTTCTGGAGGTGGGTGACCTGATCCTGATCCGACCGGGCGAGCGGATCGGCGCCGACGGCGTCGTGGTCGGGGGCGCGAGCGAGGTCGATCAGGCGACCATCACCGGCGAGCCGATGCCGGTGATCAAGGAGACAGGCTCGGAGGTGTACGCCGGCACCGTCAACGGCACAGGGTCTTTGGTCGTACGCGTCGGCGCGCGGGCGCACGAGTCGGTGGTGGCTCGCATCGTGGCCATGGTGGAGGAGGCCTCGGAGACCAAGGCCCGGACGCAGCTGTTCATCGAGAAGGTCGAACAGCGGTATTCCGTGGTCGTGGTGGTCGCCACGCTGCTGATCGTGGCGATCCCTCTGCTCGCTGGGGCGGCGTTCCGGCCGTCGCTGCTGCGGGCGATGACGTTCATGATCGTCGCCTCCCCGTGCGCCGTCGTCCTCGCCACCATGCCGCCGTTGCTCGCGGCGATCGCGAATGCCGGCCGGCATGGGGTGCTGATCAAGTCGGCGGTGGCCATGGAGAACCTCCGCACGGTGGAGGTCGTCGCGTTCGACAAGACCGGCACCCTCACCCACGGCTCACCCGTGGTGGTCGACGTCGTCGCTCTGACCGATCTCGAGGCCGACGATGCGCTTGCGGCCGCGGCCGCCGCCGAGCAGCACAGCGAGCACCCGATCGCCCGCGCCGTCGTCGCGGCCGCCCGTGCCAACGCGGTCCCGATCGCTGGGGCCACCGAGTTCCACGCCGCCCCCGGCCGCGGCGTCGCCGCCAGGATCGCCGGCCGCACGGTGCAGGTCGGCTCCCCAATGCTGCTCGACGACCTCACCGGCGCCGAGTCCGCCTCGGCTCAGGCGCGCGTCATCGACCTTGAGAAAGCCGGGCACACCACGATCGTCGTCGCCATCGACGGCATTCCTGTCGCCGTCGTTGCCCTCAGCGACCGGCTCCGTGGCCCCGCACCGGCCACCGTGGCCCGGCTGGCCCGAGGAGGTGCACGGCCGGTGCTGTTGACCGGCGACCATCTCCTCGCTGCGCAGAACGTCGCTCGGCAGGTCGGCATCACCGATGCCCGTGGCGGCCTCCTGCCCGACGGCAAGGCCGACGCTGTCGCGATGCTGCAGCGATCGGGTCGGGTGATGCTCGTCGGTGACGGCATCAACGACGCTCCGGCGATGGCCGCCGCCGACGTCGCCGTGGCCATGGGTCGCGGTGGCTCCGATCTCGCCGTGGAGACCGCTGACGTGATCCTGGTCCGCGACGACATCACGGCCATCCCCACCACCATCGGGCTCGCCCGCCGCGCCCACGGCGTCGTCAAGGTGAACATCGTCTTCGCCGCGTGTGTCATCTTCGCGCTGGTCACCTGGGACTTCGTCGGACATCTGCCGTTGCCACTCGGAGTCGCCGGCCACGAAGGCTCTACTGTGGCTGTGGGTCTCAACGGCCTGCGACTGCTCCGCAGGAGCGTCTGGCGTTCCGCGCGAGACGCCTGAGCGCACACGCTTCGCCCGTGGGCCTTCGTCGTCGCCCTCGGTGTGGCCAGCCTGCTCGCCGACATGGTCTACGAGGGTGCCCGCAGCATCATCGGCCCCTGGCTGGCCACCCTGAGCGCGTCCGCGGTCGATGGTGGGACTACTCGCTCTCGTCCCCGACCAGGGTTCCGCCGGCGACCAGGCCGAGCTCCGCGTGCGGCGTGTCGTGGTCGGAGACGGAGGCTCCGATCTTCAGCGACGGGATCAGGATGCCGGCCAAGGCTGCCACGGCGAAGCCGACGGTCAGCATGAGGAAGCCGTGGGTGTAGCCGGACTCGAACGGGAGGCCAGCCGAGGTGGCCTTCGCGGTCACGACGCTGGCCATGATCGCGGAGCCGACGCTGCCACCGATCGTACGGATGTTGGCGTTCATGCCGGAGGCGACGCCGACCTGCTCGGCCGGCACAGCTGCGACGATGAGACCCGACATCGCTGAGAAGGCGAGGCCGATGCCGATGCCGATGATGCCGGTGCCGACGTACATCTCCCACTGGCTGCTGTGGGCCAGGGCGATCATGCCCATGCCGACCGCGGAGACCACGCCACCGGCGATGACCATGGCCCTGCCGCCGAAGCGGATCGCCAGTCGGCCGGCCATCATCGAGACGACGAACATCGTGATCGTGTTCGGCAGCAGCATCAGGCCCGAGCGGGTGATGCTCGCGTCGAAGCCGTAGCCAGCTGCGCCGTGCGGAGTCTGGACGAACTCGGGGAGGAACGCCATGTACGCATACATGCCGAAACCGATGAGGAACGCGGCGAAGTTGTTCGTCCAGACCGCCTTCTTCCGCATCATCGTCATGTCGATCAGCGGGCTGGCCGACTTGGTCTCGGCAAGCACCCACAGCGCGGCGAGGATGACCGCGAGGACGATCAGGCCGATCACCCGGAACGAGCCCCAGCCCCAGCTTGAGGCCTCGCTCAGCGGGACGAGGAAGACGACCAGCCATGCGGCCAGCAGGATGGCGGGCAGCCAGCTGATCCGCCCCCGGGTTCGCACTGGCGACTCGGGGATGTAGATCACCGTGAGGATGGCGGTGATGGTGGTGACGATCATCGGGATCCAGAAGAGCCAGTGCCAGCTCAGCGCGTTCACGATCGGGCCGGCCAGCACGATGCCCAGGCCGCCGCCGACAGCTACCAGTGCGGCGATGATGCCGACGGCGCCGGTCACCTTCTCCCGCGGGAACTCGTCACGGATGATTCCGAAGGCGAGCGGCAGCACACCGCCGCCGACACCCTGGATGCAGCGCGCGACGATCATGACGCTCAGGTTCGGCGCGAGCGCCGCAAGCACTGATCCGATGACAAGCCCGACGAGGGTGGCGACGAGGACCTTCTCCTTGCCGATCATGTCGCCGACCCGTCCCATGATCGGGGTGAAGATCGAGGCAGAGAGCAAGTACGCCGTCATCACCCAGGTCACGTTCGTCTGGGATGTGTGCAGCTCCGTCGCGATCGTCGGGAGGACCGGCATCACGAGGGACTGCAGCAGTGCGTACGACGCAGTCGCGAGCGCGAGGACGGTGAAGGTGACTTGGTAATGGGCGCGACGATCCGCGGTAGCCATGGGTCCCTCTCTGAGGTGGAAGTGGAGACAGCCTCAGGTTAAGGGAGCCGGAATCGACCTTCCGGTTCCGGCCGGAATCAGTCGCTGTGACGTTCCCCTCAGGAAGGAGGTCAGAGCGACCACAGCCGAGGTCGAAGTCAGTCCTGGCTCGCCCGGCGCTTGAGGTCCGCCCACGAACCGCGCTGGCGCAGGGTGGCGCCGCTCGGGGCACCCTCATGGGTCTTGGCCCAGGAGGTGTAGTCAGCGAAGGATCCGGTCGCTCCGTCAGAGGCGAGGTAGGTGGCGATGATCGCGACGAGGTCGTCCTCCGACCAGCGCCGCGACGTCGACCGGGTGGTGTTGGCGCTCAGCCCGGCGGCCTCGCAGGCTGCGCGCCACGAGCCGAACCGCCGGATCAGCAGCGCCGGCGAGGCGGCGATGTCGCGCCCGCGCTGCCAGCCGTCGTAGGCGCCGTTGGTCAGCGGCTCGCCGAGCTCCGCGGCGGCCGCACGCAGCCCTTCGAGCAGCTGGCCGTCGGAGAAGTCGGGGGTGCGTGCCACGCTCTCACCGTAGGCCACCGCCCCGGACGTCATACGCCTTGGTCGCCGGAGCAGCCGGGTCGTATGACGTTGCCTCAGGCGGTGCCGTCGGCACCTAGCGTGTAGGTCAGCTCTGCGGACTGCTTCCCGCCGGCCTCGAGCACCACCCTGACGAAGGACATCCGCCGGCCCGGGCGCAGAACGGTGGCGGCGATCGTGAGCGGCCCGTGGCCGACCGGGCGCAGGTAGAGGACCTGACCGTCGATGATCCGGCGGCGGCCGCCGAAGAGGCGGCGGGCCGCGGTCGCGCCGATGCCGTACACCAGGCCACCTTGCAGGTCACCGACCCGGTTGTCGTGCTGAGGGCCGACGAGCAGCTCGCCGGTGAGGGTGTCGCCCTCGACGGCACCCCAGGTGAGGTCGAGCAGTCCGTCGAACGTGGTCGCGCCCGACGGGGCGGCACTCTCCACGGCGGAGACCGCCGCTTCCTCGTGCGGAGTCAGCTCGGCCCGGTCGGCCTGCTCGACCGGCGCGGCCTTGGACCAGTCGACGATGGCGACGTTCTGGCCGGAGTCGGCGGGGATGGTGACGAAGGAACCGGAGCCGGTGGCGACGGTGCTGCCGTCGGTGGCGGTGACCGTGAAATGTACGGCGGCGCTGCCGCCGTTCTCGCGGTCCTCCAGCCACTCGACGTCGGCCTGCACCTCGATCGGCCGCTCGATTCGGCCCGGGGCCACGTGCATGACCAGGCTGCTGGTGGCCAGCCGCATCCCTCGAGCCAGCCGGGTCCGCACGGCCTGACCCATCGCCAGGTCGACGAACACTCCGAGCCCGACGTCGGTGACCTGCTCGCCGCTCTCCCGGTCGGGGAGAAGCAGTCGCGCAGTCTCATCGGCCTGGTCCGGCACGCCCTCGATGCCGAGGTAGTGACCGAGGAAGTGGAGCCCCATCGCGCGATGCCGGGCGACGGCCTTCAGGGCCCGGCGGGTGGCGATGGGGGCGGGGTCGTCGGTCACATCCATGGGCTCATTCTCCCGGACGTCATACGCTCTGGTCGCGCGGGCAGCCAGGGCGTATGACGTTGCGGAAGGGGCTCAGCCGGCCGCCGACGATCGGCGTGGCGGCCACCAGGATCTCATCGCCGTGCCTCCTCGCTCTGCTGCTCGGCCCGATCCGCACGACGCCGTCGCCGTCGCCTGACCTGCACGGTAACGAAGCCGGCGACCACCACGCAGGTGAGCACGAGCCCCGCCCCCGAGAACAGATGTGCGATCGCGTGCCAGCTGTTGCCGGCGAGGTAGCCGGCGACCACCATCAGCGCACCCCAGATCACCGCCCCGGCGACGTTGAAGGCGAGGAAGGTCCCATAGGGCATCCGGCCCATCCCGGCCAGGCCGGGGATGAGCACGCGCAGAGCGGCGGTGAACCGGCCGACGAACACGGTCCAGCCGCCACGGACCGTGAGGGCACGCTCCGTCCGCACCAGGTGCTCGGCCCTGACGAACCGGCCTAGCGTCGAGTGCAGGATGCGCCGTCCCCAGCGCCGGCCCACGGCATAGCCGACGGAGTCGCCGACGATCGCGCCACCGATGCCGGCAGCGAGTACGGCGGGCAGCGGCACGTGGCCCCGCGAGGCGACCACCCCGCCGATGATCAGGGCGGTCTCGCCGGGGAAGACGAAGCCGATGAATGCCGAGGCCTCCAGCGCCGGTAGCGCGAAGATCAGGAGCAGCGCCAGCCAGGCCGGCATCGCCAGCAGATGGCCCACGAGCGTGCTCATACCGCTGAGGCTAGGTCCGGTCGCGTGAAGACAACGTGAAGGGGAGCCTGAAGCGGACCCCGGGACGTGGAACACAGCCGGCCGCGCGGGGCCGGCGGGTGGCTAGGCTGACGCGGTCCGCAGTACCTGCAGTCAGGAGAGCACACCATGGGCGTCATCATCGTCGGAGTCGACGGAACCGAGCCCGCTGGGCAGGCGGCCCTGACCGCAGCACGACTGGCCACGGCGCTGGGCTCCGAGCTGCGGGTGGTATGCGGCTACGGCAGGTTCGAGGTCGAGCAGATCGAGGACGATCGCGAGCTGGCCTTGTCCACCGCGGAGACCGCGATCGTCGTCGGCGAGCAGACCGTCCGTCGGCTGAAGGCCGTCTACCCGGAGGTCAACGCGACCGTGCAGGCCTCCGGCGGCAAGCCCGCCGATGCGTTGCTGGCGGTCGCCGAGCAGGTCGACGCCGAGCTGATCGTGGTCGGCAACAAGCGCGTCCAGGGCGCTTCGCGCATCCTCGGCAGCATCGCGACAGAGCTGGCCCGCAAGGCGCAGTGCGACCTGTACATCGCCTACACACACGCCCGCAAGTGAGCACATAGGGCGCGTCAGGCAGGTCCGTCGCCGTCGGTGCTACGGCTCCGCGATGATCGAGGTGGCCAACGCGTCCAGCGCGATCGCCAGGTGGCCCATCTGCGCGACCATGTTGCGCTCCGGCTCGCCCTGCCACGCCACGAACGCGCCGTCGAAGCCAGCGATGGCGAAGTAGCCAAGCTGCGCGGCGACCTCGCGCGCACGATCAGGCCCGAGATCGGCATACGCCGCCGCGACCTGCTCCTCCATCGAGGCGCGACCATCGCGCCTGACCTGCTTGATGACCGGCTCGACCTCCACGTCGGCCGCCTCGTTGCTCATCATCAGCACCAGGTGCAGCCGCAGGAAGTCGGGCCGCACCATGAAGACCTCGGCGGTGCGCTCGAGGAACCAGGTCAGCCGCTCCAGGTGCGTGCCCGAGTCCGGTGGATCCGCATGCGCTGCCCGCATCGCCTCGAAGAAGTCGTAGGCGCCACGCTCCATCACCGCTGACAGCAGCCCGCCCTTGGAGTGGAAGTGGTGGTAGATCGCCGACTTCGGGAGCCCCGTCTCCGCGATCAGGG
>Ga0164242_10000821_pt1 | contig 37009 bp, 35 predicted proteins | sample OricomgcompostMG_FD_108783 | JGI IMG/M metagenome (GOLD analysis project Ga0164242, IMG submission 108783) | Miracle-Growth compost microbial communities from Emeryville, California, USA - Original compost - Miracle growth compost (MG) ... | reverse complement strand
TCCAGTCTGCGCCTTACCTGCGTCTCACGCGTTGCCCACGCGAGCGAAACAGCCAGGAGCGGGACAGGAATGGCCGACGCGAGCACCCCGATCGCACCCAATACGCGCAAGCTGCAGGTCGCCAATGCGCGGCCGGACGATAGCGGCCAGGGTCTCGCCCGGCTGCCGCGCGCGACGATGCAGGCGCTCGGCATCGCCGAAGGAGATGTGGTGGAGATCGTCGGCAAGCGCTCCACGCCCGCGCGCGCGGTGCTGCCCTATGCCGAGGACGAGGGGTTGGACATCCTGCGGCTGGACGGTCTCCAGCGCGCCAATGCCGGAGTCGGCTCGGGCGAGTTCGTCGAGGTGCGCAAGGCCGAGAGCAAGCCCGCCCAGCGCGTCATCTTCGCGCCCGCCCAGCAGAATCTCCGTCTTCAGGGCTCGGCCAACGCGCTCAAGCGCAGCTTCCAGATGAAGCCGCTGACCGCCGGAGACATCGTTGCCACCACCGGCCAGCAGCGTGTGACGCAGGAGGATCTGCCGCCCCAGCTTCGCCAAATGCTCAATCGCCCAGCCTACTCCTTACAGGAGATCAGGCTGGCGGTGGTCTCCACCGTCCCCAAAGGCGTCGTCCATATCGACCAGAGCACGGAGGTGGAGCTCCGCCCCGAATATACCGAGCCGCGCGAGGCGAGGCGGGCGGACGTGACCTATGACGATCTCGGCGGCCTCGGCGACACGATCGACCAGATCAGGGAGATGGTCGAGCTGCCGCTGCGCTATCCCGAGCTGTTCGAGCGGCTGGGTGTCGATCCGCCCAAGGGCGTGCTGCTTCACGGCCCGCCCGGCACCGGCAAGACCCGGCTCGCCCGCGCCGTCGCCAATGAAAGCGACGCCGAGTTCTTCCATATCGCCGGGCCGGAGATCATGGGCTCCGCCTATGGGGAGAGCGAGAAGCGCCTGCGCGAGGTGTTCGAGGAAGCCGCCAAGGCCGCGCCCTCGATCGTGTTCATCGACGAGATCGATTCGATCGCGCCCAAGCGCGGGCAGGTGACGGGCGAGGCGGAGAAGCGCCTCGTCGCCCAGCTCCTCACTCTGATGGACGGGCTGGAGAAGCGCACCAACCTCGTCGTCATCGCCGCCACCAATCGGCCCGAGGCGATCGATGAGGCGCTGCGTCGCCCCGGCCGCTTCGATCGCGAGATCGTCATCGGCGTGCCCGACGAGCGCGGACGACGCGAGATTTTGGGTATCCACACGCGCGGCATGCCTCTCGGCGAGCAGGTCGATCTCAAGGAACTGGCGCGCACCACCTACGGCTTCGTCGGCGCGGACCTGGCTGCGCTGGCGCGAGAGGCGGCGATCGAGGCGGTGCGGCGGATCATGCCGAAGCTCAACCTTTCCGAACGCACCATCCCGCCCGAGGTGCTGGAGGAGCTGGAGGTCACGCGCGAGGATTTCCTCGAGGCGCTGAAGCGCGTCCAACCCTCCGCCATGCGCGAGGTGATGGTGCAGGCCCCCAATGTCGGCTGGGATGATGTCGGCGGGCTGGACGAGGCGCGCGAGAAGCTGCGCGAAGGCGTCGAGCTGCCCCTGAAGAGCCCGGACAGCTTCCGGCGGCTCGGCATCCGCCCGGCCAAGGGCTTCCTGCTCTATGGGCCGCCCGGCACCGGCAAGACGCTGCTCGCCAAGGCGGTGGCGCGCGAGGCGGAGGCGAACTTCATCGCCACCAAATCCTCCGACCTGCTGAGCAAATGGTATGGCGAGAGCGAGCAGCAGATCGCCCGTCTGTTCGCCCGCGCGCGGCAGGTGGCCCCCACCGTCATCTTCATCGACGAGCTCGACAGCCTCGTCCCCGCGCGGGGAGGGGGCTTGGGCGAACCGCAGGTGACGGAGCGCGTGGTCAACACCATCCTCGCCGAGATGGACGGGTTGGAGGAGCTGCAATCGGTCGTGGTGATCGGGGCGACCAACCGCCCCAACCTGGTCGATCCCGCGCTGCTCCGCCCTGGCCGCTTCGACGAGCTGGTCTATGTCTCGGTGCCCGACGAGGCGGGCCGGCGGCGCATCCTCGGCATTCACACCGGGCGGATGCCGCTTAGCGAGGATGTCGATCTCGATCGGCTGGCGGCGCGCACCGAGCGCTTCACCGGCGCGGATCTGGAGGATCTGACCCGCCGCGCCGGCCTGATCGCGCTCCGCCGCTCGCTCGACGCCTCCAGCGTGACGATGGCGGATTTCGAGGAGGCGCTCACCGACACCCGCGCCTCGGTCACCCCCGAGATGGAGCGCGAATATGAGCAGATGGCGGCCAATCTGAAGCAGGACGCGATGGCCCTCCAGCCGATCGGCTTCGTCAGCCCCGGCATGCTGCATCCGAGGGAGCGGACGGAGTGAACCTCCCTCTCCCCTCAGGGGAGCAGGCTATTGCCGGACCCATTCATAGCCACGCTCCACCGTCGCCACCGTCACGCGATACCAGTCGTACCATTTCGCCCGGCCCGTCTCGCGGATCCGCGCATGTTCGGGATCGTCGCGCCAGGCGAGCGCCGCCGCTTCGTCGCGCCACCAGCTCACGGTGATGCCGACGCCGTCGCTGCCCCGCGCCGAATCGATGCCTAGATAGCCGTCGCGGGCCGCCGCCGCGCGGCCCATCGCCTCGGCTGCGGCGGCATAGCCGTCCGGATCGGCGTCGTTGCGGGCGGAAACGAAGATGACGGCGATCGCGCCGGGCGGGGGACTGGTCATAGTCGGGCGGGATAAAGCGAAGCGGACGCGCGGTGAAGCGTCGATCCACTCGGCCCGCCCACCCGTTCCTTCTTGCATGTCCGGGGTCCGTCACCGCATAGAGAGACGCTTGCGCTCGCCTGTCGCCGGCGTCGTCGACGCCGGCTGCGAGGTTCGCGCCCGTGTGGAGACGACATGACCTTTCCCGAACGCACCGCCAATGCCGCTCGCCGCAAGCGGCCGACGCATCCCATGGCGATGTTCTTCCGAGGGTTTCTCAAGCGGCCGGTGATGGTGGGATCGATCATCCCCTCCTCGCGCACGCTGATCGAGCGGATGCTGAAGCCCGTCGACTGGGCGAGCACGAAACTGTTCGTCGAATATGGCCCCGGCGTCGGCACCTTCACCCGGCCGATCCTCGACAAGCTCGCGCCCGACGCGGCCCTGGTCGCGATCGACACCAATCCGGATTTTTGCGAGTATCTGAAGCGCTCCACCCACGATTCACGGCTGCACATCGTCAACGGATCGGCGGCGGACGTGGGCTCCATCCTCGCCGATCTCGATCTCGGCGCCCCCGATTATGTGATCTCGGGCCTGCCCTTCTCCACGCTGCCGCCCGGCGTCGGCCCGGCGATCGCGGAGGCCACATTCAAGGTGCTCAAGCCCGGCGGCCAGTTCCTCGTCTACCAGTTCCGCCCCAGCGTGCGCGGCATCATCGAGCCCTATTTCGATCGGGTGGATCACGCCTTCGAGCCTATCAACGTCCCCCCCGCTCAGCTCTGGTGGTTCCACAAGAATTGACCTCGGGAGGGGCCAACCCCTCTCAATCCAGCTCCCGCCCCACGCCGCCGAAGTTGATCCGGCGCGTCACGCTGAAATCCATCACCGCGACGATGAAATAGGCGATGCGCCATTTGAAGCGCCGCCAGCGGCCGGCGCGGGCGCGGATGAGCGGGATGTCGATCCGGCGGCTCTGCGCCGCCTCCACGTCGAACTGGGCGCGCAGGCGGTCCGCCACCGCCGCATCCTCGATCCGGAGCATCACCTCGATGTTGATGTAGAGGCTGCGGATGTCGAAATTGGCCGATCCGACATAGCTCACATCGTCGATCGCATAGAGCTTGGTGTGCAGCTTGGTCGGCCGATATTCGAAGATTTCGGCGCGGCGGCGGAGCAGGCGCAGATAGCAATGCCGCGCCGCCGCGATCGTCACCGTATTGTCCGATTTGGAGGCGGTGATGATCCGCGCATGACCGCTCCGCGCCAGCCGCCCGAGCCGCCGCACCGCGCCGGGGTTGGGCGCGAAATAGGCGGCGATCATGTCGAGCCGTTTGCCGTGGCGCAGATCGTCGCGGAAGGCGCGCGCCCAGGGGCTCAGCGTCCGCGTCGGGCCGCCAAACAGCCAGCGCAGCGTCCCTTCCTTCTGGCTCCACTGGCGCACGATGCGGTTGAGCGTGCGCAGCTTGGCCCTGGGATCGAGCGTCCACGCCTCCATGTCGCGATAGAAGCCGGCGAGATGGCGGACCGTTTCGCCCTCCACCCGCATGCCGAAATCGCGCCAGCCCTGCTCCTCCGGCGGATCGAAATAGGCCGATGAGACATTGAAGCCGCCGATCACCGCGATCCGCTGGTCGGCGATCAGCATCTTCTGATGATTGCGCAGCAGATAGCTGCGCCCGTAGCGCGGAATGAAGCGGCACATGACGGCGCCCGCCTCGCGCAGCGGCTCGAAGAAGCCCTCGGCCGTGCCTTCGCTGCCGAAGCCGTCGACGATCAGCGACACCGCGACGCCCCGCCCGCGCGCGGCCACCAGCGCGTCGCGCACGCGAACGCCCACCGGATTGTCGCAGAAGATATAATAGAGCAGCAGCAGTTCCTGTGTCGCGCCCTCGATCGTGTCGATCAGCGCATCGAGCCGCTCGCCCGCCTCGACGAGCACGCGCAACCGATGCCCGGCGACCTCGAACTCGCTCGGCGGCCTGACGCGATCGACCGTGATGACCTGCTCGTCCGTGGCCATGCCCTCTGATCGCCGGGAGACTGGGCCAAGGCAAGCCTGCCCGCGCGCGGATGGTCGATTTCATTGACAGAATCGGTCGGGAAGATTAGCGGAGCGGGCTTATCCCCACACCTGTCTGGATTCATGGGAGCCCCTTCATGGCGCGCGTCACTGTCGAGGATTGCGTCGACAAGATCCCCAACCGCTTCGATCTCGTGCTGCTCGCGGCGCATCGCGCACGCCAGATCTCGGGCGGCGCGGAGCTGACTCTCGATCGCGATCGCGACAAGAATCCGGTGGTCGCGCTGCGCGAGATCGCCGAGCAGACCATCACCCCCGCCACGCTTTCCGATTCGGCGGTGTCCGGCCTCCAGCGCGTCCAGATCGACGATGACGATCAGGTCGACGAGATGGCCTCGCTCGCGCGTTCGGCCGAGGCGCTGCGCCTCACCGCGTCGGCGCCCGCCCGCAACCAGAATGTCGGGCCGGATTACGAATAATCGGAAGGACTAGAGCGGCGGCTCAGCCCGCCGCCTGCCGCCGTGGGGGAGCGAAATCGGCTTCCTCGGGCGTCCCTTCCCCGGAGGCTTCCTCGCCGGTCGGCAGCCAGCGCAGGTCGGCGGCCTTGAGCGGCCGGCCGTCGGCGGCCAGCACGGCGATCTCACGCACCGGCAATCCGTCCCGCGCGTCGACCAATTGCGTGTTGCATGGTCCGCCGCCGCCCCAACGCTTCCCCCATTGCCGGAGAGAGACCAGTGTGGGCAGCAGCGCCTCGCCCTTCTCTGTCAGGCGATATTCCACCTTGCGGCGATCGTCCTGACAGGGGCAGCGCTCCAGGATTCCGTGCGCCACCAGCCGCGCCAGCCGGTTGGCGAGGATATTGCGCGCGATGCCCAGCGTGGACTGGAACTGCTCGAAATGATTGAGGCCATTGAACGCGCCGCGCAGGATCAGGAAGGACCAGCGCTCGCCCACCGCCTCCAGGGCGGCGGAGATGCTGCATCCGGTCACGATCCGGCGTAGGGAATCAACGTCCTGCACAGGCGTAACATAAGATATCCCGCGGATTTTCCAACGTCATTTGATTTCACCTGTTGCGCACTGGGGCATTCCCGCCACATCATAGGATGGTGATGAGGCAGTATGAGCTTGTCGAGCGGGTCCGCCGCTACGACCCGGAAGCCGACGAGGCGCTGCTCAACCGCGCCTATGTCTTCTCGATGCAGGCGCACGGCACCCAGAAGCGGGCGAGCGGCGATCCTTATTTCAGCCATCCGATCGAGGTGGCGGGCATATTGACCGATCTGCACCTCGACGACGAGACGATCGCCACCGCGATCCTGCACGATACGATCGAAGATACGGTGGCGACGCCGGAGGAGATCGAGCGGCTGTTCGGCCCCAATGTCGCGCGTCTGGTGGACGGCGTCACCAAGCTCTCCAAGATCGAGGCGCAATCGGAGAGTGAGCGCGCCGCCGAGAATCTGCGCAAGTTCCTGCTGGCGATGTCGGACGACATCCGCGTGCTGCTCGTCAAGCTCGCCGACCGGCTGCACAATATGCGCACGCTCCACCACATTCCCAACCCGGAGAAGCGCCGCCGCATCGCCCGCGAGACGATGGACATCTACGCCCCGCTCGCCGAGCGGATCGGCATGTACGAGTTCATGAAGGAGATGCAGACGCTCGCCTTCCGCGAACTCGAGCCCGAGGCCTATGAATCGATCACCCGGCGGCTGGAGCAACTCAAGGAAGAGGGCGGCAAGGATCGCATCACCCGGATCGCGGCCGGCATCACCAACCTGCTCGGCCGCCACGGCATCCAGGCGGAAGTGTCGGGGCGCGAGAAGCATCCCTATTCGATCTGGCGCAAGATGACCGAGCGGCACATCAGCTTCGAACAGCTATCGGACGTAATGGCCTTCCGCGCGATCGTCGCGGATACCGAGCAATGCTATCGCGCGCTCGGCATCATCCACGAACGCTGGCCGATGGTGCCCGGGCGCTTCAAGGATTATATCTCGACCCCCAAGCGCAACGGCTATCGCTCTCTTCACACCTCCGTCATCCACAGCGAGAAGGCGCGGATCGAGATCCAGATCCGATCCGAGGCGATGCACGCCCAGGCCGAATATGGCTACGCCGCGCACTGGGCCTACAAGCAGGGGCAGGAGGTGGCGGACGTCGCCGGCGGCAAGGTGAGCTGGATCCGCGATCTCGTCGAAATTCTCGACCATGCCGAGAGCCCCGAGGAACTGCTCGAGCATACCCGGATGGCGATGTATCAGGATCGCATCTTCGCCTTCACGCCGACGGGCGAGCTGATCCAGTTGCCGAAGGGTGCGACGCCGATCGACTTCGCCTATGCGCTCCACACCGATCTCGGCAATCAGGCGGTGGGCGCGAAGGTGAACGGGCGGCTGATGCCGCTGAGAACGCCGATCCAGAACGGGGATCAGGTGCAGATCCTCAAATCCGCCGGCCAGCACCCGCAGCCCGAATGGCTGAACTTCGTCGTCACCGGCAAGGCGCGCGCGGCGCTCCGCCGTTTCGTGCGGCATAAGGAGCGCGAGGAGATGATCGCGCTCGGCCGCAAATTCTACGACGAGATCGTCTCGCGCTTGCCCGCCCAGCTCGCTCCCGATGCGCTTGGCCAGGCGCTCAAACGACTGCACATGGCCGACGAGGCGGCGTTGATGGAAGCGATCGCGCGCCGCACCATCGATGACGCCGCGGTGATGGAGGCGCTGATGCCGGGTTCCTCCACGACCGGCGAGGCGCACGCCATCCGTCCGCTGCCGCAGCGCGATGCGGTGTCGATAAAGGGGCTGACGCCGGGCGTCGCCTTCCGCCTCGCCGATTGCTGCCATCCTGTGCCGGGGGACCGGATCGTGGGCCTGCGCCGGCCCGATGCGCCGGTCGAGGTTCACGCGATCGATTGCCCGACGCTCGCCCAGCAGAACGAGAATGCCGATTGGGTGGATCTCGCCTGGGGGGACAAGTCGGACGGCGGCACCGCGCGGCTTTCGGTGATCCTGCGCAACGAGCCCGGCGCGCTCGGTGTGATGGCGGGCATATTGGGCGCGCATGCGGCCAATATCCTCAATCTTTCCCTCACCCATCGCGACGGCAGCTTTCACACCTTCCTGGTCGACCTGGAGGTGCATGACCTCGCGCACCTGATGCGCATCCTCGCCGCGCTCCGCGCCGCCGATGTCGTCTCCTCCGCCGAACGCGTCCGCCTCGCCGCCGAGGAGCGCTGGGAAGCCGCCTGATCGCTAGAGATTGGGAATCCGGTGTCGCCCCTTCGCATCGAGCGGCATGGGTTTCGCCCACAGCACCGCCTCGATCGGAAGCGCCGCATAAACATGCGGGAAGAGCGCGCCGCCGCGCGAGGGCTCCCAGTGGACCGCATCCCCGAGCCTGTCGAGATCGACCGCCGCCAGGATCAGGCCGTCCTGCCCGGCGAAATGCTTTTCCGCCGTCCCCGCCACCTGGTCGGCGGCCGAAAGGTGGATATAGCCGTCCGCCAGATCGACCAGCGCGCCGGGGAAACTCCCCTCCGCCTCGAAGGCGGCCCATTGCTCGGCGGTGAGGATCTTGTAGGCGACGGTCACGCCAGCGCGTCCATCGCCGCCAGCATCGCCGATCCGCCCTTCTCCGCCTCGTCCGCGCCGTGGCGCATGAAGGCGAACAGCTCGCGCCCGGTGCCGAACGGCGCGGGCGGCGGCGGCGCGGGTTCGCGCGCTTCCCATTCGTCGGCGTCGACCAGCGCCTCCAGCGAGCCTTCTTCCGCCGAGAGGCGGATCATGTCGCCGTCGACGAGTCTGGCGATCGGTCCGCCGCCCAGCGCCTCGGGCGAAAGATGGATGGCGGCGGGCACCTTGCCGGACGCGCCGGACATGCGCCCGTCCGTCACCAGCGCGACGCGGAAGCCCTTATCCTGCAACACGCCGAGCGCGGGCGTCAGCTTGTGGAGCTCGGGCATGCCGTTGGCGCGCGGGCCCTGGAAGCGGACGACCACCACCACGTCGCGCTCGAGCTCGCCCGCCTTGAAGGCGGCCAGCACCTCGTTCTGATCGGAAAAGACGCGCGCCGGCGCCTCGATCGTCCAGCGCTCCGGCGCGACCGCGCTGGTCTTGAAGGTGGCGCGGCCGAGATTGCCCCTGACCAGCCGCATCCCCCCGTCCGGCTGGAAGGGGTTCGAGGCGGGGCGGACCATATTCTCGTCGAGCGGCGCGGCGGGCGCTGGCTCCCAGCGCAGCTCCTCGCCGTCGAGCTTCGGATCGCGCGCATAGGCCGCGAAGCCTTCGCCCCACACGGTCAGGATGTCGGGATGGAGCAGGCCGTGCTCCAGCAGGGTCGCGATCACGAAGGCGAGCCCGCCCGCCGCCTGGAAATGGTTCACGTCGCCCGCGCCGTTGGGATAGACGTGCGCGACCAGCGGCACCACCGAGGAGAGCCGGTCCAGATCCTCCCAGTCGAAGACGATGCCCGCCGCCCGCGCGATGGCGGGGAGGTGGATGGCGTGGTTGGTCGATCCTCCCGTGGCGAGCAGGCCGACGGCGGCGTTGACGATCGCCTTCTCGTCCACCACGCGCCCGAGCGGGCGATAATCATTGCCGTCCCAGCCGATCTCGGCCAGCCGATGCACGGCGGCGCGGGTGAGCGCCTGGCGCAGCTTCGTCCCCGGATTGACGAAGGCGGCCTGGGGCGCATGCAGCCCCATCATCTCCATCATCATCTGGTTGGAATTGGCGGTGCCGTAGAAGGTGCAGGTGCCCGCGCCGTGATAGGAGGCGGCCTCCGCCTCCAGCAGCTCCTCGCGGCCGACCTTGCCTTCGGCGTAGAGCTGGCGGACGCGCACCTTCTCCTTGTTGGCGAGGCCGGAGGGCATCGGCCCGGCGGGCACCAGGATCGCGGGCAGATGGCCGAAGCGCAGCGCCCCGATCAGCAGGCCGGGCACGATCTTGTCGCAGATGCCGAGCAGCGCCGCCCCCTCGAACATGCCGTGGCTCAGCGCCACCGCCGCGGAGAGCGCGATCACGTCCCGGCTGAACAGGGACAGCTCCATGCCGGCGAGGCCCTGGGTCACGCCGTCGCACATCGCCGGCGCGCCGCCCGCCACCTGCGCGGTCGCCCCCGCCTCGCGGGCGTAGAGCTTCATCTGCTCGGGATAGCGATAATAGGGCTGATGCGCCGAAAGCATGTCGTTGTAGGCGGTGACGATGCCGATGTTCATCGCGCCGCCGGCGCGGATCGCCGGCTTGTCCTCGCCCGCCGCGGCGAAGCCGTGGGCGAGGTTGCCGCAGCCCATACGGCTACGGTCGACGCCCGCCTCGCGCTGGCGCTCGATCAGATCGAGATAACGCCGGCGCGTCGGCCGCGAGCGCTCGACGATGCGGGCGGTGACGGCTTCGATAGCGGGGTGGAGATCGGTCATCTTCTACTCTTCCGGGGTCGCCGAAGCCTCATTCCTCGCTCCAGTGGATGTCGATCGGCTGCTCGGCGTCGGCCAGCACCCGGCCGATCGGCCAATCGGACTTCGCGCCCTGCTCCAGCGCTTCCTCCAGCACGCGCTTCTTCTCCGCGCCCGCGATCGTCAGCATGATCGCGCGCGCCGACAGGATCGCCGAGCGGGTCAGCGTCACCCGCGCCACCGGCGCCTCGGACGGCAGCGGATCGGGGATAAGGCCGATCGCGCGCTTAGGCGAGGACAGCGCCTCGTCATATTGCTCGCCATGGAAGATCGAGGCGGTGTGGCCGTTCGCCCCCATGCCGAGCCAGACCAGATCCGGCGGCCATTTGAGATCGGCAAGCCTGGCGTTCGCCGCCTCGCCCGCCTGACGCACGCCCAGCTCGGCGCTGGCGATCGGCACGACGCGCGCGCCCAGCGGCATGAAATGGATGGCGAGCAGCCGCGCGTTGCTGAGCGCGTTGTCCACCGGCACCAGCCGGTCGTCGCCGGGAATGATCGTCACCCGCTTCCACGGGAATTTCTGCTTCTTCAGCCGTTCGAAGATGGGAATGGGGGATTTGCCCCCGGGCAGCGCCAGCAAACATTCGTTGCGAGCGTCCAACGCGCTTTCGATGATGAAGCCGACATCGCCCGCGACGGCCTCGGCCATCTCCTCGGACGTCTCATACTCCCACCATTCGGCCTCAATCATGCCAATGCACTCCGTCTCGTTCGGTGAGCGCGATCGCGGCGGAGGGCCCCCAGGTGCCCGCGCCATAGGGCCGGGGAGTGACGTTCGCCGCCGCCCAGCCGTCTCGAATCGCGTCGATCCATTCCCATTGCGCCTCCACCTCGTCGCGGCGCACGAACAAGGTGGGGTCGCCCTCGATCAAATCCAGCAGCAGCCGCTCATAGGCGATGCGGCGGCGGAAGCCGGCGAAGGCGGTGGTGAGCGAAAGATCGAGCGGCACCTCGCGCAGCCTGATGCCTTCGCGGTCGAGCCCCGGCTCCTTGGCCATGACCAGCAGGCGGATATTCTCCTCCGGCTGAAGGCGGATCAGCAGCTTGTTGGGCTGGAGCACCGCGCCGCGGCTGGCGAAGATCGAATGCGGCACCTCGCGGAACTGGATATAGATTTCGGAATGGCGGTTTGGGAGCCGCTTGCCGGTGCGCAGATAGAAGGGCACGCCGTGCCAGCGCCAATTGTCGACATGCGCCTTCACCGCGACGAAGGTTTCGGTGGTGGAGGGCCTGCCGAGCTCGTCGAGATAGCCGGGCACGGCTTTCCCGCCGATCGCGCCCTCGGTATATTGGCCCGTCACCGAATGGCTCGCGGCGCTCGCCCGGTCGATAGGGCGCAGCGAGCGGAGCACCTTCACCTTCTCGTCGCGCACCGCCGCGGGGCCGAGCTCAGCGGGGGCCTCCATCGCCACCAGCGCGAGGAGCTGGAGCATATGGTTCTGCACCATGTCCCTGAGCGCACCGACCCCGTCATAATAGGAGACGCGGCCCTCCAGCCCCACCGTCTCGGACACGGTGATCTGGACATGCTCGATCCCCTGCGCGTTCCACAGCGGCTCGAACAGGCGGTTGCCGAAGCGCAGCGCCAGCAGGTTCTGCACCGTCTCCTTGCCGAGATAATGGTCGATCCGGAAGGTGCGCTGCTCGGGATAGGCCGCCGCCACCGCGTCGTTGATCTCGCGCGAGGAGGCGAGATCGTGGCCGAGCGGCTTTTCAAGACCGATGCGGACATTGGGGCCGTCGAGCCCGGCGCGCTTCAGCCCCTCGATGGTCGATCCGAACAGCGAGGGCGCGGTCGAGAGATAGATGGCGGTATGCTGATCGCGATTCTTGCCCATCTTCTCAGAAAGCGCCGTGAAGCTTTCGGGCCTGGAAGCGTCGAGCGAGACGTAGCTCAGGCGCGCGAGGAAGCCCAACACCGCGTCCGGCACGCGTGCCTCGGGCGAGAGAAACCGGTCGAGCGCCTCGGCGGCGAGCTTGCGGAACGCCTCGTCGTCGAGATCGGAGCGCGCGGTGCCGATGATCTTGAGCTCGGGCGCGATCAGCTTCTCGGCGTGGAGCGAGAACAGCGAGGGCAGCAGCATGCGCTGCGAAAGATCGCCGGTCGCTCCGAACAGCAGCAGTCGGGTCGCTTGTTGCAAGGCGGCGGGAGAGGTGCGGGCGAAACTTTCGATCATGCGGCCGGCCCTTGTCGCTACGGTCCTATCAGGCCGCATCCCTTTGGCGGAAACGGAGTGCGATAGCTAGATGTCAGCGTTGTCTTTTCTTCATTCGGCCGGATTTGTCCCCGCTCCCTCCTGCAAACCGCCGCCCAGCGCGCGGTAGAGCTCGACCAGATTGGCTTCGTGGGTAAGGCGGGTGAGAGTGAGCTGCTGCTGGGCGCCGTAGAGCGAGCGCTGGGCGATCAACGTGGTCAGGAACGGATCGATGCCGTTGCGGTAGCGCGCCTCGGAAAGCATCGCCGCCTTGCGCGCGGCGGCGGCCCGGGCGGCGGCGGCGTCGAGCTGGGTTCCGATCGTGCCGCGCGTCGCCAGCGCGTCGGAGACTTCGCGGAAGGCGGTCTGCACCGCCTTCTGGTAATTGGCGACCGCCGCCTTCCGCTCGGCCTCCGCATAATGGAGGTTGGCGCGGTTGCGGCCGAAATCGAAGATCGAAAGCAGGCCCGATCCCGATCCGCTCCAGGTGAAACTGCCGGCGCTGAACAGGCCGCCCAATGCGGTGGAGGCGGTGCCGGCGGCGGCGGTCAGCGAGATTTGCGGGAAGAAGGCGGCGCGCGCCGCGCCGATATCGGCGTTATCGGCCTTCAGCTCATGCTCGGCGGAGAGCACGTCGGGGCGCTTGAGCAGCACGGCCGAGCTCAGGCCGGCGGGCAGGTTCGCCATTGTATAGTCGCCCGCGCCCAGCCCGGTCGGCAGGAGATCGGCCGGAACGGTGGTTCCGGCGAGCAGGTCGAGCGCGTTCTGATCCTGCGCGATCTGAGTGGTGAGCTGGGCGACGTCGTAGCGCGCGGTCTGCACGTTGGTCTCGGCCTGCTGCACGTCGAGCTCGGAGACGATGCCGTGGCCGAACTGGGCGCGGGTGAGGCCGAGCGACTGCTCATAGCTCTTCAGCGTCTCTTGCGAGAGGCGGAGCTGATCCTGATCGGCGGCGAGCGTCAGCCAGGCGGTGGCGAGCTCGGCGATCAGGCTGATGCGCACGCTGTCCTGCGCCGAGCGGGTGGAGAAATAGCGTTCGAGCGCGGCCTTGGAGAGATTGCGCACCCGGCCGAACAGATCGAGCTCGAAGGCCGAGAAGCCGACGTCCACGCTGTAGCGGTGGACCGTGCCTCCGCCGCCCGCGCCCGCGCCGCCTGTTCCCGTTCCCGCCGCGGCGCGGCTGCCCGCATGGCTGATCGAGGCGTCGGCGGTCGCCCCGATCGTGGGCAGCAGATCGGCGCGCTGCACGCGATATTGCGCGCGCGCGGCGAGCACGTTGGCGGCCGCCGCCTGCAAATCCCGGTTGTTGGCGAGGCCGAGCGCGATCGTCTTCTGAAGCCGGGGATCGGTGAAGAAATCGCGCCAGCCGATCGTCGTCGGATCGCCGGCCGACGCGCTCAGCGCCGGATAGGCGGGACCCTGCGGGAAGGCGGCGGGGGTCGCCGGGGCGGGGCGGCGGTAATGCGGCGCGAGATCGCAGCCCGCGAGCGTGGCGGCGGCGAGCAGCAGCGGCAGGAGACGAGGGGTCAAGATGCGCAAATCCTCGGGCAAAATCCTTCCCCCGCACGGCCCAAACCACAGGCGGCCCCCGCTTGGCAAGCATTACAAGAGCGTCATTAGGCGGGGCCATCGGCGGGTGATAAGCCCCGCTCCGGCCCGGCATTGAACGACGGGCCGTAACGATCGAGCCCGTCTGGGCGTCTGGACAAACCCGAGATTGCCTGAATCCCGATTTCCCGTCGACCCGCCACGCACCGGCCCCGATTCGGTCCGCGCGCGTCCCCGTCGGCTGCTCGTCTCCATCCATGATGTCGGCCCGCGCTTCGAAAGCGAGGTCGATCGGCTCGTCGAGCGGGTGGCGCGCCATTGCGGGGATCGCTTCGCCATGCTGGTGGTGCCCGATCACTGGGGCGAGGCCCCGCTGCTGCGCGCGCCCGCCTTCCAGGCCAGGCTCCGCCGCTGGGCCGATCGCGGCGTGGAGATGTTCGTCCACGGCTGGAGCCATCGCGACGACAGCGCCCATATCTCTGGCATCGCCCGCTTCAAGGCGCGGCGCATGACGGCGGGGGAAGGCGAGTTTCTGGGGCTCGGCCGCGCCGAGGCGCTCGGCCGGATGCGGGCGGGCAAGGCCTTGATCGAGGATATCACCGGCCGCCGGGCGGCGGGTTTCATCGCCCCCGCCTGGCTTTACAGCGAAGGCGCGCGCGCCGCGCTGGCGGACATCGGCTTCGCGCTGGCCGAGGACCATATGCGCGTGTGGCGGCCGGACGACGGCCGGGTGCTGGCGCGCGGACCGGTCGTCACCTGGGCGAGTCGCAGCCGGGCGCGGATCGTAAGCTCGCTCGCCTTCGCCGCGCTCGCCCGCACCGCGCTTCGTCCCCTCGAAACCCTGCGCATCGGCGTCCATCCCGGCGACACCCGCGTGCCCGCGCTGCTCGACAGCATCGAGGCGAGCCTCGCCGCCGCGACGCGCACCCGCGCGATCGGGCGCTACGCCGATCTTCTGGCGGAGGCCGCGTGATGCTGCGCGAGGATAGCCTTCTCCAACGGGATTCGGGCTTCGGCGCGATCGAGGAGGCGGCGGGGCTGCTCGGCGGCGAGCAGGAGACGCCCTCGCCCGAGCTCGAGGCGCTGGTCGCCGCCGCGCCGCGCTGGCGGCAGTGGATCGGCCCGGCGCTCTCGATCGCGATCGTCGCGGCGGTGCTCGTCCGCATGGGCGGGATCGACGCCGCGCGGATGCTGGCGATGCTGCCGGCAAACCCGCTGTTCTGGCTGTGCTTCGCCGCCGCCTATGCCGCCCAGCCGGTCAGCGAATGGCTGATCTTCCGGCGGCTGTGGCGCCTGCCGGCGAGCGGGATCGCGCCGCTGTTCCGCAAGCAGGTCGGCAACGAGATCCTGCTCGGCTATATCGGCGAGGTCTATTTCTACGGCTGGGCGCGGCGCCATTCGGAGATCGTCGCCTCCCCCTTCGGCGCGATCAAGGACGTGACCATCCTCTCCGCGATGATGGGCAATCTCGTCACCATCGCTGCGCTCGTGATCGGCTGGCCGGTGCTGTCGCAACTGCCGATGGGGCTGCATGCGCGGCCGCTGGTCGCCTCGGTAGGCGTGGTGATCGCCACCTCGCTCGCCGCCATGCTGTTGCGTCACAAGCTGTTCAGCCTCAAGCGCGGCGAGCTGATCGGGGTGAGCGCGCTGCACCTCGCCCGCATCCTGGGCGTCACCTTCTGCACCGCGGCGATGTGGCATCTGCTGCTGCCGCAGGTGGCGCTGAGCGTCTGGCTACTGCTCGCCACGCTGCGGCTGCTCGTCTCGCGCCTGCCGCTGATCCCCAACAAAGAGCTGGTGTTCGCCGGGCTGGCGCTGCTGCTGGCGGGCCACGACACGCGCGTGGCGGAGGCGACGGCGCTGATCGCCGGGCTGTTCCTCGTCGCTCATATCGCCGTCGGCCTCGCGCTGGGCGTCGCCGAGGCGTGGCGGCTGCGCTGGGCGCGCGCATGAGGATCGTCGACGTCTGCGCCTTCTACGCGGAGCGCGGCGGAGGGGTGAAAACCTATATCGAGCGCAAGCTCGCCGCCGGGCCGGCGCTGGGCCACGAGATCGTCATCCTCGCCCCCGGCGCGGAGCATCGGGTGGAGGAGCGCGGACCGGGCGCGCGCATCGTCCACGTCCCCGCCCCGCGCTTCCCGCTCGATCGCGCCTATCGCTATTTCCCGGACCGGGAGATGATCCACCGGGCGCTCGATCGGCTGCGGCCCGATTTCGTCGAAGCCTCCTCGCCCTGGCGCGCGGCCGAGGCGGTCGCGAGCTGGCGAGGCGATGCCCCCCGCGCGCTGGTGATGCACGCCGATCCGCTCGCCGCCTACGCCTATCGCTGGTTCGGCGGGGTGGCGAGCCGGGAGCGGATCGACAGGGGGTTCGACTGGTTCTGGCGGCATCTGTTGCGGCTGGACCGCGCCTTCGATCTGGTGGTGAGCCCCAGCGAGAGCCTCGCCGCCCGGCTGCGCGAAGGCGGGCTGCGGCGGGTCATCACCAATCCGCTTGGCGTCAGGCCGGGCGAATTTTCACCGGCGCTCCGCGACGAGAGCCTGCGCGCGCGGCTGCTCGAACGCTGCGATCTCGGCCCTGATGCGACTCTGCTGATCGGCATGGGCCGCCACGCGCCCGAGAAGCGCTGGCCGATGGTGGTGGACGCCTGCATGGCGGCGGGCTGCGAGACGCCGCTCGGTCTCGTGCTGCTGGGCGACGGGCGCGATCGCGCGCGGGTGGTCCGCCATGTCGGGCGCAATCCGCATGTGCTGCTGCTCGCGCCCTTGACCGACCGCACCGCGCTCGCCCGGCTGCTGGCGAGCGGGGACGCGCTGATCCACGGCTGCGAGGCCGAGACATTCTGCCTCGCCGCCGCCGAGGCGCGCGCCGCCGGCCTGCCGCTGATCGCCCCCGACCGCGGCGGCGCGGCGGACCAGGCCCGGGCCGGCGGCGGCGAGCTTTACCACGCGGCGGACGCGGCTTCGGCGGCCGAGGCGATCCTGCGCTTTGTGGCGCGCGGCGTCGCCCGGCAGGGCGCGGAAGCCCGCGCCCGCGCCGCCGACATGCGCACCCTGCCCGCCCATTTCGCCGACCTGTTCGCCGACTATGAAGCGATCGCCGCCGGAGCGCGCCGCGCGGCTTGAAACGAGCCCGGCGGAAGAAGCCGGTCAGCTTGCTAAGGCGCGACTGCTTGGTAAGTGATATGAATGCCGGCGACCTCTTTGTCCTGCTTAAAAATACGCGATTTAGCGGCATATCGGACCAGCAAGTGATTTGGTGATAACCACTTAACTTCTGCCCAAGAGCCGCCCCATTCTCCATCGCGCGCAGCCCCATGATCGTCGTCCGCCCGAAAGACGTTCCCGCCGCCCATTGGAGTTTCGCCGCGCTTGAGAATGGAGATTTGAGAAGAGAAGCCGGTCGTGGCTCCGCAGTCACGTTGGAACAACACAGCGTCCAAGTCGCCGCCCGACCCCGTAGTCCTGCTCACGACCGAGTCATTACAAGGATCGGAGCAGCCGCCCAAAAGCGCCGTTGCGCCAATTAATACGGCCATACCCCTCACAAGACGCAGAGTAGCCGATGGATCCTGGCGGTCAAATCTCCACCTGGCTGCCCAACTCCACCACCCGGTTGGGCGGCAGCTTGAAGAACTCCATCGCGCTTTCGGCGTTGCGCAGCATCCAGGCGAACAGTTTCTCGCGCCACACCGCCATGCCGGGGCGCGACGCTGTCACAAGGGTTTGGCGGCCGAGGAAGAAGCTGGTTTCCATGGGGCGGAACGCACCGCCCGGCAGATCGAGGCCGGCAAGCGCGGTGGGGATGTCGATCTCCTGCATGAAGCCATAGCGCAGCACCACGCGCACGAAACCGGGGCCGAGCTCGCTGACGTCGGCGCGGCGATCGTCGGGCACGACAGGCACGCCCTTGATCGCCACCGTCAACAGGATGACGCGCTCGTGCAGCACCTTGTTGTGCTTGAGATTGTGGAGCAGCGCCGGCGGCGCGCCTTCGGGCGAGGCGGAAAGGAAGATCGAGGTGCCCGGCACCCGCCTCGCCGACCGACAGATGGAGGCGATGAACAGATCGAGCGGCATGGCGTCTTCGCGCAGGCGCTCCCGCATCAACCGCCGCCCCGTCGCCCAGGTGGTGAGAAGCGTGAACACGCCGAGGCCGACGAGCACCGGCAGCCAGCCGCCTTCCGGGATCTTGGCGAGGCTGGAAAGGAAATAGGCGGCGTCCACCACCAGCAGCACGCCCAGCAGCAGGGCCGCGAACCAGCGGTTCCAGTTCCAGATGGTGAACACCAATATGCCCAGCATCGAGGTGGTGATGATCATCGTGCCGGTGACGGCGAGGCCGTAGGCCGGCAGCAGTCGTTCCGAGCTGCCGAAGCCCACCACCAGCAGCGCGACGCAGGCGAGCAGCAGCCAGTTGACCAGCGGAATGTAGATCTGGCCCGCCGCATGCGCGCTCTTGTGGAGGATCCTGAGGCGCGGCAGGAAGCCGAGCTGCACCGCCTGCTGCGTCACCGAATAGGCGCCCGAGATCACCGCCTGGCTGGCGATCACCGTCGCCATGGTGGCGAGGCCCACCAGCGGCAGCCGCGCCCAATCCGGCGCCATGCGGAAGAAGGGATTGTCGATCGCGGCGGGATCGTCGAGCAGCAGCGCCGATTGCCCCAGATAGTTGAGCAGCAGGCAGGGGAAAGCGACATAGAGCCAGGCGACGCTGATCGCCTTGCGCCCGAAATGGCCCATATCGGCGTAGAGCGCCTCCGCCCCCGTCACCGCCAGCACCACCGATCCCAGCGCCAGGAAAGCAAGCGAGGGATCGAGCCGGAAGAAGTTGAACGTCCACCACGGATCGATCGCTCTAAGGATGGAAGGATCGCGCACGATGCCGCCGATCCCCATCACCCCGATCACCAGGAAATAGAAGAGCATGATCGGCCCGAACATCGCGCCCACCCGCGCCGTGCCGCGGGACTGGATCAGGAACAGGCCGATGAGGATGACGAGCGCGAGCGGGAGAACCAGCGGCGCAAAACCGCCATTCACCACCTCCAGCCCCTCGACCGCGGAGAGCACCGAGGCGGCGGGCGTGATCATCGCGTCGCCGTAGAAGAGGGCGGTGGCGAGCACGCCCAGCAGCACGATGCCGCGCGTCCATTTCGCGCCCTCCCGGTTGCGGACGATCAACGCCAGCAGCGCCAGGCTGCCGCCTTCGCCCTTGTTGTCGGCGCGCATGGTGACGAGCACATATTTGACGGTGACGATCAGCGTCATCGTCCAGAAGATCAGGCTCAATATGCCGAAGATATGCGGCTGATCGATGGGCAGCGGATGCGGCCCGGCGAGACTCTCCTTGAGGGCGTAGAGCGGCGAGGTGCCGATATCGCCGAACACCACCCCGATCGCGCCGAGCGCGAGCACGCCGAGCGGTTGGCCGGCGGGCATGTGCGCATCTTCGGGTTCGGCGGCGAGGCCGATCGGGAGCGCCGATGGAGTGACCGACATATGCGCCCGCCGCCTCGTTCCAGGCGGCGCTCCTGCCCCCGATGGCGCACGACGCGCCGGCGGCGCGCTATGATCCTCTATGCTGCACCGCGCCAGAGCGATTCGAGAGCCGCTCAACGCTTCATCGATAAAAGACGGCGGCTCGTCGCATGGACGCGCCGCCGGAGGTGGGAAGCCGCCCGCCAGGGACCGGGCGGCGGGGGAACTTCGAGATATCTATTCAGGAAAAGGGATGATCAAACCCTCCATTCGTCCTGAGCGAAGTCGAAGCCTGTCCTGAGCGATGCCGCAGGCGGCGTCGAAGGGGACGTGAGCTAGGCGAAGCCTTTGTAGCACGCACTTCGACTTCGCTCAGTGCGAACGGTGATCGGGTAGTCGCCTCCCTACCACCTCAACTGCCCGAACAGGCCGATCTCGTCATAGGTGCCGCGGCCGCCGACGGGCAGGCCGGGCGGGTTGGAGCCGCCGATCGTACCGTTGGAGGTGGCGATCAGGCCGTTTCTCGCCACATCCCGCTTGTAGACCAGCGCGAGATCGACGATTTTCACCGGCTCGTACTGGATGCCGACATTGAAATAATGATCCTTGAGGCGGGGGTTCGCATCCCCGCTCGGCTTCACCCAGTCATAGCGGCCGAACGCGCTCCACCTGGGCGCGAAGTTGATGTTGCCGAACAGCGACCAGCCCTCGGCCTTATCCTCGCCCACCGTCGCCACATTGTTCCAGTTCCTCGCGTGGAAATATTCGCCGCCGATGGTGAAGAGCCTGCTCTTGTAGCCGAGCATCGCATCGATGCGGGTAGCGCTGTGGTGGGTGACGGCGCCTTCCACGTCCGCGCCGCGCTTGCCCGAATAGCCGCCGATCGCCGCGAACAGGCCCTTATATTGCACCGAAACGCGGCCCTCGACATCGACCGAGTTGGTGACCTTGACGTTGCGATAACCCGCGCCGTCCACCACCGAGAGCTGATAACTGACGAGGCCGCCGGCGAGATCGCCCAGCACATGCACGCCCCAATCCGCCGAATTGCCGTAGCCGATGCGATCGATCAGCGTGTTCTCGATATGGCGGTAGCCATATTGATTCTCGGCATAGGGGATCCACGGCATGTCCGCCGAGCCCAGCCGGACGACCAGCGCCGGGCCGAGCTTCGCCTGGAGATAGGCCTTCTTGATATAGAGCCCGCGCCCGACAAGCTTGCCGGAGGTGTCGCCGATCACGTTGCTGACGTCGGTGGTGATGTCCGCCGAGAAAGTGTCGTCGAACTTGTGATCGACGCTGAGATAGAAGCGCTTGATGTTGAAACCGGTGCCGTTGGCGGCGCTTTCCACCCCGTTCGCCTTCTGGCCGATGTTCGAGAAGTTGAAATACATCCGGCCCGAGATCGAGGTGTTGTCGAACCATTGCGGCTTGGGTGTCGGCGCGGCGGCGAGCTGGGTCTTGACCTCGACGGGAACGGCGGCCTGCGCGGCGGCCGCCTGGCTCTGCGCCGCCCGGGCCTGCTGCTGCGCGGCCTGCGCGGTCGCCTGCGCCTGCGAGGCCGCCTGCTGCTGCGCGTCCAGCCGCGCGGTGAGCGCCTCGACCTCGCGGCGCAGCGCCTCGATCTCGGCCTGCTGGCGTTCGGCGGCGGTGGGCTGCCCCACCTTCGCGGCGGCGGGCGATGCCCCGGCGATCAGCATCGCGCCGAGCCCCGCGCCGGTCAGCAGGCTGGTGATTTTCGTCATGCGTGCAATGCCCCTGTCTCGCCCGCCGACGCGGCGGGTTTCGACGGCGCACTAGGCGGGTTCGATGACGACCCCGTGACGCTTGCGTGACGGTTCGGCGCATCCCGTTACCGAGAAGCGCCTGTAAATCTTGCCATTATCGCAAAGCGCGCTATCCCTTCGCGCGCATGGCTGCTTCTGTCCCTCGTCTTTCGCTTCTCTCGCAACGCCAGTTCGCGCGTTTCGTGATGGCCGTCATCACGCTCGGTTTCGTGGCGTTGATCGCGGCGGGGGCAACGGCCGGTTACACCGTCTGGCGCGATCAGGATAATGCGCGCTGGGTGGAGCACAGTTATCGGGTGATCGACACGATCAACCGGGTCCGCACGCTGGAGGAGCGGCTGGAGACGGCACGGCGCGGCTTCCTGATCGGTCACGGCGGGCATACCCGCGAGACCTTCAACGAAACGGCGCGGGCCATTCCCGGCCCGGTGGAGGCGTTGGGCGATCTCACCCGCGACAACCCCAGCCAGCAAATCCGGGTGGGCCAACTCCAGGCGCTTGCCGCCCAGCATCTGACGGTGCTCGGCAAATCAATGGCGCTCGCCGTCTCGAACCGGCCGGCGGCGCAGGCGGGCTTCGAGAGCGACGGCGGCACCCAGATCATGGCGCATATCCGCCGCCTGACCGACGACATGGCCGCCGAGGAGGCGCGGCTGCTCCACCAGCGCACCGCCGATCAGCAGGCGAGCGTTCACCGGCTGATCGTGGTGCTGTCCATAGCCGGCGCGCTGCTGCTGATCGTGGCGATCCTCTCGATCGCGGTGATCCGGCGCTACACGACGGATCTGATCCGCTCGCGCGACGCGGTGGGCGCGCTCAACGCCGAGCTCGAGGCGCGGGTCGACGAGCGCACCCGCGACCTTTCCCGCGCCAACGAGGAGATCCAGCGCTTTGCCTATATCGTCAGCCATGATCTGCGTTCGCCGCTGGTCAACGTCATGGGTTTCACCGGCGAGCTGGAGGCGGCGACCAAGGCCCTGGGCGCCCAGATCGATGCGCTGGAGGAGAAGGCCCCCGAACTGATCGAAGAGGAGGCGCGGGTCGCGGCGCGCGAGGATCTGCCCGAATCGATCGGTTTCATCCGCGCTTCCACCCAGAAGATGGATCGACTCATCAATTCGATCCTCAAACTCTCGCGCGAGGGCAAGCGCAATCTCGCACCCGAGACGCTCGATCTCGCGCAGATCGCGGAAGGCATCGTCGCCACGCTTCAGCATCGGCTGGACGAGATCGGGGCCGAAGTGCGGATCGAGCGGCCGATGCCGCCGCTGGTGAGCGATCGGCTGGCGGTGGAGCAGATGCTTTCGAACCTGATCGAGAACAGCGTCAAATATCTCAAGCCTGGCCGGCCGGGCCGCATCGTCGTCTCGGCGCGGCAGGACGGGCAGCGGGTGGCGATCGAGGTGGCGGACAACGGCCGCGGCATCGATCCCAAGGACCATCAGCGCGTCTTCGATCTGTTCCGCCGATCGGGCCAACAGGACCAGCCAGGCGAGGGCATCGGACTCGCGCATGTCCGCGCGCTGGCCTATAGGCTCGGCGGCCTGGTCGATTGCCGTTCAGCGCTCGATCAGGGTGCGACTTTCACCATATCATTGCCGGCCCGCCCGCCGGCCCCGAAGGAAAAGGATGCAGCCCGGTGAACCAGCATCAGCCCGTCAATATCGTGATGATCGAGGATGACGAGGGTCATGCCCGCCTGATCGAGAAGAATATCCGCCGCGCCGGAATCTCGAACGCGATCTGTCATTTCACCGACGGCGGCACCGCGATCGATTATCTCTACAATGCGCCCGAAGGTCCCGTGCATAACGGACCGGCGCTGATCCTGCTCGATCTCAATCTGCCCGACATGAGCGGCACGGATATTCTCCAGCGGATCAAGGCGGAAGGCAGTCCGCTGAAGCGCACACCCGTCGTGGTGCTCACCACCACCGACGACAAGGTGGAAATCCAGCGCTGCTACGATCTCGGCTGCAACGTCTACATCACCAAGCCGGTGGATTATGAGAATTTCGCCAGCGCCATCCGGCAGCTCGGCCTGTTCCTCTCGGTCATCCAGGTGCCGGAGCCCGAACCCGAAGCATGAGCGAAACGCCGCGCGTCCTGTACATCGATGATGACGAGGGCCTGTGCCGCCTGGCCGCGCGCGTGCTCGCCCGGCGCGGCTATACGATCGAGACGGCGACGAGCGGACCGGAAGGAATAGCGAAGGCGCGCGAAGGCGGTTTCGATCTGATCGCGGTCGATCATTACATGCCGGGGCAGGACGGGCTCAGCACGCTCGGCGAGTTGCTTGCCCTGCCGGACGCGCCGCCAGTCGTGTACGTCACCGGATCAGAGGAGAGCCGCATCGCGGTCGCGGCGCTCAAGGCCGGGGCGGCGGATTATGTGGTGAAATCGGTCGGCGAGGATTTCTTCGCGCTGCTCGACAATGCCTTCCGGCAGGCGCTCGCCAAGCACCGGCTGGAGAACGCCGCCGAAAGAGCGGAGGAGGAGCTGCGCCAGTCCAATGCGCGGCTGGAGGCGCTGCTGCGCGAGGTCAATCACCGCGTCGCCAACTCGCTCCAGCTCGTCTCGGCTTTCGTCCATATGCAAACCGCCGCGCTCAAGGACGAAGGCGCGAAGGCGGCGCTGCAGGACACGCAGAACCGCATCCAGGCGATCGCGCAGGTCCACCGGCGGCTCTATTCGGGCGCGTCGGTCGATACGGTGGCGATGGACGATTATCTCGCCGCGCTCGTCGCTGAGCTCGAGGAAACCTGGTCGACGCCGACGGCGCCGCGCAAGCTGCTGCTTTCCGCCGAGCCGATCCGCCTGCCGACCGACCGCGCCGTCTCGCTGGGCGTGATCGTCAACGAGCTGGTGAGCAACGCCTGCAAATACGCTTATCACCCGAGCGCGCCGGGCGAGGTGCGCATCCATCTCGCGCGCCAGGGCGAGGACGGCTTCCTGCTCAAGGTGGAGGATGACGGCTGCGGCATGAAGGAGGGCGCGAGCCCGCGCGGCACCGGCATCGGCTCCAAGGTCATCCGCGCGATGGCGCAGAGCCTTCAGGCGACATTGCGCTACGATCCCGACCACCGCGGCGTCCGCGCCCTGCTCGCGGCCGCTTGCTAGTATCCCTTTCGCCCTCGCAGAGGGGAGAGGGATTCAAAGTCCGATCGTAGCTGGATGAGCGATAAGCGATTGCGCAGCAATCGCGCCGCGCTGTGCGCCGCTCAACCCCTCTCCAACTCCGCCTGGCGAGCAAGCTCGCAAGGGTTCATATCCTCTCCCCTTTCCAGGGGAGAGGAATGGAGTGCCTAATTGCTCGGGCCGGAACCGCCCGGACCGGCCGCCGTCATGCTCGGCGGCACCGGGGGAACGGGGCTTTGCGCACCGCTCACCACCTCGTCGTAGAAGGCGGAAAGGTCGCGGTGGAGCATGCGGAGCGCATCGGGATTGAGATAGGCCATGTGGCCCGACGGATAATAGCGGAACTCGACATTTCGCTCCTGCGCCGGCTGAAGCTCCATGTGGTGGAGATCATATTCGGTGCCGAAGAAAGGCGTCGCCATGTCGTAATAGCCGTTCAACGACAGGACATGGAGATAGGGATTCTCGCGCATCGCCGCGCCCAGATCGATCGCGACATCCGGCATCTGCTGCGGGCGGCGGTTGTAGCGCCCCGGTGCCTTGTGCTTGAAATCCCAGGTGAAGCCGTCGAGCCCATAAGCCGAAACGCGATAGGGCATCGGCGTGACATAGTGCAGGTCGCGCGTCAGATAATCGTGGAAGCTGCCGATGAACGCGCCGGAGATGGCGGTATCGGACGCGTCATATTCCGGATTCTCGCCCGCCGCGTCGGTGTCGATGCCGGTGTAGCGGCTGTCGTAGCGGCCGATGGTCAGCCGCTGGTCACGCAGCAGTTCCTTGCGGAAGCGGCCGAGATCGATGCGCAGGTTGGCGTCCAGGATATACTGCACCGGGATGCCGATGAAGTGCGACATCTGCTGTGCGATCTGCTGCCGCGCCTGCGGATCGAGCGCCGCGCCCTGTGAAAGCGCGTGGGCGTAAGGACCGGCGGCGAACTGGCGCGCCTGCTCCACCCAGGTAGCGAGATCGGCGGGTGCGCCCGAGACCTTGTGATGATACCAGGCGGCCGCCGCGTAGCTCGGGAAATAGTTGACGTAATCGCGGTCGAATCCGGGCTGGTCGATGCCGTAATTCAAAATCGAGGAGAGCAGGATGACGCCATTCAGCGCCATGCCGCGATCCTGGAGCTGATAGGCGAGCGCGGCCGAGCGCGTCGTGCCGTAGCTTTCGCCGAACAGGAACTTGGGCGATTGCCAACACGCGTTCTTGGTGACGTAACGGATGATGGCGCGGGCGAAGGCGTCGACATCCTGATCGACGCCCCAGAAATCCTTGCCAGTCTTATCGCCCAGCGGCCGCGAATAGCCGGTGCCGATCGCATCGACGAACACCATGTCGGTCTTGTCGAGCAGCGTCTCGGGATTGGGCCCGAAGGCGTAGGGCGCGGGCTTAATATATTCGGGGTTGGCGGTCTGCACCCGCTCGGGCGCGAAGCTGCCCATATGCAGCCACAGCGAGGAGGAGCCGGGGCCGCCGTTGTAGAAGAAGGTGACGGGCCGATGGCGGCGATCCTTCACCCCATCGGCGGTGTAGGCGACGTAGAAGACGGAAGCGATCGGCTTGGCGTCCTCGTCGCGGATGGTGAGCGTGCCGGCGGTGGCGGTGTATTTCATGCGCCCGGCATGCGTGGTCGCGACATGACGGGTGGAGACTTCCTGCTCCTCGACCGGAGGCGCCACCCAGCCGGCCGCGGTCTCGGCGGCGATATCCTTGGCGTGGAGCTTGTCGAGATTGGCGGTAGTGGGCTGCTCCTTCGCCTCGTCCTTCTTCTTGTCCCTGGATTTCTGCGCGTTGGCGGCGACAGGCAGACTCAGCGCGACAAGCGCGGCCAGCGGCAGGCGAAAACGGTGCAACATCGGCGGTGGCCCCTCGAGCTCGTTAAGACAATGCGGCCACCCCCCGGCCTTGCCGCACGATCGTATACCAGCCGCTTGCGGCGGCCGATGCAAGGGGAAAGTAGCGGAGCAGCTCCGATTTTCCGCCATGCGCGCCAGCATAGGCGCATTTCCGCGCAAGGGGATCATGCGGATTTCCACTGGCGTCCGCCTGTCGATATTGATAATGCTTCGCAGATAGAGTTTCACCGATTCTGCGAAGGCCAGGCCCGTGCGTCTCGATCAATTGCCCCTGAACCGCCCCGCCCGCGTCGCCGGGATCGCCTGGGCCGAGATGGCGGCGAGCGCGGCCAAGCGGCTGCGCGAACTGGGCTTCGACGAGGGCGTGACCGTGGAGGCCGTCCATGTCTCCCCCTTCGGCAAGGATCCGATCGCCTGCCGGGTGGGGCGGATGACGGTGGCGCTGCGACGCGCGCAGGCGCAGGCGATCACGGTCGAAACCCCGGCGGCGTGAGCGGCCGCGCCCCATGAATCCCGCACCGATGGTCGCGCTGGTCGGCAATCCCAATGCCGGCAAGAGCGCGCTGTTCAATGCCATGACCGGCGCGCGCCAGAAGGTCGGCAACTATCCGGGCGTGACGGTGGAGCGCAAGGCAGGCCGGATGAGCCTGCCGGACGGCCGACCGGTCGAACTCATCGACCTGCCCGGCACCTACAGCCTCGATCCCGCCAGCCCCGACGAGCAGGTGACGCGCGACGTGGTGCTGGGCAAGCAGGCGGGCGAGCGGCTGCCTTCGGCGCTGGTCATCGTGGTCGACGCCACCAATCTCGACAATCATCTCCGCTTCGCCCTGCAATTGATCGCCCTCGGCCTGCCGGCGGTGGTGGCGCTCAATATGGTCGACATGGCGAGGCGCGACGGGCTGGTGATCGACGCCGAGGCGCTGTCGCGCGAACTCGGCGCGCCGGTGGTCGAGACGGTGGCGGTGCGCAAGCGCGGCATCGAGGAGCTGAAGACGGCGCTGGGCGGTGCGGTCGGCGAGGGCGCGCATCGCATCGCCTCCGGCGAAGGCGTCGTCCACGAGGATATCGCATCTCCAGCGCCGCGCCCGCGCGATCGCGCTCGCCGCGACAAGGGAGGAGCATGGCGCGCGGCGCTGGAGCCATCGTATCGACGCGGTGGCGCTGCATCCCGTCTTCGGGCCGCTGCTGCTCGCCCTCATCCTGTTCGTCATGTTCCAGGCGGTGTTCGCCTGGGCGCAGGCGCCGATGGACGCGATCGACGCGGGCTTCGCCTGGGCGGAAGGCGCGGTGCAGGCGCTCCTGCCGCCGGGCTTCGTGCGCGCGCTGCTGGTCGAAGGCGTGCTCAAGGGCACCGGCGCGGTGGTGGTGTTCCTGCCGCAGATCCTGATCCTGTTCCTGTTCATCCTGTTCCTGGAGGCGACCGGCTATATGGTCCGCGCCGCCTTCATGATGGATCGGCTGATGGCGCGGGTGGGCCTGTCCGGCCGCGCCTTCATTCCGTTGCTCTCCAGCTTCGCCTGCGCGGTGCCCGGCATCATGGCGACGCGCACCATCGATGATCCCAAGGACCGGCTGACCACCATCCTAATCGCGCCGCTCACCACCTGCTCGGCCCGGCTTCCGGTCTATACGCTGATCATCGGCGCGTTCATTCCGGCGCGCGCCGTGGCCCCCGGCGTGGGGCTGCAGGGGCTGGTGCTGTTCGGGCTCTACGTCGCCGGCACCGCAGGCGCGCTGCTCGCCGCCTTCGTGCTGCGCCGCACGGTGGTGAAGGGGGTCAGCCACGGCTTCCTGATGGAGATGCCCAAATATCAGCTCCCCTCGGTGCGGGATATCGGGCTGGGCTTGTGGACGCGCGCAGCCATCTTCCTGAAGCGCGCGGGCACGATCATCCTCGTCTCGAACATCGTGCTGTGGGTGCTGGCCTCCTACCCGGTCGCGCCGGCGGGGGTGAAGCAGAGCGAATATTCGATCGCCGGCCGCATCGCCTCGGTGATCGAGGTGGCGGTGAAGCCAATCGGTTTCAATCACGAGATCGCCCTCGCCCTCCCCCCGGCGATGGCGGCGCGCGAGGTGGCGGTCTCCTCGCTCGCCACCGTCTATGCGATCGACGCGGGCGACAATGAGAACGTCACCGATCAGCAGCTCGGCGCACGGCTGCACGGCCGGTGGCCGCTGCCGACCGCGCTCGCCTTCCTCGTCTGGTTCGTGTTCGCGCCGCAATGCTTATCCACAATTGCGGTGACGCGCCGCGAAACCAATGGGTGGAAATGGCCCGCGTTCATGGTTAGCTACCTGTTCGTGCTGGCCTACATCGCGGCGGGGGCAACCTTCTGGATCGCGACCTGGGTCGGCCTCTAGCGGAGAGACTGATATATGGCCGGCAGCGTCAACAAGGTGATCCTCGTCGGCAATCTGGGCCGCGATCCCGAATCGCGCAGCTTTCAGAACGGCGGCAAGGTGGTGGAGCTGCGCATCGCCACCTCCGAGACGTGGAAGGACCGCCAGACCGGCGAGCGGCGCGAGAAGACCGAGTGGCACACGGTCAAGATCTTCAACGAAGGCCTCGCCAACACCGCCGAGCGCTATCTGCGCAAGGGCAGCAAGGTCTATATCGAAGGCGCGCTTCAGACCCGGAAGTGGCAGGACCAGTCCGGTGCCGACCGCTACTCGACCGAGGTGGTGCTCCAGGGCTTCAACGGCGCGATGGTGATGCTGGACGGCGCGCCGGGCGGCGGAGGCGGCGGCCGTTCGGGCGGCGACGAATGGGGCGGCGGCAATGATTTCGGAGGAGGCGCGTCCTCCGGCTATGGCGGCAGCCAGCGTTCCGGCGCCGGCATGGGCGGCGGCGCGCCGCGCCCGGGCAACGCCTTCGACACCGATCTGGACGACGACGTGCCGTTCTGAGCATTCGCCGCGAATGCAGTAGCGGGGAGCCTAACGCCCCGCCACGGGCGCACCGATTGACCAGCGGTGGCCGAAGGGATCGCGGATCTGTCCGTAGCGATCGCCCCAGAATTGATCGGCGAGCGGCATCAGCACCTGCGCGCCGGCGTCGAGGGCGCGCTTCCATGCCCCATCCGGGTCCAGAACCTGAAGGTGGAGCGCCACCCCGCCCGGCATGGCGCTCGCGCCGCCCGAATATTCCGGAAAATCATCATTGAGCATGAGATCGCCGCCGTTGACCTTCAGATGGGCGTGCAGCAGCCGTTTGCCGTCATCGGCGGCGTGGCGGCCCAGTTCCTCCGCCCCGAAGGCCGCCTTGTAGAAGTCGATCGCCTCGGCCGCCCGGCCGTCCGCGATGGTGAGATGAGGAATGACGCCTTTCATGGGTGTTCTCCCGCTGGCATCGCACCGGGATAGGACCGGAAAGAAAGACGGTAAAGCGGCGCCGGCCGCCGGCGGGCTCGGGAATTATTTCTTGAGCTGCTTCAGCATGGCGAAAGGGCTCGCCTCGCGGCGCTCGGCTTCGGCTTCCTCCTCGGTGCGGACGCCGGCGGCGCGCAACCGCTCCTCGGCCCGGGGCGCGCGCGGGAAGGGATCGAGCGCCAGCGCGAAGCCCTGCGCCGCCGCCTCGCCCAGATCGACCGCGCCGCCGCTGTAGGGCAGCACGTCGAGATCGCCCTCCTCCAGCTCCACCTCCTCCGGCGCGCAGGCGGCTTCCGGCTCGAAACGCAATGCGAACGGCTCGTCGATATGGGCGGGCACGGGATCGCCGGTCGCGACGCAGCTCTGCGTCGCATCGGCGAGGATGCGGCCTTCCGCCAGCACCGCCGCGCCTTCGCGCGAAATCCGCGCATGCGCCTCCAGCCGATCGATCGCGACCAGGCCGAAACGGCGGGCGAGCGCCGCACGTTCCCCCTCGTCGGCGGCGATGTCGATCGCGCGCGGCTCAGGCCCGAGCGTATCGAGGCGCACCCGCCGCGCGAACTCGGGCGCGGTTCCCGTCATGCGATCTCTCCCGCCAGCACCGCCTCCGCGTCGCGCCCGGAGAGTCCGGCGGCGAGCGCGCGGAAAGCGGCCTCGGCATGGGCGCGCGCCTCGGCCGGCACGTCGGCGCCGCGCCACAGATTGCGGTCCAGCGCGCCGGCGAGATCGCCGCCCGGCCGTAGGCCCTCGCGATAGGCGGCGAGGCGGCCGCCCAATTGGCCCATCATCCGCCCGATATGCTTGCCGACCACCAGATCGCCGATGCCGCGCTCGCGAAGCTGCCCGTCCATATCGGCGATGAACAGTTCGGTGAGCCGGGCTGAGGGCCGGCGGCCGGATTCGCCCTCCTCCTCCAGCCGCAGCAGCACCAGCGCCAGCACGGAACTCAGCATGTCGAAGCGTCCGTCGAAGGTGTCCGGCACCCGGCCTTCGGCGAACCAGTGCGGCCGCCGCGCCTCTGCGACGACCGCCTCATAGAGCGGGCGATAGGCTTGGGCGGCGTCTTGTCCGCCGAAAATGCGGGTCAACAGGTTCAACGATCCGCCTCTTATTGAAGCAAGCCGCCTTGTGCGGCGCGGGCGCTCCGCATATTGAGCGGCTGGACCGCCGATGCAATGGCGCGTGTTGCAAGAGCCGAAGCGCCGGCGATGTGAGGAGACAGGAATGACCGTCAGCCAGCGACGCAAGGGGGCCGCGATCGTGGCCGCTTTCGGCCTCGCCGCCGGTCTTTCCGGTTGCGCGCAGATCCGCTCGCACCAGGGCTATGTCATCGACAAGGCGCTGGTCGCCTCGGTGCGGCCGGGCGTCGACAACCGCGAATCGGTGCAGAAGACGCTGGGCGATCCCAGCTTCGCCAGCCAGTTCGACAACAGCACCTGGTATTATGTCTCGCGGCTCGCCAAGCAATTCTCGTTCGGTACGCCCAAGCCGACCAGCGAGACGGTGATCGCCGTCCATTTCGATCCCCAGGGCAATGTCACGAGCGTCGACAAGACCGGGCTGGACAAGGTGGTGCATGTCAGCCCCAACGGCGACAAGACGCCGACGCTCGGTCGCAAGCGCACGCTGATCCAGGATCTGTTCGGCAATATCGGCGCGACGGGCACCGCCGCCGCCAATGCGCCGACCACCGATAACCCCAATGGCGGTTCGCAACCCTGATCCTGTCGGGACGCCGCGCGGAGGGTTGATTCCGCCCTGCGGCGAGGCGCTTGCTCATTTCGCACTTGCAAAATAATTTGTTGCGATGCACAAGAGTCGGGCCTTTCAGGCATCCTCTCCTAAAAACTTCGGCCGGCCCTCGGGTCGGCCGTTCTTTTATCCGCCCGCCAGTTTCTTCCGGCGGCGGCGTTGGACCGACGAGCCCAGCCCCAGCGCCTCGCGATATTTGGCGACCGTGCGTCGGGCAATGTCGAAGCCGCGCTCCCGGAGCAGATCGACCAGCGTATCGTCCGACAGGATCGCGTCGGGCTTCTCCTCGGCGATCAACCTGGCGATGTGACTCTTCACCGCCTGCGCCGACACCGCCTCCCCGCCCTCGGCCGACTGGATCGCGCTGGTGAAGAAATATTTGAGCTCGAACAACCCGCGCGCGCAGGCGAGATATTTGTTGCTGGTGACGCGGCTGACGGTCGATTCGTGCATGCCGATCGCGTCCGCCACCTGCTTGAGCGTGAGCGGACGGAGATGCTCGACGCCCTTCAGGAAGAAGCCCTCCTGCTGCTTCACGATCTCGCTCGCCACCTTGACGATGGTGCGCGCGCGCTGGTCCAGCGCCTTGAGCAGCCAGTTGGCGCTTTGCAGGCATTCGCCGAGCCACGCCTTGCTCGCCGCGTCATGCGCACCGTGGGCGAGCTCGGCATAATAGGAGCGGTTGACGATCAGGCGCGGCAGCGTCGCATTGTTGAGCTCGATCGCCCAGCCCTTCGCTGTCCTCGCCACGAACAGATCCGGCGTCACCGGCTGCGGTTCGGCTGCGGAGAAGCGCGTGCCGGGCTTGGGGTCATAGCCGCGCAGCTCGCGGATCATGTCGGCAAGATCCTCCTCGTCGACGTCGCATATACGGCGGAGCTGGGGGAGCGCGCCCCTGGCGAGCAGATAGAGATGATCGATCAGCGCCGCCATCGCCGGATCGTAGCGATCGGCCTCCTTCGCCTGAAGCGCGAGGCATTCGGCGAGATCACGCGCGCCGACGCCGGTGGGATCGAAGCTCTGGATGACGCCCAGCACCCGCTCCACCTGGCCGAGCGGCGCGCCCAGCCGCTCGGCGAAATCAAGGCAGGGCTGGGCGAGATAACCCGATTCGTCGATCGCATCGATGATGTGCGCGGCGATCAGCAGATCCTCGCCCGAAAGCGCCGCGCCGGCTTGCGCGAGCAGATGATCGGCGAGCGTCTCGGCCCCCGCCAGCGTCGCTTCGAGATCGAGTCCCTCGCCCCCGCCCGCGCCCGCGCCCGCGCCGCCGAGGCCGAGCGAGCCGTCCATCCCCTGCCCGCCGCCGGGCGTGTCGGCGGGCGAATCATGATGGAAGGTTTCCGCCGCGTAATCGACGTCGAGTGCCTCGCCGTCGCCCGCGCCGCGCAGCGCGTCGGCCGCATCGGGCTCGAACGGCTCGGCGGGTTCGCCGTCGCCTTCGGGCGGCTCGGCCGGCTCGCCGTTGCCGGTTTCGAGCAGCGGGTTGCGGTCCAGCTCCTCGGCGATGAACGTCTCAATCTCGAGATTGGAGAGCGCCAGCAGGCGGATGGCCTGCTGGAGCTGCGGCGTCATCACCAGCGATTGCGTCTGCCGCAGATCGAGGCGGGGGCCGAGGCCCATCGGCTAGCTCGCCTGGGGGATGCGCGCGGGCGTGGTCACAGCTCGAATCTCTCGCCCAAATAGAGGCGGCGGACGTTGGGATCGGCGACCAGCGCCTGCGGCGAGCCTTGGAACAGCACCTTGCCGTCATAGATGATGCAGGCGCGATCGACGATGTCGAGCGTCTCGCGGACATTGTGATCGGTGATCAGCACGCCGATGTCGCGGCGCTTCAGATCTTTGACGAGATCGCGGATATCGGCGATCGAGATCGGATCGATGCCGGCGAAGGGCTCGTCCAGCAGCATGATCGAAGGTTCGGCGGCGAGCGCGCGGGCGATCTCGCAGCGCCGCCGTTCGCCGCCCGAAAGGGCGGTGGCGCGGGCGTCGCGCAGGTGGGTCAAGTGGAACTCGCCCAGCAACACGTCCAGCCGATGCGCGCGCGCCGCCGGATCGGGTTCGGTCATCTCCAGCACGGCGGTGATGTTCTGGGCGACAGTAAGGCCCCGGAAAATCGAGGTTTCCTGCGGCAGATAGCCGAGCCCGAGCACGGCGCGGCGATACATGGGCAGGCCGGTGATGTCCTCGCCGTCCAGCAGGATGCGCCCGGCGTCCGGTTTCACCAGGCCCATCACCGAATAGAAGCTGGTCGTCTTGCCCGCGCCGTTGGGGCCGAGCAGCCCCACCACCTCGCCGCGCGCGACATCGAGGCTGACATCCTGCAGCACCGGCCGCCCGTCATAGGATTTGGCGATCGACACGATCGACAGGCCGCGCCCCGCCGCGCCCCCGGAAGGGACGGCCGGGCGATCGGCGAGGGCGACGTCGTTCATCGTTCAAGCGGTCCGTGTCGGCGGCGTTCAGCCGGCTGGCAGGTTTCCTGCATGGCGATGCGGAGGCCCGCCCGCAAGCCCCCAGGGCGGCTCAGGGCTTACCGGGCGTCGTCTTGCCGCCGTTCGAGCTATTATTGTGCTGGGGCACGATGAAGCGGCCGGAAACGCGGCCGCCCTTGCCCGTCTCGCCTGCGCCGCCCACCGCGCTGCCGTCCATCGTCGCATGGTTGGTGGCGAGATCGAACACCAGCCGGCCGCCGTTCACGGTCGAACCGTTGCGATCGAGCGAGACATTGCCGACCATCGTGATGATGCGGTGATCGAGATCGTAGATGGCGTAATTGCCGCGCGCCGTTTCGGACGGACGCGTCACCACCACATTGCCGCTGGCGTCCAGCCGGTGGACCTGCGGCGAGCCGCCGTTCGCGAGGCTGCCCGTATAATTGGCGGTGACCCGATCGGCGGTGAGCGTCATCTCCTGCTGCTTGATGTGGACGTTGCCGGAGAGGATCGCGCGGTGCGCCTGATCCTGAAGCTCGATGCGGTTGGCGTCCCAGTCGATCGGCGCGTTGGAGTTGTGGCCGCCAATCGATTGGGCGAGGGCCCCCGCCGCGGCCATCGCGACGGCGGCGAGCAGCGGCAGGGCGAGCCTCTTGCGGATCATCGCCGCGCTCTGCCGGGTCGCTGGGTGATATGCAAGTGGGCGTGGCCCTGGAGCACCACGTCATGCTTCTCCAGATCGGCGTGCATGCTGTCCGCGCTGAACGTGCCGATCGGCAGCTTGCCGGTGACGGGCTGATTGCTGGCGAGCGTGCGCGTCTTCATGTCGAGATGCACGGTGCTGGTGTCGAGCGCGTAGCCGTCGGCACTGCGGAAGGCGACGGGGCCGTTCACCACCACCTTGTCCGTCTTCATGTTGTAGGCCCCGCTCGGCGCGGTGAGCGTGGCGGGGCCGCCGGAAAGATTGATCCGGGCGGACAGGCCGTTGAGCTGAACCACCGGCACTTTCGAGGTTTCCTGCACCGCCGATTGCGCGGAAAGCGCGAAGGCCTGGCCGCGATTGTCCTCGCCGCGATAGGTCGCCCGGCTGACCCGCATCCGCTCATGCGCCACCGCGACGCGATCCTTGGAGAGCACGAAGGAGATGTCCCGCCCGGAGGTGAGCGGCGCCATCGCCAGCAGCACGGCGAGCACGCCCACCGCGCAAGGCAATGCGATTCGCGCGACGGCGATGACCTTGTCGTGGCTCGAACCCGGCCGCGCCCAGGCCCGCCGGGACCGCCGCTCCAGGCGCGCGGCCTCGGAAAGCGGCCCGGCGAGCGCGTCAGGCATGGGCGAAGATGTCGATCTCCGGCCAGCCGGCGAGATCGAGCTCGGCCCGCGCGGGCAGGAAATCGAAGCAGGCCTGGGCAAGCCCCATCCGGCCTTCGCGCAGCAGCCGCTCGTCCAGCTTCTCCTTCATGGCGTGGAGGTAGCGCACGTCGGAGGCGGCATATTCCTTCTGCGCGTCGGAAAGCTCGGGCGCGCCCCAGTCAGACGATTGCTGCTGCTTGGAGATCTCGACGCCGAGCAGCTCGCGCACCAGCTCCTTCAGGCCGTGGCGATCGGTGTAGGTGCGGATCAGGCGCGAGGCGATCTTGGTGCAATAGACGGGCGCCGCGATCGTGTTCAGATAGAAGCGGATCGCGGCAAGATCGAAGCGGGCGAAATGATAGAGCTTGAGCCGGCCGGGATCGCCCAGAACGCCACGCAGATTGGGCGCGGCGTAATCGCTGCCGGGCGCGAAGCGGACGAGATGCTCGTCCCCGCCCCCGTCCGAGATCTGCACGAGGCAGAGCCGGTCGCGCGGGGTGATAAGGCCCATCGTCTCGGTATCGACCGCCACCGCCGCGCCGGGCGCGAACACGCCCGCGGGCAGGTCTTCCTCATGGAGATGCACTGTCATGGCCCACGCGCATAGGCGTTCGCGCCGCCGCGCTCAATGGCCGCCGGTCTTTCCGCCGCGCCGCCGCCGCGCCAGCATGTTGAGCGCCTCGACCAGCCCCGAGAAGGCCATGGCCGCGTAGATATAGCCCTTGGGCACGTGCACGCCGAAGCCGTCCGCGATGAGCACCGCGCCGATCATCAGCAGGAAGCCCAGCGCCAGCATCACCACCGTGGGGTTCGCCTCGATAAAGCGGGCGAGGGGCCCGGCGGCGACCAGCATCAGCACGACCGCGACGATCACCGCCGCGATCATGATCGGCAACTCGCCCGTCATGCCCACCGCCGTCAGGATCGAATCGATCGAGAAGACGATGTCGAGCGCCACGATCTGCGCGATCGCCGCGCCGAAGCCGAGCGGCGCGCGCGCCTCCTCCCCGCCTTGCTCGGATGGATCGATATTGTGGTGGATCTCACGCGTCGCCTTCCAGATCAGGAACAGGCCGCCCGCGATCAGGATCAGATCGCGCAGCGAAAAGGCCGTCTCGAAGGCCGGATGGCCGTCCACCGCCGGCCCGCTGACGCCCAGATCGACGATCGGCGCGGTCAGCCCCACCAGCCACGCGATCGCGGAGAGGAGCGCGAGTCGCATGATCAGCGCCAGCCCTAGCCCGATTCGCCGCGCGGCGGCCTGCCGGGCGGGTGGCAATCGGTTGGAGAGGATCGCCACGAACACCAGATTGTCGATGCCGAGCACCACCTCCATCACGATCAGCGTGGCGAGAGCGGCCCAGGTTTCGGGCTGGACGAGGAGCGCTAGAAGGCTGTGCATGACAGTGGCGGACCGTGCCCGCGCGACGCGATCCGGGCAAGCGGCAAACGTGGCGCGCGTGCATCACCGGGGCGGTGAATCGGTTGTTCCGGGCTCGATTCAAGTCCGTCTGAGTCGAAAAGGCTCGCGGCGGCTCGCCTTTTGGGGTATTCGATGGATAGGCGCGCGCTTTGTTTCCGCGTCCGAAGCTCGTTTGCTGGCCCGGCGGACGAGTATTCATAGGACAATCGGGCGACCCGGGAAAGATTATTACAATATGAGTTTCGATCGTGGGCGGCGCGGGCAGCGCGGCGGCAGGGACAAGCGCGACAGCTTTGGCGGCGATGACGATTTCGGCGGCGGCTTCGGCGGTGGTGATCGCTTCGGCGGTGGATATGGCGGCGGCGGCGATCGCTTCGGCGGTGGCGGCGGCGGTGGTGGCCGCTACGGCGGTGGCGGCGGCTATGGCGGCGGCGGTGGTGGCGGCTTCGGCGGCGGCCCCCGTGGCGGTGGTGGCGGCGGCTT
>Ga0164242_10000820_pt1 | contig 37127 bp, 47 predicted proteins | sample OricomgcompostMG_FD_108783 | JGI IMG/M metagenome (GOLD analysis project Ga0164242, IMG submission 108783) | Miracle-Growth compost microbial communities from Emeryville, California, USA - Original compost - Miracle growth compost (MG) ... | reverse complement strand
TCGGTCACCTCGCCGGAGGCCACCCGCTGTCCGTACTGGTGCAGCGTGTAGCACAGCGAGTCGCCACCCGTGCTGTCCGTCTTCACGCCAGCGGTAGAGATGCCCAGCATGAGCGGTTCGCGCCGTGCGCCGGTTGCTAGGGACATAACTTCCCATAGCTCACGGTTCGGCTGTGCGTGCACCTCGTCAAAAACCACTAGGTGAGGACTTAGGCCCTCTTTGGTAAACGCCTCGCTAGACAGCACGCGGTAAACGCTGCCGGTCGGCAGGAATTCGATCGCATCCCGGTAGGTTTTGAAGTATCCCGTGAAACGGGGCTCCATTTCGATCATCTTTTTCGCTGTACCGAAGACGATCCGCGCCTGTTCCTTGTCGGCAGCGCAGGAGTAGACCTCTCCGCCGCTGGGTCCGTCGAACAGCCCATACAGCGCGATACCGGCGCCTAGGGCTGACTTCCCGTTCTTTCGGGGCAGTAGCCACAGCGCCTGTCGGTGTTTCAGTCTGCCATCCGGCCTACGGGCGAAGATCCGGCCGATTGCCTCGCTCTGCCACCCGCGCATGACCAGCAGTTCGCCAGCCGAGCCACCCACGGAATCCTTGGTGATCCGCATGAATTGCGTGAACTCTAGGAAACGCTCTCCGTCGCCCCGCTGAACGTCGGCAGGGTCAACGTGGGTGAGGATGTACGGCTTACCCACGCTTACCCCCTGTTCTGGCGGCGGGACAACATCTCTTCGAAAGCGTTCTGCGCCTTGACCTCCGCCAATCCCATCCGCGTACGGTCAGCGGGGGTAAGGCCGAGCGAGGCGGCAATGTCCGTGATCTGCTTCTCGACCGTCGCCAGCATCTGAACGACGGGATTAGCGACCATGTGACCATCGGCCGGACGCATGATCAACGGGCCGTTCTGGTCAAGGTGCTCTTTGAACATCTCGCGCCGGTCATACAGCTCGCACAGCATGCGGAGCGTCGGCGAGTCAGAAGGCGCTAGCCACGCGCTAGCGGCTTGCGTGACGCTCTCCCATAGTCGGGCACCCTCAGGGCCGAGATCCGGCGGCACAGAGGCACCCAGCGGCACTAGAGCGGCAACGTCGTCTTTCGCGGGCAGCTTCCGCTGTCCCGGATTGCCCAGCCGGCGCTTTTGCTCGGTCGGCTTCGGCGGACGGCCAACGCTAGGCATGGTCGCACCACCCTCCGTGCATGGTTATGCATCCTGCCGAACGTCCCGGCGAAATGATCAAGGAAAATCGGGGTCTGAATTTCGCAGCGATGTCTGACCCCAGGGGCGGGGGTCTTTTTTGATCATGCTGCTAGACTTTCGACTACCCCCCGTGACTGCATAAACAGCCTCTGACCTGCGGTTTTGTGTTCTAGCACTGCTAGCCATACCTGATGGTGTGTCAGCTGATTTGGAAAAACCGCAGGTCAGAGCCTTGTCACTGTTTCTGAGTAGCCATCAGATTCACTCTGTGTCACTGTGCTACCTGATGTACTGTCAGATATGCGGCTCAGCCACTGCATATATGCACTGAGCTATGCACTGCCCTTGCTGCTGTTACAGCCTCGGCATAGGACAGCTAGGTTGGATGGGTGATCACCACCACCACGCGCCTTAGGCACCACGTGGTCGACCGTCAAGTCATCAGACTCATGGCTAGGACGGCCGTAGCCGGGGCACACAGGGCCGTACAGCGCGATATGGCGGTCTAGTACGGCCTGCCGTATAGCGCGCCACCTAGAGCCGTAGCCACGGGCTGTAGAGCTGCCACGGGTAGCGGACCACACAGCGGCACATGCCTCACAGCGGGTGCCGTTGCGGGTGAGCCGCTTGCAGCGGATACACGGACGCTGCGGCATTACTGCTCAGCCACCGAAGGCGTTACCTCAGGCCGGCAGTCACAGCTAGGCAGGTTCGCCAGGTTCGGAGACGTACACGTACTGGCGTGCATCTGTGCCGCTAGGTCGGCAGTCAGAAGGTGCTCAGAACAGCCGTACAGCGGCGTATAGGAGTTGGCCTCCGTGACGCTGCTGTCGGGCTGCTGTGCCTGCGCTGCTGCTAGCTCATCCGCCGTCATTCGGCGCTTCCAGACCAGAACGGCCGTATTCGTACAGCCGGAATACAGGGAACAGATAGCCATGGGTCAAGCTCCGATCAGACGCGCCAAATCGCCCGGCGCAACGTCCCCAGCAATCCGACCCGGGAATAGCTCGATTCCAGCGCGCCGGTAGGCTTCGTCAACAAGCTGGGAACAGATCATGTGGCCGGTGCTGCCGACGTAGCTCTCAAGGCCCTTCGTGCCGAGCAAGCGACGTGCACCGATAGCCGCGTAGTCCAGAAAGCTGTACGGAGTGCCGATCAGCGAGACGGCAGCGCGCCGGATGGCGATTCGCTGCTCCTCCGTGAGCGCGTAGGCGCTATACACGGCCTTGCGACCGCCTAGTGCGTCGTCTAGGTCCATCAGCTTGGCTCCGCCCGGCTGAGCCTGTACCACGGTCTTCCCAGAGCCCACGACGACGAAAGCGTGCGTGTAATAGCTACCGGAGCCGATGATCCGCTGTCCGGCGCTCACCAGCTCGCCAGTAAGGCCGCTTATGCGGACTAGCCCGAAGTCTCCCGGCAGCGGGTACGTCTTGAACGTCATGTGCCACCCTCCGGGCATGAAAAAGGCAACTCCTCACGTGGGGAGTTGCCGAGTGTGGTAGCCGCTGAGGGATTCGAACCCCCAACCTTCAGATCCTAAGTCTGACGCCTCTGCCAATTGGGCTAAGCGGCCGAAGTGACGTATCCGGGAATCGAACCCGTCTAGTCTCAGGTACAGCGGTTTTACAGACCGCTTTGCGTCCCAGCGCCTACGCCGAAAACCCAGACCACCAGGGAATGGGTGGATTGCCCGGACGGGTTCCGCCGTCGTCCGGGATGTGAACCGTTTCCGGCGCACTGCATTTGGGCAGGCTTCCGGCCGGTAGCCTACGGAACGCCCCTAGAAAAGGCCCAGAAATCCCGGAGGAGTCTGTGCAGCAATAGCAGGCGGGAATCCAACCCGCTTCCTTGCGGCGATAACCGCAAGTGGACAGCAGTCCTCCGCAGCGAGACAGTTGGAATCGAACCAACCCGCCGCCGTTTCGCCAGGGTGACTAGCCGTGGCTACTCGGGCGGGGCTCAACCTTGAGCTTGCCTCTGGTCGCTATCGTTGCGCCGGTCAGAGCGCTATTGTCGCGACTCGCTGATGTGGCAGGATTCGAACCTGCGACTAGCGGATTAACAATCCGCCGCTCTGCCTACTGAGCTACACACCATGGGCCCTAGGTGCTCTAGAGACGCTTCGGGAGAGAGGGCGAAGCGGAGCAACTACTAGGGCGGTCTGAGGGGGTCCGCTGTCCGCCGGTTACGTAGTTTCGTGCGCGGGAACCCGCCCTCACCTATAAGTACGGACCTGACTCACCCGTTTGGGCGCCCGGAGGGCTCTCAAAGCAAAAGTGACGAAGTGACGTTCGGACGGAGAATCCGGATTACCTATAGGTTTTCTATAGACATTCTGGATTTTGAGTCAAATCGTCACTTCGTCACTTTATGCAGGTCAGAGGGGGTGGCTAGTAGGTGGTTGAAAATTAAATCGTCACTCTACTGATGCGATCACCCGCCCAACCACCCGCTGTCAAGCCGGATCGAAGTCAAGGCGCTCACTGATCGGGGTCAGATCGCCACGCCTAGTAGCGGGCCTCAGAACGATGCCCTTCGGGAAGACAGCGCGGAGCAACACCCTCCGCATGTGTAGGTCGGCGCTCTCCCACGCCTCCCGGATCTGTTCCGCGTCCAGCAGTGCCGGCACGTCCGCCGTCGCGCTGAGAGCCTTCACGGTCTTCTCAAGGTCCTCGATCGTCTTGGACAGCCTGAGTGCCTGTCGCTCGTAATCCGCCTCGCTCATGCGGTAGCCCGTGGCCGGAGGATTCCAGTACCGGTCTTGCAGCTCCGTAAGGCGCTCCTGAGCCCGTTCTAGCGCCTCTCTGGCGTGCGTTACCTGCCCCTCGGTCTCAGGGTCCGTGAACTTGAGCCAGTGGCGCCCAATCTCGTACAGCCGGTCGTCATCCGGCTCTAGCGCGGAGACGTGCCCTATCCATGCGGCTTCAACAGCGCCGTCAAGGCGGTCCTTAAGGCTCACCACGCCCGCACACACGGCCGGGCCACGGGCTGACCGGGTAGAGCAGTGGTACTTGCCTCCGCCCCCGTGCATGGGCCCTTTGCAGCGTCCGCACTTGAGCACCGGGTTCAGCAGATACGTTCCGGCCCGGACGCCACGGCGGGTGAACGGATTGATCCGCTCCCGTATGAGAACGCGGATTTTGAAGAATTCGGCGGGCGTGACGACGCCAGTGCCGCACATGACCGGTTTACCGTCGTCCGTGTAAAGCGGCTCGCCATACCCGGACCACGAATCCAGATCGTTGCCGTATTCGTCCTTGCGCCGTTCCCGCACGGGCACCATTCCGGCGAGTCAGCCGGCACCCGCATGCCGCACACAATCCGTGTGTCCAACCTTGTCCCCTCTGTCCCTATAACCTCAACTTTACCTATGGGTAAGTATGGGGAATGGATGATGCGTACAACGAAGGACTTTTGTCACAACGTTGGAACTCTTTAGTTAGGCTAACGAACCTCTGGGCAACTCCCCACGTGGGGAGTTGCTAGAAACGAAAAATGCCCCGAACCCTGTATGGGCCCGGGGCACTCGCTTGCTATCTAGTCGACGGTGTCGCCATCCTCCTGAATCCAGCGCTTGTACATCGGGCTCAGCGAGGCGGCGATCCAACGCGCCTCTTCCTCCGACATGCGGATCTCGACCGGCCCGCGAAGCTCGTCAACGGCGACGATCATAACACTTCGCTCCGCGCCCTCGGTGACGTTGCACACGGAGGTGATGTTCAGCTTAGCCATGTAACTATCCCTTACACGGTCTGGGCGCCCTTCTAAGCGCCTTTCGGGTCCGGGGCGGGCAACTATACCCGCCCCCGTCTGTTAGGCCGTCAGCGGGCTTGCTGAGCCGCGTAGAACTCGGCGCACTTGTCGCAGGCGGGGACGCCATCGATAACCTGGCTCGCTCCGATCCGCATCGCCGTGTGCGTGGTGCTGTAGGAACAGCGGACCGTGCCCAGGTCGTAGAACTCCTCGCTGGTGATCTCCCCCGCCGCATCGGCCGTCGTCTCCCCCGCCGGGCGGAAGTACCAGGGCGAGGGGCCGAAGGTGTCGAGATCGAACGCCCGGCCGTCAGTGCTGATCAGCACGTAGATCCCGCGCTTGCCGGTCGCGATCTTTCCGGCGATCTCCGGCGCGCTCTCCTCGGTGGCCTCCGGCTCCGGCTCCTCTGCGACGACCGGCGCGGGCTCCTCGGTGGTGACCGGGACGACCGCAATCGGCTTCCAACCGTTGGTGCCCTTCGCGGCCAGCGCCTCGCTGGAGTGGAAGGAACCGATGACCTCTTCGCCGTCGTTCCGGCGGTAGACCGCAGCGTGCGTGTAGGTCCGGGCGCTGGTGCGCTTCTCGGTCTCGCCGTTCCAAGTGGCGTAGTAGGTGGTCTTCGTGGTGGCCATTTCCGCTCCCCTTGTCGCTGTCGTTGGCACGACTCTAGCACCAGCAGCACACGTGTGTCACTGCTCTCCAAAGAAAAAACCCCCGGATTTTTGGTCCGGGGGCTTCGCTGCGTGCGGCTACTTCTAGGCGTGCGGAGCACTCATGTGCTGAACTCGTCGTAGTCGTCAAGTTCGAAGTCCGACGATAGGTCGTTCAGGCCGAGCAGCTCGTACCGTCCCTCTTCGGTCGTGCCCAGGTACTCCTGTCGAGCCTCGCCCTCGTACTCGCCGCACGGCTTGCACAGGGCACCCCGCTCGCTGGTCACGGTCTGCTCTCCGCAGTTAGGGCAGTAGTACACGGTCCCCCTCCTTGTCGTCCGCCGCACAGGCTTCGCGGAACCGCTGGCAATCGGCAATCACTTGCTTGGCTGCCTCAACGGCAGAGAACCCGTTTGCAACCAGCACGTATCCGGCCGCATCCAGGAGGCCGCGCGTGTACTCGTTTCGCCGACCCTTGCGGTAGGCCACTCCGGCAGCCTGCCCAATCATGGCCGCGTACGCGCTCCCCCACGACGCCGAAAGCTCCTCGCGTACCTCTCGGCGGTGTTCGTCATTCATCGCTGCCCCCTTCGCTGTCGTTGGCACGACTGTAGCACGCAACTCCTCACGTGGGGAGTTGCTAGACATGCGAAAGGGCCCCCACAAAGTGAGGGCCCAAGTTCCCGCAGGTCAGCGCCCAAGCGCCTCGCGAATTGCCTCGAAGGCGCCTTGCTGGCCACGCTTGAACAGCAGCGCGTATCGGTCGCGCGCTATGTCGCGCCGCTTGATCCCGGGGCGCGGGTCTACGCCAGCAACCTTGATCCGGATGTAACCAGACAGGATGCCCGCCGGGTGCCACTCCACTGACGTGATGTTCTCGACCGGGATCGTGATCTCGCCACGCCCGGCGCGGACGCTTCGGTGCACGATTGTAAGCTTTCCGCTGTCCAGCTTCAGCGAGCCAACCCGCCCCGTTGCCTCGATCATGATTGCCCCCTCAGGCATCTTGACAATGCGAGGGTTCATGATATCACCCCGGAGCTACCACACGCGCTATTCCGCACGCCCGGATTAGCGTCCGGCACGAAGGGCACGGTTCGCGCGTCACGTACAGCGTAGACCCCGCCAACTCCCCCGGCGGAGTGTGCCGTATAGCGTTTCGCTCCGCGTGGTCAGCGATGCAATTCGCATAATCGCTATTCGGTGCACATTCGTCACCCGTCAGCTTTCCGCGCGGGCAGGCGCCGGAACTAGCACAGCCCGGTACGCCCGCTGGCGCCCCGTTGTAGCCTGTGCCGCGTACCTCATGGGCTGCGTTCACCAGGATGGCGCCCACCTGACTACGCGTGCAGTCAGCGCGGGTCGCCACCCATTCGGCGCCAGCGAGGAAGTACGCATCCCAGTCGGGCCGTTCGCTCACTTCTTAGCCGGTTCCTTCCCCCACACATCGCACGTCCACATGGGGACTAGGGTGGTTGTCTTGCCATTGAAGATGGGGATCAGGTCGTAATGCCCGCTGAGGCACGGCGGACCGTCATCACATGCGCTGACTCCCAGCATGACGCCGGCGGCCAACAGCAGCGCGACCAGTAGCCTTGTCGGCTTCACTTGTAAGGCTCCTCGGGAATGTCCTGAACGGAATTCGGTGCGAACTCGCGAAGGTGCCCGAGCACCAGACCGGCGAACTCGCGGATCTCGGCGTCCGCCGCTTCGTGCCAGCGCTTCGCGAGAACATCGCGCCATGCTCGGAGGTTCCCGGTAACCACCATGTCAACCGGTGCAGCATTCGGCAGGACGCTTCGCGCGGCTTCGCGGGCTTGTTTGCGGGACAGTCCCTTTTCCATGAGCTGAGACACCAGGGCCACGTAGACCCCCCGTGCGTTGAAGTAGGCGTACCGAACAAGTCCCGCAGCATTGTCGTCGTCAGCAACCGCAGGCGGGATAACCGGCTCGCTGTTCGCGTAGTTGACATACCGCTGAGACACCACGCTGAAGCTCAGGTGGCGATGCCGCGTAAGCTCCGTCAGCAGCGCGCGGGAGACACCCCGAACAAGGAACGTCATAGATGCGTGCTCAAGTACGCTGTAGTGCCCCTGAGCGAGGATGTTTGCCATGTATCCACGGTTCGCGGCGGTAGCCGGATTCGGCCGGCTGAAGCTCTTGTAGCAGAGGCGGCCGGCGAACTCCGCCAGCGCGTCAGCTTCCTCCGCGTCGTACTGCGCACTATTCGCTTTCCGGTACGGGTCGTACCCGTAAGCGTCTAGCGCCGGATCGTCGTACATGACAGTGCTGGCCAGAACGTCAACTCGCATGCTCTCTCCAATGGCATGAGAAAGCCGCCCACAGGCGTGTGCGGGCGGCTCAGGTACTCGGTGGTGTGTGGGCTACTTGGCAGCCTGCCGGGTGCTCTGGAAAGCGCTCCACCAGTCCGCCGCGTCTTCGTCGCCAAGCGAGACCATCGGCACCCAACGCTTCGCGAAAGCGTGGTACCCCTTGTTCCGGTAGGTCTGCACGTGCGCCTTCGGGACACCCATCTCGGCGGCCAGCAGATCATCTGCGTTCTCGCCACGCGCACTGCTGAACTTCTGCATCGGGGCGATACCGAAGGTGCCGCGCAGTACGGTCGACTGACTCTCGCCCATCTTGTCGAGCACGTGGTGAACGCGCTCCGCCCGCTCATGGCGAGCGATCACCTCACGGTCGCGGCCATCCATGAGGTCTTCGGGAACCCACTCCTCCGCCGGGACGAGATCCGCGAGGGTCGCCCCGTCCTGGTCGTGCGCCGGAGCGTCCAGCGAGAGCGTTCCCGTGTAGGCGAGCCGCGCAGCGTACGCCCGGTCGGCGCTGAGCCGCTTCATAGTCACGCCTTCCGGCGCCGGACCCTGCGCGCGCTTCTCGGCTTCGTACACGTCTCCGTCGCACTCGCGAACCCAGTGGGCGAAGATCCGCAGAGCCTTCGCGTCGATCCCGGGATTCCGCTCCGCCATCACGGAATCCCTGAGTGCGCCATCCATGACCGTGTAGACGAAGCCGAAGAATTCCGCGATCGACTCCGCCTCGCCGAACCGGGCGAGCGCTTCCCACCCCTTGACGCGGGCCTCCTGTTCGAACTCCTCACGGTACTCGGCGACGTTGTAGCCGACGCGGCGTGCGTGCTGGTCGGCGAGCGACTTCACTCGGGGCTCAAGGGCTGCCAGAACCTCGCCGACGGCAGCAAGGTCGTTGGCCTGAGCGGCGCGAACGGTCTCAAGGGTGAGGGTGATGGTGTCTGTCACGGAAGTGCCTCTCTGATTCGCTGTCACATGGGGGTACGGACCCCGCTCACCCGGATGGTGTGTGACGTAGGACACAACCTGAGGGGAGGTGTTCGCTCCGCTTTCGGTTCGGTGACGAGCGTACGCCGTTCTCTTCTAAAAGAGCAACGACCTTTCACACTTTACCCATCGGTCAGTCACTCCCGGTACAGGCGTCTCCTACTTTGGGATGACTCCAACTCCCGTACCGGGCACGGCCGTTACCGTTTCGTAGCCTGCAACTCCCCACGTGAGGAGTTGCCTAAAAATCTGCTCCGTACAGCGATCCCCACGATCGCCCGCCAATCTCGCCCTCAGCGTCGATCGGCACTCCCCCGAGGTTCATCCGCATACAGCGCTCAATCTCCCTGGTCAGCTCCTCCGCGTCAGCCTTCGGCACGCTCGCCACCACTTCGTCATGGATGGGCAGGCGCAGGTACGGCAGCAGACCCGACTCATCCATGGTGATGAGCGCCTGCCCCAGCACGTCGCGCGCCGCTGACTGCACCTGATAGTTGGTCACTGCGTATGCCCGCTCCGGGTCCAGCGGAAGACGGCGGCCGGTGACCGTGACGGTTACCATGCCGTTGTGACGTGCCTCACGCTCCCAGCGGCGGGCAGCGCGCTTGATCTCCGGATAGGCACGGTCGTAGGCGGTAAGCGCCGTCTTGACTTCGGAGATGGGCGCACCGGTCTGCCGGCTGATCGTCTCGGCTCCGCCGCCGTAGACCTTGCCGAAGCTCGCACCCTTACCAATCTTACGGTGTTTCGGCGTGAAGTCGGGACCCCAAATCAGCTCAGCCGTGTAGCTGTGCAGATCACGCCCCGCGCTGATCGCTTCCTTCATACGGCGCACGTCCGCCAGCGCTGCCAAAACGCGAAGCTCCACCGCAGCGAAGTCTACCGATACGCACACCTCTCCAGGATCGGCAAGCATCGCCCGCCGGATCACCCAATCGGACGACGGCAGGGTCTGAAGCGCCGGACGCGTGATGGACATGCGTCCCGTACGCGCCTGTAGCGTGTTGATCATCGGGTGGATACGGCCGTCCGCGTCCACCGTTTCAAGGAACGTGTCCACATAGGCGGAACGCCACTTACCCGCGCGCTTCGCGTGATAGACAGCCTCAGCGAGCGGGTTCGGCGTACGCACGTCCAGCCGCTCACCTTGAAGGCTCATATCCGCCAGGTAGGTCAACACAGCCTTGTCGACCTTATAGGCGCCGGTCTTCGTCTTCTCGCGAAGCTCAACGCCCATCCCTAGCAGCGCTTCGGCAACCTGCGCGGACGCGTTGACGGAGGTCACCCCGTACCGGCGGGCAATGGCCGTGTAGCGTTCCTCGTCGGCCCGTAGCCGGGTGTCCAGCTCGCTGACGTAATCCCGGTCGAGGACGATTCCCGTGCGCTGCATAGTGGCGCAGATCCGGGATATCTCATGCTCGTACTCGACAAGCTCTTTGCGTACGCCCAGCGCGTCAAGCTCCGCAGTGAGCAGCTTCGCAATGCGCGCGGTAAGGATCACGTCCCCACCCGCATACGTCAGGTACGTCTCATCCTCTAGCGGGATGCGTGCCCATCCGGTCGCCTTCGTATAGCCGTAGCTACGGAACACCTTGTGCAAGTCTGCCTGCGTGTCCGGCGCGGACGGGTCAAGGTAGTGCGCGCTTAGCGGCTTGAGGCCGGTACCGATCCCGCCTTCCATCGGCTGGCGCGGGTCAATCAGCGTGGCGAGAATCTTCGTGTCCGTGGTGCGGGTCGCCATGTGCTCAAGCGGAGCATCCGCGTGCCGATCCAGCACAAGCCAATCAAACGGTGCATTGTGAATCAGGAAGCGCGTACTGCCCCACCACAGCGCGGTATTCACGTAGCGCTCAAAGCTACCGCCACGCTCGAACTGGATAACCCACGCCTGGTCAGCCTGCCCGAACTGAACTGTCCTCAGCCGGTAGCCGGGCGAGAAGATGTCGAGTCCGGTCGTCTCCGTGTCGAGCGCAATCGGTCCGCGCTGAGCGGCGTGCTTGAACCACTCAAAGAAAGCCACCAAGTCGTCACGGCTCGCCGGCACATAGACCGGAACGCCCTCTCCGGCGAGCGGGAAATAGTAGGTGCGCATGTCTCTCCTCACGCAAAGGGGCAACTCCCCACGTGAGGAGTTGCCCCCAGAACCGGGCCGGTTACTTGGCGAAAATCCCCGGTCCGCTGACCGGTTCCTTGACATCAGCGAGGCGGACGCCGATCAGCGCAATGCCGGTGTTCGTCTTCTTTCGGGTGATGCCGCGCTCCTCCAGCGCGTCGTAGAAGGCACGGCGGGTCCATCGCTCCTTAGCGGGCAGGTTCTCGTCTTCGCACCATTCGAGATACCGATTGAAGGCGTCGGATCCCGGAAGCCGGTGCGAGTCGTCAGCCTGAGTCAGCACGCCCGGGAAGAAACCGGCGAGTGCGTCCGAGGTTTGCCGGTACTCGCGCGTGGCGGAGCTGATCACCTCCGGGTCCTTGAGCCCATCCGCATACCAGCGGACAGCGCCACGGACCGCCCAAGCCGCGATGCCCTCTGCCTCAGCCGCTAGCTTCCGGTCAAGGTCGTAGTCCCGCTCATGCGGGGCGAAGTACCGCGTAAAGGGGATCAGCTTGACTCGGCGCCACAGACCCTCATCCTGCCCCCGAAACTTGGGCTTGTAATTGGTGGCAAGCATGATGAGGAACGTCGGCGCGAACGTAAAGAACTCCTGTCGCAGGAAGCGCGCGGTTACCTTGTCCTTTCCGCTGACGCGCTTCAGCACGGACTCCGACATCGGCTTACCGCTCTCCCCCTCGCTGGCGAGCACAAGACGCGCCCCGCGCAGCGCAGCAAGGTCGTTCGGGATGCCGCCGGATGCCTTGTCTTCAAACGTGGCGAACGGCGTGGTCACGCTCACGCGCTGAAAGACGTTCGTCAGCGTGTCGGTAAAGACGCTCTTGCCGTTCGCTCCCTTGCCCCAGAGGACTGCGAAGCACTGTTCGTCGGTCGAGCCGGTGATGCCGTAGCCCACCAGGGTTTGCATGTACTCGGGAAGCCCCGGGTGCGAGGGGAAGATTTCTTCCATGAACCGGTGCCAGCGCGGAGCTTCAGCATCGGGCCGGTAGTCGATATCGAGTCGCTGCGTCAGCATGTGCGCCTTATCGTGCGCCATCAGCTCACCGGTACGGAGATCAACCGTGCCGTTGCGGAATGCCAGCAGATCCGGGCGCGCGTCGAAATCGTCCGCCGACACGTGCACACTCGGCACGCTGCGAAGCTCCGTCATCAGCGCGTCAATGCGTGTCGTCATGGTGAAGCCGCGCGACTCAGGCAGCTTGCCAGCGAGCACAAGCGCGGCGCCCATGCGGTGAATCTCTTGGCGTACCTTCACCTCTGAGCGCTCCCACGTGTGGCCATTCCACACGTAGAACCCGAGACCCTTCGCGTACTTGATCCGGCCGTCCGTCCAAGCGACCAGCGCGTGAGCGTTCATGGCGTCCGACTCGCCGTAGCGCTCGATCAGACCACCTAGTACGCGGGCTGCTTCCTGCCCCTGGTCGACGGACACGACATCGGCGCCCGTGCGGTCCGACAGCGATTCGCTGACCTGAGCTGCCTTCGCTGCGGCTGCCGGTTGAGCGGCCTTGACTGCCGAGTGAAGCTCAGAGGCGAAAGCGTCAGGGGCCCGCTCACGCCACTCCGTGAGGTCGCCGGCGCCCGCAGGAAGGCGGAGGGTGTAGACGGTTATCCCGTGCCGTGCCAAGCCCTCAGCAAGGCGCCTGACGAATCCCTCCCCCGCCGTGTCCGCGTCGCCGCACACGATGACCTGAGATCCGCGCAAGCCTTCGGCAAGCTCCGCTATCAGCTCCGGCGAGCCGGCGAGAGCAGCACCCCGCACGGCTACCGCGTCGTACCCCACAGAAACGGCTGAGAGGCCGTCTCCGGGCCCCTCAGACACGATGGTGACCCCGTAGCCACCCTGCCCGCGAAAGAAGCCGTAGGGCGACCAACGGTGCCCCTTCGGGTTCATCAGCGAGACCCAGCGTCCGGGGCACTTCCCGCTGATATCACGCCCCTGCAAGCCGACCGTCACGCCATCGAAGTTCCGCAGCGGAACAGTAATACGCGGGTACTCCATGAAGGCGCGCGAACGGTACGGGAAATCGCTCTTGGTGTCGCCATCCTCTAGCCCTAGGCCGAACTCCTCAAAGCTGATTGGGGTGATCCCGAACCGGCTCTCAAGATACGCCGCTGCGATATCCGCGTTCTCGCTGCCGCTCCCCCTCAGGTTCTGTGAAGCAAGCTGAACGTAGGACTCAAGCTTTGCCGTGTGCGCCACGCCGACAAGCTCCGGCTTTTCCTTAGCCACCGTCAGCCCATCGCCCGTCGCGTTGAACAGGTCCCGCCATTCCAGCTTCGCTGCGTAGACCACGTCAGCAGGGGCGCATCCCGCGCGGCACGTGACTCGCACCTTGTGGTCGTCGCCCCGCCAAATGCGAAGCGAAGGATGGGAGTCGCTATGCGCCGGACACAGCGCGAGATATCCCCCGTCGTTCTCTTCGCTGACTTCGCCGAACCGGGCGAGAATTTCCGTGAACTGCACTTTCTCTCCTATCCGCTGTCACCCGGTACGGACCTCACTAACCCGACCACGACTCCACCCACTCAGCGAGCGTCTTCGCACCCTTGCTGAGGTTGCAGCTCGCACACGCGGGAACGATGTTCCGGGGCGCGTCAGCTCCGCCCTTAGACAGCGGGTGCACGTGGTCAAGGTGCTCTGCGCGTTCGTCGCAATAGCAGCAGCGCCAGCGCCAACGCATGAGAATCGCGGTCCGGCTGTACTCCTCATGGTCGACGCCGTAGCCGACCGCACGCCGCTTGTGGGTGAGCGTGTGGCGCTTGTCCGGCGGCAACCTGCGGTAGTAGTTCTTTATGTGCGCCCCCCGGCGCTTTCCCCTGCATTCGCCGCAGGCACGGGACGGCTTCTTAGCCTTGCCCGCTAGGAAGTCTTCAGCGGGCTTATCCCGCCCGCATAGCTCGCATGTGGTCACTCGGTCTGCCTCACCTCAGCGCCACGGGTAATAGCCACCCCGATGGCGTCCACGTAGCGCGGCCAGTCAGCGCGAGAAGGCGCGTCCGGCCGCAGAATGATCCGGTCCCCCGCCGCCATCGCGCGCACGTCTCCCAACGCTGGCGCCCGCGTAGCGCTTATGCACTTGTCCACTGTTCCCCTTCCAACTCCCCACGTGGGGAGTTGCTAGAAACGCAAAGGGGCCGGACAACCGTCATGGTCATCCGGCCCCTATTGCCGTCTTGCTACCTCAGCGACTCCACCGGGAAGGCGCCCGGTTCGATCAACCGCACGTGCTCCGCACTGACCCATGCCGCCCGCATGCTCCGCCGCCGGGTGAATCCGCTCTCATGCCCGGTCGGCTTCAGCAGCAGCATCGGGCGGAGTCGCCCGCCGTCATTCCGCGTGGTGACCTTGCGTACCTCCGCGTCGGTCATGCGGACGCGATTGCCCTGCCTCGCTGCGTAGGCAACGAGATCACCCGCGTACAGCTCCGCGCCCGCGTAGTCCGTGACCACGCCCCGCTTGCCCATCAGACCAGCGCCTCAGTCGCGTGAATCTCCGCCTTCTCGACAGCGACCGACCAAGAATCCCCGCCGTCCTGTCGGCGCTGCGCGTAGGCGAGCATGATCACTACGTTCCCAGCGTCGCCCCGGATGTCGAGCACGCTGGTGGCGACGGTGGACGCCCCCTGCCCCTCGCACTCGGCAAGCTCACTCAGCGGAACGCCAAGCTTGTGCAGCGCCGTGCCGGCCAGGCATCCCGGCCCGTCAGGGTGCACGTAGAAGCAAGTGGTGATTCCGTCTCCGGTCAGACCCTCCGGGTTCTCGTACACGTAGTCGGGCCGCTCCGCTGCCGTGTCGCGAAGCGTCTGCGCAACCGTCATCGCGTCCACCTTGATTCGCTCAAACATGCTCTCTCTCCTGATGTTCGATGCTCAGTGGTACTCGGGGTCGAAATCCTCGTCAGCGCTAGGGACTCCCCAGCGCCTAGCGCGCTCGTGAAGTACCGCCTTGCGTGCTTCCGGCGGGAACTCCCAAAGGGGGCGACGAATCTCGTCGTCCGTCGCCCCCTTGAGAGTCATCCGCCAGAGCAGCGCCCCGGGGATGTAGGTATTGCTCATGGCTAGGCAGTCTCAGCAATCGCGGCGTTGTACGAGCGGATGCGCTTCAGCGTCGGCTTCCGGAAGCTCACAGCGCGCCCGGCCTTAGTGGTGTACTCGACAAGCTCAAGGTGCATGTCGGCGATCGCCTCTCCGTCCACCTGAGACAGCGCCTCTGCGTACTCGTGCAGAACCTCGGCCATAGTCCAAGACGAAGTCTGGTAGGCGAAGGTCCCAAGCTCCGGGTCCTCAGCGAGGCGGAAAATCACCTTGATTGAGGGAGACGGGCCCTGAAAGGTCTTCGCCGCTTCCTTGCGCTCCTTAAAGAAGCGCGGGCAGCCACACGGCGTTCCGCGCTTCTCATCCGGCGAAAGGAACTCGACGCCGTCACAGTGGTGTACCAACTGCTTGTTGATCCAAAGCTTCATGTCGTCTTCGATGGCGTCGACCCCGGCGAGGATCACCTCGAATGAATCCACGTCGGTCTGAATCTCAAGGTGATTCTCAGCTTCGCTCTCCGTGTCAACCACGGACACGCCGAACAGCTCAGCGAGCGCAGCGGCGACGTTGTGGTCACCGGTCGTGAAGCGCCAGTTCGGAATGGCAACCGGTCGGCCGTTGACCTGCCTTCCGCTGTGCAGCTTGCCGATAGTGCCGTCATCGAACGTGGCGCGCGGGGCGGGCTTGGCCTCAGGGTCGGTCTCGAAAATGCGGATCGGCATGCGTTCTCTCTCCAGTTTTCAAAACGAAGGGAGCGGGCCGTATTGCCCGCTCCCGTATTCCTGCGTCGTTCTATTGGTTATGCGGCGACAAGCTCGGGAAGCTCGACACCAGCGAAGGCAACCGCCTCGCCCCACGGCATGCTGTCGTCCTGCTCAACCTGAATCAGGGAGAGCTTTTCCCGGATGCTGCGGCCACCGTCCGGCGCCTGAATCTCAATCAGCGCATTGGCGACCGAGTACGCGTCGCGCCGCTCATAGTTGGCCAGCTCGCCAAGCGGGACGCCGAGTCGGTGAAGCACGTTCCCGACGATGCACCCGGGAACCGGGCGGGGCCCGTCTGCGCCGTGCACGTAGTTGCAGAATCCGGCAAAATCCTCCGGCTGGTAGACGAAGTCGGCGCCCTTCTCGGCAACCGCCTCGCCCAGCGCCTTGACGATCTCCTCGGGAGTCACGGCCGGCTTGCTGTACATGTGCTCTCTCCTCACACGTGGTTGGGAAGGGGCGAGCGGGGGTGCGATCATGTCCACGTGGCCGAAGCCATCTGCTGACCGTTCCGGCCGCTCTCCCCCTCTGCTATGGGGTACGGACCCCGCTAACCCGCCGCGTGCTCCCACTTGCCGGCGTCGTTGTGGTCAAGGGTCACCTTGAACACGGAGCGCGTCTGTGAGTGCCAAATGCAGATGCCTTCGGGCCTGTCGAAACCGTCAGCGGCCACGGAGCCGAACTGAGCCAGGTTGCGAAGCCAATGCTTGATCTCGGTCTCGCTGAACTCGCCCTGATACAGCACGGGCACGGAAGCGACACGCACGCCGCCGATGTTGTCCCACAGGTGGCGCCACTTGTCGGTGTTGAACAGCGAGAATCGGCGCACGCCGGGCGCGAGACCGTACCCGCGCTGGATACCGCTCCCCCACCACTCGCCGAAGTGCGTACCGACACCCAGCGCACGAACAAGCGCCTCACTGTTGGCGAACACCCACGCGGCGAAGCCGAAGCTGTCAGCGCCCGGGTAGATCAGCCGCTTGCGGCTCTGCGCACTCACGGCGTACCAATCGCCATCAACAAGCACGTGGTTCGCACGGCCATTCATCGCCGTATCGTCTGTGCCGCGCTCAATGTGTATCGCAGCGTTGGTACCGTCGATCTTCTCGGTAACCACGATCGTCCGGAAAAGTCGCGGGGTCTTCGGCCACGCGGCGAACTCAGCCATTGGCGCTCCAATTCAGCGGGGAAGACTCGACACGGCCGGAAACCTCTCGGTCCCGGTTCCAATAGCTGTTCTGTTCGCGGGTGATAAGCGCCTTCGCCGCGCCTTCACTGGTGAACGGACCCATCAGCGCGGTACGGCCGTCAATGGTGATGACAGCGCGGTAAACGTGCTTGTCGTCCGGATGCATGTACCGCGCCATTACTTGCTCCAAATCAGGCAGCGAGCGGGAATGTCCTTAGTCGGCAGCCACCCCAACGCTGAGCAGGGGGCCGCCGCACGGGCGTAGGTCCCCAGTCCCGCCGTCAGCAGGAAGCCGGCCACCCACGCCACGATGCGAGCCTTGTTCACTTGGTCTTGGCCTCCGGAGTCGTGGTCGAGTACCGCAGGATGCCGCCGCTGATCTCGACCAGACCGGCAGCAGTGCGGCGGAACACGGGGTTCTTGTCCGCCGGGCCGTTGTGCACGTGGCGGTTGGCGGCGCGGACGAGACGGGGGTCAAGGAACATCAGAAGTCTCCGTTCAGTACACGCCGAAGGTTGTTCCGCGTGAGTTCGACAACATTCGCCTTTTCGACTCGTTCCCGAAGCTTCGCCAGAATCTCAGCGTCAGTACGCGGCGGCGCCTCGCGGAACACAAGCCGCGAACCGTGTAGCGGGATCGGGATGTTCGCTCCTGCAACCACATCGCGCCACTCGCCGAACCTGCCGGTCTCGCCAATTCGGTACTGGAGTCGCCCCGGAGCGCGCTCCCCCTCCACCGGGCGAATGTTGTTCGGGCGCACCCAAGTCCAGTCGGAGCGGTCCGCCCAGTCGACGCCGTACGGAAGTTCCGCGTCGGCGCGGTCGAGATAAACGACCGTGCCCTTTTCCCAATCCGCGTCAATGCTGCATCGCGCCTCTACGGTCTGCCCGATGTGGTAGCCGTTCAGACTCTCTGCCGTCACTTCGCCCTTCGCTGAGTGCCAGTTACCAGAGCCCCGCCCGACTCAGCGAGCGGCTTGCCGAGAACGCGCTTAGACACGTCCCGGTCCCATTCGAACGTCTTGCGGAGCGCGAGGAAGTAGGCGAATACCTCATCGCTGATGTCTACGGGCTTGAACTCCCACCTGTCGGGGGTGATGTGCAGCACCACGCCGCCGTCAACCTCCGGGAACGGCTCTGAGACGCCGTTAGGGTCAATCAGCCGGTCAGCGTGGGCGTATGCCGACATCTGAAGCGCCACGTCCGGGTACGTGCCCTTAGAGGTCTTCCAGTCGGCAACAACCGTGATCGGCTCGCCGGTCTTGCGCGTGGGGTCGACAGTTCGGTCATCGTTCACCCACACCCGCAACAGCGCGTCAAAGGAGCCGGCGTACTGGTGCTCATCCGACCAGGCGACATCCTCAGCGCGGACAAGCTCAGGATTGACAGCGGCCAGGAACTCCGCGAAATGCCGCCGGTAGGGCTCAAGGTCCGGGTGGACGCGCCCGATGTATTCGCCGCGAATCATGCGCTCGAAAAGGTCGTGCGCGTCGCTGCCGACGTTGGCGCGGGTCTTTGTGTAGCGGGTTGCCGCACCCTTGATGTAGTCAATGGCGCCTTGCCGATCCCGGCTCGCCATTTCCTTCACGAAGTCGATCGAGTCTACCGCCAACTCGGCGGCCATCTTCGCGGACCAGAATTGCAGGAAGGGCTTCGGGCCCATACCGATGACGGACGTAACACCGGGCACCGTGACCAACGGCTTATCTCGGTCGACGTAGAAGCGGCTTCCGGCCCGCTTGACCGTAGTGACTTGTCCCACGCGGGAACCTCCTATGCGTTCTGCCTTGCATAGGGAGGTACGGCCCTCGCTCACCCGCCGGGTGGGAAGTGACGAAGTGACGTTCGGACGGAAGATCCGGATTGCCTTAGAGAAGTCTTAGGGATTCTGGATCTTGTGTCATATCGTCACTTCGTCACTTAGGTATGCCTTACCCATCCCCTTCCGCTGACGACGCTTACGGAGCGTAAATGTCGGCGTCACCCTGCGTAATCGGGTCCATACGCCCGTATGGCGGCACGAAAGAGCCCCGCCCGGTCATTAGGACCCAACGGGGCTAAAAGGCCGTCAGAGACGGGTTACAGCTCCTCGACGCGGTATGCGAAGTTCTTATGTCCGAGCGTCTCACCACCGATCAACCGCCTAACGGTGCTTTCCTCGTCCTCCGGCCACCCGTCGAACCGGAGCAGGATCACTAGGTTCTGTGCGGCTAGCTCAGCCGTGCCAAACTCGCGGTGGGCCGATACACGGCCGGCCCGCGTGTTGGTCACGTGGGCTGCACACACGTCATGGCGTCCCTTCATACGAGAAGCCCCCACCCGGGCGGATGGGGGCTGGTGATGTGCTACCTCACATCAGTTCCGACGCGATCTGACGAAGCGCGTCGATCTGATCGGCGATGGCTTCACGGATCGCCTTGCGGTCCTCCGTGTCGTCCACCCCGTCAACGGTGATCGCCTTCACGGCCCCCTTGATCTTGCGCACAGCGGCCTTCGCAGCGTCGGCGGGGCTGACAACCTTCTCGCCCAGCGCGGCGGCTTCCTCCTCCTCGCTGATCTCCTCGCCCTCCGCCTTGCGAGCTTCAAGGGCCGCCTTCGCCTGCCGACGATCCCGCTCGATCTCCCGGCGGGTGCGCAAGTCAAGATCGTAGTGGGCGGCGATCAGCTCGGCAGGGCTGCCGTCCTGCCCTTCCAAGATCGACGCGAACGGCTTCAGCTCCTCCGCGTCGGAAGTGTCGAGCGACCGAACGTACTCGACTCGCAGGTCACCCAACGCATTCCAAGCACTCTTCTTGATCGAGTTGATCTCAGCGCGGATGCCGTCCGCCGTGTCGTCCTCGCCCTCAGCGGGTAGGTCCGAGAGCACCCGGCCATAGACCTCTGCGCCACGGTCACGGGCACGCTGAGAAACCCCCTTCAGGTCCGGCAGGCCATCCGGCAGGATGATTCGCCGCCGGATGTCGAGAAGGATCTCCGCGATCTGCCGGCTACCCTTGAGCTTGCCAACCGTGACCTCGCGGACGCGGTCAGCGCCCATGGCAATGAGCTGTTCCATGTCGCCGGTTTCGACAACCTCAGCCTTCGGCGCGCGCTCTACCTCAGCGGCCTTCGGCTCTGACTGCGCCTGCCCTGCCTTGCGGAGCCGGTCCCGGAGCTTCTTACGGAGCGCAGTCGTCTTGCCGGTGTTCTCGGCGCGAACCTGGGAGATCAGCCCCTCAACCTCCGTTGCCAACTCCGCCGCCCCGTCCGTATTGTCCGCCTCAGCGAGAGACTGGACGCGCTCAATGCCGCCCTCGATCTCGTCACGCAGGTCGGCCTGGTCAACCTCGGGAGCCTTCGCCTTCGCCGCCATGTCCGCCACCCCTTGTTTGGTGTCTGCCTTGCCGTGAGAAGTACAGTAGCCGGGCTCAGGGCCCGGGTCAAGCGGGACACGCAACTCCCCACGCAACTCCCCACGTGGGGAGTTGCCCAAACGCAAAGAGCCCCCGCTACCGCGCTGCACAGAGGCAGGCAGTAACGGGGGCTAGGCTCAGGGTCAGAAATTGGGCAGTTCCGCAACGCACGCCAGCAGCGCGGACACGTTATGTTCGTTGTGAATGGTCACCTCGGCCGTGTAGTTGTCTAGCGCTGTTTCGCTCTCATGCATTGCCGCGCGGATCTCGCGCATGGTCATCGCTCCGCGCTGTTCGCGCTCAATCCGGACCATAAGGAACCCGGCGCGCTCTAGGGCGGCGGCCTCATTCGGGTAGCGCACGTCGGTCACCACGACCGGAAAACCCGCCTTCTCGGCAGCGTGCACGCTCTGAAGCGCCAAGTTGACCCAGTAATCGGGGTCAAGTCGCCGGACACCTTGGCCGATGCGCTGAAGCGAGCGGCGGACCTCTGTGTACTCGCGCTTGGCCTCTTCAAAGCTCATGCGCCGAAGCACTTCCGACAGGTGGATTGGCAGCGGACCGAAGCCAGCCGGTTCATAGGCGACGATCGGGTCAGCCTCACGAACCATGTCCTTGAGCGGGTCAGCGAAGGCTACGCGCTCATAGCCGAACCGCTCCGTCAGCAGTCGCGCCGCCGTGTCCTTGCCGCTGCCCATCTTGCCGATAAGCCCGATGTTCCGCATGGCCCCTCCGATGTTGTCGTTGAGAGGTCATACGGACCCCACTCACCCGATCAGGCGAGCGGCTGAGCCACCGGCGGAGTGACCTGCGCCACAGGCGGAGCAACCGGGGCCGCGCTCACAGCGGAGGAGCCGACCGCAGCGACCGGAGCCGGGGTCGGGGCCACGTCGGCCAGCGCCTCGCGGATCTGAGTGAAGGGAACGGCCTGCGCAACCTCCTCCGCCTTGTCGACCACCTTCTCAACGTCCGCGACTACCGCCTCATGCTTGGCAAGGTAGCCGGCCACGAAGGTCGCCACGGCAGTCACGGCAGCGCCGATCAGCCCCTGAACGTCCGCCGGGGTACCGTGCGGGAAGACGTGCGGGCCGACGATGCCAAGAACCATGGTGCTCACGCTGGCGCCGACGGTGGACGCGGAAACCTTGCTAGAAACGCTTGCCATCAGTCATCAATCCCTAGGTGTTCGCGGAGCGTCCGCGTGTGTTCGTCAAGAATTCGGTTCAGGCGCGAGTGGTGCCAGAGCCAAAGCGGCACGGTCCAAATCACGTCCGCCGCGAGGTTCGGCCAAATCGCCGACCAGTAACTAGCCAGAGTCGTCACGCCGCTCTAGCCTCCGATTTCGCATGCCGTACACGGCGTGGTCCGCCGCGTGGCCTGCCTGCCAATTCTGGATACTGTCGAGCCGCTTACTTACTTCGTCTAGGCGTCCGTCTAGCGAGCCGACAGCGGAGAGAATCGCGCTCTCTACGGTGCTGCGGGTCTCTTCGTGCTCTCGACGTGCGCGCCTCTTCTGACTCCGCGCTGTGATGTAGGCGGGTCCGGTGGCAATAAGAGCAGTCGCCACCGAACCCATTACCCACGCGGCGTCAGGAGTGATGTTCTCGCCCGCCATCCGCTTACACCTTCAGCGTGACGGGAGAGCAGTTGTGCCACACCCCGTCAGCGGTCTGGTAGCACCCGAAAACGGTGTACGCGCCCGGGGCGAGAACCTGACCCTCAAGCGACAGATACCAGACCTGCCCGGCCTTGAGAGTCACGTTCACGGCGGAGCCGCCGAAGTCGTGATGCCCGCCCTTGCTGTCACGCACGGCGAGCCCGATCCGCTTCACCGTGATGTTGCCAGCGGCCTTGAATGCCACGCGCGGGGTCACGGTGTAGTGAACGGTCTCGGTGGCGACGATCGGATAAGCCACCTTTGCCGGAGCCTTCGGGATCAGACCCTCGGCCCACGTGCGCATGGCTGCCTCGCTGGCGAAGTTGGCGACGTTGTGGTCAATGCCGTTCGCGCTGGAGTACTGGTGAATGACCCAAGCGGCCTTGACGTTCGGGTGTCCGGCAGCGTGGGACGGGTCGGCAATCCAGAGCCCGTCAGCGTCGTAGTTCTCGGTGTCCCGAGTCTTCCAATACGAAATGTTGCAGTACAGAATCACCCGGTTGTGCGGGTAATGCGCCTTCGCTGCCTTCAGGAACGCATCGCGGGAAGCCTGCGAGACGCTGGACTCTTCCCAGTCGAAAGCGATGATGTCGCCCGCGCGAACGTCGGCATGCCGGGCGAACCACGCGAACTCGGCGGCGCCATCGGCGGAAGTGCCGAAGTGGTAATGCCCCACGACCAGCCCGGCCCCGCGCGCGTGGGCAAGCTGTCCGGCGTAGTGCGGGTTGACGTAGGTGGTGTTCTCGGTTGCCTTCGCAATGGCGAACGCAATGCCGCTGGTGGGGAAGGTCTCCGACTGATAAGAGGAAACGTCGTACCCGAAAATCAAACTCATTTGCACTCCCTACTTGGAAAGCCACAGCGCGGACAGTGACACGTTCTGTTGGTACGTCGGGTCGGTGTTCAGGGACGCGCCGGAATTCTGGTATGTCTGTAGCTCTAGGTAATCCCCGACAGCGCACGGGACAAGGCACGTAAGCGTCCCGGCCCATCCGCCGTAGGAAGATGTCGACTGCTGGATAAAGGACTGCCGGACACCATTCTTGGCGATCACTAGGCATCGGATACCGGAGGTGTTCCCGAGGTATGCCAGGTTGCCGACGCACAGGTAAGTGCCCGCCACCTGAACCGTGTACCTAGAGGGGTTCGTGGTGGTGGAATGGCCACCCTCAGAGTCCAGCACTTCGCTATCTAGATTCACGGAAACCAGAGATGTACCGCTGTCGATCCCCTGAGCCGTCCCCTGATACCCCAGGAACAGCGGGGGCGTCAGGGCAAAGTCTCCGACCGCCGTAACCTGGCCATTCCACAGCGAGGAAGTCAGGAAGTTCCCGGGCGAAACCGGGTTCATCGTGGGAACGGTGCGAGCCGTCATTACGTCTTCTCCTAATAGGACAGCGCGATAGAGTCGATTACCGCGCTGTTGTCCCAAGTCGCAGGGTTGGTTACGCCGGTCGGCAGCGGCTCCGTGATGACGGCTCCGGCGGCGTGGGCATACTTGGACGCGGTTGTCATCGTGATAGTCCCGTTGGTCCAACTGCCCGCCGTGGTGGCGCCGACAGAAGCCACGGTCAGCGTTTCCTGCGTGCTCAGGCCGGGATCGATCACCAGTTGAGTACCGGGGTAGACCTCCGCGCCAAGCGCAAGGCTGTTGTTCCCGTCCATCGGCCCGACCGGGAAGCCGTAGGTGCCCGCCGCCTTAGCCGCGTAGAGCGTGCTGTGCCAAGCCGCCACGAGCGCGTAGGGCGTAACATCAGCGGGCGAGCACTGGATCACAAGGGATACCCCGCCCTTGTCGTCTATGTCCCATGAGATTTGCTCGATGAACACATCTAGCGTGATCGGCGGGCAGTTGAACGGCCGTCGCATCACCCGTATCCGCATGCCTAGCTCAAGGCTCAGGCAGGCAGGCCATATCGCCGGATTCGCCGCTGGATTCAGCGTCAGCGAGGCGACACGGGTTAGCGGATTCCGGTAGCGCGAAACCAAGTAGTTAGCCGCATCCTGGCACTCGTTGGGATCTTCCGCGTTGACCGTGCGCGTGAACGTGCGGTCAAAAAAGTTGGCGATGCTAGTCGCATCCTTCGCGTAGAAGGTCTGCGAAGTGCCGTTCTGCGTAATCGTGGCGTCGTTGGCTAGGTGCGTGCTGTCAAAGTCGAGTTGCAGATCCTCGTAAGGAATCTCGCCCCCGGCTCCGTTCTCGCCGAAGGTGTAGACCGGCGTCAGCGCGTTGTACCGCGCGTCGCGTCCCCGGAACGTGAGTGTTCCGTCAGCGCCCACGAAGTGTTCGCCGTTCTCGGTGGTGACGACGTTCTGAAGCGCCGTGAGTGCGTCGCTGCCGTCAATATCGGTGGCCGGACCCATGTTTGTGGTAAGGCCGGTCGCAACGTTCGCCGCGCCCGCGTAACCCGCATACCGCAGAATGCGCGAGTAGCGCGCCCCAGCAGACTCGCCCGCGCACGCGGATCGCCACGCGCTGTAGAGATTTCCCATGTCGTCGGAAGTCAGCGCGGTAGGCCACTCGCAGGCAAATGCGAGATCGCCCGCGTAGTTGAACACGGCACCGTATCCGGTCGTCTTGTCCGCCCAGGTGCCCAGGTTGTCGCAGACCAGCCCAACAGGCTCAAGCGCCGTATTGAAGTTCGCCCACGTGGTCGTCACACCATCTAGCGAAATCATCAGCGTGGCATTGGCGTGCGAATAGGACGCGATCACAAGGTGCCAATTCGAATCCGCAATTTCGCTCTGCCCAGCGGGGAAGAAATCCGTGTGCGTGGTGGTCGGACCGGAGATGGTTAGCTTGATCTGGTGCCCACTGCCGACCGGGACGATTGACCAGTTCATCACTGGATTGCCGTAGCCACCGCCCTTTCCGAAGGCGGACCAAATCACGCTGCCAGCACTCGGCTGAGTGGTGCAGCGGAAGGCAAACATGCGAGACCATGTCCCGCTCGGATTCGCCGGGCCCACGATCCCCACCCGGTCAAGCGAGATGAAAGAGGCCGGGGAAATGGCGTTCAGACCGGCCCACGGGTTCGCTAGCGTCATGACAGTATCGCTGGACCCCGTGAACGCCCCGCCCGCCGTGGCTGACGTGATCTGCGTACCGAAGGTCAGCGAGCCCGTTCCGTACTTGCTGTTCTCTACCGGAGCGCTAGGAAAATTGCCCGTCGCGTCCGCCGCACTGGCGCTATCCTGCGGATCGTTCAGCTTGAACAGAAAGCGCGGATTGTGGGCGTTGATCTCCTCCGTAAGCGAGTCGCTGAGGTTCACTTGCGACAGCAGCGCTAGAGCATCCGTCGCGGTCGGCTGAACCGTGCCGTAGCCGCCCGCTTCCTTCCATGCGGATGGCCAGCGCTCAACGAATCCAGAGAACAGCGGATACCACGTGCCGGGAGCCTGCCACGGGGAGGCCGTAGAGCCCCGCTCAAGCTGGATTCCGTCCATCTGTAGGGAGTACGCCACCCCCGCCGCCCCGCCGGTCGAGAGGCCCGCCGTGAGGCCGTAGCAGGATGCCGGAGCCGTAACCGTCACGGTTATGTAAGTCCACCCGGTGCCAGTGAGGTTGACGACGCTTCCGTACTTGAAGTGACTTGGGCCCGCCCCCGCCGTAGAGCCATAGAAGGCAATGACCGGCTTGACGATCGCAGTTGCCCCAGCGGTAGCACAGCGGGCACGAAGCTGAAGCGTGTACGTCGCCCCCGGGGAAACGCTGGCGTCTAGGGTTCCGATACGAGATCCGGCGCCCACATTCGACGCGACCGAGAACTGAAAGACGTTGAGCCCGTCCCACGCGTCGCCCGGTATGACTATCTGCCCACCAGTCGAATCGGTAGCGGAGTGCACGCCGAAGCTGGACGGGATCAGACCCGCGCCGTATCCCTCTCCCCCGGTCGCCTGAAGGTACGTCAGTAGGTTCGGAGTAGGCGGATACTGCACGCGTAGCCGGTACGGCTGATACGGGGCGATCTTCCCGGCGAAAGGCCCAGCCGTGTTGGTCGGGTCCAGCGCGGCATCATCGTTCCGCAGCGTGGCGGACAGCTCTCCGGCTTGGACCTGATCTAGCTCATACTGCCTACCGCGCTTCACGCTGTCGGAGGTCAGCGAGCGGTTAGTCACGTCTACCCACGTGGTGGGCATCGCCCCGCCGTTTGCATTGTATGCGGCCGACCACTCAGAGAGCAGCACGGGCCATGAGGGCATGTTCGCCAACTGAAAACCTCTCCGGATACGGGCAACTCCCCACGTGAGGAGTTGCCCGTAAACCACGCACTAGAGCCGGTACGGCGCCCACGTGGTCGCGTTCCGACCGCCTAGGCGCAGCATTTCTTGCTGAATCACGTCACGTAGGTCACGGTCGCTGCGCACACTGCCCTTGACCTCAACCTGTACGACGTTCTGGACGACCCGTCCGCCCGACAGGCCGGCGGTTCCCAGCGAGGGGCGCAGGCCGGTACCGAGGTTGCCGCCAACCGCGCCGACCATGGCAGCGGAGACGCTACGAACGGCGTTGGTGGCCACGTGCGCGTTGTCGGTCACACCCTGCGCGATGCCGTGCGAGATCCATTGGCCAACCTCGCTGGCAAACAGACGCGACGGCGAGTGAATACCAAGGAAGTTCTTAGCGGCGTTCAGCGCATTGTTGGCGACATTCTCTAGCTTGTTGTAGAGATACCCGGCCGCACCCTCAATGCCGTTGACCATTCCCATGACCATCGCCTTTCCGATGTCATACCAATGGGAAAGGAGGGCCCGAGCCCGGTTAACGGCCGTCATGAGCTTCCCGGTAACCGTGTTGTAGATGTTTGACATCCAAGTGACCAGCGTGCGCGCTGCACTCCGGACCGGGTTGACTATGTAGGTCTCGATCAGTCCCCACGCCGAGCGGGCGAGAGTCTTGGTCCGATTCCAAATTCCCGAGAGCCAGTTAGACAGCGGGTCCCAGATAAAGTGGAATTGCTGGGAAATCGAGCGGCCCAGTAGACGGAAGAATGTTTCGATATCGCCCCAAACGGCCTTCGCGTCACTCGAAATCATCGCCCACGCCACGCTTAGGAACGTGCGAATCCTGTTCCATATCGCTTCCGCTGTCCCGATGATCTGCTGGTGAAAGTGATTCCACGTGGCGACGATCACCGCGATGAACGGCGCGAAGATGACCAGCAGAAGCGGCCACCACTTCCGGAAGAATCCAGAGATTCCGTTCCAAATTGCGGCTGACGTATTGGCTAGCCAATGCCAGCCGTTCACGATCGGGTCGACCACGGTGTGCCAGCCCGTCGAAAAGAAGCTCGCCACAGCGTGCCAAGCCGTCTTTAGTCCGCTCTGGATATCCTGCCAAGCTGCCGATGTCTCGTTCACTAGCCAGCGCCACGCTGTGCCTAGGGCGTGTACCGTGTCGTGCCATGCGGAGTCAAGCCATGCGGCAATTGACTTCCAATGCATGATCAGCTCAACAATGCCCGCGATCAGCAGCACGATTCCCGCGACAATCCACGTGATCGGGTCTGCTAGCAGCGAGTCAGTGAACGACCACGACGCAATGGATGCGGCGGCGAAGCCGATACCCACGGCACCCAGCGCGACGGAGAAAGCGATCAACGCGCCGGAATGGGCAGTGAGGAAGGACACAACCTTGCTCATGCCACCTAGAATCTTGGTTGCGACGGGCAGCAGCGCGGTGCCAATCTTGACGCCTAGCGCGTCCATTGCGGCTTGCGCATCCTTCATTTTCTGCTGGAAGGTTGCATTGTTCGCGTTTACCGCAGCGCCGAATCCGTTCGCGCCCTTGGACAGCTCCGGATACTTCGAATTCACGCGATCGATCTGTCCGGCCAGAACCGCTAGACCACCACCCGCCTTCTTTCCGAAGATCGTGGTAATCAGGTCGCCCTGTTCCTTCGCTGTCACGCCCGCCTTGCGCATGTGGTTGACGAGATCGTTAAGTGCAAGCTTCAGCCCGCCCTTTTCCATATCCGCGCCGAGTGACTTCGCAGTCAACCCGATCTTGTTTAGTGCCTCTGCGCCTGCCTTTGCCGGAACCGCCATAGCCTGAACGGCCATGCGCAGATCCGTCGCAGCGGCGGCGCCTCTGATGTTGTTGTCACCAAAGGTGGCCAGCGCAGCGCCAACGTCTTTGAGCGACAGGCCGTAGCCCTTGACGACAGCGAGTACGCCCGTGCCTAGCGCGTCGGCTAGGTCTTGCATGTGCATATCGCCGGAACCGACGATCGCGTTTAGTGCGCCCATGGCCTGAGAGAAGTTCTCGACGCCGGGGATACCGGAGGACACCGCAGCGTTCAGCGCGTTGGTCACGTCGGTCAGATCCGCCCCGCCGACCTGCGCGCCTTCGGCTGCTACCTTCAGCAGCTCCATTGCCTTCTGACCGGTAATTCCGGTAGAGGCAAAGGACGACTCAATGTGGTAAAGCGCCTCGCTGAGCGAATCGGGCGAGAACCCGACCTGGCCCGCGAGATTCAGCACGTCGTCGCTGAGTCCCTTGATCTGCGACCGAGGGAGCCCCGCGTTGGTCGATATTCGCAGCATGCTCGCTTGAAACTGCGAAGCCATCATTACCGACTTGCCAGCCACGCCTACAGCGGCAATGCCGATACCGAGAAGCGCGGCCTTGCTGACGGCGGAAAGCTTGGACATGTACTGTCCGCCTTCGCCCTCAACGGTCGCTAGCTCCTTTTTGACACCGGAAACCGTCGCCTTCAGACCCTTGTAAGAGCCCACGAATTCAATGAATACGGGGGGCAGCGCCATTACTTCTTCACCGCCTTAGCCCAAGCCCGCTCCCACGCCGCGCGCATTCTCGGCTGTGCCTTCTGCACGCCGGGCCGCATGTACGGGTACTTGCCTTCGTCAATCTTTCGATAGATATTGGTGATCGACTCCGGACCGCCCGCGCCGATCCCACCGGAGTAGGCGGCATTTCCCGTGCGCTTGGGGCGCTTCATTCCACCTACCGCACCGCGCAGCGTTCCGGTCAGACTGCCGATTCCCCCGCTGCGGGAAATGTGATTCGGCGTGCGATGCAGATTCACAGCGGGCACAGACTTACCGCTGCCGATCGCCCCTCGCTGTGCCCAGCGCGGACGACCCCGCATGCTTTGCTTCACTACTGCCTTAGCCTGCGTCTGCGACGCCTTCATTGCCATCAGCGTGGCGCGGTCTACCCGCTTATTGATGGCGTCCAGCTCCGACAGGTCCGGCTTAATGTCCCGGACGATCGCGCTAATGCCCTCTATCGCATTGCTAGCCATAAGCCGCCTTCTCCTTATCGTGCCGGAGCTTGGCGACTTCATCGTCTACCGCTAGCAGCCAGTCGAGCTGTACCGCCGACTCATTCTCAAGGTCGGACGGGCGGCAATGCAGCAGCGTGCAAAGCCGCCACGTCCGGTATTGCTCGGACGGCCATTCGTCGTCCGAGTACTCATGTTTTCCGTCCAAAACGCCCCGAAGGCGCTTTAGACCCCAGTAGGGGTATCGCGGTCCTTGTTCGGGCCGAACTCCGGGAAAATCTCGTGAAGGTACGGGGCTACCTCTTCGCGCAGCGCGTCAATGTCACGCCCCGGCAGGTCGAGCAGATTGTCATAGTCGACCGGGAAGTCATACGACCATCCGCGCACAGCGGCAATGACAAGCCGGTCGTTCAGCTCTTCCAGGGGGTCGAAAGCGTCGCCGAGACCTTCGGCCAGCGCATCACGATCCGCCTTGCTCAGCCGCTTCTTATCCTGCGCCTTCTGAACAGCCTCAGCGAACTCCGTCAGCTTCATAAGCTGCGCCTGTAGTCGCTTGATAGGGCGGCGGTGCCGCTCCGTGATGTCGCAGACCGGGCGCAGATCAGCGGTAGCGCCGGACGGAAGGGTAATGCGCTTGGCGTCAGTCATGCTTAGTAACTCCCGGTGGCAATAGCGTTCTTAAGGGTGACGACCAGCGGCCCGTAGCCGGCGGAGGCGCCCACGTCGGTGGTATTCGCGTACGCCTTGAAGCTGATCGGTAGTTCTATGTAGTCCTTGCCGCGCGTGATGTCGGCGGCGGTAACCACAGCGTTAGACATCTGAAAAGTCAGCTCCGAACCGTCGCCTAGGGCGAGATCGAAAGTAAGCTGATTCGATGCGGCGGTCAGGTACTTGGATAGGTACGTGTCGTCTTCCATGACAAGGGTTGCCTTGCCGTCGACAGCGACAGCACCAGCCCACAGCGAGAACGGCCCCTGCGTCCCGTCAACCGCCTTGACCACGGTCACGGTCCGCTTGATATCGATCTCGGCGTCAGTCATCTCCGAGAACAGCGCGCCGTTGATGCTCACGGTCGAGCGCCACGCGGCGAGCGGAATCGCGTCGGAGTAGGCGGGGGTCGGAGTGGTGGCCGTCGCACTCCCGTAGGTGGTGGCCTTCGCGCTGTAGGTGAGAAGCGCGTCGGGCGACAGCTTGAAATCCAGCTCGCTGAACTTCGCGCCAGCGTAGACGCGAGTACCGGCCGCATAGAAATCGGTCAGCGAGTAGGTAGGCGGCTGGCCGTCGCCGGAATTCAGCAGCGCGAACGTGTGCGAGTAGGGCGACGCGGACCCGGTCTCGGTAAGGTCCCCCAGAATGCCGCGCAGCAGATAGCCAACTGTGTCCGGGAAGACATCGCCGTCGAACGACAGCTCTCCGCTGATCGGCCCGGCCTGAACGCCGTAAGCGTCGACCATAGAGCCGCGCCAAGCCTTGTCCTCTAGCTGAGTAACGTTGTCCTTCGGTGTGATGCCGGTAACCGGCACGAAGACGGTAGGCGCAAGCGCGGTACCCGGAGTGGCTTCCTTGGCCAGTCCGAGTGAACTGCGAGAAGTACTCTTAGGCATTCGGGGCAGCCTCCTTTAGAACCTCCGCCGCAAGCTCCGGATGGGCCGCTAGAACGGCCTCAGCGGCCTTGAGCGTGTCGGGTTCGGGCTCAGCGGCGGGAACGGCTGCCGAAGCGGTAGAACCGCCCTCAGCCTTCCAACGGGAATCGGGCGCGGAGTCCAGCTCATACGACTTGCCGGGCTCAGCGAAGAGTCCGGTGGACGTGTAGTAGAGCGGGACCGACCCAGTGAATGTGAACTTGGGCACTGGCGATCCTTAGATTTGAGCGAGGCACGAAATTTCAATCGTGCTGGTGACGTGGCGCCCCAGGTGGTCCTGATCCCACTCGCCAGTGGCGGCATCGCTCATGGGCGTGGCCGTGATCACGGCTCCGCCAAGCGTCAGATCAGACCGGACGGCGTTGACCACACCATCGGCTAGCAGTTGAGCACGCCTGTAGCAGCCCTGAGCGTCGTCCCCACCCCGGAACACGTCGACCGTGATCGTGATGGTGTACCGCTCACGGAGCCACCCCGGTCCCCCGCCGCCGACCAGCGAGCCGGGCTCAAAGGCGCGATTCACGTCGCCCACGCTCACAATGTCGTCCGGCTGATTGGGGCCGGGTTCGTCAAAGCAAACGAGCAGTTGCGAGGCGGGCGACAGCGGATCGGGAGTCAGCGTCGCCGAGAGCTGGTCGTATAGCCACTGTCGGGCAGCGGGCGCCGTAGAGGTTGGAATGGTCATGCGATACCTGGCACCCTTCGGTATGGCGACCAAAGCTCAATCACGCGCTGAGGCAGGGCAAAGCCGGTAAGAACAGCGGGCCCATCCATTCCGTCAAGCGCGTTGCCGGCGAAGCGAGATCGTCCGCCTTGCTGCGTTAGCTGGTATAGGTGGCGGACAAGCTCTAGCGTGCCTAGGCGCATGCTGTATGGCACGTCTTCGTCGCGGCCCGCGATATAGACCATCTTGACGTTCTTGGCTCCGCGCGCCCAGTAGGCGGCTTCGCCTCCGAAAGTGCGTCGCGTTAGCTCGCCGGTCGTGTAATCAGCGGTGAAGCTGAAAGCGTCCATCTGAGCGCCTAGCGGCTGTTCGGTAATCGCGAACGCCGAAAGGCCGTAGTACTCGGTAACAGACAGGATTTGCTTTACGGGCAGCCAATCGGGAACGATCCGTGAATAGCCCCCGTCGAAAAACTGCGTATGCATCTCGGGCAGGAACGGGCCGCAATGGTCTCGGGCAAGCTCTCCGGCAGCGAGGATGAACCCCTGTAGTTCGTCATCCTGGCGCGTATCGGTCTGCGGGATATTCAGGTGCGCCTTAACCGACGCGAGATCGACCAGCGTCTCAATACCGGGCGCCCGTACCTGAAATTGCCCTTCGCTTGCCCACGAAACCCCGGGGCCGGTCGCTGTCCAGCGATAGAGCCAGACCCCGGGGGCCGCCACGGACTCGACAACGGCTCCATACGCCCCGCTGACGGTCGCTGAGACCGTGGGGGTGGTGGTGGCCCCGGACGGGTCTGTAACGGCCACAGAGACCACCACAGACCCGTCAACGGGGCTGCCGGAATCGTCCAGCGGAGATGCCGTAAGGCCAACGTCCTGCCCAGTCCAGTAAATCAACTGCACTGGGGAACGCTCCTATCAGGCAAACAGGTTGTCGCCGGTCAGACCAGCACCGGTGATGATGGAAATCGAACCCGGGTAACGGCCAGCCTGAAAAGAACCGTAGTTGTATAGCCTGACGAAAACCGACAGATTCTGAGCGTAGGTCTGCTGGAACGCCTCAGCGCGAATGTCCGACTCGAAAACCATCAGGTCGGCGCGACGCATGACCAGAACCGCATCCTCGTCGGCGCCAGTGTCCGCAGAGAGGTTGGTCGGGATCAGCGCGTCAACGAAGACCGGCAGACCCGCCATGGTGCCCACGTAGCCCTCAGCGGCGACGCCAGAGGGGTTGGCAAGAGCATTCATCGGCGAGTTGGCAGCAGGAACGACCAGCGGGCGACCGGTGGTGTCCGACTGAGTCTCTAGCCACTCCCACCGACGCGGGTGCATGATGATGGTGTCCGCCGGCAGGAACCGCTTAGTGTGAATCTGCGCCTTCGCGTTACCGATAGCCTTGTAAAGGCCAGCAGCGGTGTTGGAGGCCGCCGGTAGGTCAATGGCGTTGGTACCGGCCAGGGTCATGATCCCGGTGGGGTTACCGCCAGTGCCGGAGCCGGTAAGGATCAGGCTGTTGAACTGCATCGCGTACGCCGCAGCAAGGTCGGAGAGCACGATCTCATCAATGTTTAGCGGAGACTGCTCTAGAAGCTGAAGCGAAATGGTCTGCCCACCGGCCACAGTGAAGACGCTGGAAGAGATCGACGTGGTGGTTAGGTCGGTCTGCTGAACCTGCGAATTCTGCGTGGTCTGAATAGCAGTCGCAGTACCGGTGTTGACCTTCGGGATGTTGATAGAGTCGGTACCGGCCGGAAGCGCCTGAGTCGGCAGAAGGTTCGCAGTGATGCGGCCCGGACGGGCGAGCTTCACAAACTCGCTCTCTAGCCACAGCGGAGGAACGAACTCGCCACCCGCGCCGTTCGCGGTCGAAATGGCTCGCTTCTCGGCGACGATCCGGTCATTCCGGCGAAGACGCTCCGCCGCCTGCGCATCCCCGTTCTGCCGGACGTGGTAAAGGTCCTTGAAATAGGACTGCCCACCAGCACCCCGCCGGTAGACCTCCGGCTCGCTGGTCACACCGTCGCCCGGCTTCGGGGCGTACCGGCGCATGGTCTCGGCATACTGCTCATCCGCGCGGATCTGCTCATCTAGGCGCTGAATCTCAGCGTCAGCGGCGCGGATCTCCGCCTCTTCACGGTCAAACCGGGCCGACTCGTCGTCGGTCAGCTCTCGCTTAGCCTCGCGGGCCTCAGCGACTAGCTTGTCAAGACCCTCGCGAAGACCCGAACGCTTGGCGGACAGATCAGCGATAAGCTTGCGCTTGTCCATACGTAAAACTCCAGGGGGTAACGGCAACTCCCCACGTGGGGAGTTGCTCAGAATGGGCGCCGATGCGCCTTAAAGGGAGAGCGCGCGGAGGCGCAGGTCATACAGCGAGAGAGGCGACTTGGCCTCAATCTCAGTGGCGGGCGCAGCGTCGATATCAGGGTTCTCGACCCCTAGCACGTCCGCTAGCGCAGGCTGAGCCACGTCAACGGCGGCGTCAGCGGCGGAAACAAGCTGTAGAACGTGTAGAAGCTGTTCCTTGGTCTCCGGGTCAAGGTCTGCGGCGCGATTGAGCGCATTCGCGAACCGCCGAACCTCAGCGCTGCGCAGACTCGCCCCCGCCGTAGCGGGATTCGCGCCGTAGTTCACCGCGCTGACATCACCCTTGTGGATATCAGCGCCGGTAACCGTACGGTTCATATAGTCGGGCGACCACATGTCGTCGGTCACGCGGAAGGCGAAAGACATCTCGTCAATGTCGCCCCGGTCCATCGCGGAGCGAAGCGCCTGAACCTGAGGATTACGCGGGTCTAGGCTTGCCTCAACGTGCAGACCCTTGTCGTCCTCCGCAAGCCGCATGGTGCCGCTCTTGGTGCGAGCGAGGGTCATGCCCTCATGGTTGAGCTTGAAAGGCACATCAGCGCCCGCAGCGAGGGAATTACGAAACGCACCCGGCGCAACCGTCTCGTTGAACTCGCCTAGCCAGTCGCTGACGACATACGGCGCGTTGAATACGGAGGCATAGCCGGTAAACGTCAGCGAGTTGCCCCCAGAGTCTTCGCGTAGCTCCGCCCCATCGAACGGACGAGAGCGAGACTCAGTCGAATTGCGGGCCTCTGCCCGCTCGGATAGATCCATTACAAAACCGCCCCTAGTGCGTCTGCCGTAGGCTGACTCTTGCCAGCCTGCGTATCCTTGAGCGGCTTGACGTTGGAATTCAGCGGAGCGTCGATATCGTCTCCGCCGTCAACAGGCGGATAGTTCTCGCGGGCGCGGATCTCGTTGCGGGTCAGAATCCCAGCGGCGCGGGCAGAGCTGTAAACCGCGTAACGTCCGGCTTCGTCCGTGCGCAGCAGCGCGTTGACATCAAAGCGGGCAAGCTGCCCCTTGGCCAGCATCGCTGACCACGCTTCCTCAATGCGTCCAAGCCACGCGCTCAAGGTGTAGGTGAGAAACCCCATTGATTGCTGTTCAATGCCGGTACCCCAAGAGGTAGTCTTATCGACCTGCCCGAGCATGTGAGGCGGAACGCCAAACAGCATGGCAATATCCAACGTCTGAGCAGCGCGGGTACCGAGGAACTGGGCGTCCTCCGGGGCGACCGAAATCGGTGTCCACTTGGCTCCGCCGGAGAGGACACCGACCGCATGGGAATTCTGGACTCCGCCATGCGAGGCAGTGAACGACTCCTTCAGCCCACGGGCCTTTTCCTTGTCTAGGTCCGCCTCTACCTCAATAACGCCGGCCATGTGCGCGCCGTTACCGAAGAATCGGGAGCCGAACATCTCAGCGGCAAGGCCGAGACCGATGGAATTCCGTGCGTGCTCGATCACGGACATGCCTACCGGATGTTCCGGGTAGCTCATGCCGATGATGTGCACAATGTCGGCGGAGTCGACCGGCTTACGGTCAATCTCGTATTGGCGCATGCCTGTCTTGTCGTATGCGCAGGCCACCCGATCGGGGTGCAGCACGCGAAGCCGGAGCGGGCGATTCTGATTCCGCTCATCCCGCGCGGCGATTTGGAGATAGGCGTTACCGCGCAGCAGCAGCGAGACCATGATCTGAATCAGACCTTCGCGCCGCTTGGGTAGCCCCGGTTCCGACGCTCCGCCGAATGGGTCCGAGATGATCGCAGGCTGAGGGGATATCGACTTGTGTACGTTATCGCCACCCATGCGCACAGCGTCAAAGGGCAGATTGGCCACGGTATCCGAGAGCAGACGGACGCACGCATGCACGCTGAGAAGGCTCATAGCCGTTGACTCAGTGACGGGCATGCCCGATGTGGTAACAGCGGCAAGGCTGCCGTTCGTGGGGATTGCCCACGGGTCACCCGATCCGCTGGGAAGGAACGCCCGCTTTTCTACGGAGCGTCTAGCTAGACTCATGTGTCACCCATCCGATAAAGAGAAGCGCGACACCCGTAGCGACCAGCCCAACGACCGGAATCCACCACCATGCGGCCCCCACAAGGCAGCCGATACCCACCACGTCGCAAGCATCCGAGAACTTCGCCCGCGCTGCGCGCTTGAGGGCAACTCCCCACGTGAGAAGTTGCTTCCGCATGGTGACTCCTATAGATCAGCCCAGCTAAAGAACTGCGGTTCCGGAGCGGTCTCCGGCTCAGTGCATGCGCGGTCAAGCGCCATCACAGCGGACACGGCAAGGTCGATCTTTCGGGGCGAGCCCTTAGAGTCCTTGCTAATGCGCGATCCGCGCGAGTCCGTGCGCACCACACAGTTAGCTAGGTGCCGCGCTAGTCGCTGGTCGCCACTGTGTGAAACCGTCTTGTTCATCACGGCTTCATAGAACCGCTGAGTAGCGGGGATCATGCGCGCCGGAGACTGCGGATACTCCACAATCGGGAGGTTTTCCGATTCGAGAATCTGATACGAGCGCGCCCAACGCGCCGGGTCACAGACGATTTCCCGAACCTGCCAACGGCGGCAAGCTTTGCGAATCTCGTCCTCAACGTCGATAACCGGGACAGCCCAGTCGTTCATGGAACCCTGCGGCTTTTCCCATGCCGCTACCACGTCAACGTGGGGCGGCTTGTCTCCCTCCGGGACTGCGACGACTACCAACGCCGTAGAGTCATTGTTGAATGACCCGTCGAAACCTAGGACTACTTCACTACCGTCAGGTATGTCCCGGTCGCCGTCCTCACACGCTTCCCATGTACCGGCGGGCAACCACGCTTGCGCAGTCGACACCCACTGATTGAGCCGCTTAGTGCGAAACTCATTTTCGGGCGTGCGGAGTACCGCTGAAGCGAAATCCTCAGCGGACACGATGTCATCGAACCCCGGATTAGCAGATTCCCAAACCGCAGGATCAGTGTGATCTGCACCTTCGGGCGCTCCCCAATATTCGTAGTAGAAAGCGGGATCGGTCACCTCGCCGGAGGCCACCCGCTGTCCGTACTGGTGCAGCGTGTAGCACAGCGAGTCGCCACCCGTGCTGTCCGTCTTCACGCCAGCGGTAGAGATGCCCAGCATGAGCGGTTCGCGC
>Ga0164242_10000819_pt1 | contig 37140 bp, 43 predicted proteins | sample OricomgcompostMG_FD_108783 | JGI IMG/M metagenome (GOLD analysis project Ga0164242, IMG submission 108783) | Miracle-Growth compost microbial communities from Emeryville, California, USA - Original compost - Miracle growth compost (MG) ... | reverse complement strand
TAGATCCCAAGATGCACCTGGTTATCGACCCGGCATGTACGCTTGCATCGCCTGTAGCCTCCTGAGTATTGTTCTCGTCGGCGTCTTGACTATCGATTTCTACTACCAGAATCGTAAGGCAGACACGGAGGGGAAGTTGCTGGAGAGCCATGATGTAAGTCGGGCGACCCAGGTCTCAGTACCTAGTAATGTTGGGATTCGCTAACTTGCCTGTAGGACGAGAACGATCAACCTTCATTCCGATATACCTACTGAGGGTGGACTGAGGATGGAAAGGGGGCTCGTGCTAAGTATGTCATCGGTCTGGCAGTGCTCGGGAAACTACTCGATACCGAGTTTGAAGTGAATCAACGATACTCCTTAGGAGACCGTAATGAATATCTGACCAAATATTTGGACTTGCCTACCTACCTTTTGCACTGTTTTACGCAAGTATGCAACGGTACCCTCTCAGTACATGATATAACCCAGAGTTCATGCTGAACAGGGAAAAGAACGACTTCGGCGTTGTAAGCTGAGAGGACCACGCATCTTGGTATCTATCCCTTCTAGGTAGGCCAATCTCAGAGCATGCCGGGAATTGTTAGTTCAGATAAAGGGGTAAGTGTGACTTGTTAGTCCCTGCATTTTGAAGCGACGGCCAGGTGACATGAGATATAGAGAAGCAGACGGAGGGGGGGCCGGCCGGCGAGCAGAGGTGGCCGTAGATACCTATCTCACCTAACCTACCACTTTACCTATATAGTTGCTAATACTGGCAAAGATTCCACTGGTCCCCGATTTGGCCCATGAAGGCAGCGGTTTCGCCGTGCGGATTGACCCTAACTGGGGCGGTGTAAAACCCTCGCAGTTGTGCTAGCCAGCTAGCTGCCTCCGGTGATCTTTTTATTCAGACCCCCACCAGTCTTTTTTTCTTTTTCCTTTATTTCCCCTCTTCTTCGGCTTCTTTGTCTTCTTCTTCGTCTTCTTCTTTCTTCCTTACGTGGTTTATAAGCAATGAGTGAGTTCTCCGGGTATCGTGTGTGAAGTATGGCGTTTCTCCGGTCCTGTCGACAGAATGTTGATCATGTGCCCCGAGCAATAAAAGGGGCTTCTTGGCAACCTTCCGGACACGGCCATTACCTAACCAAACACCAAAACGGCCCAACTTGTTTCAGTGCCTGGTGCTTAGTGAGGCCACCATGAAGCGGACTTTGTTTAGATTAAGCGTGGATCAAACTCTGCCGCGAGGACACAGAGGGAGACAGGCCACAGGGAGTTGGGATTGAGGAGCTACCGCTATAGGGGAGCGAGCCATTGAGATGCGGAGATGGCCACGACGAGGAAGAGGAGAGTGAATGGTAACAGGTGATGATAATATGTAAGCAGCGCAAAACGATGAATAATAATCGGCGCCGAGGAAAAACATGATAATAGCCTACATGGTCTTCGTGGGGCTAAGCGGCACACTGTCAAGATGCTAGTGCTTCCGTAAATCGGGAGGGGCGAGAAATCGACGATATGACGCCCATGAGGGGTTTTGTGGAACTGGAGGGTCCCGTTTTCGAACTCTTCTAACATCCGTTCACATCATCCGCTTTTTTTCTCTCTCAACCATTTTACTCTTGTTCAAACCGAATAACATATACCCAGCTGGTGCTGTCGAATTACCTACTTCAAAGTACAAACTCTCAGCTTAATTGCCATCATACCCCCTCAATCACAATGGCCAACTCTCTCGATCAATTGAAGGCCACTGGCACCGTGAGTTTACCCCGCCAAACCCCTCGTTGAGAGCTTTTCGCCACGCTATTGATGTTTTGCCGCATCGGCGCGGACACTTGGGAGCCTCTTCGAAGCACCATGCGGTAATTACCCAATGCCATAAGTCGATGGTTACTGACTCGATGTGTTTTGCGAATAGGTTGTCGTCTGCGACTCTGGTAAGTTGATCCCGCGATGTCGATGACACGAGGAAATCTGGCTAACACTGCGACTGCAGGTGACTTTGCAAGTCAGTCCACCCCCCCTCCACCCGGGCCACATACACCTTGACGACACCCTACAAGTCGTTCCCTACAGAATAACAGCTCACAATTTCACCACAGCAATTGGCAAATACAAGCCTCAAGATGCCACCACCAACCCGTCGCTCATCCTGGCTGCCTCCAAGAAGGCCGAGTACGCCAAGCTGATGGACGTGGCCATCGAGTACGGCAAGAAGCACGGCGGCTCCGTCGACGACCAGGTAGATGCTGCTCTCGACCGCCTCCTGGTCGAGTTCGGCAAGGAGATCCTCAAGATCATCCCCGGCAAGGTCTCAACTGAGGTCGATGCCCGCTTCTCCTTCGACACCAAGGCCTCGATCGACAAGGCTCTTCACATCATCGAGGTATTTATGCAAAAAAAAGGCCCAGAAAGTAAAAGCCCTAGAAAACAGGAGCTGACGTTGTTTCGTCCCTCTTTAAATAGCTCTACAAGTCGGTCGGCATCTCCAAGGACCGCATCCTCATCAAGGTCGCCTCCACATGGGAGGGCATCAAGGCCGCCGAGATCCTCCAGCGCGACCACGGCATCAACTGCAACCTGACGCTCATGTTCTCGCTCGTGCAGGCCATCGCCGCCGCCGAGGCCGGCGCCTTCCTCATCTCGCCCTTCGTCGGCCGCATCCTCGACTGGTACAAGGCCGCCCACAAGAAGGACTTCTCCAAGGAGGAGGACCCCGGCGTCGCCAGCGTCCGCGCCATCTACGACTACTACAAGAAGTACGGCTACAAGACCATCGTCATGGGCGCCTCGTTCCGCAACACTGGCGAGATCACCGAGCTTGCCGGCTGCGATTACCTGACCATTTCGGTATGTTATCACTTCTTCTCTCACTCTTATGATCCGAGTTCGCCACCCGGGATTTCGGGCAAAATTCGGAAATGGATGAGAGCTCTCCCTCCCATTTGCCTCTTTTGCCTCGCCCAATTAGACGAAGCTTATACTGACCAATCACCTTACCCCAATAGCCCAACCTTCTCGAGGAGCTCATGAACTCTACCACCCCCGTGCCCCAGAAGCTCGAGGCCAGCGGTGCCGCCTCTAAGAACATTGAGAAGAAGACGTACCTCGCGGACGAGGCCACCTTCCGCTTTGACTTCAACGAGCAGCAGATGGCCGTCGAGAAGCTCCGGGAGGGTATCTCCAAGTTCGCCGCCGACGCTGTCACCCTCAAGGATATCCTCAAGGCCAAGATTGCCGCATAATTTGGGAGTTAGAGATATCCGTGGCCGGCTGACTGCGCGTTCATCGCTTTTTACAAAGCAATATCCTAAGTGGAGAAACGGAGGACGGGTTAAAACTACCCTCAACACACGCAAGGTTTTAAGACACGGTAAAATTGGAAGGGAATAGGAGGAAGGGCGGGCGCTGGACTTTTAGATAGCTTATCCGCACTCTCTCTAAAATGGCGGAGGAAATCATACGTAGGCGCATTGGAAGATGGGAAGACCGAGAAATCTTTCCGGGTGATGGCAGAAATTGTGTTGCAAGCCAGATAGCAAATTGGACCGCGTTGAGTCGCCACGTGCAGCAGCCCAGAGGTGTCAATTCGCCGATCTTCCCGAATCTGTGTCCCCCTTGGCGAGGCTCAACGTTGAAACGCGCTTCCGGTCCGTCTTTCAGTGGGGACAGGTGCGAGCCTGCTTGATATCGACCGGGAAATGGCATTCTATGCTCTGTGTGAATGTGTAAACAAAAAGTAGAGTGCGAAGCAATTGGTTGTATCCCTCGATGCTGCAAGTTGTTACTCTGCGGCCCCAACCTCGAGCATGCTGCACCACACTGCATCACTGCACGAGGTACTCCTCTTACACGAACCAGCTGCAGTCTTCAAGCATATGCGCCTCGGAATTAACGTTCTATCCTTTGTTGAGTATATGTATCAGTATGGGGCGCCTCCTCGTGCGCGCCCACGCAACCCCTATTTCAACGACCTCCTACTCCTCACTACATTTTGCCCAGCTTCCCTGCCCTGACACACACAAGACATCAAAGTCTCCAGGCACCGCTCGCGAAAGTGAATAAGAAAAAAACGCCGTAAGCACGAAAACGACAGAACCCAATCCCCGACGACTGTGTGCTGGCCAGGCGGGGAATCTCTATATTTACACTTAAAACGTACCGAATCCCCTCACGAGGGAAGGATGCAAAAACCCGGAAATCGAAGCAGGCCCGATCCATCAGATGTTTCTGTCGATGGAAAGAAGACGGGGCGAATTTCGTGGCCTCTCGACCAGGAGGAGGGGATAGGTTGTAGTAGGCCGACTTGTGGACGCACGATCACTCGGTATCCTTCGCCTGTACCTTCTCACAGTCGACCTGGACAATCGAGTGAGTGACGCCCTCAGCACCCCTCTCGAGGACGAGCGCCGACAGCTGCCGCCCATAGACGCACCCGGAATCAAGCCCAAAAGCGTACGTGTCGCCCGCCTCGCCGTCGGCTCCGACCCTCAGGCCGGCCTTGGCATCGTGGCCGTACAGCACTACCGTCCTCTCCTCGGGCGCGAGGTTCCCCATGCGGGAATCCCACACGTCGGCCCACGGGTCGCCCTCGCGCTTCTCGACGGGCACGATGACGTCGCGGTCCGAGTCGTGGCCGCCCGACTCGCGCACCCGCTGCAGGCGAAGCCGCTCGACCTGCTTGTCGACGGCGGCGTCCGAGATCTTGACGTCCTTGCCGCCGTTGCCTTCCTTGGCGGCCTTCTCGAGCGCCTTGCGCACCTGCTTGCGCCGCACCTGCTCGCCCGGGTACACGAACCCGCGCATGTTCATCGCCGCCCAGGGATCCTGCTTCTCCAGGGAGATGCCGGGAACGAGGCCCGCGTGCACGGCCACGATGGTGCCGGCGTTCCAGGGCGGGGAGGTGGCGCCGGCGATTTGGCCGATGCGGAGGATCACGGGGAGGGAGGCGAGCCAGGTGAGTTGCAGGGGTGTGAGCGATGCCACGGTGGCGTGGTCCTCTTCGTCGCCGTGCGAGAAGGGCTCCTGCTCTAGGTTGTCCATTATCTCAGGGCCGTCGTCGCGGCGGGCCAGGCGGTTGCCCTCGGATGATTCCGATCGCTTCTCCATGGCGGAGGTCTCCTGGGTCGAGTTGGCGGCTGTGTTGGCGGGCGCAAGGGTCGCCTTCATGGATGCTTGGGCGACGATGACGCGGTCTTCGTTATTGCCACGGATACCGCTGGCCTCGAGGTCCATGGCTAGTTGGACGACGCCGGCGCTGTCGGGGCCCTTGTTCACCATGTCGCCCAGCATGACCAGGTGGTCGCCGTTTGTCTTGTCAAAATCGAGTTTCTTGAGGAGGGCCTGGAAGGCCGATAATTGGCCGTGTACATCGCCGACGAATATTAACCTCTTCCCCTTGGGGGCGTGTGGCTCCTCCGACCCGTACGGCGAGTCGGCCAGGAGGAACTCGGCCGGGAGATCGGCGACGATCTCCTGCATCATGTCTTTCATCGGCGGGCGCGACGAGGTGCCGTACACCATGGGCGCGAGCGGCTTCTGCATCTCGTCGTTTCCGGCGAGTTTGGCCTTGCGCTCGTCGCTTGCCGCCTTCTTCTCGTCGGACGTTGATCCCTCGGAGGTCGGTGGCGAGAAGGGTGTTGAGGCCATGCCGCCGACATCGTCGAGCCCGACGCGCCGGGACAGAAGGAAGAGGGTCGTGAATATTACAATGCTGGTAAAGAGCAGGAATGTTCGACGCCGCAGCCGCGACATGATCGGAGCGATCATCGTCTGGCTGAGCAGCGAAAGGGCGGGATGTTAGATTGAGTTGACTCGGATTTTGTGGAGTCGGTTTCCAAGAGGAGAAATGCGTCGCGTGCTCTCCTCTTTTTTCCTCGTTTCTGCCGCTCCGATTGAATTCCTCTCCTCCAATGCTAACCTCCGCGGGGTAGATGTGGAATGCGGGAGGGAAAACCGTCGATGGGACCTTTTCGAGAGCGACTTTTCCACCTTCGAAGGGGTATCGAGAAGGAGGATGGCCTGGTTTCAAAGGAATAGGAGAAACCAACACGAGATTTCCTGGGCTGGGCCGGGGGGGGGGATGGGGGCGGCGTGGGTGCAGCATCAGCCCTGGCTTGACCAAAGACGAAAACGGGTTGAAGAGTGAGTAAGCAGGGGTGTCATTTTAGGGGGGGCGCATCTTAGTTGCCCCGCGAATGGCAGGTGGGCGCGTGCCCTCCCAACCCAGGACCACTGACAGCGACGGAACCCTAGACTTTCGGGCTGAATCCCTGATGCGGCGCCGGACCTTGCCCAATTCAGGGAAGGGCTCACGCGAGACTCGTCACCGAACTCCCTGGCTTTGTCTTGGGTCATACCAGGATCTCCCCTTTTTCCTTCGTGGTAGACGTCTTGACTCTTCAGAAGGTCATCTCCAGGCTATTAATGCCTCGTGCATTGAGGGCAACTAGCACGAAGGATTTCCCACTCTCGGTTTTGCTGTTTCATTTTAAACCCATCCGTAGGTTATCAGAGATGTGCCGTACAACCGAGCAGTCGCTGCTCTGTCTGGCCGGGATTCTCGTATCCAAAAGATAACCCTGGCTCTGGGCCGGTTTGCTCATCTTACTGGCCTGATCTTCTTGGAGGATATTCGTAGTCGCTTTTTAGTACGCAGCGCAGGACATACTAACCCCAATGATTGGGGCGGCGTCACACAGCCACGACCGCTGCATCGTTAAATGCAAGCCGCAATGCCAAGCAACTTTCCCAATGCCATGAGCGGGATTCTCCCGTCAAGTTTTACATTCAACCTTATCTGGACGTCTCGTGAGTACATAGTTATTGCTACTGGTTATAGTTAACTCGCCAGCATACATTTGGTGGCAGAGCCGCAATCTAGCCAATGCACTCCAGACTCACATCTATAATAGGGTGTTTGTTTGTTCCATGATGGAAGCGTCTCAAAGTCTTATATGTATGCCGTGAACGCCTCCCAATGCCTTGCTGAATAGGTATTATACAGAGTAAATGTGGCAAACTTGAGGCAACGTCGCCCGTCGTGCACCAGCCTCGCTCGCTGGAAGCTGTCCCTCTCCGTTTCTTATCCCAATTTCCTATTCACGACCTCCCGTCTCCCGTCTCCCGTTCTTGCCTCCCTCGGGACAGTATCATGACTTCGACCCCTTCTGCAGTTTCTCAGCCATCTCCTTCCTATATCTCTCATTCTCCGCTTCCCTCCAATCCACCGGCTCCTTTTCGTTGCCGTCCGTCTCGCCCCTCGTCCCCGCGAACGCCGACTTGCCCGCGTACAGCTGGTACCCGTCGCCCGAGTCCTCCGTCTGCTCCAGCTGCTTGAACGTGACCGGCTGGTTTCCGCGGAACCGCTTGCGCATGTCGACCATGCCGCGCCGGCACTCGCCGAACCCCTTCTTCAGCTGCTGGCACTTGGTCGGCAGCGTCTCGGCCAGCGGGCTGCGCATGCAGTCTGCTGCTGTGTTTCGTTGGATCATGACGCATTCGGACTCCTGGAGGCATTGCGCGAGGGCCGCTCCTAGAAAATGAAGACATACATGTTAGACAGGGTAGGCGGCGGAAGGCGGTCGAGCCCGGGAAGACGGTAGGGGGGCGGAGATTCCAACTTACTTATCTCTTTACATGAGCTCGGCATGGTGATTGGCGTCCACCGTACGGGGCTGACAGCGGGACAGTGATCACTCAGTGAAGTAATGGGCGCGTCGCAGTTTACTTTTCACGAAGCAGCAAAAGCATCAGTAAAAGCATCGAATGATCACGAAACTGGTCCGAGCGTCAATGAGTTTATTATGTAAGCTCAAGTTGGTCTACCTGCTGACTCAGCTATTTTTATGAACCGGATCCCTGTCTTCCCGATGCCGCCCTCTTCGAGAAGACGGGAATCGGGGCATGAGCCGCAACATTGAAGGATCGATGGATGGCGGTCTGATTTACTACAGTAGGTACATAAGCGCGGAAAAGACAACAGCTGTTGCACCTGCTGACAGAAGCCGGGGAGGTGGACCTCTCGGCGCCAGAGCAAGAGGAGTTGGTTGGCTGCCACAGCCAAGTCACATGTAAAATTTAGGGGTGGCCAGAACAAAACCAGGCTTCGCAGTGACACCCCTGTAAGAGATCATCGATGATGACGCCAATTGTTCTCAACGTCCCCTCCATGATGCCTCCACCGTCTTCCTCAGTTACACAGAGCTCATCAAGAGACTTGACATGAGGCCGGCATCGACGATCGTAATGATTGACCTCATGAGGATATAGAGCCTCTTGGAAATCTGCGAAAATGCCAGTCCCATTCCTCGGGCGCTTGAACATGTGCGTTATCCGCCCCGGAAAGCTAGTGGAAACGCCGCCACCGCGCCGACAACCCCGTGAAGCTCCGCTGACCCTGCCTTCTACCAGTTCCGAATACGCCGCCCTGGTCGGCTCATTTCTCCTCGTTGGCTTCGAGGCTATCATCCGCATCCTAACTCTTGCCCTCCGTATGGTCCGCCCTCGCCCAGCGACGGGCCTCTCGACAAGTTATTCCAATTGCTAACTTCTCTAGCCCCGTCGCTACTGTCTCTCTTCTACCACGCGTCCAGGAGGTTATTTAAAAGGCTAGCATCGCCTGCACAGAAACGAGCGGAAGAAAAGAAGAAGTGTACGACTGCCCTCGCCCCACCACACATCCTGCGGGTATCTAGCTAACATCCCGCAAGCAATATCCACCTCGATCCGCGATGCCTCCGACTTCGTCGACCTCTGCGCTTTCTTTGGATACACCGCCGAAGAACATGTGCTCCAAACCAAGGATGGGTACCTCCTCGGCTTACATCGTCTGGCATGGAGGAAAGGAGAGGAGGACAAGAGGGTCAACTCCGGCGGCAGGAGCATGAAGAAGAGAGTCGTCTACCTCCACCATGGGCTTCTCATGAACAGCGAGGTCTGGGTGTGCCTTACGGATGCGCAGAGGGCCCTGCCTTTTATACTTGTGGACCGTGGCTTCGACGTCTGGGTAAGCATTTGGCTCTGGGCAGGGGAGCACTTTCGTCCTGCGTGAGGGCTAACGATAATGCTATAGTTGGGCAACAATCGTGGGAATAAATACTCCAAAAAGTCAGTTCATCACTCGCCAACAACTACCGAGTTTTGGAACTTTTCGATGGACGAGTTCGCCTTCCACGACATCCCCGACAGCATAGCCTACATCCTCGAAAGCACAGAGCAGAAGTCGCTCTCCTACATCGGCTTCTCGCAGGGCACGGCTCAAGCCTTTGCCAGCCTTGCTGTCCACCCAAAGCTCAATGACCAAGTCAACGTGTTCATCGCACTTGCGCCGGCCATGTCCCCCGCCGGGCTACATAACGGCATCGTCGATGCCCTCGTCAAGGCATCACCGCAGGTGCTCTTCCTCCTCTTCGGACGGCGATCCATCCTCAGCTCGGCGACAATGTGGCAATCGATACTCTACCCGCCAATATTTTCCAGAGTCATCGATATGGGCCTGGGGTTCCTCTTCAACTGGAAGACCAAGAACATCAGCGCGTCGCAGAAGCTCGCGGCGTACCCCCACCTTTACTCTTTCACTAGCACTAAGTCCGTCGTGCACTGGTTCCAGATCATCCGCAACAAGTCATTCCATATGTTCGACGACGACGTCCACCCACCACTCTCCCTCTCGAGCGGCAAGTACACCAAGGTCGCCAAATACCCGACTCGCAATATCAGAACGCCTATCGTGCTGGTATACGGCGGGAGCGACTCCCTGGTCGACATCGACGTCATGCTCCGCGAGCTACCGAAGCAGACGGTGGCCACGGAGATCCCGCATTACGAGCACCTGGACTTCCTATGGGCGAGGGACGTCGAGCACCAGGTATTCCCGCATGTCTTCGACGCGCTGGAGAGCTTCACCGGGCCGGAGCACACAAAAGAGGAGTACGCCCGCTACCGGAGCGCGAGGCACACCAGCCTCAACGCGAGCAGCAGCTTCGGGCGCCACGAGCTGCGCGACAGCCACGTCGCGGAGAGCGGCGAATGTGAGAACGGCGGGACCGAGACGGAGACGGAGGACAGCGAGGAGCAGCAGCTTGTCAACGGGATCGAAGGCACGCAGCACAAGGCCCGGGAATCTTTAACCCCGGACTCTATAGATAGGGCCACCGCCACGGGTGTAGATTCCTAACCTGCCGATCTTGTTGGTGGGGCCTGGGCCCGCGAAATTACCGACAAGGTTTGGATTAGAACAGAGCAGCCAGAAAGGGGCAGGTTAGAGGCGATCATTCGAATACAGTTAATACAGAGTCAGTGTCTCTGGTGTGCAAACACTAAGACGAGCCAGGAATACGGGAGGTGTCTGGGGTCCAGCATGTAGACAGGAGGATACTGTATCACATCCAATTCTTGGCTTCAAGTTTCGACATAGAAAAGGTCCTTTGCTCATATTCCTAAGACTGGATACCCTGCGTGGAGTGGAGAATGTGCAATTTCTGAGACCACGCCAGGAAGGAGGCTCAGTCGACATAAGCATGCATCTCCATCCCACGAGTTTTACAAGCGTCGTCGAGCGTACCTCAGCCCATAGCGTCGTCAATGAGTTTTAAAAGTCCCCGGCCTAACACGTATGCACAGAATTCTATCTTGAGCTTACAAGATCATCGCCATTGGGGCTCGAGATACGTCCAGAGCCCAGACCACGGCTAGAAGTCGTCATAACCGAGCCTCACACCACCGTTGCTGCGATGCAACCCTGGGCTTACCATCCCTGCCTCAGCCCATGAAGGCTGTCCCATCCACAGTCCCACCAACCAGCCTCAAAGGTGACAGGTGGATTGTAGGTTTTAAGTGGCTATGTACGGAGTACACCACAGAATAAAAGATCCGCTAAACACATTAACTCCCACAACAAGTTACGACTCGGAAGTCCTAGCCACCACTTGAAAACAAAACAGGTTTCCTAATCATGTCATTTCAGTAAACCCTACGTCCCTGAACTGGAAAAGTGATAAGGCATTTTGAAGAACGGGGTTGACATGGTCGAATGGTCTAGTTGGTTAGGACTCCGCCTTAACACGGCGGCGATCCACGGTTCGATCCCGTGTTCGATCATGTCGTTCATTTTTTATCTCTTGTCGCTTAAAAAGTCAACTATATTTTTTTGCTTCCCGCTAATGCCAACTACCACGCAAGTGGTAAGGGTCTTCTCGCGCGTTGAAGCTAGTAGATAAGGGCACTTAACTGGGCTAGCAAAAAGAATGTTTGACAAAAAAAGAAATGATCGAACACGGGATCGAACCGTGGATCGCCGCCGTGTTAAGGCGGAGTCCTAACCAACTAGACCATTCGACCATGGGGATGTTTAAACTAATTTCTGCATATATTCTATCCTCCATTCCGCTTACTTAAACCCAACCTAAAGCAGCAAAGTGGATCAACAGCCTCAACCTTGGCAACCCACATCGATGCACATCGGGGACGGGGTCACCGTCTAGCCTTGCGTGGTTTTTGCGAAGCGATCAAGCCTTGCGTGGGTGTTGCGGAGCCCACTCTTCGCAGAAACGGCGACGGCTATTGATTGGAATACGGCCCCCCCGCTGCAATCGCAACCAACAAATGCGTCGTCACCAGAGCCTTTGAGTCGGAACATCGGTGCCTAGGTCAGGGTCCACCCGCTAATATTGAGTCCCAGCTCAGCCACGCTGACCCACGCGCTCGGAGGCATGGGCCGTCTAAAAAGAGTTTTATACCGAATCCCGGTTTCCCGTTTGTCGAAGCGTCGTGCGTGGGCGACTGGTGTGGCCGGGCTCGTACCATATTGCCTAGTTGGGCTTGACAACATGCATCGCCCCCCCCCCCGGTCGAGCCGGGGTGGTAATCCGTCTGCCGTTCATTGCAACCCATCCTCCCCCAGCGATTAGATGGCTCTGATCCTGGGGATATCAATCTCCTGGTCTATTTACATACTTCATTGTTCTCTAGTTTCTTCACTCTGTTCGTGTTAAGTCGCTGTTTATTTTCACCCCGGCCGCTACGTTCCTTGCGACAGGGGCTTCCGCCTTTAAATATCTCTAGTTTCTCTTGCTTCCGTATATTTCTTGCTCCATCTTGGTTCTCTCTCTTTCTTAGTTCTTGTAGGGCTGTCCGAACGACCCCGTCCACACCCAGGGCTTTCACAACTGAAACCTCGTGGGTCGATACTAGTGCACATCTGTATCAAAACGGCCCTACTCCCAACCCGAGATACACAGCACAGAGCCTTAAGGCTCATCGTGACTCAACATGTCCAACGGCACTGATGCCGGTGACGGGGGCCTCGGGTTGTGGCTCCTCTGCGCAGGAAACCCCCATCTGAAAGTCTGCGAGGACGTCCCGAGCTATTACGGATACCGGCTGTCCCTCCCGGCCAACGCCACCTTCCTCGCCTTCTTCGGCGTGTTCCTAATCGCCTACATCGTCATATACGCCGCCACCCGTCGGGGCTTGGGCTTCACCGTCGCCATGACGCTTGGCATCATCTGCGAGATTCTGGGGTACGCCGGCCGCGTCATGAGCTGGGAGAACCAGTGGACCGAGAATGGCTTCCTCATGCAAATCTGCTGCCTTACCATTGCCCCGGCCTTCATGGCCGCCGGTATCTACCTGTGTCTCCGACGCATTGTGTATACGTTTGGGCCTGAGAACTCTAGGATCCCCCCCGAGTTTTACACTCGAATCGTGAGTTTGCCCCCATTACCCCTTACTCCCCTTCCTCCTTCGGATGGCCCCACCAGTCCAACCATGCACAACCGCGTAGTGATCCCATCACTAACAAGGAACCTTCCTAACCTCAGTTCATCCCCTGCGACGTCATCTCCCTCATTCTCCAGGCAGTCGGCGGCGCCATGGCCTCGATAGCATCCCACAACGGCGACAGCGTCGACACGGGCGACAACATCATGATCGCAGGCCTCTCCTTCCAGGTGCTGACGCTCCTCTGCTTCATCGGCTGCTCGTGCGACTTCGCGCTCAACGTGTTCCGGCGGCACAAGCGTCTCGGGGCCGCGGCGTTCGACCAGGACGCCGCCGTGCGCGACGTGCGCAACTCGTGGCTCTTCCGCGGCTTCCTCGGGGCTCTGGGCCTCGCGACGATCTGCATCTTCTGGCGCAGCGTGTTCCGCGTCGCCGAGCTGAGCCAGGGCTGGACGGGCCCAATCATGCTGCGGCAGGACCTGTTCATCGGGTTCGAGGGCGTCATGATCGTCGTGGCCTGCTTCGCGCTCATCGTCTTCCACCCGAGCGTGTGCTTCAAGCAGATGATGGAGGGCGCGGGCGGCCTGGGGAGTCGTGGGAGGAGAAGGAGGGATGCGGAGGCTGCGGAGGCTGCGGAGAAGGGGTACGCTAGGAGCGAGCCTACCACTGACGGTGAGGGCATGACGGCCCAGTGAGCGAGGGACGGTGTGGTAGACGGGCGTTAGCTCAATAGACGGGGGCCTTATTCATTTTGTTTGTCCTACGAGCGTGGCACTGGTAGTATGAGGGGGCAAGTTTCTGATTTACCCGCTCACCTTACTCATCTTTTCGCATACCCTTTTTGATGCCGGGAGGTCAGACTCAGCGAGAATGGCATATAACAAATAAATTCCCTTTTACTCACCGGTCTTGTTGCATCGCTGGATTATATGAGCCTAGTGGTTTGAGGCAACTATTGTATGAGCCCTGACTGGATAAGATATTGAATCCTGTGGTATTATTAATTAATTCAAGCAATATATCTAAACCTTTATTCATCATCCCAGTGCCTCCTGCTAATAATGATGGGCCGCGCAGGATCCCACGGTCCGTATATCTCATTCTTGTACTTCTGCAACCCAATGAGCCACCAACTACACCCTCCCATCGCGAGCGCGGCGATGAGGCATCCCACAACCATACCCAGCAGGCCCCCCGTCCAAGGCCATCCATTCTCGTCCCCGCTGAGTATCATCCCGACGCCGCCTCCAGCGCCTAGCACAAGCAGCACGGTAAGCACGACGTGGTACCTCCAACTCCTGTGCCGCGCGTAGCGACGGAAGACGGGGAACAGGCCAAAGACCTCGATGCTGAACATGGTCAGGCTGAAGACCTGGCCCGTGGAGGGCAGGCGGCTGGCGAGCACGGTGGAGGCCATGAGGGCGGCGTTGGTGGACAGCGAGGCGACGGGGAACTTGTTGACGCCGGCCCAGGCGCCCGAGTAGTCGAAGAAGAAGATGTTGATGGTAAGCAGCCAGAAGGACATGGACCAGATGCTGTCCGACGACGTCGAGCGCGTCAGCGACTTGAGAATCGGCGACAGCGCCAGCAGCGTGAAGTAGATCAGCACCGCCGACTTGATCGTGCTCATCCGCAGGTGCGCGCGGCCGCCGTCGCCGGCTCCGGGGGGACGGGGCGGGGAGGAGCCGGCGCGGGGTTTGTTGTGCTCTGCGTGGCTTGTTTGTGAGGTGGCGGATTGGAGTGAGGTGACGGAGGTGGAGTGTGTGTGCTTCGCTGGTAGGAGGTTGCTGCTGCTGCTGGTAGTTATGCCGAGGCCAGTCGCTGGAGGTCGCCGGGGGGAGTGGGGGATGTCCAGCCCCAGTCCGGGAGTGGGCACTAGGTTGGAGGTAGAACTCGCGGCCGAGGCCAGGTTGGAGACACTCGAGAAGCTCGCAGTGCTCATATTCGTATGTCCCGCGGCGCCCAGCCCCGACCCCGAATCCTGACGGCGCGAAGGGCGGAAGTGGCGGTGGTTCCTCCCCGCGCCGATGCTCCTGGTCCTGGCGAGGCGGGCGTCGACGGCGCCGTCGTCGTCGCCCTGGCCGACCCACCAGTCCCACAGCAGCCAGCCGATGAAAGTGGCGAAGCTGCCCCAGCCGACGACGGAGACGGGGCTCACGCGCTCCTGGAAGATGCCGACGAAGCAGACGACGAAGATGATGACGGAGCAGACGTGTTGGACGATGATGGTGGAGTCGGCGATCAGGGGCCAGAAGTCGTAGGGTTGGAGGCGCGGGTTGCGCTGGAGGTTCTCGAGGAAGGTGGCTTGGTCGGTGTAGTTGTCGGGGTCTACAAGAGAGTTAGCAGACTGGTGGATGAGGACGGGGCCAGCCTGTGTGTGTGAGGGGAGGGGGAGGAGGTGGCAAGAGAGAGGAACTCACACGACTGCTTCACCCAAAGCAGCTTCTGGAAACGTTTGCGCCGCCGACTCCGGCTCCGGCTCCCGTTCTTGTGACGGAGCCTACCGGGCCGTAGCTCGTTCCCTGAGGCGTTGCCGCCGACTTCGTAGGCCGGAGCCCGGCGCGGAGGAGAGTGGAAGGCATCCTCGGGAGCGAGGTGTGACGGGTCGGCGCGGTGGTGGGGGTTCGCGGGGACGGTGGAGGAGCGGATCAGGGGAGGGAAGGAGGTGGTCTCGATGTCGGAGGAGGTTGCCGACTGCTGGAGGGCCGATGGTGGAGGGGCCATTGGTGAGAGGAGGTTCTTCGTTGTTCGTCCCTCCGTTCCTCCTTGCGCCACGCGGCGGCGGCAGCTGCAGCGGCGCGGGGGTTGGCCGGAAGTGTCGCGTGCTCACGCGCAGGCCGTTGCGCCGGCCGGCTTAGACATGTGCATGTATGTGTGCGTGCGCGAGAGTCGGTACGTCAGGGATCTCGGCTTTCGCCGCGGAAAAAGCGTTGGAGGACAAGTCGAATTTCTTGGTTCGAAGCAGGGCCTTGGCACATCTGCAACCCTGAGCTCGGGCCACCACTACATGCAATGACCACTTGGGACGAGACGAATCGGCGAATTAGCGCGCCCAGAAGACCCTTGCAGCTCTCCTTAACCCCCCTATCGAGAGGTGTTTTGCGACGGAATGAACAAGTCCTGAACGTTCTTGAAACACTTCTATTGTGACGAGGGCTCTCCAGGGTGCGTCGGTTCGAACAACCCGATCCACGATCTGAAACTTCCCCGGAATTGTTGCAGGGCGCTCTACCCGCGCGAGGGTGCCCAGAGCAAAGCTTGAATTGGGAGAGAGGGTCCTGGAAGGAACTTGGGAATCTACACTTCCGTCCATCATTCCTCTCTCGTTCTTGGGTAGGGGGGGTTCACCCCTGTGAAGATCGTCGGCGGCACATCTTTCCAACTGGGCTGCCTCAAACAACAACTCCTGGACGCCATCCCGGCGATGGCCTCGTGACACAACAGTCTACGCATAGGGGGATGGAGTCTGCTAGCTAGTCGGCTCGTATTTCCGAGCTCGACATGAATCACAATCTTAAACTACGCTATCGTCAAAAAAAGGCCACTCCACACCCTGAGCACGTTTGTCTCACGAAAGGTTACTCAAGGCTCGAGGTAAAGCTGGCACTATGCGAATACTAGGCCACCCCGGCCGGTCTACTACGTAGTAGTGGCCGCAATACCGCAAATTAAACGCCTGTGGAAACCCCACGTGGGGCGGAGCAACAAGAGCTTCGCATTGCTAAAGCTCTTGGTATCATCCAGAAAAGCCGGGCAGTTTGAGCCGGCGTGGATCGCCTTAATCCGTACAGCCCGGCGAATCAGCGGAGAGCGAGTCGCCCGCAGGTCTCAGGGCGTAATGTAACGAGCGTCAGCGTTGACAGGGACCAAGGGGAGCTCTCTTTTTTTTTTTTCCTTGCGGTAAATCAGCTGTGCCTGTGATGGATCCTTTTGGAAGCAATCTGACTCGGGGCACGATCGATCGTTAATCCTTTGTGTTCAATCCGTCTACGCGTACGCGTCCCAAGCCCGTATTCGTCAGCGGGGATTGCGATCTAGACCGTGGCTCAGCCTGCGCCAACAGCACCCAACGGGCCACGGCGGAGGGCTGGCAAAATCCCACGATGCGACTCCTTGCCATTCCCAGCGGTGACCATTCACGCACCACGGGAGACCACACGAATAAGCTTCACCCTTGTGGGCCTGCGTTGACGGCTGCCGATTCGACACAGGGCTAGCCGCAGGGCCTAAAAAGGCAAGTTCAGGGGTGCTGGGTCTGGATTGCAGGGAAGGGGGGAAAGAAAAGGATGAGTGCTGTGCCTTACACGCACGCTCTCCACCTCCCAGCCGTCCCCCCCTTCAGAGACAATCCCGCGGGCCTCGGTGTTTGGGGTGGGAAGAGGGCGGCGGGCGCTGTGACGCCAGAGGGATACATCCCGGGGACAAGGGTAAGATCGAGGGCGAACTACAAACGAGTTTGAGTGCGAGCTACTGGATTATAGTTTGGTCTTGGTAGTAAGAGGGTTTGAGACTGGGATTGCTAGCCCTGAGACTTGTTTCTTGGAACAATCTAGACAAACGACTACCGCTACCTTGAACATATATATTGTAGCGACGCCGACCGAGGGGTGCTCCTCCGTTGCCGTCACTCGACTTCCCTCTTCTGCTTCCCCGCCGCCACCTCGACCTTTCCCTCGACGACACCCTTTTCCAGCACTTTGCTCATCTACCCTTTATGCAGCAGCGTTCAAAACGACAATTCTAAATAAAATACGGATACGGGAATACCAGGAAGCTGCAAACGGGACTGCCTCCGCTCGCCCGGCTTACGCCTTTTACCTCACGCCTTTTACCTCTCTCCCTCTCTTGTGCGCCCGCAAATCCATAGGCCTGTCTCGCCCTTTTGCGGTCCCGGCAAACAGCCCGAAAGGATCTCGTCAGCCACGGTCGAATCCGGGAAGTTCCATACAACCTTATTATTGCTTTTTTTTCGAGCTGTCCTGCCGCATTCGCCCAGTCTCGTCCTGGACGCATACAACGTAGTCCCAATAAACCGCATCCTGGGGGGGACCCGCATATTTCATCTCTCTCCCCTCACGCCATCCCCCATTCCCCCCCATTCTTCCTGTGACCGACACCAAGAGGAGCGGTATCGCCATATTACCCTCCTATAGCTTTTATAGCCCTTGGCTCACTCAACTGTTTTCTCACCCAACGGCCCTGGTGCGCCTTCAATCTCACACCAAAGAGAGAGTGGTGGGATCTCCGTTTTAGGCTGCATTCCAAACCTTGTTCCACTCCGCATATATTGCCCACCCCCCCGACGGGCCCAGGCCAAGGCGCAAGTGTAAGACAAAGGGCGGCATCTCGTCGGCGGTTTAAATTATTACGCTGGTTTTTGGGCGCAAACGGTTTATAACACACACGGCACACACCCAATCACACACACACACCCCGCAGGCACGCACACAGGCACACACGGAAAGGTCTCGTGCTTTTCCCTCAAGCAAGTCCGCGGGCCACTCCTCCTGCCAAGACTTTTTAAGGATCCGAGACTCGCCTCGATTTTACCGTTCTCTCGTCACCCTCGCCCTACCAAAAACCTCCAATCCCACCCTACTTCCCCTCACAAAACCACACACCCCCGTCGCCAAAATGAGGTTAAACGCTGTTTTACTCTCCTTCTACCTCGCCCCAGTGGCATGGTGCACAGCCATCCCCATCCCCATCGTCCTCGTGGACAGCCTTGAATCAGTACCAGTAGTCCCCCGCGGCGCCCACCCACCCGCGCCCGTCGCAGCATCACGGCCGAAGCACGCCCTCCCGCAGACCATCTTCCTCAACGACGACGTCGACGACGGCAGCAGCTCCTCGGACAGGAATGGTGTCGCCATCGACAACAGGCCGGTCACGCCCTCCAAGACGGCCACGCCGTCGACGGTGCTGGCGGCCCCGCAGCCCGTGGTGACGTCGTACCTGCTCGCGCTCGCGCGGCTGAGCGGGTTTAAGAGGAAATTCCCGGCGTTCTACGCCGCGCACATCGCCGAGGAGGACGTCGACGCCATCGAGGCGTCGTCGATCGCCCAGATGGAGCTGGGCGTGCACCCCGAGCCGACGTCGGCGGCGGCGGCAGCGACGGCGGCCAAGACGGCAATGCCCAGCTACTACCCTTGTGTCACGAGGGAGCGAGGCGACATGCTGGCCATTAGCCTCGTCGCCATCTTCATGTTCTTCGTCATCATCGTCGAGACATGGCCGATATTGCTCAGGAGGTAAGCCGAACCTGGTGCTACCCAACTAATGTTTTGTGACGGGGAGATCGCTAACGCCCCAACCCATAGTGCAAGGCGCATATTCTCAAGGCGCGGACCCATCTACCTAGATGAGGAAATTGTCACCCGGCCACTGTCCATCCAGGCAGACGAAGGCGACACAATACTTGCTGCAATGAGCGAAAAGGCCGCGATGAACGACCTCTAGCACCCCCTCCCCATGTGCGTAGTACGACATTGGCGCGGCGCTGTGATGTCAAGGGTTGCATTTCGATTGGGTGTTCCGAGGTGTTCAAATTTAGGTGTGGGATCGGGGAAACGGTAATGGTGTTGCGTGTTTGTGCGACGGCATATTTCAAAGTGCGGGTTATACTTTTTTTGGATTCGACCGCGTCGGCGTTCTAGGAGTGTCTCTCTACCTCTCTCTCTCTCTCCCCTTCCTCTCCCCCTCTCGGCCGGGAGAGTTTGATTGCATCATGTGTGTGTGTGAGTGTGTACTATACCGCGCCCCCAAAAAGTACGGCGGGGGGATGGAACGACACTGTGAGCCATTTTTCGTTTTAGAGCGACGAGCTTGACCACCTCGGAAGGCGTGGTTTTCTATTTTTCTTTTGTTGGGTTAGCTAGACGGCTGGGGGCGCGCATTTTGAGGCCCTCGCCAAAGAATCAGATACCACAAGAGGTGCGATGAGCACAAGAAATTGAGTTGTGTTGCTCTCCGTTTCGAGGCTTTCTATCTCAATTGAGAACATGCAAAAACACCGTATGTCCGTGATATGCACTCTCTCAAAGGCGGAGAGCCTTTGTGCGCCTTGGATGGTAAGCAGCAAACATCCATCATCACGCGAGCGGAAGTGCATCCCCGTCCTGAGCCTCATCGGCCATGTCCGGATGTGCCTGGACCAAAAGTCTTGGCATTCCGCCCTCCCCACCACAACCTTGGCGCCATTCCCGCACTTGGATTGTCACGGGAAACTAGTCCCGTGATTGGCCGCTAACTACAAACTTGCCCCTGGAGGTGAACTCCAAGTGCGGCCGCTACGGGCCACCCGAGAGCTACTACCTATTAGCTGCAAAGCTCTCTCATCAGGTACGATGACTCTAACTTGGCTGGCCACGCCTAATAGCTCGTATCCAGAGACGCTGCCAGAAACGCCAAATTCTCGTGTAGGTCCCAATCCCGTGTAGATCCTAATTAGCTCCACGTTATGTAGGTAAAGTTGAGGTCCTCGACTTCAATTGCCAGGCTGATGATTTTTTTCTGGGGTATTTCGAATCAGCCACTGAGGCGCACTAGGCGATACCTCAGCCACCACCGTCGCCCCCGCTCTCATGCATCAACATTTTAGCTTCCTTTCCAAGGACCACCGGGCACCCAATTGCTGGGCAATTGCCATCTTCTAATAATGTGCATGTAGGTATGAAATATTTCAAGCAGGCTCCAGCTTCTACGCAGCGAATCAAGTACAGACGACGATGTTTTCGCCAATTTCTCTATCTCGTCGTCCTCGGGGATGTTGGCCCAAACAAAGGAGACTTGCAGTTCGCCCGACAAACAGCTCACCACTATTAGCGATCGGCGAGGTAGTTGCCAACTACAGTACTGAGTGCGGATTTCGGGATGGGGGACGGCAAAGGGGGGATGGTCACCATCAGCACTAGGTACTGGACCTGCAGTGGAATGGTCGCGTTTCATGCATTGGATCCTAGGATGTAGGGCTCATGCAGACGACTGCAGCCTCACCAACCCAACCACCCCTCGGAGCCGAATCCATTAAACATCCCATCGCTACCACTGTTGACCCCTCCCTTCCTCCCCTCTCCTCTTTTCCAAGGGCTTCCTTCATTGATCTACCTTGAGCCGACAACGAACCCGGCTCAGGAGACGTCATTAGAAGCGCTCTCCTCACGAGACGACTGCGTCGGCATTGGCGATTGATTGATCTCCCAAAAACAAGGCACAGCCTGACCCCGCTCCAGCCGCCCCACCCGAACTCCGCACCGCGCTCGCCTCGCAGACGAAAGCAGAGAGAAACAGAGACATCGGGTTGACCCAAACAAACATGTCCCTCCAAATCGACGAGAGCGGCCGCCGCGGACGTTCCCGCTCGCCGGGCGGCCGACGCCGCGAAGAGCGCGATCACAGCCGCGGACCACCCGCCCCTGCTGAAGCCGTGCCGTACCCCGCCTCCGGCGGTCGGGGAGACCGCGACGAGGCGGCGTACGAGTACGAGCGCCTGTCCTCGTGGCGACCGGCCTCGCCCGACGAGGAGCCGCCTCACCACTACCGTGGCTCGCGGGAGAAGGTCGCCGGGGATGATTACTACCGCGGCTCCAGGGAGAAGGTACCAGCCGCCGATGAAGATCCCGCGTACTACCGCGGGGCTCGCGAGAGGCCCGATGAGGATCCCGCGGTCAGGTTTGCCGATCCGCGCCGAGAGCGGGAGCGAGACCCCCGCTATGAGAAGGAGCGTGATTCCGATCGCGAGAGGGCGAGGGAGAAGGATAGGGACAGGTACCGGGACAAGGAACGAGATCGGGATGCTGACCGGGACAGAGACCGCGAGCGGGCGAGAGACAGCTTCCAGTACTTGCCGCAGAAGTACGCCCAGAAAATCGCCGAGCTGGACTCCCCTAAGCACTCGCGTGACTCGCTCCCTCAGCGTGAGCGGGAACGGGACGGGGATAGGGATAGGCCAAAGGAACGAGACCCCAGGGACCGTGAGAGAGACCCGAGAGACCCGCGAGACCCGAGAGACCCCCGGGTCTCCGAGAGAGACCCTAGGGACCGCGAGAGAGACCCGAGAGATCCCCGGGGCGCCGATAGAGATCCTAGGGACCCTAGGGGCGCCGATAGAGACTCCGATCGGGAGCGGTACCGAGGCAAAGACAGCCGAGGCGGCCGCGACAAGTACGAGGACGACTTAGCCTACGGCAGCGTTCCCGACCTGGGTCACTCCCGGATAGAGACACCCCCCTCTCGAACAGAGCCGCCTCACTCCCGCGCGGAACCGCCCCCCGCGACCTACAAGTACGCCGATGTGAAGCCGTACGAGTACGACAAGCCCGACCCGAGCCTCGCCGCCTACAGCGCGGACCCGAGATACAGCGCGTCGAGCCTCGAGCCTCGGCAGCCGGCGGCCCGCGCCCCGAGTCCCGGCCCGCAGTACACCCGCGCCCCGAGTCCGGGTCCGCAGTACACAACCACCCATCCTAGGGAGCCTAAGAAGTACCACCAGGATTCCTACGCCAGCGGAGACCCTCGCCACTCGTCCGCCAGCGTTGTGACCGTCGAACCAGGCTTGGTGCCCCGCAAGTCGGCGATGAAACGGGACTCGTCGCCTCTGCCGCCGACGGCGCGCATGTCGAGCCTATCGGTGGACACAGGAGGCGGGTCGAGCTTGACGGTTGGTGGCGGTCACCATCGCTCCGGCTCCATGTCCGTCTCGGCGGCGCCCGCATCTCCGCTACTGGAATCGTACCACGGCACCTACCAATCCATGTCTCCCATGCCCTCGCCCATGTTCCTTCCCGCCCATCCCGGCGGCCCAGTTCCCGACATCCACGACGCCCTCTCGCCTGCCGGGTCGGAAGACGAGCGGTCCGGCGACAAGAAGCGATCGCGGCGGGCGCGCTTCCACGATCCCGTCGACGACGCCGCGCGGCTGGCCAAGGCGCTCAAGGGGGAGCGCCGCGCGCCCGAGACGGAGCCGCTCATCGAGATCCTGCCGGGCCTCACGCACGACCAGGTCATGGACCTGCGGTCCGAGTACAAGCGGCTCGTCAAGACTGGGTCGGAGCGCAAGGGCGTCAACGTGGCCAAGCACATCCGCGCGCGCCTCAAGGACGAGGACCCGAGCCTCATGAAGGCCTGCTACGCCGTCGCGCTTGGCCGCTGGGAGAGCGAGGCCTACTGGGCCAACTTCTGGTACCAGGGCGACAAGACGCGGCGGGAGCTGCTGATCGAGGCGCTCATGGGGCGGACCAACGACGAGATCCGCGCCATTAAGGACGGGTTCAGCGACAAGAAGTACTCCAACAGCCTGAGCAAGTGCATGAAGACGGAGCTCAAGGAGGACAAGTTCAAGAAGGCCGTCCTGCTGGTCCTGGACGAGCAGCGCATGGACGAGACGGACGCGTACGGCCGCCCGCTGAGGATCGACCACGAGCTCGTCAGGGACGACGTCAAGAGGTTGCACCATGCGGTGCGGAGCGAGAAGGGGGGCGAGACGCTGATGATTACGACGGTTGTGCAGAGGAGCGATACCCATCTGAGGGAGGTGCTGAAGGAGTATTCCAGCGCGTACAAGTCGAACTTTGCTAGGGATGCGCTCAAGAGGAGCACGAATCTAGTGGTGAGTTTTAATTCTGTCCTCGTTTCCGTCCCTCTTTTCTGCTTTCCCCTCTATACCCTTGCCTTCAAACCGCCCCTTTCCGATACACTTTTCCCGTAACCCACTCTACCCCTCTACATTCCCCCTTTCCCGGCGCACTTTTTTATTATCCGCGTCACCTCAAGACATAGTACTCACTCTCACCCCTAGGGCGAGCTCCTCGCGCACATCCTCAACGGCGTCATCAACAAGCCCGTCCGCGACGCGCTCCTAGTGCACCACGCACTGTCCGCGTCTCGCAAGGACGAGCTTCGACGCGAGCTGCTCATCTCGCGGCTCGTCCGCTACCACTGGGACTGGCACCACATGGCGGCGGTCAAGGCGGCGTTCCGCGAACGCTACGACAAGGACCTGCTGCACGCCGTCAAGGAAGGCACCAGCGGCGAGTGGGGCGAGTTCTGCCAGGCGTTGTGCATCTCGCGCATGCCGGATGATGTGAAGAGGGTTGAGAGGGTAGAGATAATCCGGTGAAGAAGAGAGGGATAGGACGAAGGCGAAGGGGGGAAAAGAGAACGTGGGCTTTGCATGGGAGGAATGGGTCATTGAATTTGTGATGTTGGGATTTTTTGAACTTGAGGCATCTAAATCGCACTTACCATGTTTTACCTCGTGAATCTGTCCTCGGCCACGGCAAGAACGCCAGGTAGATACCAGCCTCGTCCGGGACACGGCCGCACGCCAGGGTAAGGTAGGCAGGCGCCGGCTGAAGGAGGGATATCACAATCATCAGGATCTTGTCTGCTCCAAGTGGCAGGTAATGGTACCTGCCTACACCTGCCTATGGAAGCAAGTGATATCAATGAGTCCTGCGAGTTTGGGCATGGGCAACCCACGATCCACCGTGATGCTCTTATTATTCAGTACCCGGCAGACCTGTCTGGCAAACTCACTTGGTAGACCTACCTTCATATTTGTCCTACTCTATAGATTTGCCATACACCGGCACCCGAAACGATGGCCTTGACGAAGAACGACATTAACAATGTCGTCCATGCGGCAAAGATCAAACCCGAATTTGACACAGACTGGGCCGTGACTCATACTCTCCTCGTTAACGGCCATCAAATAGCCCAATTATGGTTGGATACACTAAGCCTAAGGACAACTGTGTTAAAGTTGGAGATGTCAGTCACCAAGTGTGTCATGATACACTCGGTCGCAAGCCGATGCGCCGCGTTGTGAAGATGTTAAGAAGCGAACCCCCCAACAACTCGATCCTCGATTTCTCGCGTACGAAGGAATTGAGGGCCCTAGCAGTGTTCTCTAGGCCCGAGGTAAGAGAGCCCTAAGTGGTAAATGTGGTAATGAGAAAGGCTAATAGTTGCCCAGGCCGAAGACTGGTGTGTGAGATTGCTTGGCTGGTTCAAGAACCCATCTCAACTTTACATAGCCATGGAAGACCTCCAGCTCGGGGACTTGGGCAGCCTTCTTCGCAGCGTCGGTAGACTGCCTAAGAACGAGGTCAGACATATCGCCAAACAAATATTCCTAGCTATAGAGCCAGGGCTAACAGCACGACGCAAGGGAAGACCTCTGGTTGACTGGAGGCCTTCGAAGAGGCTCCGTTCTTGCTGTACAGCATCGGAATGTGGTTTACTATATGGGCAACTTTCTTCGCTTATTATTATTTATGTAAGCCCCTGTAGTCGGAACACCTGTCGAGGGGGCAAGCTAACCTGTCCTTGCTAGGCTCGGGCTTATGCGGTGGACGTACTCCATGCCTCTCAAAAATATTCGTTTAACATTCTCGTCACCATCAACGTCGTTGGCATATCCGGTCGACTTCTTCCGGCTTACGTTGCCGATCGGTACCTTGGCGCACTCAATACCGCGATCCCCATTATTATCGGGGCAGCATTTTGCGTCTACTCGTGGAACGCGGTGCATTCTTTTGAATGGCCTGTATGTTTGGATCTCCATCTCTGGCTTTTTTTGGCGCAGCTATCCAAGGTCGTATGCAAGCATCGAGTGTACAACTGTCCAAAGGCTCTACAAGGACCGGTACAAGAGTAGGAACGGTGTTCACCCTTCTCAGTGTTGCTGTATTGACAGGTCCACCAAATGCCGGAGCGCTAATTCCGGTTATGGGTGGTGCTTTTCTTGGAGCTGAGCTTTGGGGAGGGTCATGCTTAGTCGTGGGTGCCATCCTCCTCGGAGCAGCAGCGTGGCTCTTGAACAAATCCAACTGATTGGCATTGAGAAACGGCAAGTCAGTTTTACTGTCTGTCTACTCTGACAGACAGGAATCTGAATCATGCCATAAATTCTAAGGCTATGTAAGCCAAAATTGCGATTCAATCAGGGGCGAGTTTAGCTTTGTTCATAGGTGCTTATAACGATTGCACAATAGGCCCTAATAGCGCATTCAAATTTGCTAATGCCAGCGAGGTGACAGTGTTATTCAAGCGATATCACAGCGCACCGCGGAGCATAGGCCCAGACATCACCACAACACTTAGGCCTAAACCCGCTCAAGCTGCTCAGCTTTGAGCTGAGCCTCGACTCTCTTCTCCTCATCCTCCCTGACGAGCTGCTCAACCTCGTCCTTCTGGCCAAAGACCTTGGCCATGTGCTCCAAAGACACGCCTTTGGTCTCAGGGACAAAGAACCAGACGTAAAGGAATCCCAAGACAAGCCAAGCTGCAAAGAAAAAGAATGTACCATAGCCGATACTGGCGATGAGATACGGGGTGATCTTTGAGATGACCAGATTCATCAACCACTGCATAGCTGCGCCGAGCGTGGCACTGGTGGCGCGGACATTCAGCGGCACGCACTCGCTCGACAACATGTAGGGAATGCCAGCAAAGGAAGACACATAGCCAATGACAAAGATGTAGATGAATGCACAGGCCGCAATACCTGCCTGGCTGATACCGCCGTCTGCCGGCGCGGTTGTACCATTGATCTTGATATACACACCAACAAAGGTGAGCGAGAAGATCATGATGACAGCGCCGATCAGAAGCAGCGGTCTACGGCCCATGCGGTCGATGAGGAGTGTAAGGGAGAGAATGGAAGATACAGCCTTAACAACGCCGTAGATCCCCGTTGCGAATAGACCTGTATCTGTACCGACAAGGCCAAGCGATCGGAAGATGGATGGCGAGTAGTAGTTGATGCCATTTATGCCAGACATCTGGGAGAAGAATTGCATGATGACACCGACGGAGATACGACGGGCGATATCTTTCCGCATGCAATCATGCAAGATCTTCTTGGCCACAGCCCAGCGCGAGTCACCCGGACCCAGGCCCATAGCCGACCGCTCCTGCTGGACCTCGGCCTGAATGTTGGCAAATTCACGCTGGACATATTCATGGTCAGGGTCTAGGCCGCGAATACGGGCCAACACAGCCAGTCCCTTATCAACACGATCCTTCTTCACTAGCAGGCGGGGAGACTCGGAAAAGGTGAGACATCCAATGAGGAATACAGTGCCTAAGGGCACTTGGATCGCGACAGGCAGACGCCACTGAGATGGACTGTTGCCCGGGATAGATTTGTTGGCACCGTAGCTGATCCAGAAGCCGAGCAGCCCTGCTAGCTGGAACATGATCTCGAAAAGCCCCATACACCGGCCGCGGATAGCGGGAGGCGCAACTTCGGAAAGGTAGAGTGGGACCACGCATGTTAGTGGCCCAACACCGATGCCAGTGAGGAAGCGACCTGCGTAGAAGGTATTGAGAGTACCAACAATCTGGATTGCGGCACCAATGATGAAGATGATCGAAGAACCGACGAGTGTAGGGTAGCGGCCAAGGATCTCGGCACTTGGCAAGGCAAAGGCACAAGCGAGAAGACAGCCTGCCTGGAAGGTGATCACAATGTTGCTGGAGAGTTGGTCGACTTGGTTTTGGGGAATGCCGGTGAGGCCAAATTGTGACTTGAAGGAAGGCAAGGCCATTGTCCCACCGAGAAAGGTATTGTCATAGCTGTTGTTCAGACAAAGGTTAGTTGACTTTTTCCTTTGTTGCGGAGAGGGGGTAAATACAAGCAGTCTTGAACTCACCCAAAGAGAAAGCCGCCAAAGCCTGAGCAAATACAGGTGACGAGAAGCCTCCAATTGTACACCTCCCTCGGCGTGTCATCGTCCTTCGCCCTCCAAGAAAACCTCCCCATGCTGGAACGGTGTGCTGGTGGTTGAACAAGTCAAGAGAGCTGTGCTTCAAATATGGGCGGCTTGTAGCTGCTTGCTGAAAACAATGATGGGGGAAGATGGGATGAACCGAGTCAAGGGACAGCATGAGATCCTGGCCATTTATATAATGCTCGACCCAATGCAATCAGCACCCAGTCAAATTCAAATCGTAATCAGCGGGGAACGCTACGACTCCGCATCAACAGATATCTGGGGTAACACTCCCCATACAGGGGAGGGGAGGGGAGAAGAGCCAGAGGGTTTACCTAGCGAGGCGCTAACGGCAATGGACAATGCCGTGGCCTGGGACTAGACCAAGGACCAAAGGTGGCCTACCCAATGGATAACCGAGAAGTCTTCGGATAACAGTTTGTCGTGGGTTTTCAAGCTGAACACTCAACCATCCACGCCCCTTTCACGTTGAGTCCTGGTCCCCGATGCCACGGAGACCTGTGAAGAGGGGCACCCCGCGGAGCATTCTTTGGTACAAGGACAACCCATCTGTGAAACCATTGTTAGGAGAATGCACCGATACTATCTCTAGATATCCCCTCTGAGTAGCTAGAGCGTTGCATTCCATTAAGCAGCATTAAGCAGAAAAGAGGATCAGACAAAGTAGCCGTATACCGGATACTTGCGTCGGGTCATATACTCACCCTACTCCCAGAAACACATGTGAGTCATGCATTAATTCAGGAATCGAGCGGTGCAAGTCTGGAACGTTAAACAGTCATACAATCCAGTCAATCACAAGAGGATAGTAGCATTGTTCCCAGCGGCTCTATTTTGGCTGTGATTTAAGGCATTATTCGTAGAGCTCTTGAATCTTTTTCCATGAGAGTTCAGCTCTCTCTGCCATTTTCTGCGGTAGCGTTTCGTCTCCATCATACAAGTCTTTGCTAAAATATTCCATCGCAAGCCACCCTTGGAACCCCAGAGTTCTTACAATGACATCTAAGATAGGGGTCGTGGGCAGGTATCCTCCCCTGTCTGTTTCAAACGCAAACAACCTCGAGTTCCTGGCCCAGGTCATTCTCTTGGGCTGGTCCGGAACGTACAACGCGTGCTCGGGTCCTAGGGGAGGGTCAAGTAGCTCTGCATCGCCTGCTTGCACGTAGAACACCTTGGCCACATCCAGCTCAGCTGCCATTCTTGCAAGAGACTCCTTCAAGGCCTTATCTCCATCAGGAATTCTTCCAGAAGGAGACAAGGGATCCGCCCAGAGGCGGCCGGCGATATGGAATGTATCCAAGCAAAGGCCTAGATTAGACATATTAACCCTCTTGACGACTTCCCATGTTCCCTCCCATGTGTCGATGTGATTTCCCCAAGCAACGCCCTCCCAAGCAATTTTCACGAGCGGTGTCTGTTGGGCTGCAAGGCGAGCGAGCTCAGCCATGTCAGCCACGATTATGTCCATATCGCCCGTCGTTCCTTGCGCGCGAAAGTTTGAGGGGGATTGTATGATGTCTGTCCGCAATAATTTGGCAAGTTTCAGCCAGAATTTAAAGCGCTGCATCACTTCTTCACGGTCACCAGGTTGTGTATTTCCTTCGGCAAACATAAAGGGCTGTATACAGAGAATTTGTAGGTCGAGTCTGTCGCATTCTTCTCGTGTCTGCTCGGCAGCTTTCAGCAGATTGTCGGCGTTGAGGCCGCCGGGCAACGATCGAGCATGGTATTCGAGACATTCGTAGGCCACCTCGACGCCTCGGAACGAGTGGTCGGCTGCCTTGCGCAGTTTTTCAAAGAGGGTATGGCCTGCAGAAGAGCGGCCGAGGGAGAACGTCGCGACAGCAGGGAGAAGTGTCATGGTGCGCGAGTACCGGGGCCTGTTCTCATCGGTATTTCCTAAATTTTCTTGTCATACAATTACGCCCTTGGCAATCGCATAACAGAGAGATATATAGGCGAGCTAAATACACAAGTCTGCATGTGCTCTACAGATCATGTCTACAACACAAGGAGGTACAGACAGACGTTTCCCCACGAAGACATGATGATTACTACAGCCTCTCTTCCCTTAACGCCCCCAGTAAGCTCTACGCTGTGGCTATGCAAATACCCTAGTGTAAAGCTAGACCAGGTTGCTCGGAGTTTGCCACTCCCTTGGGGATCTCCGTGCCCGCGCCCTGGCTTGGTATAAGCGCCAAGGTGAATGCCAATTCCACCACAGGATCTCTACAACTGCCAGCCTAGCCGAGTCTTTTGCAAACCCATGCCAGGAATGGCTGTTTGTTATCAAGGGGGTCCATGGCTTCAAACTACAGTTATCCGGCCACTTCCAATTGGTCCCAACCCCCAGGAGGCTCCTCACAGACTCCACTTCCCCACACCATCACCTCTAGTTTTTGAAGCGAATTTTGAATTCCCCGCATTATTGTTCAGCTACTCACTCTGTAAGCTAACCACAGTGTGGAAATTTCATGTGTTTTCTAGCTCTTGCATTATGCACGGTTGGGGCGTCATTAGTGCAACAACACAAGTGATACAATGGAGAGACGCATTCAGGTTTCTGGACTGTCTAATAATTCCATGGAGCCTCTTGCGAAGAGTCAAGAATTGGCCCGCCTCAACGCTCAATAACGCATTAGGTCCTCTCGTCTCGATAGGTTCCGCCACCAAATACATACCATTCAATCCCGTCTAAGCCGCCTAGCTCTCCAGTATGATCATTGCCAGTAGCAGGAAAGCCGTCTTGGCCATTTTGAAGAGCAGATTGTGGTTAGCGTCTTTTCTGGTCTGAAGTAGCGATGCTGCTGTTCAAATCGAGTGTCGAGATCATTTCATCGCCAGGACTTGGCACACTCGGCACAGATGAGCCCATTGTCGGGCCCATGATCAGGGCCGATACTGGTGTAAGGGAGACTTGTTGCAAGGTATGAGAATCCGCAAGAGATCCTGGTCGGCTGTGTCCGTAACCATTGCCGGCGAACATTCCGTAACAAGGAAACATTGCTGGAACATCAGATGTTTGGAACGCCCTTTGGTATTGAGTTGCCAATTGTGATGGGGATAAGTTGCCCACCAGACGATCGACCTCGCTTGACGAGTAATCGTATTCAGTCTTAAGAGTGGTAAGAACGCTTCGGACCGCGAGATGGAGGTTGAATATCGGAGGTGTCATTGTGCTTTGTGCTCCCGAGTGCTCGTTCAAGCTGATCCTGCAATGCTGAGGAAGATTGTTGATCCAACGGTGGAGCAAACCCAAATGGATATCCCCTGAGAATGGATCCCAAGGTTGCCACCGTATGTCATTCAGAATCCGCATCAGAGAGATGAGCTGGTTGAAGATGCTGATAGCTCGACTTGGCGAGCACGAGCTATAATTGTTGATTTTATTCAGAGGTTCCCACGGTTCCCACTCGCGGGGTCCTGTTTCGGGGAGTGGAGGAAGTTGTCGTACATCCGAACTTCTGAGATGCGGTGGCTTGCCTATCTGGCTGGATATCAAGGTATCGATGGCAAAACATCCAAGCAGAGTCCAAGTCCTGTCCTCTTCAGTGACGGCTCCGTTGGGCTCTTGTTGGCGCTGGTGTATGTCTAGAGCCAATCTCACTGCGTAGCCAATAAGGCGCCAAGCGGCAGATAACCTGTGTTGATGCAGTAGACAAAGACTCAAAATGAGCAGAGCATTTGCATGGCCGAGTTCTGCCATTTCTTCTTCGTTAGGTACCAGCGACCTAGCTATATTGTATATTTGTTGAGGCGATAACCTGTCGGACTGCGCATCGGGCTCTTGTGGCCCAGGATCACTATCTCGACCTCGGAAGGATGAGTAGGCTAGGATGGCCCATAGGACGGACGTGCTGACATGATCGTCTGTTGGTAAAGCTTCCGGGGACGAATAAAGAGTTTCGAACACCTTAAGTCTCTCAACAACAGGCATCAAGCAATGAGTATAGGTGAAATATACTTCGAGAAGGTGGTGCGCATTTTTGGGGGGCTGTGGTAAATGAAGAAAGCGATCCGGTTCAGACAACGATCCCTGCCGCACTCGAAGTGATCCAGGCCTCGACGCTGGATTATCATTTGACGCCCGGACAGAGGGGAAAGACGCAGTCTTGAGGGCGCCTGGAATATGCAGAGGTCGCCCGATGCCTGTAACAGATGTGTTGACATCCAAATCGGCCTCAAGCCCCGTTAATTGACGTTCCAGCTCTGCCGGCACGCCGCTGCTGATCCAGAGTCGCCTCAGCCCTTCCGACTCGGAGGCCGGCCTACCAGAAAACACTAGCTTGCCGGCGGAGTCAAAGGCAAAACCTCTATCCTCAAGAAGCTCCATTATGATGCTTTGTCCGTTTGGCACGACCGCGAATACTGCAGCTAGTAACAGTTCTAGAGACCGCACATATCCAGTAGGCAGACCACGCCGTTTGGGACCCGGTTCATAGGTACAGGCTAGATCGAGCACCAGGCATGTCGAGCACGCCGGCTGCTGGCCACCACACTTTTGCTTCCGGCTGCGACAAAGAATGCAGGCCAGTCGGGTCCGTTTTCGATTGTTCGACATGGATGAGGGAGACTGCTTGTCGCCGACACTCCCAATCTCAATTTCGTCACTCATAGTGGCGGTCTTGCCGCGAATCCCCAAAGTTTCAAAGACGCGCATTTGAGATATTCATTAGATATCCATAAACCATCAGTTCGTCACCCGGGACAGCCTGGGCTAGGGTTTCCCATCGTTGATTGGTATCCCGGGTGAAGACGTAGCGGCGGAAGTCTGTCCTGGAAAAGGCCCAATTCTGATCTGCCCACCCCAAAGTGTGCAGTTATAGATATCGTCGTGACCAACACTTTTTTGGCAAGCGGTCCTCATCAGTAAGCTCCTCTCACCGCACATGGCGGAGGTGTGTGACATGCTTCTCCTCGAACGTCAGAGAGCGTGCCTGTTCCCAATGCGGGGAAATCAGGGCCAGCCAGCCCTATGAGGAGTAACACCCCCTTGTGAGAGCTATTCAAGCTGAGAAGCTTACAATGAGACCTCAGAAGCCGTTGTAGCCTTTTCCAAAGCGCGATCTTCCCCGCGACCGTTCCACGATGTCGTGGTGAGACTAGTCGACAGTTAGAAGCTAGGGTTGGCATCGTCCTCGGATACATGTATTCGCAATTCCTAGCCTATCGATTCAGATTTCGGAGTAGAAACTGGGGCTAGCGGTTTGCCAAATGTACCCTAGTATCCATTCTCCAGACCGTCTTTAGGCGATTATTATCCTAGACCCATACTAAGCCAGTCTAGGATGGAAAGCTGTCAAGGCCTAGGACCGTTGGCAATAGGCATCACTGCATCGAAATCAGAAACGTCTGAGACCCAGCCTTAATCCAAGCCATGGGAGTCTAAGGCCAGGACCAGAGAGATTGTTGGTAAACAGCATTCTTGAGGAGTCACAACGGCTTTGCTGAGGGACGAGACCTTGCAGAGACACACAAAGACTAGTTCCTGGTATTGTGGAGATCAGTACCTAGGAGTGCTAGGATAACATGCTCAGTCAGGTGGCTCTTAATCTGGGCAGCTAACCGACCAACCGGAAATATGTCAACAGCCTAGGAAGTTGAAAGAAAAGCCGATCTGAATGGTCACTAACACGCCTGGAATCACTCACATGGTAGACCCAGCAGGACTCACCGGGGGTTCCGCCGGGTGTAGGGCGAGGATCAACGTTGTTACGGCGTTGCTGCCTCCCACACACAACCGGAAGAACTTCAAGGCTCGGGCAACAAGGTGTAATTCCGTTTTGACTGGCGGTCTTGGGGTGTTTATTTAGCGTCTCTTAACCCACGTTGTTTAACTTCATCGATTCAATAGGACACACTTGGGACCCTTTGGGACTCTTTGACACTCTTTACAAACAGACCATTTTACACCGACAATATGACAAAGACAGGTTTGCAAGTCTTGATCGTCGGCGGCGGCATTGGTGGCCTGGCTGCCGCGATCGCTATACTTCGGGCAGGCCACTCTGTGACGGTGGTTGAAGCCGAGGAGAAGATAGAAGAGGTGAGAAAGACACATCTATGATCTTGGCGAACCACAGAAGCTAACTCACTATCATCAGATCGGAGCTGGATTACAGTTCTCGGCGAACGCCACTCGAATCCTTTTCGAGTGGGGTATTGACAAGAACATCTTGACGGATGTCGTCGAGCCTACGAGCTGCGTCATGCGACGGTACAACGACGGCACTCAACTTGCCAAGCTCCAGCTCGGAGAATATCACAAAAAACTTTATGGTTCCCCCTTCTGGGATATACATAGACACGATCTCATCGTCGCACTACACAAACGAGCTCTCGAGCTCGGTGCCGACGTGAGAGTGAACTCAAAAGTTGTCGACATTGATTTCGAGTCCGCAACCATCACCCTGAAGGACGGGCAGACGCTGACCGGTGACCTGGTCGTCGGCGCAGATGGTCTCAACTCGGTTACACGAAGGAAGCTAGTCCCCACGGATGCGCCCGAGTATACCGGAGACATCGCGTTCCGCGTACTCCTGGACGTCGCGAAGCTGGACCCCCACGACGAGGACTTCAAAATGCTGTCCCAAAGCCCGCAAGTGACATACTGGCTGGGCCCCTCCAGGCATGCCATTGTCTACATTCTCAAGGGAGGAAGGCAGATCAACCTTGTCGCGATCGCCCCCGACGACCTGCCCGAAGGAGTGGTCCGGGCTCCCCTTTCTCGAGAGAAAACCCTTCAAATTTTCAATGGATGGGATCCCCTACTCCGCAAGATCCTCGCGAGCTCCGAAAGCGAAGATGTCTGGAGGTGGAAGCTGCACATGCGGCCGGAGCTGAAGGACTGGAACCACCCGAGCGGGAGGTTCACGCTACTTGGCGACGCCGTGCACCCGTCTCTCCCGTACCTCAGCCAGGGCGCCGGCATGGCCCTAGAGGACGCTGCAGTCCTTGGCCAGGTGCTTAGCGAGGACATCCCCTTGGCAGCTGCACTAGCCAAGTACGAGGCTTTGAGACGGCCCCGGAGTACCAAGGTCGTTCGAGCTGCCAAGGGTCAACAGCATTGGTATCATCTCCCGGACGGTGACGAGCAGCAGCGTCGGGACGCCATGATCGGAGCCGAGGTAAGCTGCGAAGGTGACCCGTTCCTGTGGAGAGAGCCTGTCTTCTCGCCTTGGCTCTATGGTTACGACGCTTATAAGGAGGCCAAGGCCGCGGGTACTGGGACTGAAAACGGATATGCCAATGGACATTCTAATTGATGAACAAGGATTTTAACAATATGGTAGAAAGGGCAGAGGTTCGGTTTTCGATTTTAGTTTCAATGGTATCACACAATAGATGAATCTAGAATGGCCACATCAGCCTTTCAAGGCTGCTTTGATTGCTTCCTGCAAGGTTAACGCCTTCAAGCCATGAATCGAAAACACACGCAACAATTCTTGCAGACCGAGGATTGAGGGCTTGGGTGTGACATACTCAAAGGGTGCTACTGCCGATCACAGACAAATCAATGGATTCTAATCACTGCTGCAATGCCCACGCACCAAAGTCTTCCCAGCACGATGCACTGCCGAGGCCCAAGAATTCGAAGGTCGGCTGTGCAGCGGGTATCTGGTTTATCGAAGACATATCCAGAGGTTGCAAATCTCGGCAGTCGCCCTGTGGACCAATATCATAGCGTCCTTCGGAGCTTCCCACGGGTGACAACTCGATTGTCTCGTCCAAGTTTGCGCCCAGCGGGCTGCCGTCATCACTCCTCGCAGCCACCACCACAGTACGGGAGAAGTCCGTGGTGACATTGGCGAACCTTTCCATGGTGGCGGAGAACCCATCGCAGCTCTTCAGAACCATCATCCCAGTCTCGAGCGCAGTGACGATCCGGGTGCGGTAGGAAGGGTCGGCATCCCCTTCGTGAGCAAACTTTCCAATAGCCAGAATCATCGAGAAGCTCTCCATAAAGTAGATATCCCAAGAAGTCCTGGAATTTAAACAGGACTTTGAGAGCAATGCGTGCAGTAGGTCTATTGCCGCAATAGCTGCGTCGGTGCATTTCCGGGCTAGACTGGCGATCATCGACTCTGCCGATGACTCGAGTGGTTCAACGCGATGTTGGGTCTTGAAGGCTAGGAGCGAGCGAGTACAGAGCGTGATGGCATATAGATGCTGCAAATGAAGAACAGTGATGGATCGGAAATGAAGATCGGGAGCATCAAAACCAGTCCTGAGATGGGGCGGAAGGCCCAGGCGCCACGAATCGAGCTCTTTCGATATGTTATTGGCGAAGTCAACATGCTCGGCAGAGACCTTCTGTAGACTATATTGGTTCTTGCAAATGACCCCGATGAGCTTGAGAAGCTCTGATTGGGCATTCAGATGCCCGACAGGTATTATGTGGCCCATATCCAGGTATCCCTCGGTAGGCACTGGGGCGTTGCATTCGGCATCGTCGATGGCAGAGGGCCGACCGAGAGAAGAGCACTCGAGTCGCTCAAAAGCATACAAAGTCCACCATACTCGCTTTCGCAGCTCGCGCTCTAGGGGACTGCACTTGGGATTGGAGCCGTTTCGATGCAGACCAATCGCAACCGCCATGCGAATCGAGACGCCGGTAATGTTCCAGCACGCACTCCGTTCTCTGGAGATGTGCATCTGCAAGCAGTAGAGCATGAGAGCCTGGACATGGCTAAGCGTGCACCCAGTGAGAACTTCCGGGAGAAATGCCTTGGCCTTGGCGAGGTATCTGGAGTGTGCTTCCCCTTTCTGATGTATTGCGGTATCATCTTTGCTGGTTTCGAGCGCGAGAACGAACACCATGTACAAGCCCATCAGCCACGCCGGTCCGGTGTCGGGCAGGGGTGACCACATGCTTTCGTATGATGCCTGGAATATAGCCTGGTGAAAAACTGGAAAATCCCGGTGGACCTTTGTAAAAAATATATGGACCAACGTGTCCGCCACCTCCCTCGGTGGGAGATCAGACCCTGGGATTGGGGCGATCTCGTTGACATATTGCGTCGAGAGGCCCATAGTCTGGGCAGCTTCAGGAAAGCAGTTATTGGGGCTATATCGGAACGAGAGCATTTCTCGGAGGCTGACCAGGAGAGTATAGGAGCCGGTCGGGCCGATGTATTGTGGAAGTCCGAGGAGGTCCTCGAATAGTGCTTCGACTAGTGGCTCCGTAACGACATGACGGGATCGAGGGCCAGCTGGTGCGATTTTGCAAGCCTCGGGAGGATTGACACGTCCTGTCACGCTTGAGGCCGTTGTGTAATCAATCTGGAGCCGAGGACTCATTGCAGGATTCGATGATGGGTCTGGAAACAGACCACGACGCCCGCGCTTTCTTGGCTCGGTGATGCGGCAGACTTCGCCCGATTCCCTGCAAGCTCCACAGGGCTCGTTGCTGTTTGGCCGAGAGCATTTACATCGCTTCCGCTTGCAGAAGTCGCAGCTCATAGCAGTCCTTTGCCGTTTATCTGGAGGGACCCTCCGGCTGAGCAGGCGCGCCAGGGCGGCCGATGTCAGAGGTGCTGGATCTGTCATCTGGAGAAGACACAGAGTTTTGGGATGAATAAGTGATCAATGGAGAGATTCAGGGGGTCCGGCAGCTGGAGAAGGAAGGGAAGTGGGTGAGGGGGCGAAGAGACCGGCCAACCCTTAGGCTTGGGGCAAAGTTTGGGGAGGGAACTAC
>Ga0164242_10000818_pt1 | contig 37146 bp, 44 predicted proteins | sample OricomgcompostMG_FD_108783 | JGI IMG/M metagenome (GOLD analysis project Ga0164242, IMG submission 108783) | Miracle-Growth compost microbial communities from Emeryville, California, USA - Original compost - Miracle growth compost (MG) ... | reverse complement strand
CCCGCCGATCGCTGCCAGGAGCCCCGGTCCTGACCGCCGCCTCGCGGGCCGCGCGGGGCGGGGCCCCGACCAGGATCCCCCGGCCCAGCCGCCACCCGGCAAAGAGCGCGGCGCTGCTCTCCACGGCGTAGACGCCCTCACGGCGCCCACTCCAGCCGACGAGGAGCGGGATCCACCACCCCAGGGCGTACGGCGGCAGCGTCCACACCCGGGGCGGAAGCGCCCACAGCACGGCCAGCGACGCCACCGCGGCGAGGAGCAGGCCCCACCACAGCGCGTGCAGCGCCAGCGCCGCCAGTCCGACCACTCCGCCGGCGAGCAAGAGCGCGAGCGCGAGCAGCAGGCTCAGGACGTGGCGCGCGCCGCCGCCCGTGCCGCTCGTCCCCGTCACAGCCCCGCGAAGAGGTCGGTCTCGTGACCGTTCGCGTCGCGCTCCTCGACCGGCCCGAGCGTGCCCTTGGCGATCCGGAACGCCTCGAAGCCCCAGGCCTGGTTGCCGACGTTGTTGGACAGCGCGAAGAACGGCCCGTCGACGCTGATCTGGGTCGGGTAGGCCCGCAGCGCGTCGAGCTTCTGCTCGACGTAGTCGCAGGCGTCGACCTCGCACGCGATGTCGACGTCGGGGGTGGTCATCGGCAGGTCGCCCTCCGGGTCGCCGCCGAAGAAGTCGATCTCCTCGCCGGCCTCCTTCATCCGCCGCAGGCCCTCGCGCATCCGCTCCTCGGAGATGGCCGACCAGTAGATCTTGCCGATCTCCCACGCCTCTCCCAGATCCTTGCGGTACGACGGCACCGCGGCGAGCTGGGCGGCGTACATCGCGACCCGGTGGGCCTGAATGTGGTCGGGGTGGCCGTAGTTGCCGAACTGGTCGTAGGTGACGAGCACCTGCGGGCGCACCTCGCGGATGATCTCGACCAGGTAGGTGGCGGCCTCGGTGAGGTCGGCGTACCAGAACGTGTTGTCGTGGCTCTGCCCGTCCTCCGGCAGGTCGGCGGGGATGGCATAGCCGTCCGCGTGCCACTGCATGCCGGAGTCGCGGTAGCGGCCGAAGCCGCCCAGCCAGCGGTGGTCGATGGTGGCGCCGTCCTTGGCGGCGAGGGCGGCCATCGCGTCGGCGATCTCACCGCGGCGGTGCTCGCCGAGCCGGTCCTCCTTGTCCGCGGCCAGGTGCTCGAGCTCGGGGACGAGGATCTCGCCCATCTCACCGGCGGTGCAGGTCACCAGGGTCACGCCGCGGCCCTCGGCGACGTACTTGGCCATCGTGGCGCCCTGGCCGATCGACTCGTCGTCGGGGTGGGCATGGACCAGGAGGAGGCGCTGATCGGGCATGCCGGGAGTCTACTGAGCCGGACTTCAGGGCCGTTTGATCCGCTTCGGCGCGCTGGGCAGCGGCTCCGGCGCGGTGCCGACGTCGGTCGAGCCCGTCGAGGCCCCCTGGTCGGGCTCGTCCAGCCAGCCGTCGTACTCCTCGATCAGCAGCTCCACCACGAACTCGGGGGCGTCGGTGGTGATCACCCACGGCTGATCCTCGTCGTCGTCCTCGCCGTGGAACCGGTCGCGCGACCGGAAGGCGGACCAACCGTCCCGGAGGAGGCGCTGCTCCACGTTCGCCGCATCGTCCTCGTCGAAGAAGACCGCGCGAACGGTCCGTTCTTCGGGCGCCAGGAGCGCGACGAACGGCCGGTCGGGCTCCAGCCAGTCGACCTCGTCGAGCTCCTCGGGCGCTAGCCAGCGGAGCTGATCATGCTCCCGCGGACGCACCTCGCCGGCAGTGACCCGGCACAGCGCGGTGTGCAGCTCATGGGTGTCGTTGATCGGGACGACGGCGTCCAGCCACTCGCCGACCTCGACCAGGCAGCCGAGCTCCTCGCCGATCTCCCGGACCAGCGCCGCCTCGGGCGTCTCGCCGGGCTCGACCTTCCCTCCCGGCAGTTCCCACCGGCCGGCCGCCTCCGGCGGCGCGGTCCGCCGACAGGCAAGCACCCGTCCGTCGCGGACGATCGCCGCCGCCACCACCGTCGCACGCATGGGTCCATTGTGCCGGCCAGGCGCAGGGTGGTGGTTTCGGCGCCTACGCCGCCGGCACCTACGCCGCCGGCCCGACCTAGGGTCGGTCCTGTGACGCCACGACTGACACCTACTCCCTTGCCGTCGGTCCCTGACGTCGGGGAGCCGGTGAGCGTGGCCGAGCTGCTGGCCGGCGCCCGGCGGCGGGTGCGGTGGGCGATCGCTCCCGGCCTGCGGGTACGGCGCTCCTACACCTGGGACCGCGCCGACCGGCACGACCCGACGTGGTGGCCGCAAGGCATCACCTGCTCGGCCGACGCCGGCCGGCCCGACGACCTGCTGCTGGTGAGCTGGTACTCCAAGCAGGGCGCCGGGGTACGGATCACGTTCCTCGACCGCACCACCCGCCGCTATCGGCACGTCCCCTTGGCGCTGCCCGGTGCCGACGGCGCGCTGTCGCCGCTTCGGGTGCATGCCGGCGGGATCGGATGGCGCGGGCCATGGCTCTACGTCGCCTCGACCATGCGGGGCTGCTATGTCGCCCACCTCGACGACCTGCGGCGCAGGGCCACCGGTGAGCTGGTCTGGCCGGTGCGGTTGAAGTACGCCGCTCCCAGCGACGACCCGAACGGCATGCGCTACTCGTTCATCTCGACGACCGACGAGCCCTCCCCTCACGGCGTCCTGCTGGCCGGCGAGTACGGCGGCCCCGCGACGACCCATCGACTGGCCCGCTTCGCCTTCGACCCCTCCGGTCTCCTCCGGCTGGGAGCCGACGGTCATGCGACAGCGGTCGGCGTGGACTCCGGCGTACCGTCGATGCAGGGTGCCGCCTGGGCGGGCGACCGCTATCTGCTGATGGTTTCGCGGGGCCGGCGCCGCCCGGGCGATCTGTGGGACGGTCCGGCCGGCCGGCTGCGGCCGCGCCCGTTCGCCGCGCCGCCCGGCCCGGAGGACGTCAGCTGGGACGGCCGGCTGCTGTGGTCGGTCACGGAGTTCCCGGGACGCCGGTGGATCTTCGCGCTCAAGCCACCGCGCCGCTGATCAGCGCGGCACCCGAGCGAGCTGCCGCGACTGCGCGACAAGCCGGCCCGCGGAGTCCCAGACCTCGCAGTCCTCCTCGAACATCCCGCCGGCGACGTTGCGGGTGGAGTGCTGCAGCCGCAGCCATCCCGGAGCCGGTACGGCGCGCACGTGCGCGGTGAGCTCCAGCGTCGGCGCCCAGCCCGGCCGCCCCAGGTCGAAGGTGACCGGCGGCAGCAGGTCGACGGCTGTCAGCAGGCTGATCGGGTCCGGCTCGCGGCCGTCCTTGAGCCGGAACCAGGCGCTGATCACGCCCTGGCCGGTCGGCTCGCCGAGCGCCCAGCCGATGTGCTGGGGATGGAAGAGCATGTCGAACCGATCCATCATCGGCACCATCGCCCGCAGCTTCGCGGGCGCCATCGTGTTCGGCACGCACTGCTCGCGCGGCGGCAGATCGGGCGCGGTCGCCGTGGTCTCGGCGTCGTCGGGCAGTCCGGCCAGGTCACCGAAGGTGGCGAGCGTCGAGATCCGGGCGACGCCGTCCTGGACCAGGTCGGCCGCCACCGTCGCCACCGAGCCGCCGTCGCGCTTGACCTGGGTGGTCACCGTCGCCGGGCCGGGCACGCTGGCACTGAGGTAGTAGGCGCTGATGCTGATCGGATCCGGCTTGGCCGGGACCGATGCCCGGATGGCGTTGGCGATCACTGCCAGCAGGAAGCCGCCGTTGATCCCGCCTCCGACGACCCAGCCGGCGCTGAGGTCGGCGGCGTACTCGCCCGCGTCCCCCGGCTTGAGGGACACAGCGTTCACCGAGATGTCACGGTCGTATTCGGCGCTCACGACCCGCAACCTATCGGCCGTCCCGCCATGATGGCCTCATGGCCACCCCTCCGCCCCGCCGTCCACCACGCAAGCCGTCGTTCGTGTACGACGTCGGGCAGGAGCCGGACCCCCGCTTCAGCCTGGCCAACGAGCGCACGTTCCTGGCGTGGGTGCGCACCGCGCTGGCGATGCTGGCCGGCGCGGTCGCCCTGCACTCGCTGCAGCTGCCGTCGACGTCGTGGCTGCGCGGCGTGGTCGTCGTACTGCTCCTGCTGGTGGGCGCCGCCTGCACCGTGCTCGCGTTCGTGCGCTGGGCCCGGGTGGAGCGGGCGATGCGGCTGCGTCAGCCGCTGCCGCACTTCTCGCTGGGTTGGCTGCTGACCGGGGCCATCGTGGTGGTGGCGATCCTGCTGGCGGTGACGCTGACGGTCGGCTGAGGTCGACTTGCCACCCCGTCACGGTCGACTTGCCACTCCGCCACGGTCGACTTGCCACTCCCTCAGCGCTGCGCGCGGTCGTGCAGCTCGCCGACCCAGGTGGCCAGCGCGATCACCACACCGGCCAGCAGCAGGCCCGCGCCGAGATGCCACCTGAGCAGTGCCGCACCGGTCGCGGCGCCGGCGATGATCGCCACCACGGCGGAGGCCCGTCGCACCGCCCCGTCGCGCTTGCCACTGCCGAGATCGGCCGCCAGGCCGGTGATCGTGGAGGTGACCACGACGGTGGTGACGTCCTTGACCGCGACCAGGCGTGCCGCCGAGGCCTGCAGGCCCATCGCGCACGCGGCGGTCGTGGTGACGGTGACCCCGACCGGCTTGGACGGAGCGTCGCCGACGATCAGCAGCACCGTCCCGAGCACGAGCATCGCCACCGCGACCGCGGCGAAGATCATCGTGGTCAGGCCGTGCCAGGACCGGTCGCCCCGCCGCAGCGTGCGGCCGCCGATCGCCGCACCGAGCATGAAGCCGACCAGCGCCAGCGCCGGCCCGAGGATCGGCAGCCCCGAGCCGCCGACGAGCGCCATGGCGAGCACCACGACGTTGCCGGTCATGTTGCCGGTGAAGACCTTGTCCAACCCGAGGTAGCCGACCGCGTCGTTGATCCCGGTGGTGAACGTCAGCACCAGCATCAGCCACAGGTGCATCCGATCGGTCGGTACGGCGACCAGTCGCTCCCGCAGGCCGCTCATCCGGCCACCGCCAGTGCCGCGGCGGCGACCGCGAGGTCGTCGACGCCACGGTTGAGCTCGTCCGGCTTGTCGGTCGCCAGGTCGAGGTGGAACCCGAACAGTGAGGAGTCGACCAGCGTGACGACCCGGGCGACGGTGTCGGCAGGCGCGCCGCAGCGCACCAGGTAGCTCTCCAGCGCCCCGGCCCAGCGGTCGTTGGCCTCCCGCACGACCGAGCGGTAGGGCTCCTTGCCGATCAGGCCACTGGCCGCGGCCTGGCAGTAGACGTCGAGGCAGCCGTGCATCGGCTCGGCGAGGAAGGCCTGCCAGAGCCGGTTGACGCCGGCCCGCACGCCCTCCACTGCCGGCAGCGCGTCGATCGCCGCCACGCCGCGGTCCGACGCCCGCGCGACCACAGCCGCGACCAGCTCGTCGCGACTGCGGAAGTGGTAGAGCAGCATCCGGTCGCTGGTGCCGATCGCCGCGGCGACCGGGCGCAGGGTCAGCCCGATCAGCCCCTGCTGGAGGACGTGGTCGGTGACCTGGTCCAGCAGGGCATCGCGTCGTGACATGCGCGCAATCGTACCGAGTCCGTAGCAGGTGCTACGCTGATGGAGCCAGTGTAGCGAGCGCTTCATACAGGTAGCGGTAGAAAGTGTCGTGAGAATCGTGTTCGTCCCAGTAGTCCTACTGATGACGGCCATCGGCCTGGAGGTCGGCGCCACCGCCGCCATCCGCCGCGCCGACTCCTTACACAACCCCGGCTGGACCCTGGTCGTGCTCGCCGGCTATCTCGCCTCCACCTGGCTGCTCTCGGTCGTCGTCAAGACCCTGCCGCTCGGCGTCACCTACGCCACCTGGGCCGGCCTCGGCACCGTGGCAGTGGTGGCGATCGGCTGGTTCTCCGGAGAGCAGATGTCGCCGGTCAAGGTCATCGCCGTCGCCGCTATCGTCGCCGGCGTCGTCGCGCTCAACGCCACCGGCTCGCAGGCGTGACGCACAGGGCCACCATGGCGGCGAAGTAACGGCTCGAGCCGACCTTCGCGGCCTCAATCCGCCACCATGGTGGCCGAAGCCAGGCCTGTGGATAGCCGAACGCACGCCTGCGCGATTTCGCCCATGCTCGCCCTATGAGCACTGAGCCACCAGACGACCGACCACCCCTCGACGTACGCCGTCCCTTCACCCGCGCCGCCGGTCTCAGGGTCGGACTCGGCCGCAGGCTCCTGAGCGACGAGTTCCAGCAGGTGATGCACGGTGTCTACCTCAGCTCGTCGATCGAGGTGACTGCCGTTCACCGGGCCGCGGCCGCGCTCATCACCTACGGACCGAGGGCATGGGCCAGCCATGCCAGCGCGGCCCGCGTGCTCGGCGTACCGATTCCGACGCTTCCCGGCGAACACGTCACGGTGCTCGATCGCAAGCGCCGCCACCGCCGGACCGGGGTCGTCTGCCACTCGGCGGCCGGTGGCCTCATCGTCACCGTCGAGGACGTGCGGGTGTCCGCGCCCGCGCAGCTCTTCGTCGAGCTCGCCTCGATGCTGGCACTGGTCGACCTCGTGGTCGTCGGCGATCACCTGGTCCGCAGGAGCCTCATCACCCGCGTGGACCTGCGCAAGCACTGCGCGGAGGCATCCGGCCCAGGAAGCGCCCAGGCCCGCGCCGCGGTCGCCTTCGTCCGCGAAGGCGTCGACTCCCCCATGGAGACCAGGCTGCGGATGCTGATCGTGCTCGCCGGCCTGCCCGAGCCCGAGGTCAATCCGGTCGTCACGACTGGCGGCCTGACCCGCCGCTATGACCTGTGCTGGCGCAAGGCCCGCCTCGTCGTCGAGTACGACGGACGCCACCACATCGAGCGCGAGGAGCAGTGGGAGTCAGACCTCAGCCGGCGTGAGGACATCGAGGACGACGGCTGGCGCGTCCTCATCGTCACCGCCAAGGGCGTCTATCGCACGCCTGACGAGACCCTCGCCAAGATCCACCGGCTGCTGCTCGAGCGCGGCGAGGCCGGTGTGCCGCGGCGGCTGGCGACGCGGTGGCAGCCGCACTTCCCGATCCGCGGCGACTACAACGCCACCATGGCGGCGAAGTAACGGCTCGAGCCGACCTTCGCGGCCTCAATCCGCCACCATGGTGGCACCATCGCGCGGTCGGCTACTCGACCGGCGACTCCCCGGGGAAGAGATAGACCTCACCGTCGCGCACCTCGACCCGGTGCGCCACGGTGTCGATCGTCGCCGGCGGGCCGAGCACCTTGCCGTTCCTCAGGCAGAACCTCGAGGCATGCACCGGGCACTCCACCGCCCCGTCCTCGACCCACCCGTCGGAGAGCGACGCGACCGCGTGCGTACAGGTGTCGTTGAGCGCGTACACGGTGCCGTCGTCATCGCGCAGCAGGGCGATGTCGTCCTCGGTGCCGGTGACGTCACTCGAGACCGCGAGCCCCTCCCCGATGGCGATGTCCTCAACGGCGGCGACCCGGATTCCGGTGCTCATCAATCTCCTTCAGTCAGATCAAGCAGTACGTCGAACGGCCACGCTCAGACCGCGGCCGCGGCGGCGCGACCGGCGGTCCGGCCACTGAACAGGCAGCCGCCGAGGAACGTTCCCTCGAGCGCGTTGTAGCCCATCATCCCGCCTCCACCGAAGCCGTTGACCTCGCCCGCCGCATAGAGCCCCGGCAACGGCGCCCCGGCGGAGGTGAGGCAGCGCCCGGACAGGTCGGTCTCCAGGCCACCGAGGGTCTTGCGGGAGAGGATGTGCAGCTTGACCGCGATCAGCGGGCCGGCCGCCGGGTCGAGCAGCTTGTGCGGCTTGGCCACCCGGGAGACCTTGTCGCCGAGATAGTGCCGGGCGGCGTACATCGCGGTGACCTGGGCGTCCTTGGCGTAGTGGTTGTCGATCTGCCGGTCGCGCGCCTCGATCAGCCGACGCAGTCCCGCCTCGTCGATCGCCGGGCCAGCCGGCTCGACCGCCGCGAGCCTGTTCATCCCGGCGACCAGCTCGGACAGCGTGTCGGCGACGACGAAGTCCTCGCCGTACCGCTTGAACGCCTCGACCGGCCCCGGACCCTTGCGTGCCCGGTCGATCACGCCGCGGATCGACTTGCCGGTGATGTCGGGGTTCTGCTCGGAGCCGGAGAGCGCGAACTCCTTCTCGATGATCTTCTGGGTGAGCACGAACCAGGAGTAGTCGTAGCCGGTCCGGCGCAGCTCGCGCAGCGTGCCGAGGGTGTCGAAGCCCGGGAAGTTGGGCGCCGGCAGCCGGGTGCCGGTGGCATCGAGCCACAGCGACGAGGGGCCGGGCAGGATCCGGATGCCGTGGTTGGCCCAGATCGGGTTCCAGTTGCGGATGCCCTCGACGTAGTGCCACATCCGGTCGCGGTTGATGACTCTGGCGCCCGTCGCTTCCGTGATGGCGATCATCCGCCCGTCCACATGGGCCGGTACGCCGGAGACCATCGTGGCCGGTGGGGTGCCGAGACGCTCGGGCCAGGCCCGGCGGACGAGGTCGTGGTTGCCGCCGATGCCGCCCGACGTCACGATGATCGCCTGCGCGCGCAGCTCGAAGTCGCCGACCTCCACGCGGGACGACGCTCGCCCGCGCTCGAAGTCGGCACCGACCGGCTCGAGGACCTGGCCGCGCACGCCGATCGCCGTACCGACCCCATCGACGTCCTCGACGATGACCTCGTCGACGCGGTGCCGGAACGCGAACCTGATCCGCCCCGCTTCCACGTGCTCGCGGACCCGTCGCTCGAACGGTGCCACCACCCCCGGGCCGGTCCCCCAGGTGAGGTGGAAGCGCGGGACCGAGTTGCCGTGCCCGTCCGCACGGCCGTCGCCGCGCTCGGCCCAGCCGACGACCGGGAAGATGCGGTGCCCCATCTCGTGCAGCCACGGCCGCTTCTCGCCGGCGGCGAAGTCGAGGTAGGCCTCGGCCCAGCGGCGCGGCCACAGGTCCTCGTCGCGGTCGAACTGGGCACTGCCCATCCAGTCCTGGGTGGCCAGCTCGAGCGAGTCCTTGATGCCCATCCGGCGCTGCTCGGGGGTGTCGACGAGGAAGAGCCCACCGAGACTCCAGTGCGCCTGCCCGCCCAGCGACTGCTCGGGCTCCTGGTCGACCAGCAGCACGGACCTGCCTGCATCCGCTGCCTCAGCGGCGGCGACCAGCCCGGCCAGACCGGCGCCCACGACGATGATGTCGGCATTACTCATGGGTAGATAGTGGCATGCCGACGGGATGGGCGTCCGGACACGAGCTGGTCAGCGCAGGCCCGAGGCCTCCTCGACGCCACGAGTGGCGAGCTGGTCGGCGAGCTCGTTGTCGGCGACGCCGGCATGGCCCTTGACCCAGAACCACTCGACCTCGTGCCGCTCGCAGGCGGCCTCGAGACGCTGCCACAGATCGGCGTTCTTCACCGGTTGCTTGGTCGAGGTCTTCCAGCCGTTGCGCTTCCACCCGGCCAACCAGGAGGTGATGCCGCTGCGGACGTAGGTGCTGTCGGTGAAGACGTGCACGGTGCAGGGCCGGTTGAGCGTCTCCAGCGCCATGATGGGCGCGGTCAGCTCCATCCGGTTGTTGGTGGTCGCCGCCGACTCGCCGCCGTACATCTCGCGCACATGCTCCCCGAAGCGGAGTACGGCGCCCCAGCCGCCGGGGCCGGGGTTGGGGCGGCAGCCGCCGTCGGTGTGGATGGTGACGATCTCGCTCATGCGCTCCAGATCCAGGTCAGCAGGCCGGACAGCGGCTCGGGGATGGCCTCGAGCTCGACCGCCTCGGCCATCGCCGCGGCGTAGGTCCGCTTGCGCTCGCCGTTGGAGCCGACGAAGCGGCGCAGCTGCTCGGCCGCGTCGGCGTCGCGGTGGGCAGGCTGGTCCTGGAAGTTGCGGAACGTCTTGAGGTCGGCCTTGCTCTCCAGCAGGCCGGTGACGGCGCTGACGCCGAGCGCGCGGACCAGCTCGTCCTCCAGGTCGCGGCGGCAGGCGAAGAAGCCCTGGCGGGTCAGATCCTCACCCTCCTGCCGGTTGAGTGCGCGGGCCACGAAGCGCTCCTCGGCCTCGTCGTAGAGGCCGCCGACGCGGCGTCCCTCGGCTGCCTTCTCCGCGATGAACCGGCCGGCGTTGCCGGCGCCGCCCATCACCACGACCTCGATCTCCTCGGTGCCCAGCTCGACGCCGTAGCGGGGCGCGACCGCCTCCACCGCGGCCTTGTCGGAGTCGCCTTCAACGAGGATGGTGATGGGTCGCGGCATGCGCGGGAGCCTAGCGGCAAGGGGCCGTGGCGGGCTGAGGCGCCTTGCTGGGTAACGGTCCGGCATGGGCGAGATCCGGATCGGCATCTCCGGCTGGACGTACGACGGCTGGCGCGGCGACTTCTACCCCCGCGGCCTGCCGCGCCGCCAGGAGCTGAGCTATGCCGCGGCGCGGATGGGCAGCGTGGAGATCAACGGGTCCTTCTACTCACTGCAGCGGCCGACGTCCTACGCGGCCTGGCGTGACCAGACGCCCGACGACTTCTGCTTCGCGGTCAAGGGCGGTCGCTACGTCACCCACATGAAACGGCTGCGCGACGTGGAGGCGCCGCTGGCCAACTTCTTCGCCTCCGGCGTGCTCGAGCTCGGCCGCAAGCTCGGGCCGATCCTCTGGCAGCTGCCCGAACGCCTGGAGTACGACGCCGACCTGCTTGCCGGGTTCTTCGGCCAGCTGCCGCGGACCATGGCCGAGGTGGCAGCCCTCGCCCGCCGCCACGACGGCAAGCTCGCCGAGGACCGGGCGGTGACGCACACACCCCACGGCCTGGGCAGCCAGCGGGTGCGGCATGCGCTGGAGTTCCGGCATGCGTCGTACTGCACCGACGAGGCGTTCGCGCTCCTGCGCGAGCACGACATCGCCTGCGTGATCTCCGACTCGGCGGGCCGGTGGCCGATGGCGGAGGCGGTGACAAGCGATCTCGTCTACGTCCGCCTCCATGGCGACCAGGAGCTCTACACCAGCGGCTACTCCGACGCCGCCCTCGACCGCTGGGCCGAGCGATGCCTGCGCTGGGCCAAGGGAGCCGATGTGGTGGTCTACTTCGACAACGACGCCAAGGGCTTCGCGCCGCACGACGCGGTGCGGCTCATCGAGCGGGTCTCGGTAGGGTGAGCGCGGTCCATCACCACTCGCGCCCTGGGGGCACTGATGGCAGTTCGCGTCGACCTCAACGTCTCACTCGACGGGTTCGCGACCACGACGGACCAGACCCCCGAGAAGCCGTTCGGCGACGACTGGCCGCGCCTGGTCGGCGCCTACACGGCCACCAGGACCTTCCGCGAGCGGGTCCTGCACGACACGTCGGGCGAGGGCACGACCGGTGTCGACGACAAGTACGCGACGTGGTATTTCGCCGAGATCGGCGCCGAGATCATGGGGGCGGGGATGTTCGGCCTGCACGACTTCCCCGACGACCCCGAATGGCGTGGCTGGTGGGGCGACGAGCCGCCTTTCCACTGCCCGGTGTTCGTGCTGACCCACCGCGACCGGCCGTCGATCGAGATGGCCGGTGACACGACATTCCACTTCCTCAGCGCGACGCCGCGAGAAGTGCTCGACCGGACACTGGAGGCTGCCGGCGGCAAGGACGTCCGCGTGGGCGGCGGCGCCACCGTGGCGCGCGACTTCCTCGCGGCAGGGCTGGTCGACCGGCTCCACGTCGCGATCGCGCCGATCCTCCTGGGCCGCGGCATCCGGCTGTGGGACGGCCTGCGTGGCCTGGAGTCGGGCTACGACGTCACCGCCGAGACCGCCGAGAGCGGCACGGTCCACCTGACCTTCCAGCGCTAGGACGCACGAGCGAGCGTGTGACCTAGGGCGTACGTGGTGCGCCTGGGCTCACCCAGCCTCCGCGCAACCAGAGCTGCGGGCTGGGAAATTGGCCGCTTGTCCTGCGGAACGCCGACCTGATCTCGATGGCGAGTCGTGGCCAGCCATGGGCGGCGACGAACTTCTTGCTTCTTGCGCGGGGGACATCCGGCGTCGCCTGGCTCTCTCGCGCTTGATCGCGGAGTGGGGCCGCTGGCTGCGTGAGCGCACGCGTATTCGCGGTGCCGCTCACCAGGAGTGGCTGCATGAGCCGAATCGGCTCAGCCGAGCGTCTCGACGACCAACACGACGTTCAGGGCGACGATCACACTCGCGGTGGCGGTGGCGGAAAGCGTCGTGATCCTGCGGTTGCACAGCTCGCCCATCACCGAGCGGCGGCTGGTGAAATAGATCAACGGGAGCAGAGCGAACGGCACGCCGACGGAGAGCACGACCTGGGAGAGCAACAGCGCATGCGTCGGGTCCATGCCACAGCCGAGTACGACGAGAGCCGGTACCAGCCCGATGAGCCGACGCGCGAGCAGCGGAACTCGTCGGCCGACGAACCCGTCCATCACCACCTGCGCTGCGAACGTGCCCACGCCGGACGAGGCGAGGCCGGAGGCAAGCAGCGCGCCCGCGAAGGCGAGCGCTGTCACCGGTCCGGCCGCCTGCTCGACCAGACGGTGGACGTCCTCCAGGCCGGCGACATCACTGCCCGAACCGAACACCAGCCCGGCAGCCACGATCATCATGGCTGCGTTGACGAGTCCTGCCGCCCCGAGCGCGCAGACGATGTCGGTGCGCTGCACGCTCAACGCCCGCCTCCGCGAGACCGCCCGAGCGCCGGCGTACTTGCGCGTGGTCAGATCGGAGTGCAGATAGATGGCGTGTGGCATCACGGTCGCACCGATGATGGCGCTCGCGGTGAACATGGCCCCGGGGCCCATCAGCGAGGGCACCAGGCCCCCGCCCACACCCGACGGGTCCACACCGGCACGCCACAGCTGGAGGGCGAATCCCAGCAGGACGACGCCGAGCGCGACCGCGACGACCCGCTCGAACCCCGCCTGCGAGCGGTGGTGCACGGCGAGCAGCAGACAGGCGATCGCGCCGGTGAGCAACCCGCCCTCCAGCAGGGGCAGCCCGAAGAGGAGCCGGACCGCCAGGGCGCCACCGACCACCTCGGCTACGTCGGTCGCCATGATGACCGCCTCTGCCTGCACCCACAGCAACACGCCGGCCCACCGCGGGAAGCGGTCGCGGCACAACTGAGGAAGGTTGCGACCCGTGGCCAAGCCCAGCTTCGCGGCGAGCGCTTGGACCAGCATCGCCATCAGGTTGGCCGCCACGACCACCCACAGCAGGGCGTAGCCGTAGGCGCTGCCACCGGCGAAGTTCGTCGCGAAGTTGCCCGGGTCGACGTACGCGATCGCCGCTACGAAGGCCGGTCCGAGCAGCCCGACGATGCGGCGCTTGGGCACCCGCGGGGCCACGCAGCGCCGCGCCGCTCGTTCGGATCGGCTGAAGAGAGCCGATCCGAACGAGCGGCGCGGCATGTACATCACGGTCGCACCCCGCCCAGATGCCGACGCGGCCTGTTCCAGAGGCTGGGCGACGGTGCGAGCGCCCCCACTGCCAACCGGTGGCGTACGGCGGCGCGCGCCGCCAGGATGGCTGCAACGAGGAGCGCAGCTAGTCGCCCTTGGCCGTCGCCGGCCGTCATGCCGACGATGAATGCTGTGACGTAGACGATGTTGAGGAGCACGGCGCCTCCCTGTGACGCGGCGGCGCCACTCACTCGAGTGCCTTCTTCGCCTTGCTCAGCAGGCCGGATGCACCTGCGTGGTCACCGGCCGTGCCCTTGCCCAGGCTGCCGTCGTAGGTCGCGAAGAGCTTCGGATCCGGCGGGGGCAGCATGGCGTCGTCGCCGCCCACGGCCGCCGGTTCGGCAAGGAACTCGATGGGTTGCCCGCCAACCTGCTGCTCGGGACTGGCCCACTTGCCCTCACCTGCAGCGCTGTCGACGCCCAGGCTCCAGAAGGTGTGGTTGTGCTCCTGGTTCTCCTCGTCTGCCCGGGAGTCCTCGACCACGTCGGCCAGTCCGTCCTCCACCAGTTGCTGGATGCCGAGCAGCCACTGATGCTGGTGGAACGTGTCGCGCGCGAGATTGAACTTCAACATCTCACGGACGCCGGGGTCGTCGGTCATGTCGTAGAGCCGGCTGGTCTGCAAACGGCTCTGAGCCTCTGCCGCCACATTGGCCTGGAAGTCGGCGAGCAGGTTGCCACTGGCGACGATGTAGCCACCGCTCCAGGGCACGCCTTGGCTGTTGGTGGGCAAGGCGCCTCCACCGGAGATGATCGCCTGCTGCGGGTTCATGCCTCCGACGATCGCGCCGAGGACCGGGTTATCGCCCACGGCCTGAGCTGTGACCTCCGCAGGCGCTCCCTCGAGCAGTCGCGCGACCATCGTCGACAGCATCTCGACGTGACCGATCTCCTCGGTGGCGATGTCGAGGATCATGTCCTTGTACTTGCCGGGCATGCGGCAGCTCCACCCCTGGAACAGGTACTGCATCATCACCGACATCTCGCCGTATTGCCCGCCGACGAGTTCCTGCAGCTTCATCGCGTAGAGCGCGTCGGGCTTCGCCGGCTTGGACGTGAACTGCAACTCCTTGGTGTGTCGGAACATCGTGTTGCCTCCTGTGGTGACGCGTGGTCGGGCGGATCGCCCCGGTGATCACGACCTTGCCGAGCCCGCATGTGCGCCACCGCCACGGCGGGCGCCGCCATAGCGCCACGACACGCGCATCGGGACCGTCACGAAATCGTCACGAACATCGCAGCGGGACACGCTAGAAGCGCGCGCCCTGCGGGTACGGGATCGCGCAATGTAAAGCGCAGGGACAGCGCAGGGGACGATGGCGATGACGAATCAGCCGATGGAGGCTGCAGTGCCGCAGCTGGGGCTGCTCGGTGGTTTCCGACTGCATCCGTGTGACCGCTCCCCCAGTGCGGCCGTACAGCGGCTGCTCGGCTACCTCGCCGTACGAAGAGCATCGGTACGGCGCTCTGCGGTCCGCACAGACCTGTGGCCGGAGAGCGATGCAGCACACGCCTCTGCATCTCTGCGTTCGGCGCTGTGGCGCTCGCCGCGGCCGCAAGGCGTTCCTTTGGTTCACGCAGGCCCGGACCGGATCGCCCTCGCGCCTCACGTGCAGGTCGACCTCTGGCACAGCACCGACCATGCCCGGCACCTAGCTACGCAGGAGTCTTCCCAATGCGCGGCCTACGACCATTTCGTCGAGGACCTGTTGCCCGATTGGAACGAGGACTGGCTCGTCGTCGAGCAGGAGAGTTACCGGCAGCTGCGCCTGCATGCGCTCGAGCGGGTCAGTGCGCTGCTACGCGAACGCGGCGCCTATCCGGAGGCACTGCGTGCGGCGCTGATCGCGGTCCGCGGTGAGCCGCTGCGGGAGAGCGCTCACCGTGAGGTCATCGCCGCACATCTGGCGGAGGGGAACCCGGCCGAGGCCCTACGACAGTTCCACGCATGCCGGCGGCTCCTGGCAGCCGAGCTCGGCCTGCCGCCCTCGGAGGCGACTCGTGGTCTCGTCAGCCACCTGCTCGGACGACCTATGGACCCGCGCTGAGGCCCCACGCCCAGGAAGGAGCACCGGTCTGGGGAGAGATCTCCCGCGTCGGGATGTGTGCAGCCAGGAGTGATCACCCCGCAGGTCAGCCGCGCCGGCCAGCAGCCGGCCGATCTGCTCGCGTAGATCGGCCGCATGGAGCGATCGAGTATCCGCCAAGGCGGCACCGTGCCCGCTACGGCGCGACGCTGGTGTTGGTCAAGAAGACGACGCAGATCTCTGCATGACCGGGCTGCTGCTGCCGCATGGGCAACACGCTTGCCGTCACGCGGACAGCCATGGTCACGGCATGCTTTAGTCGTCTCTGCGGGAAACACGTCCTCACGTGCACGCGCCCTTATCGCCCCGGTCGCCCGAAGTCCCCAGCGTCCTCACAGTCCGACGCATCCTCCGCTGCCCCGGCTCAAGCAAGCTAGCCGGGGCGCCCGACGGTAGGTGATCGTCGCCATCATCTGCGCCGCCGTCCTAGTCGTCATCGCTTCCACCGCGCGTCCCGCGCAATCGCTGTACTACCTCTTCTTCATCGGTTGACGACACCCTCACGGGCGCGCCGAGTACAGGGACAATCTTCGGCTGCAGGAATGCGAGCCAGTCATGGAGTTCCCAGAACCGATACACGTCCCTTCGTTTCGAAGATGGCGAGATGCACGTCGCCGATGTTCAGATGTCCCTGCTGTCGCAGGATGGCCGCGAGGTCCTCGTTGGTGAGACCGCAGCGACGCAGGTTGCGGCGGTTCACCTGCCCGTCACGGACCAGGACCAGCAGCGGCGGATCGACGACCCGACGGACGACCGGCAGGAACCGGAGGCGCGCCACGACCGTGTGAGCGACCATCAACGCCGTGAGGGCGACCGCGCCGGTCAACCATGAAGTGTCGGCGGCGGTGGCGGTGCGGCCGACGATGGCCCCAACGGCCACTGCAGCGACCCAGTCGAACGGCGCGAGCTCCGCCAGGGTGCGGCGCTCGGTGAGCCGGAGAACGACAATTGCGCACAAGAAGAGGAGAACCGCCTTGATCGCGGCAGCCGCCGCATCGTGGCCGCTGCCCAGGATGATGTCGTGAAGGTTCACGGGGCAATGCCTTTCTGCGTCCCGCCACGGCTCAGGAGTTCGCGATCGCGAAGAGCCCAGCTATGCCGACGGCGTACAGGACCAGTACGACCAGCGAGTCGATACCCATCCGGGCCACCCGGCGGGTCGGTCTGAACAACAGGCCGGTGGCGTAGGTCAAGGTGAGCACCATGGCCACCGCGGTGAGGTAGATGTCGGTGGCCTCCGCGCGCGGCAGGACGGCCTCGCCGGAGACCAACGTGGCGACCAGGAAGAGGACTGGGAGGAAGGCGTTGCCACCGAAGATGTCGCTGATGGCCAATTGGTAGTCGCCGGCCCGAACCGAGGTCAACCCCGTGGAGAGCTCGGGCAACGATGTGGCAGCGGCAAGAACAGTGGCGCCGAAGAGCACGCCGGACAGGCCGATGTGTCCGGCGATCGCGTCTCCGCTGCGCTCCAGGAAGACTCCGGCCACGAGGGTGACCAACGCAGCGGCGCTGAAGATGAGCGCAGCGCGGGTGGTACTGACACCTCGTTGGGTCGCGTCGTGCTCCGCCTGCTGCTGCGAATGGCCTCGGGGCGGTTCCTGGTTGTCCGGCGCTTCCCCCGACTCATGCCAAGGCAGCGAGTGCCCGGCGCGACGCAGGAGCAGCAGTCCAGCGACCCACAAGATGAGGATCAGCACGGGCGCCGGGGTGAGCCGGAAGGCGATGAGGTCGTTCGGTAGCTGGGAGCCAGCGACCACGACGGCCAGGACCGCCACCACCAGCAGCGCCTCCAGCACCAGCACCAGTGACGCTGCCCGGTAGGTCAATGGCCGGGCACGCTTCACGCCGAACGCGTCGAGCGCGACCAGCACGACGGTCTGGATGGCGATCCCACCGAGGATGTTGCCGACGGCGACACCGACGTTCTTCGCCGCTGCGGCACTGACGACGATCGCGATCTCGGGCAGGTTGGTCGCCACGGCAAGCAGGATCAAGCCGCCCAATGCCGAGCCGAGGTGAAGCCTCGTCGACAGCACGTCGGTCTGGTTCGACAACTGAGTCCCCGCCACCCAGATCGCTGCCGCAGCGGCTATGAAGATCAGCAGCAGGACAACCAGGGGCAGGCTTGCCATCGTGGCTCCAATCATCAACGGGCGATGTGTACGCCGGCGGTGGAAGCAACCGGCCCGTGTCGTGGTACCCGACTGGCGACCTCCGAGTCATCCACGGCGACGGCTCGTGCTCACCCCGGGCATCGGTCGCCTGGCCCGCGGCCTTCCCTAAGCAGCGTCCGCGGCGCACGAGCTATGACCTCCGAGCCCACATTCGGTTGATCGACGGGCGACGCTCCGCCGGCCCGCATAGAACCGGCCGGGACGGGTAGCGGGCGAGCGTGAATCTGAGGCGGACAGTCAGGGCCGAAATAGCCGGCGCAGGACGTCGATCGTGCGGACGCCGATGCCGATGACTCCGAGAATCATCACCATGATGCCGACGTCGTACATGGTCGGCTCCAGTAGCCCCAGCGCTGTCAGGGCTGCGCCCAGCAGGAAGACTGCCATCGCAGCGATCATGTCTCTCCGCCTCTGCTCTCGGTTCGGCTTCCGAGGCCGTTCGCTTCGGGCGGTACCCGGGCGCGGCACCTTGGAACCGGACTGGCGGCAGCCTGCGTGCGGCCAGGGCCGGAAACCGCTCAGGACGCCGAGAGTGCTGCACGTCCGATGGTGATCGGCGCCCCGATGGTTCTGCCGCTGGTCGAGGCCGGTACGGCAGCGATTCCCGCGCGCAGCCAGATGGGAGCCTCACTGGGCTTCCACATCGTCTTCGCGTGCTTCGGGATCGCGTTCCCGACCGTCCTGCTCATTGCACACTGGATCGGTCTGCGACACGGTGACGCGGTCGCCCTGCTCCTAGCCCGCCGATGGTCGAAGGTGATGGCGGTCATCTTCGCCGTCGGAGCGGTGTCAGGGACTGTTCTCTCCTACGAGCTCGGCCTGCTCTGGCCGACCCTGATGGGCACCTACGGCCCCGCCTACGGCATCCCGTTCAGCGTGGAGGGCATCTGGTTCTTCGTCGAGGCGATCTTTACCGCCATCTATCTCTATGGATGGCGCCACCTGCCGCCCTGGCTGCACTGGTGGACCGGTGTCCCGCTTGTGATCTCCGGCATCCTGGGGGCGTTCTCGGTGGTGGCGGCCAACTCCTGGATGAACCAGCCGAGCGGCTTCACCATGGCCGACGGCAAGATCACCCATGTCGACCCGTGGAAGGTGCTGTTCAACCCGGCGACGCCCTACGAGGTGCCGCACATGATCCTGGCCGCCTACATGGTCACCGGGTTCCTCGTCGCGGGGGTGTATGCCACCGGGCTGCTGCGCGGGCGCCGCGACCGCTACCACCGCCTGGGCTTCACGATCTCCTTCGCCACCGCCGCCATCGCCGCTCCCATCCAGGTGGTCTTCGGTGACTCGGTGGCGCGAGCCATCGCCAGTCAGCAGCCGGCGAAGTTCGCCGCGATGGAGTACGTCGACCGTACCGACCGCGGTGTGACCGAGTGGCTGGGTGGCATCTACTATCAGGGCCACGTCTACTTCGGCGTCGGGATACCCAAGTTCGACTCGATCCTGGTGGGGTACTCGCCCCACACCAAGATCATCGGCTGGGACAGCATCCCGGCACAGGACCGTCCACCCTTGCCGGACCTGATCCACCTCTCTTTCGACCTGATGGTCGGCATCGGTGTCGCCCTCGTCCTGCTCTCCGCGTGGCAGGGGTGGTGGTGGAAGTTCCACCGCCGGATTCCGATGACGCGGTGGTTCCTGATTCCCGCGATGCTGTCGGGTCTTGCGGCCATCGCTGCTATGGAATCGGGCTGGATCGTCACCGAGGTCGGTCGGCAGCCCTGGGTCGTCTACAAGCTGTTGCGCACCAGTGACGCTGTCACGACATCCGGTGGCGTCCCCTACACCCTGACGGCGATCCTGCTCATCTATGCCGTGTTGACCGCCGTGGTGATCTTCGTCCCTCTTCTCATGAGTCGGCGCTGGCGGCAGCAGGAGGCACCCGACGGAGACAGCCAGGGGCCGGAAGAGCCGGTTCCGCCCACCTCGAAGGAGCCAGTGGGCTGATGAACGGCTCCTGGGAGACCAACGTCGTAGCCGGCTCGCTGTTCGCCACGATGGCTGCCTACGCCCTCTTCGCCGGGGCCGACTTCGGCGGCGGCATCTGGGACATGCTGGCCGGGCGGACGGAGACGGGAGAGAAGGTACGGGCAGCGATCGACCGGTCCGTCACGCCGGTCTGGGAGGGAAACCAGGTCTGGATCGTCTTGGGGTTCGTCTTGGTCTGGACTGCCTATCCAGGCGCGTTCGCCGCAGTCATGACCGCTCTGTTCGTTCCCCTGTCCCTCTCTCTGCTGGGAATCGTTCTGCGGGGCGTGGGCTTCGGCTTCCGCCATGAGACCGCGCATCCGGGCACCACCCAGTTGGCGGGGGTGTTGTTCGCAGCCTCGTCCTTCATCGCACCGTTCTTCCTCGGTGACGTGGTGGGCGCGGTGGTCACCGGTCGGGTGCGCCCCGAGCTGCACGGTGACGTCGCAGGAGCCTGGCTGGCGCCGGCCGCTCTGCTCACCGGAGTGCTCTTCGTCGCCGCCTGTGCCTACATCGGCGGCGTCTACCTGGTCGGTGACTCGCACCGGCGCGGCGAGACCGACATGGTCAGGTATTTCTCCCGTCGAGCGATCACCGCCGGTGTCGTCACGGGCATCCTCGCTGCGGCCAACATGGTCGTCCTCGGTTTCGAGGCGCGATACGTGTTCCACCGCTTGCTCACCGTGGCCTTGCCGCTCGTTCTGGTCTCGGTCATAGCAGGAGCGGCCGCCTTGGTCCTGATCGTTCGGAACCGCACCCGCTTGCTGAGGATCGCCGGGGCGCTCGCGGTCGCCGCGGTCGTCGCCGCGTGGGGCCTAGCGCAATACCCCTACCTACTGCCCGGGACGCTGACACTTCAGACGGGCAGCGCTCCGACCACCTCACTCCAGGCTGAGCTCGTCGTGCTGATCATGGCCGCTGTCTTGGTGGTCCCCTCCTTCGCCTACCTCTACTGGCTCCAACAGCATGGTCGTCTCTCGGTCACCGAGCCCTCCGATGAACTGAAGCGGGCGGTAGCCACCCAGGACACGCAGACCGGTGCGACGACCGCGCCCGCCGCGCCTCGAGGCCATCCGGTCGTGGTGACGGCGCTCATCGGCGCCGCAGTCGTCGAACTCGCGCGCGAGGCAGCCGGCTGGATACGCCGACGTCGGTGACGTCATCACAGCGTCCTCACCGGTCAACCGCGTGAAAGTTCGCGGACGAGTGTCTCCGCGCGCTCCCACGGATACCGAGCATGAGGCAACACCGAACAGCATCGTGAGACGACGGAAGGGAGCCGCCATGGGTGGCGCAGCGGAGGACCGAGCGAAGGCAGCGGAGCTGGGCGAGGGCGATGTGATCCGGGTGCTGTTGGAGCAGCACGCGCGGATCCGCGAGCTCTTCGACGACGTGAAGGACTCGAGCGGAGAGCACAAGGCGCATGCCTTCGATGAGCTGCGTGCGCTGTTGGCGGTGCACGAGACCGCTGAGGAGATGGTGCTCCGACCCGCGACAGCCAAGTCAGGGCGCCGGGACATCGCCGACGCGCGCAACCACGAGGAGGCCGAGGCCAACGAGGTCCTCAAAGACTTGGAGAAGCTGGACGTCGCCTCCGCGGACTTCGATCGCCAGCTCGTCTCCTTCCAGGCCGCCGTCACCGGTCACGCTGAGGCGGAGGAGTCCGAGGAGTTCCCAGTCGTCATGGCCGAGTGCGACCAGGAGCGGCGACAGGCGATGGGCAAGCAGCTGCGGGCGGCCGAGTCGATCGCACCCACTCACCCCCATCCCTCCACCGCCGGCTCCACATCGGCGCAGTACGCCGGGGGCCCGTTCGCTTCCCTCGTCGACCGCACCCGAGACGCCATCAAGGCAGCCACGTCGGACGAGTAGTCGGTCAGTGGACCCGGCAGATAGCACCCGCGAGCACAGCCACACGGGTTCCCCTGCTCTGATGGACCTCTCCGCCCAGCGCGCATCAGCGCTCAGACCTGGACGGCGCTGAGGGCAGCTGCCACAGCTCGCGGAGCGGGCCCCGGGCGCCGCCGGCGTGTCCCGCTCCATCGACGTTTCAGTCGTCGCCTGCCGGATCGGCGTTGCGCCTGGGCAACCTCGATCGAAGGTGTACATGGGCGATCGCCCTGACCTCGCGACCTCACTCGCCGCGGCAGCCGCGGCCATCGATGCGGCCGAGAGCCTCCCACAGACACTGGAGGCGGTCGCCAGAGCCACCCGAGCCTCGGTACCAGGGTTCGATCACGTCGGGAGCGGTCAAGCACGGATTGCGCGCACAGCTGGCGGTCCAGCTCTTCGAAACTCCGCGATTCAGACGTTGAAGCGGAACTCCACCACGTCGCCGTCCGCCATCACGTAGTCCTTGCCCTCCATCCGGACCTTGCCGGACTCGCGGGCCTTGACCATGGAGCCGGCCGCGACCAGGTCGTCGAAGGAGACGATCTCGGCCTTGATGAAGCCCTTCTGGAAGTCCGTGTGGATCACGCCGGCGGCCTCGGGGGCGGTGTCGCCCTTGCGGATCGTCCAGGCACGGGTCTCCTTCGGACCGGCGGTGAGGTAGGTCTGCAGGCCGAGGGTGTCGAAGCCGACCCGGGCGAGCTGGTTGAGGCCGGACTCGCCGATGCCGAGGTCGGCGAGCATCTCGGCGGCCTCCTCGTCGGTCATCTCGATCAGCTCGGACTCGATCTTGGCGTCGAGGAAGATCGCCTCGGCCGGCGCGACGAGGTCGCGCATCTGCTGCTTCAGCGCCTCGTCGGCGAGCTCGTCGGTGTCGCAGTTGAAGACGTAGATGAACGGCTTCGCGGTCAGCAGCGACAGCTCGCGCAGGAGGGCGCGGTCGAGCGAGGCCGCGATGATCGGCGTACCGGCCTCGAGCGCCTCCTTGGCGGCCTTGGCCGCCTCCAGGTTGGCGACCAGGTCCTTGTTCTTCCGCGACTCCTTCTCGAGTCGCACGATCGCCTTCTCGACGGTCTCCAGGTCGGCCAGGATCAATTCCGTCGAGATGGTCGCGATATCACTGCCCGGGTTGACCTCGCCGTCGACGTGGGTGACGTCGTCGTCGCGGAAGACGCGGGTGACCTGGCAGATCGCTGCCGACTCGCGGATGTGGGCGAGGAACTTGTTGCCCAGGCCCTCGCCCTGCGAGGCGCCACGGACGATGCCGGCGATGTCGACGAACTCCACGGTCGCCGGCAGGATCCGCTCGGAGGAGAAGATCTCGGCGAGCACGGCCAGCCGCTCGTCCGGTACGCCGACGACGCCCACGTTGGGCTCGATCGTCGCGAACGGGTAGTTCGCGGCGAGCACGTTGTTCTTGGTCAGCGCGTTGAAGAGCGTCGACTTGCCCGCGTTGGGGAGACCGACGATGCCGATGGTGAGAGCCACGGGACACGAGTCTAGGGAGTACGGGGCGGCGCGGCCGATTCGTCAATACGCAGTCACTACGCAGTCTTTACGCACTCACTCCAGGCGCTCCTCCACGATCTCGCGCTCCTCGACCCGCTGCTCACCGGAGTCGTTGTCGATCTCGCGCACCACGACCGACCGGCGGCGTACTCGCGCTCGGGCGATGAAGGCCAGGCCGCCGAGCATGAGGATGACGCCCAGCACCCGGGTGTTCATCCACGAGCCGTCGGTGCGCAGCGCGAAGGCGAAGATCGCGCCGATGATGAGCAGGACGATGCCAGCAGCCATGGGGCTGAGGTAGCCGGGGCGGCGGGCGCCGAAACGCGATCGCACAGACCGACTAGCCTTCCCCGGGTGCGCATCGCCACCTGGAACGTCAACTCCATCCGCACCCGCATCGACCGGGTGCACGCCTTCCTCGACCGGCACGACATCGACGTGCTCGCCGTCCAGGAGACCAAGGCGAAGGTCGACCAGATCCCGACCATGGAGCTGGAGCTGCGTGGCTACGAGATGGCCGCCGTCGGCCACTCGCAGTGGAACGGCGTGGCGATCTTCTCCCGCGTCGGCCTCGAGGACGTCCAGGTCGGGTTCGAGGGCATGCCCCTGTACGGCGACCCCGCGACCGCCGAGGCACGGGCGATCAGCGCCGTCTGCGGCGGGGTGCGGATCGCCTCGCTCTACGTGCCCAACGGACGCAAGCCCGACGACCCGCACTACGTCTACAAGCTGGACTGGCTGGCTCGGCTGCGCGAGGCCGCGCAGGCCTGGGTCGACTCCCCGACGGCGCTGGTCGGCGACTGGAACGTCTGTCCCTTCGACGAGGACTGCTTCGACCCGTCGCAGTTCAAGAACTCCACCCACCTGACGCCGGCCGAGCGGGCGGCGTACTTCGCCATCGAGCAGGACTTCCGCGACGTGGTCCGGCCGCTGCTGCCCGGCCCCGACGTCTACACCTATTGGGACTACTACCGGCAGCGCTTCGAGCGCAACCGCGGCCTGCGGATCGACTTCGTCCTCGGCTCGCCGGCGTTCGCCGCGCGGGTGACCGGCGCCTTCGTCGACCGCGACGAGCGCGACCCGGCCCAGGGCAGTGGCGCGCCCTCGGACCACGCGCCGGTGGTCGTCGACCTGGCCGACTGAGATGGCAGCACTGCGCTTCGCGACGTACGCCGACGTGCCGGCGCTGCTTGCCCTGTGGGAGGTCGCTGCCGAGAACGAATCGCGACCCAGCGACACTGCGGCGATGGTCGACGCGCTGCTCGCACGCGACCCCGAGGCCTGCACCGTGGCCGAGGTCGAAGGCCGGATCGTCGGCTCGCTCATCTCCGGATGGGACGGTTGGCGGGCGCATCTCTATCGCCTGGCCGTCCATCCCGACGTACGCCGCGAAGGCATCGGGCGGCTGCTCCTCGAGCAGGCCGAGACGAGGCTGCGCGCACTCGGCGCGACCCGGATCGATGCGATGGTGCTGGAGGGCAACGAGCTCGGGCAGACCATCTGGCGCGCCGCGGGCTTCGCGCCGCAGCCCGAGTGGCGCCGCTGGATCAGGCCCCTCCCCTGACCTGCGCCGGTCCAAAGCTGATCCAAAACTGTCAGTGGTCCCTGCGACTCTGGCGACATGGAGATCTTCGCGCTCTTCCTCGCCCTGGTGGTCGGGCTCGCCCTCGGCGCCCTGATCGGCGTCTTCTGGATCCGCTCACGCCCCGCCACCCTCGAGGGCGCCCTCGACCAGGCGGAGGTGATGCAGGGCCTGGACCGGCTCAGCGACCAGATGCACCACTTGGACCGTGCCCGCGCGCAGTGGCAGGGGCAGTTCCACGCCCAGGTCGACCAGCTACAACGGGAGACGCGCTCGCTCTCGACCGCCTTGCGCCGCCCGCAGGTGCGCGGTCGCTGGGGTGAGCTCCATCTGCGCCGGGCCGTCGAGCTGGCCGGCCTGGTGGATCGCTGTGACTTCACCGAGCAGGTCCGGCTCGAAGACGGCGCCCTCCGCCCCGACCTCGTCGTACACCTGGCCGGCGGCCGCCAGATCGTGGTGGACGCCAAGGTGCCGCTCGATGCCCACCTCGACGCCACCAGCACCGAGGACGAGGCCGAGCGTCATCATCATCTCAACCGCCACGCCCACCAGCTCCGCTCCCACATCGACCTGCTCGCCTCGAAGGCCTACTGGCGGGCGCTGCCGGAGAGTCCCGAGTTCGTGGTCCTCTTCGTGCCGGCCGAGTCCTTCCTCGCCGCCGCACTCGAGACGGACACGTCCTTGATCGAGTACGCCGGAGCTCGCCACGTCGTGCTGGCCACGCCGACGACGCTGATCGCGCTGCTGCGCACCGTCGCCCACGGCTGGACCCACGAGACGTTGGCAGAGGAGGCGCGCGAGGTGCACCGGCTGGGGCGGGAGCTGCACCAGCGACTGGCGACCTTCGGCGGCCACCTCGACGCGCTCGGCCGCTCGCTCAATGCCAGCGTCACCCGCTACAACCAGGCGATCGGATCTCTGGAGAGCCGCGTGCTGGTGACGGCGCGACGGTTCAGCGAGCTCGGCGTGACCAGTGACGAGCTGAGCACGCCGCAGCCGGTGGAGCTCCATGCGGTGCGGCGTGCCGCCGAGCAGAGCACCGGCGAGGACCCTACGGTGGCGTTAGGAGGCTGAGGTGACGAGGACCATCTGGGACGAGGGGACGGAGCCGGGCGGACGTGTCGTCTCGCTCGGGGTCGCGCTCGCCCTCTCGGTCGCCGTGATCGAGAGCGTGGTCGGTGGCCGGATCGGCGTGCTCTTCGACGTCTGCTTCGTGATGATCTGCGTCGGCGTCGCACTGCTCGTGCATCCACGCGACTTCTTCGCCGTCGGCGTCCTGCCACCGCTGTTGATGCTCGGCATCTTCATCCTGTTCGCGTGCGGCAGCCGTGATGGGCTGGGCGGCGCGGACGACGACGGCTTCCTCCAGTCCGTCGTTTCCGCGCTCGGGCGCCACGCGATCGCCCTGTTCGTGGGCTACGGGCTGACGTTGGTCTGCCTGCTCGTCCGGCGCAACCGGGTCGCCCGGGGCTGGGTCAGCCCAGGAAGCGAGCCCAGTCTCCCGCGCCCTCCCGCACGACCTCGGGCGTCTCCTCCGACCAGTCGATGACGGTCGTCGGCTCGGCGCGGGTGTCGCCGGCCTCGATCACCACGTCGACCTGGTGGTCGAGCGTCTCCTTGACGTCCCAGCCGTTGGTCAGCGGCTCGGCCTCCCCCGGCATGATCAGCGTCGAGGACAGGATCGGCTCGCCGAGCTCCGCCAGCAGCGCCTGCACCACGACATGGTCGGGGATGCGTACGCCGACAGTCTTCTTCTTCGGGTGCAACAGCCGGCGGGGGACCTCGGGCGTGGCCGGCAGGATGAACGTGAACGGCCCCGGCGTCGCGGCCCGGATGGCCCGGAAGGCGCTGTTGTCGACGTGCACCATCGTGCCGAGCTGGGAGAAGTCGCGACAGACGAGGGTGAAGTGGTGCCGGTCGTCCAGGCCCCGGATCGCCAGGATCCGGTCGCGGCCGTCCTTGTTCCCGAGGCGGGAGCCGAGCGCGTAGCCCGAGTCGGTCGGGTAGGCGATCAACTGATCGTCGCGCAGCGCCTCGGCCTGGCCGACCAGTCGCGGCTGCGGGTTGTCGGGGTGGATGTCGAGGTAGCGCGCCATCGTCGTGTAGCCCGCGGTCAGCGGCCTGCGGCCTTGAGGTCGCGGCGCAGCTCCTTGGGCAGCGCGAAGATCAGCGACTCCTCAGCGCTGTGGACGACCTGAGGCTCGGGATACCCCCGCTCGGCCAGGGCAGCCAGCACACCGTCGACCAGCTTCTCGGGAACGCTCGCGCCCGAGGTGACAGCGACGGAGCCGACGCCCTCGAACCACTCGTCGCGCAGCTCGGAGGCATCGTCGACACGGCGGGCGTCACGGGCGCCCGCCTCCTTGGCGACCTCGACGAGGCGCACCGAGTTGGAGGAGTTACCCGAACCGACCACCACCACCAGGTCGGCGCCCGCGGAGATCTCCTTGACCGCAAGCTGGCGGTTCTGGGTGGCGTAGCAGATGTCATCGCTGGGCGGATCGATCATCTCCGGGAAGCGCTCACGCAGCGCCGTCACGGTCTGCATGGTCTCGTCGACCGAGAGGGTGGTCTGGGAGAGCCATACCACCCTCGCCGGGTCGCGGACCACCAGCTTCTCCACGTCGGCGGGACTCTCGACGAGATGCGTCTGTCCGGGCGCCTCGCCCATCGTGCCTTCGACCTCCTCGTGACCGGCGTGGCCGATGAGCAGGATGTCGTAGTCCTGGGCGGCGAAGCGCCGGGCCTCCAGGTGGACCTTGGTGACCAGCGGGCAGGTCGCGTCGATCGTCTTCAACTCGCGAGCAGCAGCATCCTCGTGCACCGCGGGGGCCACGCCGTGGGCGGAGAAGACCACAGTGGCACCGGAGGGGACCTCCTCGAGCTCGTCGACGAAGATCGCGCCACGCTCGCGCAGATCATCGACGACGTGCTTGTTGTGCACGATCTCCTTGCGGACGTAGACCGGGGCGCCGTACAGCTCCAGCGCCTGCTCGACCGTCACCACGGCGCGGTCGACGCCCGCGCAGTAGCCGCGCGGCGAGGCCAGCAGGACGGCCTTCTCCTCGTCGGAGATCACGCGCGGGTTGCCGAGGTCGATGCTCATGGGGTCAAGTCTACGGAGCGCGCGGCGTCACCGCGATGGCAGCATCACGTGCGCGCACTGTCGGTCCCACGCTCTACGGTGAGCGGTGAGGTCGCCGATAGATCCTTATGGCCCGGCCGACCTATCAGGACCTGTCCATCACGAGGAGGTGAAGTGCTCCCCGACCCGTACACGCCCAGCGACCGGCCGCGGATCTTCGTGGGGCGCGATCGCGCGCGCCGCCTCCTGCGCGACAAGCTCGCGCGCGGCCGGCCGCGCTTCACGATCCCCCGATTCGAGCAGTTCGTCCTCGAGCAGTCGTTGACAGGGGGCGAGCGCTGATGGCGCTGGAGACCTCGCTCGAGTCGCCGGCACCGGTGCGGCAGATCGCCAACGCGATCGCCGGCTGGATCAACCGGCTCGGCGCGGTGTGGGTCGAGGGCCAGATCGCGCAGATCAACCGCCGGCCCGGGATGCAGACGGTCTTCATGACGCTGCGCGACACGGTGGCCGACATCTCGGTGCCGGTCACTTGCAGCCGCACCCTCTTCGACGGCCTCAACCCGCCCCTGGTCGAGGGCGCCAGCGTGGTGGTCAACGGCAAGCCGTCCTACTACGCCAACCGCGGCTCGCTCTCCCTCCAGGTCCGCGACATCCGGATGGTGGGCCCGGGCGAGCTGCTCGCGCGGCTCGAGCGGCGCCGGCAGCTGCTCGCCGCCGAGGGGCTGTTCGCGCCCGCGCTCAAGCGCCGGCTGCCGTTCCTCCCCCACACGGTCGGGCTGGTCACCGCACCCAACTCCGCGGCCGAGCGCGACGTACTGGAGAACGCCCGGCGGCGCTGGCCCGCCGTCCGCTTCGAGGTCGCCTACGCCGCGATGCAGGGTCCCCGCAGTGCCGAGGAGGTCATCGGTGCACTGCAGCGCCTCGACCGGCACCGGGACGTCGACGCGATAGTGATCGCCCGCGGCGGCGGGTCGGTCGAGGATCTGCTGCCGTTCTCCGACGAGGCGCTGATCCGCGCGGTGCACGCCGCGACCACTCCCGTGGTCTCCGCCATCGGGCACGAGCCCGACTCGCCCCTGCTCGACCTGGTCGCCGACGTCCGCGCCTCCACGCCGACCGATGCCGCCAAGCTGGTCGTCCCCGACGTCGCCGAGGAGCTGCGCCTGGTGGCCACCGGGCGAGAGCGCCTGCGTGGCGTGCTGTCGATGTGGCTGCAGCGCGAGCAGAACCTGCTCGACTCGCTGCGCTCGAGGCCGGCGCTCGCCGACCCCACCAGCCTGGTCCTCGGTCGGATCGAGGAGATCGCGCAGTTGCGCGAGCGCAGCCGCCGCTGCCTGACCCATCAACTCGACCGGGCCGACGACGACGTCAGACACCAACGCGCCCGTGCTCGCGCGCTCAGTCCGCTGGAGACACTGCGCCGCGGCTACGCCGTCGTCCAGGACCAGGCCGGCCACGTGCTGACCGGCGTCGGCGGCGCAGCGCCTGGCGACCGGCTCAGCATCCGACTGGCCGACGGCCGCATCCATGCCACCACCGACGAGATCACGCCGATGACACAGGAGAGCCCGAGCGATGGCGAAGAGTGACCCCCAGGCAGGCCCGAAGGGCGGCGCGGCTCCCCGGCCGAGCTACGAGGAGGCACGGGAGGAGCTGATCGAGGTGGTCCGTCGCCTCGAGGCCGGCGGCACCACGCTCGAAGAGTCGCTGGCGCTCTGGGAGCGCGGCGAGCAGCTCGCCACGATCTGCCAGGAGTGGCTCGAGGGTGCCCGGGAGCGGCTGCAGAAGGCCACCGAAGCCCCAGACTGACCCAATGCCCGAGCCAATGCCCGAGCCAATGCCCGAGCCAATGCCTTGGCCAGGTCTGGCTCAGGACTGCGCGGCGGAGCTCGGGGTCACCTTGCTGATCGGCGCCTGGGTCAGCCGCTGCATGAACGTGGTGAAGTCGGCCTTGCTGGCCGAGCCGTAGACGAGCAGCACATAGTCGCCGACCTGGGTCGCGTACCCGGTGTCGCCGCCCCGGTCGGAGAACGTCGTCCAGGTGTCGCCGAAGGCGGTGTGGATCGTCGTCTCGCCGTCCTTGGAGGCGTCCTTGTCGATGTAGGTGCTCACCAGCGAGTCCAGCGGCGACGCCTCGAGCCGCAGCCCGACGAAGGTGTGGTGGGTCGTCACCGCGCCCAGTCCCCACGCGGGCTTGGTGCCGAGTCCGTTCTGCGCGGTGTAGTCGGCGCTGGTCACGCGCCAGCCGTCGGGGACCGTCTTCGGGTAGATCGGCTTCAGCGGTGCGCCGGCGGACTGCACGTCGTGGACGGCACTGCGGAAGTCGACGCTGCGCGCGGCGACCTGATCCGGCGTGGAGTGGAACGCGTTGTTGAGCGCCCAGTAGGCGACCAAGACCACCACGAGGATCACCATCGAGACGATGAGGCCGTGGAACGTCCTCGGATACCTGCCGCCGCCCTGCTGACTCACGCCCACCATGGTCGCAGGTGATCCTGGCCGGACCCGCATCGGCTCCGGCCGGTGAAGCCGAGGTCACATTCGCCCCGGCATGGGCGCGTGGTCCCTAGGGTTGGCGCGTGATCGGTGTCGTCTGCCTCCTGGCCCTGCTGGTGACGGCACACCGCCACCCGCGGCCGCTGACCGAGGCAGCGGTGGCCTGTGCCGTGACCGGCGTCGTCCTCGCCACCGGCTACGTCGGCCTCCACGAGGCCGGGGAGGCGGTCCGCCCGCTCGCACCGGTGGTCGGCTTCCTCGTCGCGATCCTGGTCGTGGCCGAGGTGTGTGCGCGGGCCGGGCTCTTCGAAGCCGCCGCCGACGTGGTCCGCCACCACTCCAGGCGTGACCCGCGTCGGCTCTTCCTCGGCGTCTTCCTGCTGGCCGCCGTGGTCACGACCGCACTCAGCCTGGATGCCACCGTCGTACTCCTGACGCCGGTGGTGGCCGGGGCGGCCCGAGGGCTCGGCGCCTCCGGCCGCCCCGGCGCCTACGCGTGTCTGCGGCTGGCCAACTCCGGCTCGCTGCTGCTGCCGGTCTCCAACCTCACCAACCTGCTGGCGCTCCCCTACCTCCACCTCACCTTCGCCGGCTTCGCCCTCCGGATGGCGGTGCCGCTGGTGGTCGTCCTGCTCGTGGAGTACGTCGGCCTGCGGCTGCTCTTCCGCGCCGAGCTCGACCCGTCCGCCACTCAGGCACCTGACGTTCCTGGCACCGACACGCCGGAAAAGACGTCAGAAACGTCAGGTGCCTGGCGGTTCCCCGCAGTCGTGGTGGTGCTGATGCTGATCGCGTTCGGGGTGCTCAGCCCGTTCGGGGTGGAGCCGTGGGTGCCGGCGGCGATCGCGGCCGCGGCCCTGCTCCTGTGGGGCGTACGCCGCAACGTCCTCACTCCGGCCGACGCCGTACGCGCGGCTCATCCGTCGTTCGCGCTGTGGGTGCTGGCACTGGGCATCGTGGTGGCCGGCCTGTCGGCGGACTTCCTCGGCGACGCGCTCGCCCACCTCCTGCCGAGCGGCACCGCGTTCGGTGGGCTGCTGCTGATCGCGGTGATCGCCACGCTCGCGAGCGCGCTGCTGGCCAACCTGTCCGCGACCCTGCTGATCGTGCCGGCGCTGACGCCGCTCGGCGACACCGCGATCCTGGCGGCCCTCCTCGGCCTGACCATCGGCGCCGGACTGACCTGGACCGGCAGCCTCGCCAACCTGCTGTGGCGCCGCACCCTGGCCCGGAACGACATCCAGCCGAGCAGCGGCCGCTTCCACGTGGTCTCGGTGACCCTCACCCCGATTGCGTTGATTTCCGCAGTTGCGGCCCTCTCGCTGACATAGACCCGCAGATGCGGCATGATCGGACCGTGACCACCTACCGCATCGCCGAGGCAGCGAGTCTGATCGGGGTCAGCGATGACACCCTGCGGCGCTGGATCGACGCGGGCCGGATCGAGGCCGCCCAGCAGGACGGCCGCACCGTGGTGGCCGGCGCGGACCTCGCCCGCCTTGCCACCGAGTTGGCCGACGAGCCCGACCCGCGCCGCGCCCACTCGACCAGCGCCCGCAACAGCCTGCTCGGCCTGGTCACCAAGGTCACCCGGGACACCGTGATGGCGCAGGTCGAGCTGATCTGCGGCCCCTACCGGATCGTCTCGCTGATGAGCTCCGAGGCGGCTGCCGACCTCGGCCTCGAGCCCGGCGTCACCGCCGTGGCCTCGATCAAGTCCACCAACGTCGTCGTGGAGAGACCATGAACAAGCTGCTCAAGCGGACCGCCTTGGCGGCCGCCCTCACCGCCGTCCTGCCGCTGGCCGCGTGCGGGTCCAACGGCAACAACGACAGCAACAGCGGCGGGTCCAAGGGTGGCGACACCACCCTCACCGTCTTCGCCGCCGCCTCGCTGACCCAGCCGTTCACCGCCATCGGCAACGAGTTCGAGAAGGCGCACCCGGGGGTGACGGTGCAGTTCAGCTTCGGCGGCTCCTCCGATCTGGTCGAGCAGATCCAGAACGGCGCCCCGGCCGATGTCTTCGCCTCCGCCGACGAACCCAACATGGACAAGCTCCAGAGCAGCGTCGCCAACCGCACCGACTTCGCCAGCAACACCCTCGAGATCGCCGTACCGCCGGACAACCCGGCCGGCATCACCAACGTCGGCGGCCTCACCCGTCCCGGGATCAAGACCGTCGTCTGTGCCGCTCCGGTCCCCTGCGGCGCGGCCGAGCAGCAGATGGAGAAGAAGGCCGGCCTCACCCTCGAGCCGGTCAGCGAGGAGCAGTCGGTCACCGACGTCCTCGGCAAGGTCGAGAGCGGCGAAGCCGACGCCGGCATCGTCTACGTCACCGACGTGAAGGGCGCCGGCAGCAAGGTCAAGGGAGTGCCGATCGCCAAGGCCGACCAGGTCGTCAACACCTACCCGATCGCCTCGGTCAAGGACTCGAAGAATGCCGCCGTCGCCAAGGAGTTCATCGACTTCGTCGCGACCGGCGCCGGCCAGCAGACCCTCGCCGATGCCGGCTTCGCCAAGCCGTAGCCGGCCGCGACGAGGCCGCTGGACACTCACCCCGCCGAAAGTGACCTCTCCACTGGTGGGCACCTCGCTCCCGCGCTGGCTCTGGCTGCCCGCGGGGGTCGGGGCGGCCTTCGTCCTGCTGCCGCTGGTCGCGATGGCGACCCGCGTCGACTGGGCACACTTCGGCGCCCTGATCACCACACCGTCCGCGCGCGACGCCCTCCTCCTCAGCCTGCGTACGGCGGCGGCCAGCACCACCCTGTGCGTCGTCCTGGGCACCCCGATGGCGGTGGTGCTGGCGCGCACCCGCTTCCCGGGCCAAGGCGTCGTCCGCTCGCTGGTCCTGCTGCCCCTGGTGCTGCCGCCCGTGGTCAGCGGCATCGCGTTGCTGGACACGTTCGGGCGACGCGGCCTGCTCGGCCACACCCTCGACGTACTCGGGATCGAGATCGCGTTCAGCACCACTGCCGTGGTGATGGCCCAGACGTTCGTGGCGCTGCCGTTCCTGGTGATCGCCCTCGAGGGCGCGCTGCGCACCGCCGGCGGCCGCTACGAGACCGTCGCCGCCACGCTGGGCGCGCGGCCGACCACCGTCTTCCGACGGGTCACGCTGCCACTGGTCCTGCCCGGCCTGCTCAGCGGCGCGGTGCTGGCCTTCGCCCGCTCGCTGGGCGAGTTCGGCGCGACGATCACCTTCGCCGGGGCGCTGCAGGGCACCACGGCGACGATGCCGATCCAGATCTATCTCCAGCGGGTCACCGACCCCGATGCCGCGGTCGCGCTCTCGCTGGTGCTCGTCGCGGTCGCGGTGCTGGTCATCGGCCTGACCCGGCAGTCGCGGAGCGCCCTGTGACCGGTCCGAACCACCTCAGGATCGAGGCCCGCGTCCCGGGCCGGCTCGACGCCGCCCTCGAGATCGCGGTCGGCGAGACCGTCGCCGTACTCGGGCCCAACGGCGCCGGCAAGTCCACCCTGCTCTCGGTGGTGGCCGGCCTGCAGCGCGCCGGCCGCAGCCGGGTCGCGCTGGACGGCCGCGAGCTCGCCGGGCTGCCGCCACACCTGCGCGGGGTGGCGCTGCTGGCCCAGGACCCGCTGCTCTTCCCGCACCTGAGCGCGGCCGACAACGTCGCGTTCGGCCCCCGCGCCAAGGGAGTACGCCGCAGCGACGCCCACCGCCGCGCCCTGGACCTGCTGGCGCAGGTGGGCGTCGCGGACCTCGCCACCCGCCGTCCGCACCAGCTCAGCGGCGGCCAGGCCCAGCGGGTCGCGATCGCCCGGGCGCTGGCCACCGATCCCGACGTCCTGCTGCTGGACGAGCCGATGGCCGCCCTCGACGTGGACGTCACCCCCGCGCTGCGGCAGACCCTGCGCACCGTCCTCGCCGACCGCACCACGCTCCTGGTCACCCACGACGTGCTGGACGCCCTGCTGCTCGCCGACCGGGTCGTGGTGCTCGACAGCGGAGAGATCGTCGAGTCCGGCACGACCCAGGAGGTGCTGAGCAGGCCACGCTCGGCGTTCGCTGCCCGGCTGGCCGGGCTCGACCTGCTCACCGGCACCTGGGACGGCGAGGCGGTCCAGACGGCGATCGGTCCCATCCACGGCATGCTCGACCCCGCGACCGACCCCGCAGCCCACCTCCCGGCCGGAGCCCCGGCCACCGCGCTCTTCCGGCCGGCCGCGGTGAGCATCTACGCCACCGGCCCCGACCAGGCTCCACACGGCTCGCCCCGCAACCGGATCGCCGTCACCGTCACCGATCTCGAGCCGCTCGGTGACCGGGTGCTGGTCCGCGGGACCGCTTCCGCCTCTCGAGCGGCCGGCGAGGGCGGCGGCGTACTCCTGACCGCGGAGGTCACCCCCGCCGCAGTGGCCGAGCTGGGCCTGGTTCCCGGCCTGGAGGTGACGTTCTCGGCGAAGGCGACCGAGGTGTCGGTGTATGGATCGTTCAAGCGGTGAGTGCCCGCGTCGCACCGCTACGCTCAGGCCTATGACCGAGTCCTCGAACCGCCCTGGCTCCCTCGACGTCGCGCCCGCGGCCCCCGACCGCAACCTCGCACTGGAGCTGGTCCGGGTCACCGAGGCCGCCGCGATGAGCGCCGCCCGCTGGGTCGGCCGCGGCGACAAGAACGGCGCCGACGGCGTCGCGGTCAACGCGATGCGGGTGATGATCTCGACCGTCGCGATGGACGGCACCGTGGTCATCGGCGAGGGCGAGAAGGACAACGCCCCGATGCTCTACAACGGCGAGCAGGTCGGCGACGGCACCGGGCCCGAGTGCGACGTCGCGGTCGACCCGATCGACGGCACCACGCTGACCGCGAAGGGCATGAACAACGCCGTCTCGGTGCTCGCGGTCGCGCCCCGCGGCACGATGTACGACCCCTCGGCGGTCTTCTACATGGAGAAGCTGGTCACCGGCCCCGAGGCCGCCGACGTGGTCGACATCCGGCTCCCGGTCGCCGAGAACATCCACCAGGTCGCCAAGGCCAAGGGCACCACGCCCTCCGACGTGACGGTGATCGTGCTCGACCGGCCGCGGCACGCGGACCTGGTCGACCAGATCCGCGCCGCCGGCGCCCGGATCACGTTCATCACCGACGGCGACGTCGCCGGGGCCATCTCCGCCGCCCGCGTCGGCGCCGGCGCGGACCTCCTGATGGGCATCGGCGGTACGCCGGAGGGCATCGTGGCGGCCTGTGCGATGAAGGCACTCGGCGGCACCATCCAGGGCCGGCTGTGGCCCAAGGACGACGAGGAGCGGCAGAAGGCTCTCGACGCCGGCCACGACCTCGACCCCGACAACGTGTTGCACACCGACGACCTGGTCACCGCCGACGACTGCTTCTTCGTGGCCACCGGCATCACCGACGGCGACCTGATGCAGGGCGTGCGGTTCCTTCCCGGCGGTGCGGTCGTCACCGACTCGCTGGTGATGCGCTCGCGCTCGGGCACGATCCGCAAGATCACCTCCGAGCACCAGCTCTCCAAGCTGCAGGCCTACTCGGCGATCGACTTCGGCCACTGAGCGGGCGCACCGCTCGGCACCGGCCGGGCCAGCGTCAGAGGCGCTGGTCGAGCAGCCAGGCGACGCCGTCGACGGCCTGCGCGACGGTCCAGGCGCCCTTCTTGTGGAGGTTCTTGCGGCCCTCGTCGCTGAGGAACTTCATGATCTTCCCGGGGATCGCTGTGCCGCTCGGCGCGCTCGGCATGCCGTCCAGGATGTAGCGCTCGCGCTGGCGCTGGTCGAGGAAGAACACCTCATCGGAGTGCTGGACGTCGTAGGTCAGGAGCTTGCCGGTGCGCCAGTTGTGCACCACGTCGTCCTGGGGCACCTTCTTCCAGAAGACACCGAAGTATTTCCAGATGGCGTGCACGTCGGCGGCCGAGCCGGTCAGGACGAGCCAGTTGGGCAGCGACGCATTGCGGTCGTACTGCTTGCGGTAGGCGGCCAGCTGGGCGGGGGTGTCCCGCTTCGGGTCGACCGTCAGCGTGATGAAGACGGTGTCCTTGGCGGCAGCCGGGTGCGCGTCCACCTGATGTGCTGTCGAGACCAGCGTCGCGGTATCGATCGGGCACTGCTCCTGGCACAGCGTCATCGAGTCGGAGATCACCACCACCTTGCCGGCGAAGTCGGACAGATGCCGCACGGTGCCGGTGCTGTCGGTGAGGGGCGCCTGCAGCACCGTCGAGGGCACCGCCTGGTCGAGGCGGGTGCCGACACCGCCCGCCGGCGCCGCAACCGTCGGCGTACTGCTGCTGGAGCCGCTGCCACACGCGGTCAGCAGACCGGCGAGGGCCAGGGTCGCGGTGAGTACGGCGAGGGCACGGCGAGACGCGGAGGGCACAGACCAGCAGGCTAGTCGCCCCGGCCAAAGGGGCCGAATGCGCGAACGGCGCCGTCCCCGGCAGGGGGACGACGCCGCTCGACGCTCGGGAAGGGTCACTCCGAGAGACGCAGGCCGCTCTCGGTGTCGAAGACGTGCACGTCGGCCGGGTCGGTGGTGACATGGATGACCTCGCCCTTGGCCACCTTGTCCTTGGCGCCGACGCGGACGATGATCGTCGAGGGCGTGCCCTCGACGTCGCAGGAGCCGTAGACGAACGAGTCCGAGCCGAGCTCCTCCACGACGGTGACCCTGACCGGCAGGCCCTCGGCATCGCCGACGAGGCGCCAGGCCTCGGGACGGACGCGGACGGTGATGTTGCCGTTCATCCTCCGTGAGGCGGCCGGGTCGACGGGCACGGTGTAGCCGCCGATCTTGGTGCTGCCGTTGTCGGCCTTGGCCTCGATGAGGTTCATCTGCGGGGAGCCGATGAAGCTGGCCACGAACAGGTTGACCGGCTTGGAGTAGAGGTTGAGCGGGGT
>Ga0164242_10000817_pt1 | contig 37183 bp, 59 predicted proteins | sample OricomgcompostMG_FD_108783 | JGI IMG/M metagenome (GOLD analysis project Ga0164242, IMG submission 108783) | Miracle-Growth compost microbial communities from Emeryville, California, USA - Original compost - Miracle growth compost (MG) ... | reverse complement strand
CTTGGACGTTGCCGCCGCGGGTCGCGATGGCCTTCCGCAGCGGGTCGAGGACGACCTCGGCGATCTTCTGGCCGCCGAGGTTGATGTGCAGCGTGACCGGCCCGGCCGCCGTCGCTGCGGCGGCCGCGGGGCTGCCGGTGCCGACCATGCCGGGGATGCCGGCGGTGATCCGCCGAGCTGCGCGCGGACGTCGGGCACGCCAGCCGCGATGCCGGTCGTGAGGCCCTTCATGATCAGGCGGCCGTTCGGCGTCAGGAGCCGGGCATCGAGGTCCGCCGGCCCCTTCCAGTCCGGGATCCAGCTCGTGATGCTGCCGAGCAGGCCGCGCAGGTTGCCGACCTCGGACTCGATGCCGTTGATCAGGCCGCCGATCAGCGATGACCCGGCCGACCAGAGCAGGCCGCCGAGGTTGCCGATCGCAGAGACGGCCCGGCCCGGGAGCCCGGCGAGGGTGCGGACCGCGCTCGACAGGTGCGACGACACCGAGGACACCATAGACGACATCGCCGAGGAGACCTTGCCGAGGACGGCGCCGCCGAGGCCGGCAAGCGCCCCCGCCGCGCGCCCCGGCAGGCTCGCGATCCAGCGGATGATGGCGTTGACCATGTCGGGTACCACGCTGTGCCCGACCAACTCGTCGTAGAGCCAAACAAACAGGCCGTAGACGTCCATGATCCAGCCGCGGACGGTGGTGTAGGCGCGAGTCAGGCCGGAGATGGTCTCGGCGGCGGCAACGACGAGGCCGCCGAGGACGGTGGCGATGTCGCCGATGATCTGCGCCGAGCCGGGGCCGTCCTTGCTGATGATCGACAGGGCTGTCCCCAGCGACCTGCCGAGGCTGCCCATCGCCTGGCCGATCGCCTGGAAGACGGGGCCGGAGTTCTGCACCGCGGCCGTGAAGCCGGGCAAGACGTTCTTGACGAAGTTGTCGAGGCCGTCGGACAGCGGCTTGATGTCCCCCGCAGCGCTCTGGAAAGCCTGCTTCAGCTCGGCCGTGACGGTCGGGTCCTTCAAGACGCCCATCGCTCCGTTGATGGCGTCCTTGAGCGGCTTCACCATCGGCTGCGCGTCCGCCGTCAACTCGCTCTTGGCGGTGCTGGTCAGCTTCTTGATCGCCGACTGGATCTCCGGCTTGTCCTTGAGCAGCGCCGCGCCGAGGCCGATCACGCCGATCCCCGCAAGGGAGATCGTCGCCGCGGAAAGGAGCGCGCCGATCGCGGGGGCGGCGGTGGTCACGATGGCGGCGGCCAGCGCCACGCCCGCCGCGGCCACATACGGGTTGGACGACATGGCCCCCGTGGGGATCTTCATCGCGCCGAGGACGCTCGACGCCGCGTCCGGTAGCCCCTTGGTGAGGGCTGCCTTGGCGGCGTCGGTGATACCGGAGCCGATCTTGCCGCCGACCGTGCCCAGCGCCCCCGTCACGCTGCTGCCGATGCCCTTGAGCGCCCCGCCGAGGCTGTCCAGGAGGGTGCGGCCGAGGCCCGCGCCGAGCCGCTCTGCGCCCTGCGCCGTGTCCCGCGCCGCGTCATCCAGGCCGCGGCCGAGCGTCGGGGCGATGTCCCGCGCCGCCCCATCCACCGCGCGGCCGGCCGCCTTCGCGCCCTGCGTGAGCGCGTCCCCCAGCGCCTTCCCCGCGCCCCCGGACGACTTCTCGATGGCGGCCATGTTGCCGTCGGCCGACTTGGCCAGGGCGGCCATCTCGGCCCCGGCGGCGGCGATACCGGCGTCCCCCGCGCTCGTGTCCACCCGGAAATACGCGACCAGGTCGCCGACGGTCATTCCCACGGCAGGCTCCTCCCTGTGCTGGGGTCAGCTGTGCAGTGCCGCGCGGACGGCGTGTGGGTCGTCGACAGTGGCGAGGTAGGAACCGGCCGCCCGGCGGAACGCCGAGTCCGGGGACAGCCCGGCGAGGAGCGCCCGGAACTGGCGGGACGTCAGCGCCGCGATGTCTTCCGGGCGGAGCCCGTACTCGCGGCGGTAGTCCGCTTCGATGGCCCACCACCAGTGGCGGATCGCGTAGTGGAGGCGCGTCGGGCGGCCCGGTTCGCCGGGCCCGGCAGGTTTCCCGCGCGGGCACGCTCCCGCTGCGCCTGGACCTGCTCCCACGCCTCACGGAACGTCAGGTCGGGGCGCTCGACCTGGGCGATCGCCCACGCCACCAGCGTCACGAACTCCTGCGCGCCCACACCGGCCGCGATCAGCTCGTCGAGCTTGCCGGGGCCGAACAGGTCCGCGGCGAGGCTCTGTACCTGCTCTTCGTCCTCGATCGCCGCGTCGAGGCGCGCCTGAATCGAGAGAGGCAGGTCGGTGGGGACGGTGATGGTGACGCCGCGCACGGTCTCCGTGCGGGCGGCGCCGCCGATCTCCTGCCAGAACTGGTCCCAGGACTGGTGGTCGGTCTCGACCGGGTCGGGCGCGGTCACGCGCCGACCGCCATCGAGGACGCCGCGCCGGAGCGGGTGAACGTCACGCTCCACGACACCTTGGCGTTCTGGTCGCCGCCCTGGTCGCCCATGGAGGCGTAGCAGGTCCACACCTCGTACTCGGTGTCGCCTGGCGCGCAGAAGCGGATCTGCCCGAGCGAGGCGTTCCCGATGCCCTTGGCCAGGGTCTCCACGGCCGCCTGGCCGGGGTCGCCCGCACCCGTCGTCGGGTCGAGCAGGCGGAAGCCCTCCAGCTTGAGGGACTGGCCGCGCTGCATCATCTGGCCCTCGTACTCGCCGTTGGACGAGTAGTCGGTGACGTCGGTGTCCTTCTCGTTCGCGTTCGACTTGGTGAAGGTGTTGATCCCGCCGATCGCGGTCCACGACGGCGTCGCGCCGACCGCGATCTCGAACGTGCATCCGCGCGCGTCGTACTTCTCCGTGGCCATCGCGGGCCCTCCTCTGGGCATGCTGGGATGCCCGCGCGGCGGCGTGCCGGCGGGCTGCGGGGTGGTGTGGTGGGGCCGCTACTCGCGGCGGCCGGTCTGGTTGCGTACCTCGAGCGCGTAGTTGCAGACGTGCTCGAATCGCTGCTGGGAGTCCTGGCCCATCGACGTGACGGTCTGCTGGGCGGTGCAGGAGATCATGCGGGTGCCGTCGGGCAGGGTGATCGCGTCGAGGCCGTGCAGCGCCGCGTAGATCGCCTCGGCGCGGGCGCGGGAGACGCGGGGGTCGGTGGTGCCGCGCACCCGCACCTGGAGCGACGGCATGTCGTAGCCCAGGCGGCTGTCGGGCTGGGTGCCGCCGTACAGGGTGAGCGCCACGGCCTCATCGGGGCTGGCCGGCAGGGTCTCGATGAAGCAGTCCCCGCCCGTGCTGTCCGGGCGGAAGTCGACCAGGCCGAGGCCGTCGAGGTACTGGGCGAGGCCGTCGAGCAGCGCCACGTCAGCCCCCCTCGGTCGCGGTGCGAATGGACTCGGCGATGATCGCCTGAATGGTCGGCGCCTCGCTGTGCGCCGGCTGCTCCAGGTATTTCGCCTGGCGGCCGGGCAGATGACGCCAGGTCATCTCCTCGTGCTGCCTGATCGCATACACCGTGTCGTAGGAGACGGCGCCGACCAGCTCGGCCCGGTCGACCTGCGCCCGGCCGGAGCGTTCGAGCGTGCCCTCGTCCAGCGGGACCAACCGGTTGGACTCGCCGAGGAGGTGCTCCATGCCGAGTTCGAGGCCGGTCGCGGCGCCCTCGCGGATCGCCGCCAGGGCTGCGGCGCCGTCCCACCGGAACGTGGTGCGCTGCGGCACGGTGGTCTCCCTACTGCACGTGGAGCTCGACGTGATCCGGCGTCGGCATCCCGCCGCCGTCCCGGTCCATCCGGACGAGGACGGTCGTGGTGGTGCCGTCCGGCAGGGCCAGGCGGGAGAGCGCCGGGGCGACGGTGCCGGGTGGCACGAACACCGTCGACCCGGAGATGACCTCTTTGCCCTGCGCGTCCAGCACCGTGTGCGTCTCGCGCACCGTGTACGCCCGGACCGTCACCGGCTCTCCCCACGCGGGGCCATAGCCGGTGTCGCCGAGGTACGGGCTGATCGTCACCTGCTGGCGGAGCAGCCACGCCGGGATCCCCGCCATCAGATGACCGCCCCGATCGGCCACGGGCCGCCCCAGGTGCGGACCTCGCCCACGATCAGGTGACGCGGGGTCAGCGCCGGGTCGGCGAGGACGTCCCACACCTGCGGCGCCACCTGCCGCGCCGGGGAGTCCGTGCCGTCGGCCGCCACGGGCCCGGACCGGCCGGTGCGGGACAGCGACGCGCCGCCGATCGAGACCGAGGAGTAGCCGGCCCCGAACGCGCCGATCGAGTCGCCCAGCTCGGTCCACCAGGCGACCTGCGCGCAGGTGGCGTCCCGGAACGCGTCGGCCACCAGCTCGTCGACCGGCAGGCCGGTGTCGGAGTCCGCCGCGTACCGGCACTGCCGGAACACGGTCGCGTCGAGGAACCGCGAGGCCTGCGCGAGCTGCGCCGCGGCCGTCGCCGGGGCGGGCTGCCCGGTGTACGTCTCCAGGTCCTCCGCAGTCGCGTACACACGGGCTGCCATGCCGCTACTCCTCGCTGCTCGGGCTGCTCTTCGCCGCGCCCCGGCGCGCCCGGGTCGGTGCCTTCGCGGGCTGCTCCGGCTCGGCCGGCGCCTCCGGCTCCACGCGGTAGCCGCGCCGCCGGAAGTACGCCAGAGCCGCGCCGTGCTCGCTGCTGTCGACCAGGGCGACGCCGTCGCGGAACGGCACGCCGACGCTCACGCCGGAGTAGCCGCCCGCGGGCGCCGTCACGCGGTACCGGCCCACGTCACTGGACCTTGATGTTGCGGAGCACGGCGGCCGACCGGGTGTTCTTCAGAACCGGAGCGACCGGGCCCATCTCGATCTCGCCGTTCTTCACCGCGCCGGGCAGGTCCATCGGCGGCATCCACGTGTGCACCAGCTCGGTGCCGGCGACCGAGGCGCCGTGGAAGCTGTCCAGGCCGAAGGTCACGGCGTACAGGTCGGTCAGGCCGGTGATGTTGCCGCCGGAGCCGGAGCCGTCCGCGTCGCGGGTCTCGATCGGGACGATCGGGGTCGCGCCGTCGGCCGCGTCGCCGAGGTCGACCAGCACCCACTGGCCGTACTGCTGGATCTCGCGGCCGAGGGAGTCGGTCGTCTGGGTGTAGAGCGAGGCGCGGCGGGCCAGGGAGCGGATGCGGGTGATGCTCTTGGTGTTGCCGAGGATGGCCTTGACGCCCGGGGGGAGCGCGCCGGGCTCGCCGAGGTCGCCGCCGCCGGTCTTCGAGGGGACGATCTTCGACAGGAAGTCGTCGAGGATGTCCAGGCAGCCCATGCCCTTGTTCTCGTCGTTGATGGTGGCGGCGGTCCAGTCGAAGTAGCCGGTGCTGGCGCCGTTGTTGATCGGCAGGTACTCGGTGTCGGTGCCGGTCAGGGCCTTGTCGAGGCCGTCGAAGCCGTTCGCGTCCACGGAGGTGTCGCCGTTGATGCAGGCGTCCTCGAACTTCGTCCGCACCGAGGTCATGAGCTGCTGCATCTGGAAGTTGACCTCGTTGCTCGCCGCGGGGCCGAGGTTGGCGAGGACACGGTCGATCTGGAAGCTCCCGCCGAGCGGGACGAGGTCCACGGTGAACCGGGACCGGGTCGCCTGGTTGGGCTGGTATTCGTTGTTGAGCGCGCGGAACGCGGCCGGGGCCGGAGTCGTGAGCCGGGTGTAGCCGTAGGTGAGGGAGCCGCCGCCGGTCCCCGGGGTCACGGTGTCGTCCCACACCATGTTGTCGAGCAGCCACGAGTAGCGGCGCAGGTTGTCGATGACGTTGAAGTTGATGTCGTCCTGGGTGTTGACCTGCGCCTGGGCGAGGGTGATGGCCATCGGGCCACGCTCCTATGTTCGGGGGTTAGCCGCGGCCTGCCAGTCGGGCGGCCACGGCCTCGGAGAGGGAGCCCGCGCGCTTGCGCGCCTGGGGCGCTCCGGCGGGCGGGGTGGTGGTGGACGACCGCCCGGCGGCCGGTGTGGCGCGCAGCGTCGGGTGGGCGTCGAGGTGTTCGGTGATGAGCTGCCGGACCGCGGCGGTGAAGGCCTTGCGGTCGGTGGGGTCGACGTCCAGCTCATCGACGGCCGAGCAGAACGCCCGCGAGTCGAGGAGGCGTTCGGCGTCGGCGCCGGCCGCGGCGGCCGTGCGGTACACCGTGAGTTCGATCTGTGCGGCGAGGGCGTCGCCCATGGCGGATTCGCGTCCGGCCTGGGCGTCGGCGAGCTGCTTCTGGAGCTGCTCGGGGGTGATCTCCTCACCCTGGATGCCGAGCGTGCGCGCGAGTTCCTTGGCGAGTGCGTCGCGCGCCTCCTGGACGGCGGCCTCGCGGGCGCTGGTCCTCGCGCGGGCGGCGTCCTTGCGGGCCTTCTCGACCTCGCGGCGCAGCCGGATGACCTCGGGCGAGCCCTGCTCGCCGGTCTCGGTCTGCTGCTCCTCGGTCGCGGCGCCGGTCGGCTCGACCTCGGGATCGGTGGTGTTCTCGGGCATGGTGCGTGCCTCCTGGGCATGCTGGGGTGTCCCGCTACCTGGCGGGCTCTACGTGGTGCGGTGGTGCGGGTGGTGCGCCCCGCCGTCCTACGGCGGGGAAGTCTGCGGGCTCAGCGGCGCGCGGCGGCGGCCTTGCGGCGGCCCTTCGCGGCCAGGCGGTTGAACTCGCCGGGCGGGAGCGCGCGCCTGGAGATCCACGCGGCGAGCGCCTTCGGGTCACCCTTGGCGTGGCCGGAGACCTGGCCGACGAGCTTGTCCCAGTTCCACGGGTGGCCCTTGCGGGTCAGGTGCACGGGTCCCGGCATCGGTCAGCCCTTCCGGGCGGCCGCGGCCTTCGCCTGGAAGACCTTCTTGCCGAGCTTCTTGCGGCCGATGAAGGCAGCGAGCCCGGACGGGTCGGTGGCTCCCTTGGCGGCGAGCTTGGCGGTGAGCTTGGCGAACTTGGCGCTCACGGCGTCCTCCTGGTGGTCATCGGGCGGTACCGAGCTGCTCCCGGACCGGCTTGCGCTTGAGGCCCTTGTCGGCGACCAGGGCGCGGATCTTGGCCTGGTAGGCGCGCACGCGCTGCTCGGCGCTGCGCCGCGCGTCGTCGTCCAGGGCGACCAGGGCGCGGCGTTTCCACGCGCGGACCTGGCGCTCGTAGTAGCGCTGGGTCTGCGTGTCGTCGTAGGTGGCGCCGTGCGGGTGCGGCGGGGACTCGGGCCGGCGGGTGACGCCCGGCAGGTAGGCCGAGAGCGAATGCCGGCAGTTGGGGTGGAGCAGGCCGGCGGCGCGCGCCTCCTCGACGCTCCCGGCGACGTGCACGGCCACGGTGGCAGGCGACACGGCGGACTTGGCGTGCTCGGTCGCGGGGCCGGGCGGCCCCGACAGCCGGAGCACGGCGCCCTCCCAGGGATGGCAGCGCGGACAGTCCAACGGCGACGACGACACGACGACGTACCGCTGCCCGAGTTGGGCGAGGCGGTCGGTGTGGCCGTCGATGGCGGCGCGGCCGGTGACTGTGCGCACGGCCATCTCGGCGTAACTGGCGACCTGCCAGTTGCGGCCGGCGCGGTCGGTGAAGCCGGTGATGCCGCGCGCGGCGAAGGCGTCGAGCGCCTGTTGTGCGCCCTGGCGGCGGGTGAGCGCGCCGAGCAGCACGGGGCTGACGGCGCGGTTGGTGACCTGCTGGTACACGTCCACGACCGCCCGCACGATGCGGGTGTAGACGGGGCGCAGGTCGTGGACGGCGGAGGCGGCGAGGCGGTCGACGGAGCGGGCCTGCGGCAGCCACACCGCCGCCGCGTGGCGTTGGCCTTCGGCGAGCGCGCCCAGCTCGGCGACCGCCGCCTGATCCCCGCGCCGGTACGCCTCGGCCACAGCCGCCGCGAGGGCGCCGGAGGCGTCGTGCTCCAGCGCGGAGGCGATGCGCTGCGCCCCGCGCCGCACGTCCCCGATCGCCGCGGCTTTCTGCCGTGCCCAGCCGGGCGCGTCCATGTCCCCGGACAGGGAGCGACGGAGCAGCCGGAGTAGGGCGTCCTCGGCGCTGCTGTACAGGTCGGCGACCTGGCGGGCGAGGTCGTAGGCGAGATCCGGCGACACGGGCACGCTGCGCCTCCGCTACTTGCTGCCGCCGCCCGCTGCTGCCGGACCCATGGGCACGATCGGGCCTTCGTCGCCGTCCGGTTCGCCCGGGTAGGTGCCGTACAGCTGCGGGTCGAGCGGCTGCGGCCCCGCCGGCTGCTCGTCACCGACCTGCGTCGGATCCGCCAGACTCCGGCCGTACTCGCCCTGGATCCGGATCACCTCGTCGGCGGTCTGGTCCTCGTCCCAGTCCGGGTGGACGAGGCGCACGACCTGGTCGGTGGAGATGGCTTCGGCCGCGCGGAGCAGCTGCGCGGTCTGCGCGAGTTCCTGCGGCGCCGGGGCGACGCTGTCGCGGAACTCGACCGAGGGTTCGCACGGCTTGACCTGCATGCCGAACTTCGCCTGCGCGATGCCCAGCCACGCCAGCACGATCGAGCGCACCGCCGGTCCCCAGTACAGGGTTTTGCGGGCGCGGGTGGTCATGGAGCGGCGCTCGCGGCTGCGGATCTCCGTCGCGGTCATGGCGCTGCCGTCCTGGGCGAACCCGAACGTCGCGCCGCTGTAGCCCGCGAGCCTGACGGCGTGCTCCATGAGGTCGGTCAGGGTGGCCGTGTGCTCCTGGTAGCGGATCGCGAACTGCGTGGACGTGAGCTGCATCCCGCCATCGCCGGAGCGCGGGAGCGCGTTGACGGTGCTGTACACCTCGCGGTCTTCGTTCCACGACGCGCCGCGTCCGGGCCCGTGCTGGTCGAGGTAGCCCTGCGGGACGATGATGCGGCCTTTGCCGATGCGGATGTCCCTCATCCACGAGGAGTAGACCTCGTCGATCGCGTCGAACGTGGATTCGAGGCTCTGGAAGTCGGAGCGGCCCCAGCCGTTGACGGCCGGGATGTGCCGCCACGCCCTGGCGGGGCGCATGTTCGGCACGTAGGCGGCCGTCAGCGTATCGATGCCAGTGAGGATCGCGCCCTCGGCGTTGGCCTGGTCGGCGAGGCCGGCGGTCTGCTCGACGTCCGCCAGCGGCACCGCCTGGCCGAGGTTGGTGGGCGTCCCCTGGTACAGGCCGTGGAGGATACGGCCGGGCTCGTGGCGCTCCAGGTGCCGCCACACGATCTGGCCCTGACGCTGCACCTCGGTCCAGAACGTCACGCCCTTGAGGACGCCCGCGACGAGGTCGGGGATGGCGGTGTCCTGGCCGACCACGTCGATCCACGGCGTGTCCCGGACGCTGTCGTCCCAGACGACGCGGAGGTAGCAGCCGCCCACGGCGGCGGCCAGTTCGGCGCCCTCCAGGAATGCGACGTGGAGGCCGTCGTCGATCAGGTTGTCCACGGCGGTCTGCGTCGTCATCGAGTCGTCGATGTGGAGCGCGGGCGGCTCGGAGAACAGGAGGTCAGCGGACACGCGCGCGAGGTCGCCGGCCACCGGCAGGTGGTACTTCGTCAGCTGCTCGCCCGGCGCCGTCCTCGCGCCCCACCACCAGCGCTGCGCCCACCCGAGCAGACCCCGAGCGCGCGGCTCCTCCCGGGACATGGCGCCGTGCCGCATCCCGTACAGGCCGTACCGCTCGGCGAGCTCGATCGGGTCTCCGGCCCACCAGGTGGACCAGTCGGCCATGGCGGTGATGACGCGGTGGTCGAGCGGGGGCCAGGCCATGTCAGCTGTGGGCAGCGGCATGGGTGACCTCCGGGGTGAGGGCTGGGCGCCACAGGGATTCGGTGGTGCGGATGGCGTAGCGGAGCGCGTCGGGGCCGTGGTCCGCGGTCTTGAGCGGGCGGTCGATGCCGGCCTCGGCGGCTTTCGGGTCCCACGAGTAGCCGGTCATCTCGTCGATGAGTGCGGTGCAGGAGGTGTGGACGAGGAGGCGGCCGGTGGAGAGCAGCGACGCGGTGGTGCGGATGCCGTCCAGCACGGTGTTGTCGGCGGCGACGACGGGGAGGCCGCCGGTGCTGTGGAGTTGCTCGATGAACGAGGCGGCCGAGGGGTCGACGATGACCCATTCGGGGTCGACGTGCTGCGCCGCAAGCCACTCGCGCAGCGCCCGGTCGTACTCGGTGTCGGTCATCTGCCGGTGGGTGGCGCGGGAGTCGTGCCGGTACTCGGCGCACGCGTACAGCCGCCCGTCGCTGCCGAGGCCGAGGAGGACGGCGTGCAGGGGGTTGACGGTGCCATAGTCGAGGCCGACCCACAGGCGGGTCATGGGCGGCAGGGTGTCGACGACGTGGCGGGTGTCGTCCCACATGTCGTAGACGGCGCCCTCGGCGACGACCCATGCGCCGTCGATCATGCGGCGGCGCCACAGGCCGGTGTATTCGGCGGAGAGCGAGGCGACGTAGTCGGGCGACAGGGTCTCGTTGTCGCGGAGCGAGAAGTGCCACGACCGCATGTCCAACTCGTGCTGCCGGTCGAGGTATCCGACCTTGAGCCAGTGCCGCGGGCTGTCGGGGTTGGTGGTGGCGAGCAGCCGCGCGCCCGGAACCGACAGGCGGGCGAGGAGCTGCGTCCAGAACGCCTCCGGCAACAGCGTCGCCTCGTCGGCGTAGGCCAGGCACGCCGTCAGTCCGCGTAGGCGGCCCTCGGCGCGGGAGTCCGCTGCGCCGATCAGGTGCACCGTCCGGCCGAGGATCGTGGCGGTCGTCGCGCCGCGGGTGTGCTGCACGGCGGTGGCGAACGGGCCGAAGATCTCCGGGTCCATGAGCGGTTCGAGGACGTTGCGCTCGATGGTCTGGAGCGAGCGGCCGACGATCAGCACCAGGCCGGAGGCGGGGGCGTCGGCGATGCCGCGGAGCAGCGCCCACAGCGAGCAGATCGTCTTCCCCGACCGGACGGCGCCGTGCCAGAGGTTGATGCGCGCCGTGGCCTCGCGGAACGAGCGGGCCTGCTTCGCCGACATGAGGCCGGCGGCGCTCACTCGCCCGCCTGCTGCTCGCCGACGCCGAGGGAGCGGCCGAGGTTCCGCAGCACCTCGCGGAGTTCGTCGTGTCCGCCGCCCGCGGTGCGGTCCTGCCGCTTCCAGTACTTGTCGAGGATGATCCCGATGGACGTGTACCCGGCTTGGACGTCGCGGAGGGGCGGCATGGGCAGGGTGACGACTTCGGCGCCTTCGCGGCCGGATGCGACCTGGTCGTAGGGGCCCCAGATGCGGGCGCGGAGGCGGCCGACGTCGTCGATCATCTCGGCGAGCTGTTCGGCGAGCTTGGCGTCGGTGTCGGCCTTGCGCGCGGCCGTGGCTTTTACGGTCTGGGCACGTTCGAACGCGCCCGCAACACCGGAGTCCGCGGCGAGCTTGGAGACGGTCGAGGGTGCTACGCCGTGGTGCTTGGCGATGGCGCGGGCGGAGAGCTTGCCTGCGCGGATGTCGTCGAGGATGGCGGCGCGGATGTCGTCGGCGAGTGGCTTGGGCACAACGCGCTCGCCTCCGATCAGTGGGGCTGGTGCTGCATCACGGTGATGATGCGTCGGGCCGTCGGGTCGACAACGAGGGCGACAGTGCCGTGCACGCGGTACTCGCGGCCGTCGCTCTGGGCGCGGGTCTCGGCCGGTCGGCGGAGGGCGGCGCGGAGGTCGTCGGCGTCGGGGAGGCGGTCGCGGCAGCGGGCGTAGGCGTGCGGAGTGAGGCTCCAGCCGTCGATCCGTGCCTGATGCGGGCGGTGCCGCTCCCATTCGCGGCTGCGCATCAGAATCCAGGGGTGGAGCGCATGAGGCGGTCCCAGAACCGGTAGTTCTGCTCGGCCTTCTCCTGGGCGCGAAGGCGCGCGATGGCGTCGCGTTCGCGGCCGGTGAGATGCGGTCGGCCGGCGCCGGTGCGGATAGCGCGCTTGAGGTCGGCGGCGGCGCGAGCCCGGCGGACCTGGCGGTGTTGGAGGCGGTCGCGGACCTGGCGCGCGGTACGGGGGCCGAGTTGGTCCCAGGTGAGGGATTCGGTGTGGTCGCGGGTCTCGTTACGCATGATGACGCGGGTGTCGTCGCGATAGATCTCGGTGAAACCGGCGCGGCGGAGTTCGGCGAGGGCGGCGCGCTGTTCGGGGGTCAAGCGGCGGCCTCCCGGGGTTGCATGCGGTGGATGAGGCGCGCCAGCTCGGCGTAGTCGTACAGCGGCCGGTTCCGTGCGTCGAGGCCGGCGGGGGCGATGAGCCCTCGGGTCTTCCAGACGCGGATGCGGGTCGGGTTGATGCCGAAATGCTGGGCGGCGACGGGGCCTGGGAGGAGTCTGGCCACGGGCGAGACCTCCTCCCAGGCATGCGAAAGGCCCGGAAGCGGGGGACTTCCGAGCCTAGGCACACTTATGGCGCTGCATCAGCGTTTCACGGCCGCGCGCTACCGTCAAGCGGCGAGGACGTTAGCGACCGCGTCGGCGCGGCGCTGGTAGTCCTCCCAGCGCTCGATGGCGTGGCAGTTCTCGCACTCAGGGTCGTTGCCGAGGAGCCGGCCGAGGGCCGGGACGTTGCAGCGTCGACAGGGCGCGGCGAGCGGTTCCCACCCGGGTTCAACGCTGCCGACGGTGTGGCTGAGGGCGGCGTGGAGCTGGGCGACGTCTCCGGCGAACTGGTCGGCGTCGGGGTGCTCGATGATCTGGGTGTGGGCGGCGAGGAGTTGGGGGATGCCGCCGGGTTGGCCGGTGAGGGCGAGGCACCAGGCGCCGATGATGGCGCGGGCTGGTGGGGTGCCGATCTGGTCGTTGTGGGGGTCGGGGTGGGCGAGGTAGTCGCCGGGGCCGATGATCGACCAGAGGTTGAGGTCGATGGGTGCGGGTGCGTCGGTGGTGGTGGCGCGGCGGGGGACGACCGTGAGGGGCCGGTTGAGGCGGGGGTGTTGGGCGTCGTCGTCGGCTGCGGCGAGGAGGTCGGTGAGCTGGTCGAGGTGGCGGCGGAGACGACGGGCGGCGGTTTCGTCGAGGGCCATGATCTCAGCATACCGACTGGTCGGTGTGTGGCCGGGCGCCGTGGTGGTGGCGCCCGGCCGGGGTGGGTCAGCGCGGCAGGGTGGGGCGGCCGGCGTAGTAGTGGAGCTGGTCGGCGAGGCGCTGCACGTCCTCGGGCGCGACCGCGAACACCACCTGCGTGGGGCCGTTGAAGCCGTCGAGGTCGACGGAGTGGAGGCAGACGCGGCCGTCGGTCCAGGGGCGGGAGACGACAAGGGATCGGCGGGTGTCGGGGTCGTCGGGGCCGGGGCGGTGGAAGAGGTGCAGCATCTCCCTGCCCGGCTGCGGGTCCGCGGGCGTGGGCTCGGGGTGGCGGCCGAGGAGGACGCTGGTGCCGGCGCGGAGGCCGTGGGCGATGGCTCCGGCGTAGACGGCGATGGTGGGGCGGCGGCGGTGGGAGCGGCGTGCGGCGCGGAGGTCGCGGCGGATGTCGGCCTCCAGCTCGGGTGTGCGGGGGGCGGTGCCGAGGAGGTCGGCGTGCTGGGCGTAGACGCGGTCCTGTCGGGTCATCGTCCGGCCTCCTCGGGCATGGTGTGGGCGGTGATGGTGACGGGCGGGGTGCATGCGCCGTGGTGGCGGATCGGGAGCGGGCACTGGTAGTCGACGCCGTGGGCGGTGACGGTCTCGCCGCACGCGGGCGGCCCCAGCACGGGGACGGGCTCGGCCTCGGTGATGGTGACGGTGTGGATGTCGTCGCGGTCCTCCAGCGCGGCGTCGATCCACTGGCGGGCGTTGGCGGCGAGGTCGTCGGCGTCGAAGTAGTAGTCGCCGCGGGCCTGGATGCGGACGGTGAGGGTGATGTCGTGCTCGCGCTCGGGCTGCTCGGCGGGGTCGTGCTCGGCCACGGTCAGGCCTCCTGCTCGGTGTTGGTCGGGGTAGTGGCGCGGGTGACGTGGTCGAGCACCCGGGCGGCGGTGAGGGCGCGCGTCAGCACGGAGTTGGCGTAGCTGGTGGCGGCCTGCTGGAGGGCGGCGGTGAGCTGTGTTCCCAGGTCCGGCGCCGGGGTGGTGGCGCGTGGGGCGGCGGCGCGGGTGGTGGGTGGCCCGCTCAGGCGGTCGAGCTTGGCGCGGGCCTCCTCCAGCTCTTCGCGGGCGGTCGCCAGGTCGCGGTGGAGCTTGTCGGTGTCGTCGTCGTAGCGGTGGAGCGCCTTGCGGAAGCGGTCGACCACGTCGGCGTACCGCTTCGCGACCTCCTGGGCGGTGTTGAGCTCGGCGCGCCCGCGCTCCAGCTCGTCGCGGAGCGCGTCGGTGTCCTCGTCGGCCTCGGTCGGGCTGGGCTCGGTGTCGGCGGGGTCGTCGCCGCGCGGGTCGTGGTCGGGCTCGGCGAGCAGCCGGTCGATGACGGCGGCCTGCCGCTGCACGGTGGCCTGCGCGGCGGCCAGCTCGTCGCGGAGCTGCCGCACGTGCGGAACGGGGTCGACGTCGGGCAGGCCGAGGGCGTCACGGACGGCGGCGAGCTGCCGGTAGACCTCGTCGGCGTGCTGCTTAGCGGCCTCGGCGTCCCGGCGGGCGACGCGCTCCTCGGCGGTCCGGATCTTGCGGGCGCGCATCCCGGCCTGCTCCGGGGTCCAGCCGAGGCGCATGCCGATGCGGGCCCACACGTCGCCGTTGCTGGGCGCGGAGGCGATGTACTCGACGGCGCGGCGGACGGCGGCGCGTTCGGTGCTGTCGAGGCCGGCGGCGGCGCGGATGGCGTCACACGCCTGGTCGACCTGCTCGGTGGCGATGGCGACGCCGGCGCCGCCGCTGCTGTGGGGCTCGGCGATGTCCAGGGCGGCAATGCCGTCGCCGCGGGTGATGGTGAGCGTGCTCGTGCCAGAGGCGTCGGGGACGCGGTGGGGCAGCTCGATCGGGTCCATCGGGTCATTCCTCCGTGGTGTGGGGTGCGTCATGGGGGCCGTGTGGGGAGTCGTCTGGGGTGCGAGTCCGGTGGCGTGGCCGGCGCGGGGACGACCACGCCACGACAGCGGGTCAGACAGCGTCGTCGGGCCACACGATCTCGGGCTCGACCTTCACCGCGCGGCCGTTGCGGATGATGACCCGCCACAGGTCGCCGGTGTCCTCGCCCTCGCAGTGAAAGCGGCCCGTGAAGGTGTGGCCGGGGAAGGCGTCGATCGCCTCCTGGAGGTGCTCGACGAGGTTGTAGTACCGCCGCGCCTCCTCGGACTCCGGGACCAGCGCGGTGGCGGTGACCCGGGTCAGGGTGCCCTCCTCGGTGTCGACGCGCTCCTCAACGCTGCGCAGCGCGACCTCCTTGATGCCGTCGTAGGCGTCCAGGGAACGCCCGTTGAACGGGCTGTCCTTGAACTCCGCCCAGGTGAGCGGCGGTTCGATGGCGAATTCGCCGCTGACGCTGGTGTAGTAGCCCATCGGTCTCGGTCCTCTCGTGTCCCGGCGGGTGCCGGTGGGGTGCTGCGGCCGGGCGGGCACAGCAGCGGGGTCAGGCGTACCAGCGGTCGCCGGGGATGTGGCGGGTGCGCAGCGCGGCGGCGGCGAGCACCTGCGCGTCGGGGTGCCCGGCGGCGACGGCCGCGAGCACGGTGCGGTGAAGCGAGTCCTCCCCGCCGTGCGCGGCCTCCGGGTCGTCGGCGACGGAGGCGATCTCGGTGAGCGTGCGGGCAACGTCCTCGGCGGTCATGGTCAGTGCGTCCGGGTATTCGAGGCGCACGATCGGGGCGAGGGTCTCGGCGGTCGTCGGGGGGCGGTCGCTGTCCTGGCGCCACGGCTGGGCAATGCAGGCGCGGCACAGCGGTGTCGGGTACGGGTTGGTGGTGGTTTCGGCAGCAGGGACCGTCCGCAGGCCACACGCCGTGCGGTACGTGGCCTGCGGGCTGTCGCCTGTGCTCCGCCTGGCGGCCATGTGCCAGATCGGGCCGTGTTCGGTGCGGATGCGGCACGGGTAGTCGTCGCGGCTCAGGCGGTCGCCGCCGGGTGTGGTGGGCCGGAGCTGTTCGACGAGGCGGATCGCCCACGCGGGCGGCGTCTGGCCGAGGGCGGGGTCCCACTTCCGCCAGCGGGGGCGGCGACCGAGGGTCCCGTCCGTCTTGTAGGCGTGGCCGTCGATGGTGACGGTCGGCTCCTGGTCGAGCGGGTCGGTGTTGGCGGGGTCGGGGTAGCGGACCTCGATGGCGTGCGGCTTCATGCGGGCGCCGTCGTGCAGCTCAACGTCGGGGGCGTCCTGGAGGTGGGCGGTGATGGTGCCGTGGACGCGGAGGATGCGGGGCTGGGTCATGCGGCGGTCTCCCAGGTGTCGGGGTGGCAGTGCGGGCACCGGCAGGCGCGGCCGGGGCCGGTGACGTGCTGGTGGTGGTCGGGGTCCGGCAGGCTGACCGGCAGCACCCGGGCGGGCGCGGGCAGCGGCCGGACGGACGGGGCGGGGATCACGCGGGCACCGCCGCCTTCCGGTTGCGCCACCGGCTCGACGCGGCGGCATTCGCCTCCCGGCACGCCGCGCACGGCTCCTCGCCCTGGGCCAGGTGCCGCTTGTAGGCAGAGCGGGTGCCGCAGGGCGCCTTGACGCGGCGTGGCGGCTTCCGGGGGATTCCGGCGCGCTTGCGGGCGGCCTGCTCGCGGTTGTAGGCGCGGTAGGTCTCCTTGCAGGGCGGGCACATGGGCTCGCGGCGGCGCCGGTGCTGCTGGCAGGCGGCGTAGGTGCCGTGCTCGGCGGTGACGGTGCTGCGGATGGGGGATGGCGGTGTGGGCGCGGGGGGTTCGAGGGCGCCGCGGCGCCGGCCCTCGGCGTGGATCGTGATCGGCTTGGCGTCGGTGGGGAGATCCCAGGCGCGGCGGAAGTCGCGGAGGATCTCGCTGACGCGCTGCCGGGATTTGCCGGTGCGCTCGACGACGTCGGCGACGGTTTGCATGCCTCGGCAAGCGGCGGCGACCTCGCGGTGACGGGGCGGCAGGCGGTTGGCGCGGATGCGCTCGATCCGCGCTTCCTCACGGTGTCGTTCGCACTGGACGCAGGGGGATTCGCGGTTGAGCTGGTGGAGGTACATGCCGCGGCCGGTGCCGCATTCGGGGCGGATGTGGCCGGTGAGGCGCTGGTCGGGGGTGAGGCCGCCGAGGGTGGCGTCGCGGTCTTCGATCTGCTCGGCCCACTGCCGGCACTGGGCGCGGACGGGGCAGCTGTCGCAGATGGCGAGGGCGTCGGCCTGTTCTTGGCCGCCGGTGGCGAACCACCAGTCGTGCTGCGCTTCGCCGCGGGCGACCGCTGCCGCGCAGGCAGCGTAGTCGCGCCAGTCGCCGTCGCGGTGGGTGTCGAGGTGGGGCGTGTGGCGGATCTGTGCGGCTCGGGGGCTCATGGTCGCCTCCGTGGGGCGAGTGCGGTCAGGAGGAGGGCGAGGAGGGCGGCGGCACCGCCGAGGACGGCCAGGAGGGCGAGCGTGTCCTCGGCGATGGCGCGGGCGAGGTGCCAGGTCACCCGGCGGCCGGGCGCGGCGCGGGGACGGCGTGGGACCAGGAGATGGGGCAGCCGGGCGCGTGGTCGTTGGGGTACGGGCTGCCGCAGGTCTGGCACGGGACGGGCTCGGCGTCGGCGGCCGGCGCAGGGTCGGCCCACGTGCGGGGCTGCTCGATGGCGGCGCGCTCGGCCTCGGCCCAGGTGCGGATGTCGGCGTCCTCGGCGCGGAGCTGGGCGGCTTCCTCGGGGTTGGTGGCGCGGTGGATGAGCCATCCGGCGAAGATCGTCCAGGCGGAGCCCAGCAAGGCGGCGGCCTCGGCGGCCTCGCGGAGGGCGTCGGCGCGGGCGGTCGCCTCGGCGGGCGTGGGCTGGCCGTTGAGGGCGGCGCGGATCGACGGGATGCGGTCGGCGGGCACGTACACGCCCTGACGGTCGGCGTAGAGCAGCCGCATTCCGTTGGTGGCGCCATCGGCGACGGTGACTCGGTCGTCCTCGTAGTCGGTGTACAGGGTCTCGATGTCGGCCATGGCGGGGCCTCCTGGTGGTTGAGGGCTGGCGGGGGCTACTGCTGCGGCGCGTCGGGGGCGATGTAGCGGGCGTACACCCGGTGCTCGCCGTCGACGGTGCGGGCGGTCGCCTCGAAGCGGCCGGGGCCGTCGGAGTAGGCGCGGATCCGGCGGCGACCATTGCCGCGGATCCCGGCGGCAGCGCACGCGGCTGCTTCGGGGTTCGGGTGGCTGGAGACGCGCGCCCATTCGCCGGGGCGGCTGCGGAGTTCAGCGGCGTTCGCCTGGTGCTGCTGCCTCAAGGCAGCGCCGCGGTCGCCGGGGAGTGGTTCGAAGATCATGAGGGCTTCTCTCGGTGAGTAGGTGCAGGTCAGAACGGCGCCTCGTCGGGGGCGCCCGGCTGCGTGGCCCAGGGGTTGGCGTTGGCGGCCGGCTGCTGCTGGCCCCAACCGCCGCCCTGCGGCGCCCCGTTCGCCCCCTGCGCGAGCCGGTTGGCCTTGTTGACGGTGGCGGTGGCGTTGCGCAGGGACGGGCCGACCTCGTCGACCTCGACCTCGAACACCGTCCGCTTCTCGCCGTCGCGGGTCTCGCAGGAGCGCTGGGTGAGGCGGCCGGTGACGATGCAGCGCATGCCGCGGCGGAGGGACTCGGCGGCGTTCTCGGCGAGCTGGCGCCAGGCGTTGCAGGTGAGGAACAGGCTGTCGCCGTCCTTCCACTCGTTGGCCTGCCGGTCGAACGTGCGGGGGGTGGACGCGATGCGGAAGTTCGCGACGGCCACGCCAGAGGGGGTGAACCTCAGCTGCGGGTCCTCTACGAGGTTCCCGACGATGCTGATCTGCGTCTCGCCTGCCATACAAGTTCCTCCGGGAGTTCGTTTCGCGTGACGAACTTAGCGTGTCCGGGGGTGGGGTGTCTGCGTTTCCGCCACCCCCGTCTTGTGGCGTCGGTCACACGTGGGTGATGTGGTAGCCGGCCTCGGCGAGGCGGCTCAACAGGTGCTCGGCGTCGCGGACGGCTCCAGGGTCCACGGGGTGCGCGCCGGGGTTGTAGCGGCCGGGCGCGGCGTCGACCAGGGCAGCCGCGAGAACCGCGCGCACAGCCCCGCTCGCGGGCGATCTCGGCTCGCGGGTCACCGGGTGCCGCCCTGCGCCTGGTAGGCGTCACGGCGGCTCGCGTGGACGTCCGTGCGGATCTCGCGGCCGGACGGGGTACGGCAGCGGCGCCACGCCCGCGCCCGGCACGTCCCCACCGGGCAGTCGACCGCCAGTTCCGGCCGCTCCGCGCGCCGCTGGGCCCGGCCGGGGAACAGGTCGTCAAGCGACCGGCCGACCTGCTGCGCGAATTCCTGCGCGCCGCGACGTCCGGCCGGCGCCGGGTCGAGCGCCGCCACCGGCGTCCGGGCCGGGACGGCGCCGTCAACCGCCGCCCGCACCTCCAGGCGGCGGCGGCCGGCCCACTCGGCGCCGGTCTCGTCCGGCCGGCCGGAGTCGACCAGCACGGCGGCGTCGACCCTCGCGTTGCGGATGCGCTGGCGTCCGGCGCGCACCAGCGCGGGCGTCAACCACTGGTCGGTGGTGCCGTAGTGCGCGGCGACCGCGGCGCGCACGTCGCCGTCGAGGGGGATGTCGGCGAGGGCCTCGGACCAGGCGTGGGCGTCGGCCTCGCCGATGGTGCGGCGGTCGAACGCGGCGATGTACGCGAGGAGCTGGGCGGCATCGGCGGGGGTCACTGGGCTGCCTCCTGGGCGCGGAGTCGGGCGGCGAGGGCGAGGCCGTCGGCGACGCGCTGGTCGGTGGTGGATGGGCGGCGGGCGGCGGCGAGCGGGATCACGGGGGCGGGGCCGGGCATGCCGGGCAGCGGCGCGTCGTAGACCGCGGGGACGGCGGCGGCCGGGTAGGCGCGGGGGTCGGCCCAGACGCGCGCCCAGTAGCGGGCCGGTTTCGGGTCGGTGCCGGGCACCCAGCGGTGGGCGGCGGCCTCGGCCATCGCGCCGGGCCCGTACTGCTGGGCGAGGCGGACGAGGTCGCGCTGCTCGCCGAGGCCGAGCGACCACATGACCGGGACCCCGGCGTCGCGCATCGCCTCGGCCAGCGGCCGGAGGTCGGGGATCAGGGCGGCCTCGCTCGCGCGCGCCCGCTGCTGCTGCTCTATCCCGGTAGGGATAGAGCTATACGGGTCGGGTCGGGTCGGGGCGCCGTGACTCACGCCGTGACGGTCGCCGCTGACCTGCGGATACTCCGGAAACTCGGAGTTTTCTCCGGGCGATGTCCGGTCGGACTTCGCCCGGACTTCGTGCGGACTTCGCTCGGAGTCCGGTCGGAGATCGCCCGGAGCGGGGTGCGCGCGGCCCTCCGGGGCGGTGTCGCGGGCGCGCTGCCGGGCCTGCCGATCGGCGTCCGCGCGGCGCTGCGCGAGCACCCGCTCCCGGCTCGGCTGGTAGTCGGTGAAGTCATGCACCCGGTACCCGTTGGCGCCGTCGGGCTCCCACAGGCCGGCCGTCACCAGCTCGGCCACGGCCGCCTTCGGGACGCGCTGGCGGCCGATGGCCAGCGGCAGGAGGTCGGCGGTGATGTGGCCGTCCGTCAGGTTGGCGGAGCACCAGCAGATCGCGGCGACGTGGATGCGGAACGCCTTGTCGCTCAGCCGCGCGACCTTCGGGTGGGCAGGGAACCTGTCCTCGAATCGGACCCAGGGCACGTGCTACTCGCTCTCGGTGGGGGCGCACGGCTGCGCGGGGGTGCGCACGGCGTGCTCGGTGGGGGTGCACGTCTGGTCGGCGTCGGCCGCCGGGTCGTGCGCCCGGGGCGATCGGCGGGCGGCATGACCCAGTACCGGTTCGGCTGGCCCTGCGCGCCCCCGGGGAACACGAGCAGCTCACCGAGGGCGCACAGGTCGCGGATGGCGGTCTGCACCCCCCGGCGCGACAGGTGCGCACGCTCGGCGATCTCGGCGACCGTCAGCTCTGCGCCCCCGAACGGCCCGGCGGCGTCCGCGAGGGCGAGCAGCACCAGGCGACTGCGGTTCCGTGCGCGGGAGTGCGCATGGACGATGCGGGTGATGGCTGCATTCATCTGCTGGTCCTCTCCGGTCGAGTGGCGGTGGCGGGCGCCTCGGGGCGCCCGGCGAGGGCGGCTGGGGTGTGCTCGGGGCAGCGCCAGCCGCAGGGGTAGGGACGGGCGCCCGGCCGGTCGCAGTGCGCGCCGGCCGGGCCGTCCCAGTGGCGGCAGGTCACCACCAGGGGTCCGCCTCTCCCCGGACGATGGGGCGGGGGGTGTGGCCGATGTGGTATCCGCCGGACGGCTCCGGGCACAGGTAGGTGCGGAGCACCTCGCCCGGGTTGTAGGCGCGCGCGGCCCTCTTGGCGACGCGCCGCGAGCAGTAGGCCCATTTGCCGCAGGGGCGGCAGTACGTCCGCATCCGGTGGATCTGGTCGGAGCCCTTGCCGGGGGCGTCGAGGCGGGTCATGCGGCGGCTCCGAGATGCCGATCCGGCACGCCGCGCCAGGTGCGGACGGCGGAGTCCTTGCCGCTCGGGCGCGGGGTCTGGCCGAATCCGGCGCGCTCGATCAGGCCCGTGTCGGCCAGGCGGCGGGCGAGGCGCCCCCAGTGCGAGCGCGGGTTGGGCGGGTCGGGGAGCTGCTCGCGCTTGGCCACGTCGGCGAACATGAACACCTCGCCGGACCGGGCGGCCCGCTCGAAGGCGGGCAGCACCTCGGCAACCCATGTGCTGTAGGCGTCGGCGGACGGGGCCGCCCCAGACGGGGCGGCCTCCATCTCGAACAGGGCGTCGGCCGTCACGCCGCAGCCTCGGGCGTCTCGGGCGCGGCCGGGGCCAACTCCGGCAGCACCAGCGCGCCGAGCCGACCAGCCCGCCACGCCTCCGCAACCCGCTCGCGGCCGTCCTTGGCGAACCGCACCGAGTGCGTCCGGCTCCGGCTGGCGCGGATCTCCACGCCCGGCACGTCCAGCACCTCGCCCGTCTGGTCATCGACGACGCGCGGCACGCCCGCCGCGGTCATCTCGGAGAGCCACTTCGCCTCCGACGCCGGCTGCACCACCCAGAGGAACTGCCGCTCGATCTCGGTCTCGTAGTGCTCGCGCACCCACTCGGCGAACGCCGCCTTGTCGACCACGACCGCCGCGGGCTTCGGGTCAGTGAGGCTGGCCTTGGCGATCTCGGCGCCGTCCGGCAGCACCGCCTTCCCCCCGGTCGCGCCAGTCGTGTCGATGACGTGCTGGACCTCGGCGCGCGCCTCCTCGTAGGCCGCGCGGACCTCGTCCAGGAGCGCTTTCAGCACGGCCTCGCGGGTGACGGCCTCGGTGAGGCTCAGAGTCGGCTCGGTCACTTGCCCATCCCCCGCTCGATCGTGTCGGCCAGCGCGGTGAGGTTGGCGTCGGTGGTCTCGGCCAGCGGCGTGGCGTAGAGCGTCTGGCACTCCTGCTCGACGTCGTCGCGGGTGAGGCCGGCGCGCTTGGCGAGGGCGGCGAGGCGCTCGCGCGGGCTCGGCTGGCGCTCGGCCGAGGTGACGACCGCCGCGGGCTCGATCGGCTCGGCCACCGGCTCGGCCGGGGCGGCCTCGGGCTCGGCGTCCGGGAGCGAGCTGCCGATCTCCGCGATCTGCGCGAGGTAGTCGCCGGGCGCCCCGTCCGCCTTCGCCTTCTGCCACACCGCGCGCGCCTCGGCGACGGTGCGGCACGCCCGCGCCTTCGCGAGGTAGTCCGGGTGCTCCGGCTCCCCTTCCGGCGCGAGCTCGGCCGGGGGCTGCTCCCACGGGCCTGGCTCGGCGCGGTTGCTGTGCTGCACCTGCCGGGCGCCCTGCGGAGTCAGACGCTCGATCTCGGCCATGTCCGGGGTGTCGGCCTGCGCCATCTCCTCGGCGGTGTAGATCCCCGCCAGGTCGTGCGGGAACGCCTTCCTCAGCGCCAGGGCCTCGGCGCACTTCGCGATCTGCCCGGACGGCATCCGGCCCCACAGCCCCGAGGGGTTGCCGTCCGGGAAGGTCTGCACGTACTCGGAGAAGCGGGCCACAGCCGAGAACCGCTCGCCGTTGCGGAGCACAGTCACCTTCGCCGCGGCCGGCGGCGTATCCGCCAGCCACGCATCGCGCCAGCGGCCGGACTGGTCGCACCACAGCGTGTCCTCGTAGCCGAACGACTGCCGGGATTCGGAGGCGACGCGGTGGGCGATGACGCGGTACCCGTCGATGCCGGTCTGGGGGGTGTAGACCTTCCGCTTCTGCTTCTTGTCCCAGCGGCCGATCAGGTAGATCTGACGGGAGAACGGGTCGAGCTGGGTGCGCTGGCACAGGTGCAGGAACGCGGACAGTTCGGCCGGGGCGACGTCGTCGTCGATGCCGGTCTGCCGGAGCACGGCGGCCTGCTCCGGGCTCCACGTGGTCTGGTCGGGGCGGATGGCGAGCGCCCCGGCGTACTGCTGCTCGGCGGGGCGGACGGGCAGGGTGCTGACGGTCATGCGGATGCCTCCAGATCGAGGAGTGCGGCGAGGTGGTCGCGGGCCGCGTCCGCCGCAGCGGCGGCGTGCTCGTGGCCGAGGTCGGTGGTGCCGGGTGCGTCCGGCAGGTGGTCGAGGGCGTCGGCCAGAGCCCGCAGGCCGGCGGCGACCGCGCGCGGGTCGTCGGCGTAGGCCGAGGCGACGGCGTCGAGGACGGCGGCGGTCACTCCGCACACCCCTCGGCCGCCAGGGCGGCGAGGTCGGCGAGGTAGTCGGGCCGGTCGGGCCACTCCAGGCGCTCGGCATCGGTGGGCTCGCGCAGCCACACGGCGACGAGCGCGGGGACGAGGCACAGGAGGTGCCCGCCGGTGGCGGTGACCAGCTCGACGGCGGGGCGCGGCAGGGCGACGTACCGCACGCGCGGCATCCGGGCGAGCAGGGGCCGCGTCCAGGCGCGGGCCGCGATGCGCACGGCGCTCAGGGAGGTCCCGGTCATCGGGCGTGCCTCCCGCCCTGGTTGGCCGGCCGCGCCGGGCGGATGGTGTCGGCCGCGGTGTCCTCGCGCGAGGCGGTCCACTCGCCGACGGCCAGGACGCCCAGGTACAGGGCGGCGCCGATGGCGAGCACGATCATGAGGGCGGTGTCCATCAGGCCATCGCCTCCATCAGCTGGTCGCAGCACTCGCCGAGGATGCGGATGCGGTCCCGGGCCGGGAACCGGCGCAGGTAGGCCAGGAGGTCCGGGCATTCGATGGCCGGGACGTCGGGGATACGGTGGTGGTGCACGGCGTGTCCTCTCTCTGTGGTGTGCCGTGTCGCGCCCGTCCCAGCTGTCACCTGGGGCGGGCGCTCGTGCGTCAGGCCGCGAGCGCGGCCGGGCGGGGCGCCGTCGAGCGGTCGCAGCGCCGCACATGCGCGGCCTGCTCCGGCGTCAGGCGGCCGGCCGCGAGATCGGCGGCGATACGGGCCAGCGCCATGTCGAGTTCGGCGCGGGCCGCCGCGTAGGCGTCCTCGCGGGTCACTGGGGGCCTCGCCGCAGCCGGTCGTAGCTGAGTCCGTAGACCCGCTCGATCGCGTCGACCGTGGTGTGCGAGGGGGTGGTGCGTCCGGCGAGGAGGAGGCTCGCGCTGGACGGGCTGATGCCGAGGTGCTGGGCGACCTGGCGGACGTGCACGTTGCCGCGGCGGTTGGGGCCGCGGGTGTGGACGTGGCCGGCGCGGGTCGCTGCGTCGATGAGCGCCTGGTGGTCCCAGGCGGGTGCTGGAGTTCGTCTCACGTGACAAACATAGACCATGATTGTTCGGCGCGCAAGACAATCTGGGATAGGGTGAGGCTGAAACCGGCCGTCAAGTTACGTGCACGTGACAAACAAGCCGTGTTGATCTTGTGAGGATTGCATGAGGGGATGTGTGCGAACTGGCCCCGCCTGTCGCACGTACCTGCTAGGAATGGTGCATACGCCGTAGTGCGCCGGGCGCACGCGCGTAGACACGCTGTGAGGGGGAGGTGGGAATCCGCCAACCGCGCGCGACGGGGGGACGCGCTAGTCCCGCGCGCGATACGTTTGGCACATGAGACAAAGTAGCTGGCCGAGCGCGTTCGCCGAATGGCTCGCCGACCAACTCGCCGACCGCGGATGGGACCTCGACGCCCGCGGCTGGCGCGCAGACCTCGCCCGCAAGGCCGGCATCCCCCGCGCCGCCATCACCCGCATCTTCAGCGACGGCACCACCCCAGCCCCCGCCACCATCCACGCCCTCGCCGCCGCCACCGGCATCCCCGCCACCGCAATGCTCACCCAGGCCGGGATCATCCACGACCCCCACCACCCCACCACCCCGCCGCCCGTCACCACCAGCCAGGCACTCGAAGCACTAGGCGTCGACCCCGACGACCGCCCCGCCGTACTCCACCTCATCCAAGCGCTCGCAGCCGCGCGAGACGCCCCACCCAGCTAGGAGCCTCCCCACCCATGATGAGCGCGCGCCACCTCCACCACCTCTGCCTCGCCCTCAGCGGAATCCTCACGGCCGCCATCACCCTCGCCCTCACCGGCGCAGCGCTCCACCTCACCGGCCCCATGACCCTGGGAGTCCTCGCACTCACCCCCACCGTCCCCGCCCTGTTCGCCGCATGGTGGCGCTACACCGTCCGCCGCATGGACGCCCGCCGCGACCGCGACCAGGCCACCGGCTACGCCCAGGCCGTGCAGCACATGGCCAGCGCCACCGTCACCCCCATCCAGCGCCCCGCCCCACCCGAAACCCAGCGGAACAGCCTGTGACCATCCACCTACCGCCCGACCTGTCCCAGTACGCCATCGAGGGGCCGCCCGCCGGCCCCCCCGACGGCACCCCGTACATCGGCTACGTCCGCGTCTCCACCTGGCGCGAGGAGGCCATCAGTCCCGAAATCCAGGCCGAGGCAATCACCTCCTGGGCCAACCGCAACGGGCACCGCATCATCGGCTGGATCACCGACCTCGACGCCACCGGCCGGAACTTCAAGCGCCGCATCATGCAGGGCATCACCGCCATCGAGGAAGGCGCCGCCGCCGGCATCGCCGTCTGGAAGTTCAGCCGCTTCGGCCGCGACCGGGCCGGCGTCGCCCTCAACCTCGCGCGCGTCGAGCGCGTCGGCGGCGTCCTCCAGTCCGCGACCGAGGCCGTCGACGCCCGCACCGCCACCGGCCGCTTCACCCGCGGCATGCTCCTTGAGGTCGCCGCCTTCGAGTCCGACCGGGCCGGGGAGCAGTGGCGCGAGACCCACGCGCTCCGGCGCCAGCACGGCATCCCCGCCACCGGCGGCCAGCGCCTCGGCTACATCTGGCACCGCCGCCGCATCCCCGACCCCGCCCGGCCCGGCAAATGGATTCTCCAGCCCGAGTGGTACGAGCCCGACCCCGAGACCGCGCCGATCGTCGCCGCCCTCTACACCGACCAGCTCGACCACCGCACCGGCTACGCCGCCCTCGTCGCCCGCCTCAACGCCGCAGGCCTCCGCAACGGTTGGGGCCGCCTCTGGAAATTCGACGGCCTACGCCGCTACATGCGCACCGGATTCCCCGCCGGCCTCCTCCGCATCCACGACCCCGAATGCCACTGCGACTACAAGGCCAACGGGGGCACCTGCACCCGCTGGACCTACATAGAGGGCAGGCACGAGGCCCTGATCACCCCCGAGACCTGGGAACGCTGGCTCGACCTGCGCGCAGAGATCCGCGGCACCGCGCCCCGCGCCCGCAACCCGATCTACCCGACCACCGGGCTCGCCCGCTGCGGCAACTGCCGCGGGGGCGCGAACGCCACCAGCGCCCGGCGCAAGGGCGGCCAGGTCCCCGGCTACGCCCTGTCCTGCGGCCAGGGCCACAGCACCGGCCGGACCGTCTGCGATTCCCCGGTGTGGGTGCAGCGCGCCATCGTCGAGGACGAGCTGAGGATCTGGCTCGCCCGCGAGGCCGCCGCCGGCATCGACGCCACCCCCGCCACCACGATCCCCGCGCAACGCCGCGTCCCGGAGGAGCAGCTGCGGCGCGCCGCCGCCGAGCGCGGCAAGCTGGTCGCCGAGGTCGAGCGGGCCGGGCAGGCCCTTACCCGGCTCGCCGTCGAGCACGCCATGCACCCGGACGCGATGCCGCCGGAGGTGTACGAGGCGGCGCAGCGCGAGATCATGCAGCGCCGCGACCAGGCCCGGCAGGCTCTCGCGAGCCTCGGCGAGACGCCGGCCGAGGTGGTCCGGCTCGACGTCCGCCCGGTCATGCTCGGCCTGCTCGACGCCTGGGAGATCATGACCGCGGAGGAGAAGAACCGCCTGCTCCGGGAGCTGGTGCGCAGGGTCGTGCTGACCCGCGGCGCCGCCGGCCAGAAGGGCGTGGAGGGCTCCGGACAGACCCGGATCGAGATTCACCCGGTGTGGGAGCCGGACCCCTGGGCGGAGTAGCCCCCTGACCTGCGCATAGACACTGGGCGTAGCCACTCCTTTTATCAGCCTTCACACTCGATAAGGCGTGTAAAACGAGTGCCCGGAGGCGCGAAAGAGGCCCCCGCCAGACGCGCTGGCGGGGGCCATTCGCCGGCCCGGGGTGATGAGACGACACGCCCGAGTCGACCTCTTGATCGTATGCGCTCGGGTAGTCCTCTGGCTACCCTTGGTGCCCATCGGCTACCTCTGGCCACCTCTGGCTACCGGTCGGCCGGTAGCGACCGGTAGCGGCCGGTCGCGGCCGGTGTCGGGATCACTCGTCCGCATCCCGCCCCGCGCCCATACGCTCCGGTCATGCGGCAGACCAGGTACCTGTACGAGCGGGTGGCGGACACGATCGAGGCCGGCATCCGATCCGGGCGGCTCCGGCCGGGCGGACGGCTGCCGAACCGCTACGACCTCGCGGCCGAACACGGCGTGTCGACGAAAACCATCGCGCGGGCCCTGGTCGAGCTGCACGCGCGCGGCCTGGTCGACGTCCTCCAGACCGGCGCATGGGTCCGCGGCGACCCCGACCCGGTCGAGCCCGCGGGCGAGGAGATCGAGCACCCGGAGGAGTAGGCGCCGGGACATGCTGCGGCCCCGGGACGCGCCGCGCGCCCGGGGCCGCCATCTGCGGGCACACCCGGGGAGGGGCCCGCAGACGCCTCTATCGGCGGTCGATCTCCGCCCACACGTACTTCCCGAACACCCGCGGGCCCGTCCCCCACCTGTCCGCGAGCGCCTGGAGCAGGTATAGGCCGCGACCACGCTGCCGCTCCTCCGACTCCGGCTTGAACCTGGGGGGCCGGCGGTTGGTGTCGTGGACCTCCACCCGCACGCCCGTCTCGTCGGACATCAAGATGATCTGGATGCAGTCGCCCGGCTCGGACCCGTACCTGATGGCGTTGGTGGTCATCTCGGAGACCAGCAGCACCAGCTCGGCCGCGCGCTCCGGCGGCAGGATCTCGATGGCGTCCAGGTGGGCGGCGACCGCGCGCCGGGCCGCGCTCACGGACTCCGGGACCGCGTCCAGCCGCCACACCGGCGGCAGGTCCGGATCCGGCTGCGGGTCGTCGTCGACGCCGGTTCGGGCTCTCGCGTAGAACCCTGCGGGGGCCGTAGCATCCCTCACGTGGACCACCTCATCTGGTCTGCCAGCCCCGGGCCGTGACAGCGGCGCCGGGGCACTCGCGTTTCTGGCCACGGTACCTCTAGTACGCCGTGGAATACATAGCGTGCGCAGCATTCCTCGCTCGCGACGTGCGCCGCCGCGTGCCACGGTGACCATGTGGATGAGATCGACTGGGCCTCTGACGTGCCGCGATGGCAGCAGTTGCGCGACCTGATCGTGGCGCGGATCGAGGACGGCACCTACTCGCGCGGGGAGCGCGTCCCCTCCGTCGTCGCGCTCCACGCCGATTTCGGCGTGGCTGCGGCCACCGCGCAGAAAGCCCTCCGCGCGCTCCGCGAGGACGGGTGGACGTACACCGTGCCGGGGCTGGGGAGTTTCGTCGGGCCGAAGCCGGGGCGCGGATAGGGCTTGACACTTTGCCGCACGTGCGGCAAGGTTATGGGTGTCGGCAGGGACAGGCCCCGCCGCACAGACCAGAGGAGCCCCACATGGCCACCATCGCCAGCATCGCCGCCGAGTACCGCATGCAGCCCCACGAGCTGGAGGCGTTCGGCGGCCCCCTCCTCGACGGCATCGGCCAGAGCGACGAGCTCCCCGAGCGCGTCGAGCAGGAGCTCCGCGACGTCCTCGACCACACCGAGGACGGCGTCTACCGCGCCTGACCAGCACGCCAGCGGCCCCGCCCCCGACCGAACCGGGGGCGGGGCCGCCGCCACGAGAGGATACGCCGCCATGCCCGACCCCGAGACCTGGGACATCAACCAGGTAGCCGCCCACCTCGGCCAGACTCCAGCCGCCGCCCGCCGCACCCTCTCGCGCTGGGAAGTGCGCGCCTGCGGGGAGCGCCGGCTGGAGTCCGGCCGGATCGGCTCCGTCTACGACGCCGACCAGGTCCGCGCGGCCCACGCCGCCGCCCCCGGCCGCGGCGCGCGCACCGATCTCCGCGAAACGCGAGACAGTGCCGGCCCCGGTGGGCTACCGTCGTAGACGCCGCCGCAAGGCGGAGTGGCGGTCGCCCTCTCGGGGGCGGCCGAGGATCTCAATCCGTACCACTGCTCCCCGCGCCCGCGGGGATGGCTCCAGATGGAGCACCGCATGCTCCCCGCGCCCGCGGGGATTCCCCGCCGTCGCGGGGGTGTACCGGCGTAGGCCCGATCCAGGTCCCACGCGCGCACGATCTCCCCGCCGCTGTGGGGGTGTTCCGGCTCGGGCCCGGTCCCGATCGCGGACATGCAGGTAGTCCCTGCCGATGCAGGGTGTGGGAACGGCCGTCCTCCGGGGCGGCCGTTCCGTTTTCCCCGCCGAAGTCGACTCGCCGAATCCCCTTGACACTTTGCCGCACGTGCGGCAAAGTTACTGCCATCGGGACAGCACACCGCCGGCCCCACACCCCAGGAGCACACCATGAGCACCACCGAGACCGTCACCATCCCCCTGGACAGCGGCGACATCACCGTCACCGTGAAGCCCCAACTGAGCGGGTACGGGGTGCGCCTCGAGGTCCGCCGCGCTGGCGAGGTCGTCACCCGCGACAAGGTCCTCGCCGAGATCGACGACTTCTACCGCGCCCGGATGGTCCGCGCCGGCGTGGACCTCCCGGACCGCACGCACCACATCGGCCAGGTCGTCCTCACCGCGGAGCACGCGGCCGCCGTGGCGGCCGCCATCGAGCGCGTGCGGGCGGCGAATCCGGAGGCGCAGGTGATCCGGCTCGGGTCGCAGCGCCGGGGCCTGGCGGAGGCCGTCGCCGCGGTGCTGGAGGGCGCGGCCGACGCGAAAGCCCGCGCCTACGAGGACGGGGTGCCGCAGCGCTGGCACCAGGGCGAGGAGGCCGAGTACGCGGCCCGCGAGGCCGCCGCCCGCCAGGCCCTCGCCGAGTTCGACGCGGAGCACCCGGAGATCCGCGCGGGCGAGGAGTCCGAGCTGGCGGCCGCGGCGCGCCGGCGGATGCTCGACTGATGTAGCGCGGCGCAGCGCGGCCCCCGCCAGAGCAAGTGGCGGGGGCCGCTCCCGTACCGTACCCGCGGGGCCCGGGTCTGTCACAGGACCGTCACAGCCCCCGCACCCCAGCACCACCACGGCGCGCACCTGGCGTACCGTCAGCCCGACACCACCGAGGGGGACCCGATGCCGCGCCAGCCCTACCAACCGCCCACCACCGCGCCACGCCCCAACATGCGCCCCATGATCATCCTCGGGGCCGTGATCGGCTTCCTGATCGTGTGCGGCATCATCGGCGCCCACGTCACCCCGCCCAGCTCGGCGACGCCGGCCGCGACCGTGAGCAGCACCCCGGCGCAGCCCGTGCCCAGCTCGGCCACGCCCGAGACCCCCGCCCCATCCGACACTGATACGCCCGACCCCGCCGACACCGCCCCCGCCACCACCACCGGCGGCGGAAGCAGCCACCACCACGTCACCGTCGGGAGCTGCGTCGGCCACAAGATCCTCCACGTCTGCCTCCGCTCCTGACCCCGGAGACGACGAAAGCGCCCCCGCCCAGCCGCACTCGCGGCCAGACGGGGGCGTAGTTCGATCAGTGCCGGAGGGCATCCCACAGCGCGGCGGCGCCGCCGGCCACAGCCGCCACCGACGCCAGACCCGGCGCCTGCCACCGCGTGCGCTGCTGCCGATGCTGCTCCCGCTCGATCTCGTCGAGGCGCTCGCCGAGCATGCGGTCACCCGCCTCCCGCTCCGCGCGCTCCCGATCGATGTCGGTCGCCTGCCGCTCCGAGCGCTCCACGAGCACCTGGAGCGAGCCCTTGATGTCCGCGAGGCCCGTGCGGAAATCCCCCCTCAGCTCGGTGAGTTGCACCGCGAGGGACACCTGCGTTGACTCCGGCGGCGTCACCGGCGCAGTGCCTTCGCCGCGGCGATGCGCTGCCCGATCCAGCTCTTCGCCGCGCTCAGAACGGCGGCGATCGGCGCCGACCACACCGCGTCGATCCCGGACACGACGGTGATGCCGTAGCCCACGGCAGCCTGCGCCAGCGTCCAGTACGCCCGCCGCGCATTGTCGCTGGTCAGCCACGCCTTGAGGGCTCTCAGGTTCAGGGTCACGATGGCCTCCGGCCGGTAGAGGGTGGGTGGTCAGGAGCCGGACGGGCCGGAGACCTCGACGTGCACGACGTCCGCGGCGAGCGCGTCGGCGATGGCCTTCTCAACCGCGGCGACGACGGTGTCCGTGTCGACCTCGGCGCCGAGCTTCCCGGCCAGCGTGGCGATCGCCGCCTGCGCGGCCGTGAGCTGCGCCGTGAGCGCCTTCACGCCCGCCACGGCGGCGGTCGCCTGCGCCCGCGCGTCGAGGAGGACCTGATGCATGTCCTCCGTGTCCGGCGTCTTCGAGGCGGTGTTCTTGTACGCCCACACGGTCCGGGCGTCGGCAGGGGTCAGCGGCACGTCGGCCTCCGGGGTCGGGTCCGGGTCGACGCCCGGCCAGTGATCCGCCACGACCGAGATGTCGTAGCTGGCGGTGTTCGTGTACTGCTTGGCGACCGCGCCGGCCGGGATCACGGCCGAGTGGTCGTAGTCGGCGATCCAGTACTGCGGCTCGGAGACGCCCGCCGCGGCGAAGGCGGCACGGACGGCCGGCCACGTCGAGCTGTTGCAGTACACGGTCAGCTCGGTGTTGGGGGTGTCGGCCATCGTCTGCGTGCACCACAGCACCGCCCCCGCGGGCGTGGCGTCGCCGGTCTCGACGTCGAGCACCTGGGCGCGGGTGGTGTGCGCGATGGCGATTTCGACGACCGTCGCGTGCGGGAAGCGGGCCCGGAGCGCGGGGATGTTGGCGTAGTTGCCGTCCACGTACCCGGCGACCATCGCCGCCGAGGCGGGGATGCCAGCGACGTTGACGGAGTCGTACATCGTCCGGGCCACGGTCACACCTCCGGCTGGACGGCGTCGCCGCCCTGCGCGAACAGGGTCTCCAGGTCGGCCCAGGAGAGGAGCGCGTGTCCCTGGTCGGCCCAACCGGTCCCCCAGGAGTTCCGGATGCGGACGGTCTGCGCCTCGGCGTCGACCGCCACCACGCACACCTGATGGCCGCCCGCGAGGCCCGAGGCGGGGTTGACCACGATGCGGTTGTCCGGGCCGACCTGGAACATCGACTGGTACCACGGGACGCCGATGCTGATCGGGCCGCGGGCGAGCATGCGCAGCGCCGTGTGCACCGAGGTGGTGTGCCGGTAGCTCCTGATCAGGCCCTTGCGCTGGAGTGCCTGCATCGACCACGCCCCGGAGCTGCCGGTGTCGTCCGGCGGGTACTGCCCGGGGATCTGCGAGTCGTCGAGCTGGGTCTCCAGCGTGTAGAGCGCGACCGCGTCGGCCTCGGTGAACGTCCGGCCGGCGACCGCGAACGGCTCCGTTACCAGGGTGCCGAGCGCCGCGTTGGCGGTGCAGGAGCCGATCTGGCCCTGGTCGAAGCACGGCTGAGCCTCCGCGTGCGAGGCGGAGCGGATCGGCGAGAACAGATCCTCGACCGCGGCCAGGTGCGCGGGGAGCGCGTCGTGCACCTGGTGCCGGCCGAGGCGGTAGGGGTTGTCGGGGCGCTCGGTGAAGCGGCGGAACTGCACGGGTGCCTCCAGGGCATGAAGAAGCCCCCGGCCGGACGGCACGGGGGCGGGGCGAGCGGGCGCGGCTACTGGAATGCGATGGGGTCGGTGCTCACGCTCGCAAGGGTCGAGTCGTAGGAGATCACCTGTTTGGTGATCGTGATCTCGGTGCCATCCGGCCACGCACAGCCCTTGAGCGCGGTGAGGATTTCCACGGCGAGGGCGTCGTCTATCCCATCCCCGCCATCGAGAGAGCCCGACCACTGAGTCATTCCGTTCGGGAGCTGCACGAGGAGCTGATAGACGGTGTCAGTAGAGGTATTTGCCACGATTCCCCTTTAGGCGTGGTCGAATCGAGCGGAGAAAGTGGCTGTTACTCCGCCGGTGGAGTTCAGCGCGAGGGCGCTCCCGCTGTTCTGGTAGGTCCACATCCAGATCGTGTCACCAGCGTTGAGCTGGACACACGTAGTCGACCTCACGGACACCAGGCCAGGGCCGCCCGAGTTCCACGTCTCCGAGCCGGTCATCGTCGAGCCGGCGGTATTCAGGCTGAATGCGACGGCCCGGGACCCGGCCGAGTTGGCCGCGTAATTCACGAATCCCTTGACCTCGTACCACCCGGCGACCGGAACCGTCCACGCGCTCGTGGACGAATTCCAGCCGCCATACGGGTCCAGGGCGATGGTTTCCAGAGGGACAGTCGTATACGGGGAATTACCGCCGCTGTTAATGCTGGTTCCCGTATTCGACCGCGCTATGAACCTGGGCGGATTCAGCAGGAAATTGACGGCATCCCGCAAATTCGCATTCAGCTTGTCGGCGGTAATCCGATTACCGCCCGCCCACGTCAGCTCGGCGGGGAGCGCCAGTCCGGACACATGTCCTCCTCGGTCAGATGGCGACGATCGCGGGCTGCGCCAGCGCCACCGAGGCGCCAGCCGGGAGCGGCTTGCTCACGCCGTTGATGGCGCGGATGACGGTGAGGGACTGCGGCGAGCTGGTGCCCGTGCAGCCGGTCACCCGCACCACCTCGCCCGCGACCGCCAGGTCGAAGGGGAAGTCGGCCGCGCTGTCCGCCGCGCTCGCGAGGTAGGCGACGTCCGCGACCAGCGTCGACCCGGCCGACGTGATGCCCAACGTCGGGTTGATCGTGGCGAAGTGCGCCGTGCTGGGCACGGTGACGGTCGCCGTGACCTCCTGCCAGCCCGGCGCGCCCGGAACCGCGATCGACGTCGTCGACAGGTACCCCCCGGAGGCGTTGAACCAGTTCACTCCGAGGCCGGCCGAGCCCGCCGTGAGCATCGCGGCATGCGCGATCACCGTCCCGCCCGGCGTCACCGCCACCTGAGCCGACTCGATGTGCGGCGACCCCGACGAGCCGTCGCTGACCAGCTGCGCCGACCAGTCCCCAGAGAACGGGGCGCCCTCCGGCGTCGGCACCCGCGTCAGCGTGCCGCCCACGCCGGTCCAGCCCGTCAGCCCGAGCTCGAAATCCGGGTTCGGCGTGAGGCGCTTGGCGCTGGTGGCCCACAGGGCGCCCGAGCACGCCACGCTCAACGTCGTCGCCGACGCGGACGCCGCCGCGGCGAGCGTCGAGCCCTCCACATCCGCGCGCGCCAACTCCGCATCCCCCACCTCAGCCACCCGCCACACGCTGCCCGGCGTGCAGTTGTACGTGACCGTCCAGTGCCCGTAGCCCGGCAGCGTCTCCGAGTAGCCCTCCACGACGAGATCGGCCGTGGTGACGCCCTCCCACGCCGGCAGCCCGGACAGCCGCAGCGCGTCCCAGATGTCGACCGCCGCGGCGGCCTCCACATCGGCGACACGCTCCATGTCCACCGTGACCTGCGGCCAGCGGGCCTCGTCCACCGTGCCCAGGTGCAGGAGCCACCCGGCGGCGGTCGCCGCCTGATCGTCCGTCGCGAGGAGCAGGCTGACGGACTGTGGGTAGTCGCCGACGCCGACCGGCGGGTCCGCGACGCTCATCGGCGAGCCGTCGGCGAGCACCGCGACCGCGCTCGACCCGTTCGTGCGGGTCACCGTCACATCGTTGGCGATGTGCTGGTCATCGTCGGTCGGCTGGAGCGGCGGCACCAGACCCGGCGTGCCGTAGTCCAGCGTCACGGCCGGCTGCTGGTTGTACAGCGTCGCCCGCGACCGGTACGAGGTCGCGAGGGCGTCGCGGACCTCGCCGAGCACACCGCCATCGGCCTCCGCGGCGTCCGTGAGGACGGTCAGCGCGGTGTCGACGGCCTGCACACCCACCGGCTGCGAGTCCGCATCCGCGCCCCGCACCCACACCGGCAGCGCGTTCTCGGCGGCCACCCGACGGACCCGCGCGGTCGCGGCCTCGCCCAGCCACCCGAGCAGCGCCGTCCCCGTGTTGGAGTAGGCGCTGGTCGAGTCCGCCACCGACACATGGCCGAGGGTGACCTGATCGCCGAGTCCCTGACCGCCGCCGATCGTGATCGTCCCCGGCCCGTGCACGGCACCGGGCGCCGTCATCGTGGTCCCCGGCGCCGGATACTGCCACAGATCCAGCGGCGTGCTCACCGTGGCGGCATCCGCCAGCGCGATCGTGTAGACCCGATACGACGTCGCCGAGGGCGCCGTCACCTGGAGATCCACGCCGATCACGAACCGGCCGCCGCCGACCAGCATCGGGAAGGACTCGGCGCCCGTGTCGAGGACACGCGTCGTCGTCTGGTCGTAGGCCACCAGCTGGAGCGTCCCGCTCGGGCCGATGTTCAGCTCCCACCTGGGGAGGGAGCCGCCGCAGTCCAGGCGGATGAGCTGCTGCAACGAGGGCACGCCGGTGCTGGGGATCTCGGCGACCACGCGGATCGCGAAGACTCCCGGGGCCGCGGACGGCACGCTGCCGCGCAGGGTGCCGGTGCCCATCGTCGGCAGCGGCCCCGATCCCGGGATGCCCGTAGTCGCCGCCCACGTGATCCCCGGGTGGATCACCTGCATCGGCTGTCCGCCCGGCAGCGCCGACGCCGCCGAGGTCGAGCCCGCGGAATCCTCCAGCGGCCAATACGCCAAGATGTCCGTGCGGCCGGAGCTGGTCAGGTCCCGGCGCACCGCTGACTCCAGCGGCGCCCCCGCACGCTGCATCCTGCGCTTGCGCCCGTAGGCGGTGACGGTGGCGTAGACGTCGGTGCCCGAGGCGTCCCAGCTCGACGGCCACTCCGACACCTCGCCGACGAACCGCACCCGGCGCGCCGTGATCGCGCCCGGGTCCGCGGTCCACGCGATGCCGCCCGTCCCCGTCCACGCCGTCGCCCCCGCCGGCACCGCGGTGAAGTCCTCGTCGAGGAGCACGGTGCCGCTGGGGGTGAGGAGCTGGATGCGGCGCGCCGCTAGCGTGCCGCCCGCCGTGCCCACGGCGATCGGGCCGGCCGACGCGTGGATGGACGTAGCGGTAGAGGTCCCAGTCGGGATCGACGTCCAGGCGTCGGAGTCGACCGAGGTGGCCCACGAGATGGTGGCCGTGGTGCCGGAGCTGCTGGGGACCGCTACGACGCGGATCGCGCACCGCGACGGCAGGTCGGACGGCAGGTAGGCGCCTACGTAGTGCGCGGTCGCGGGGGTGCCGTCGGAGGTCCACCGGAACCAGATGATGCCGGCGGAGACGTCCAGGGACCACCCGTAGTCGGTGGTGCTGCTGGCCGACTGCTGCGCGATCACAGCGGTGGGGGCGTAGAGGACGCTGGTGTCGAGGTCGACGCGCACGTCCAGGCCGGTCGCGACGGTCCACGAGGCGGGCCGGGCGGCGGTCGCGGTGCCGCCGTACAGCCGCGGCGAGCCCGCCGTCACCGAGACGCGCATCGGGGTGTTGCGGCCGAGCTGCCCGTACCAGGCGCCCGCCGGGTTGCGCGGGCTGAACCGGCCGTCGCGGTTGTCGAGCGTCAGGGTGCATTGCCCGGGGTCGGGCTCGGTTCCCCAGTCCGACCGGCCGCGCGTGATCCGGATGTCGTCGCGTCGGTACACCCACTGGGTCACGTCGGTCCACACGCCGCCGAGCTGGAGTTCGACGGTGACAGGGAGCAGTCCCACGCCGGTCTCCTCTCTATCGGCCGAGTACGGCTTGGACGTTGCCGCCGCGGGTCGCGATGGCCTTCCGCAGCGGGTCGAGGACGACCTCGGCGATCTTCTGGCCGCCGAGGTTGATGTGCAGCGTGACCGGCCCGGCCGCCGTCGCTGCGGCGG
>Ga0164242_10000816_pt1 | contig 37194 bp, 27 predicted proteins | sample OricomgcompostMG_FD_108783 | JGI IMG/M metagenome (GOLD analysis project Ga0164242, IMG submission 108783) | Miracle-Growth compost microbial communities from Emeryville, California, USA - Original compost - Miracle growth compost (MG) ... | reverse complement strand
TTTGCATGGATCGATACTAACAGAAGGGCCGCTAAAAATTATGAACGCTTTAATAATACCAGCATCGCTATCATACATTTAGCTGCCATAAGAATTATGTTGAACCGTTTTTAAACACCTTCTTATAAATGTCAAAAAAACATTTATAAAATCAGCCGGCCGTGTTGTCTTATCAAATCCTATACGTAATCTTTTACAATGTCATGGCTTGTCCACCTTTAACACCACCGGCCCAATAAGCCCTGAAGGGAGCAGCCTGTCGCCCGGCTTATAGGGGTTATATGTTACCCATGATATCCTTTTTTCTGCCGGCAGGCCCGCATCGGCAATTAAACGGTTCACCCACAAATTGGTAACCGATATTTCCAGCTGGTTACTACCTTGTTTAAGATATTTGGTAATGTCAGCCGCGTATGGCGCTTTCCATAAGGTAGGGCAGGCTATGCCATTTATTTTGATGGTAGCCATCATGCTTACTTCACCCAAATCCAGTACGATTTTCCCGGCAGGGATCGTATTCAGGTTAAACTCCTGGTGATAGGTAGCTGTGCCCGAATAATGCTGTACACCAAAGTCCGGGTAGGTAGTCCAGGAAATTAGTTTATCTAACATAATCTCATTAGGTGCGCCCAAATTCGGGGCAAACTGCAGTTTCCAGGGCTTATCCAGATTTTCCCATACAGGCAGTGATTCCACCAGTTTAGATGGCGTTTGTACCGGGATTGATTTTTGCCTGAACACAACAAAGACCGATTGATGCGGTTCCAGTTGAAGCGGTATCGTAGTACCGGAGGCGTTTTTCCGATAGTTCAACCCGCTGATTGAACCGCTTTCGGGGTTCCAAAGCTGCGGTTGCAGGCCGGCTGTTCTAAAAACCCCATCGAAAGTAATTGGCTTATTGGCATGGTTAACAACAAAATAGATCTCGTCCCGGCCCGATTTTCGATGGCTGTATAAAATATCGTCTGGGGTTGTTGTGTTCACTGCCTGAAAATCGGGAACTAATCCAATATGTTTTAAAACAGCTTCAGGAGAAATTCCCCAAAAGAACTTTCCGGTACCTATCCGTTTTTCACCTGCTGGTTTCGGCTCGCCCGGCCCCCATAACTGTGTTGCTAACTGGCTGATACGATTATCCGCCAAAGGACCATCGGCCAACGAGGCTGCACCGTTTACCTTTGCTTGCCCAAGCACTGTAGCGCCATGTTTTACCAGGTCATAAATGCGGCGCATGGCCGCTAATGTTAATTGTTTGCCGCCATCAAGCACTAACAGTTTATAGGTCATGCCGCCAGGCAGACAGATCAACCCGTTCTTGACAGTAGCCCGCAGCAATATTTCATCACTGCAAATATCATAATCATAACCCTGCGGTGGCACAGGCCGCATACGGAACGGGGCGATCTTTATCGGCACATCATTACCCAAATGATATAAAATATCTGCTACGGGACGCCCCGATAGCATCATTTGCGAAGACCGCGACAACGTGTTCCAGAAAGCGCCGCTTTCATTCCACCAGGTATTATGCCGCTGGTAAGGCAAGTAAAAACGATCTTCAGTTACGCCTGGCTTACGATCGTCCCAGGGTTGATGCATGTATGCCAGCACGGCAAAACGATTTATCCCTTGTACCAACGCGGCGTCGGCCAGCGGCTTCATCATGGCGGGTGTGGCATCGGCCTTGCTGCCGGTAAATGCTTCGGCGGCGACAATATTTTTGCCGTAAACATGCGCCGCGCTGGCCGCTTCCTTACAATCCATCGTACCATCGGGCTGTGTCATCCAAAATTCCCCCATCGGGATATCAGTATATCCTTTGGCTTGAATGTTATCGCTCGGCATGCAGGTGGCAATACCCGGGGCTTCGGCCATAAAGGTCATGCCGTTGGCATTACAAAGCTTTTTAAATGTACCATAATATTTCTCGCTCATCAGGTTGGCAATCCCTCTTCTGATATCAAACAAAAAACGGTCGGATGTTTCACGGTCGTCCACTACATATCCGGCCATAGCAGGCAAATAGGTTTTTAAATCGTACCCGTACATTTTCAGAAACTCATCGGCGAAATCGGCCGTCCAGTTTTGCGAGCCATGCTCGGCGCTATCCATGTTCACCCCCGCTAAAACCGCGCCGGGAACCTTACGCACCTCGCGCAGAATAACGCCCACATAATTATTAAACTGAACGGTAGCCGCCCTAATGCTTAATTTATCGCATTCCAGGCCCAGGCCTTCGGGGCGGCCGTGCTTGGTTTTTGCACCTGTGGGGGTATGGCCAAAGCGCAGTATGGTCCAGCTGCCTTGCGGGGCGGTCCACTCCAAATGGCCATCGGCACTTACCCTACTGGTCAGGTCGATGATCTTTTTCCGGTTTACCACTTCGCCCGCTTTGTAGGGTGGTGTTTGGTCGGGAGCGGGAAAATCGTTAGTGTTACCGCTTTTCACCTCCCACTGGTCTATTTTCGCGGCGCCCTGCAAACTAACGCTGCTCAATTGCAGATCATAATCCTTGCTCCTGTCATTATAACCCCAGTCGTGTAAATTCAAACGGAAATAACGCGCGCTTACCGGCAGGAACGACAGGGTTTGCCTGTCCCAGTTCTCGAACTGGTAGCCGCGGCCGGGCAGCTGCTTAATTACACGCCAATGCACGTTATCTGTACTGGCCTCTAACTCCCCGATAGGGAGGATAGGTTTCATATTTTCGCCATAAAAATCCTTGCTCCAGTTCCCGGGCACTTCGGTAGCGATGACAAGCGCCTTTGACGATGGACGAAGCCCATAGCTAATGCTGCGGGCTGTAATGGTTTGTCCGTAATCCAGGTTAATATAGGTATGGTTATTGCCGGGAGCCGGACTGACCTTTACCCGTTTAGCTTCAGCAGTATTGAACATAGCGGGCAAGTTTTCAATTTTGGGCTGGCTGGTAATTACCGGCCGCGGTAATACCTGCCCTTTTACCGATGGAAAGGCCAGTACCGCGACATCTTTATAATAGTTAAGTTTGGTAGGCGGCTGCGGCAATTGAATAGATAAATGCTTTCCTCCCTCCACCACCGTTTCGCTTGAAACTAAACGCTGCATACCCAGTTCAGGAGTAATCCAGGGGCCGCCGGCTACATAGCCGTTGCTTGAATTTACTTCCAAACGTATGCCTAAACGTGCACATTCGGCTGCTGCAAAGCGAACCCGGCTTAACCATTCGGGCGAAAGGCTTTTCAGCGCATCCGGATCATCCTTAAAAACCTGTTCATATAATACAACACCTCCAAAGCCAACTTTTTTAAGCGCTTCCAGGTCTTTGGTGATGCCATGTTCGGTAATAGTGCTCTCTCCCCAAAACCACCATACCATTGGTTTGGCCATGTTAGTAGGTTGTTTAAAGTTGACAGACAAGCTATCGGTTTGTGCCGATGCGGTAAAGCCTATCAAACAGCAGATAACAGCTAAACAACAGCCACCAATTAATCGGGGTAAGTAATTTGAAACAGGTTTGTAGTTCATGAATTATTTCTGAATAAGTTTATATCCAAGATACGGTGTCAGCAGACTTAATCATGCTGGATTATTGTACGTTTCAAGCTTAAAAATATTTTTCATCGGCAGCCATTTTTCATCCTCCTTAGCTCAGGGAAGTTGCTGCTGAAAACGCCACATCAATGCCTCCCATTCCTGAACCTTTGTATTTTTAGCATCTGTTAATGATCTTCGTTCAGGCGAATAATGCTCGTTTACTTCCATAATCATAATCAGCCTGTTTTCAATCCGGTAAATCTCCATATTGGTGATCCCCGCATCCAAAATGCTTTGATTAACCTCGGGCCAGCTATTTTCACGCTTATGCCAATATTCGTATTTCTCAATCAGTTCAGGATCATTTTTCAGGTCAACCGCAAAGCAAAGTCGTTCCATGGCGATATATTATGGTATTTCCTATTGAGCTGTTAATGCAAAAGTTGTGACAACAGGATCTAATTTATCCGGGCTAATTTTAAGCGTAATTCCGTTCATATCCTGGCTAAAGTCAACTTTTTTGCCGCCCATAATTTTACAAGCCGTAATTTTTTGCACAATTGCCGGCAGCTTTATTTCGGTTGCACCTTCGGGCAACTTAACCAGGTGTACAAAGATCATTTTACCTTTATGGGTTGAACCGTAATAACCATCAACCGGGTTAAACGGTCCAGGGCGCGTGCCATAAATACCCTCACCATTTGTTTTCAGCCATTGGCCTACTTCTTTCAATCTTTTAACATGTGTTGGCGGGATAACGCCATCAGCATCGGGCCCCACGTTTAACAGCATGTTACCTCCACGATCTACAGTATTCACCAGCATATCAATTATTTTCTTTAATGGCATTAGCTGCTGTATTTTATTAAATCCCCAGGCATTGCCGTTCATCGTCAGGCATTTTTCCCAGGGGAAAGGAATAATGGGCCCCTTTACGGCAGCTCCGCCTTCGTTGGTTTGAAAATCACCTAACATTCCCGACCGTGGATTAATAACAATATCCGGCTGATAGCTCCTTACCATGCCATTTAATTTCAACGGCTCCCAAAACCATGCGGCATCAGCATCAGAACCCTGATGCGCAAGCCAGCCGCCGTCATACCAAAGAATGTCAATTTTTCCGTAGTTCTTCATTAGTTCACCTACCTGGTCGTAGGTTTGTTTTTTTAATAAAGCGGCATTCTCAGGTAACCCTTTAGGATTGAAATAGCCGAGAAAGCGCCAATCGAGCAGCGAATAGTATAAACCCACATGCAAACCTGCCTTGCGGCAGGCATCTGTATATTCTTTAATAAAATCCCGGTGCGCAGCCGTTTCCCAGCTATCAAAATGATTATAGCTTCCGGGGCTGTTCCAAAGCGCAAAGCCGTCATGATGCCGCGCCACCATCACCATGTATTTCATACCTGCCTCTTTGGCAATATTTGCCCATTCCGTCGCATTAAAATGTTTCGGTTTAAACTGATCAGCCAACTTAGCATATTGACCGGCAGGGATCTTGTCATTAAACATCGCCCATTCACCCGTTCCCAAAATGGAATATAAGCCCCAGTGAATAAACATGCCGAATTTTTGATCTTCCCAGCACTGCATTTTTTCGGGAGGCAGATTTGAGCCGGGGCCCGAAACCCCCTGCAAGGCACCTTTTAAGCCATAGATCTTTCCTTTTTCCAGCGACTTTTTTTCAGCATCGCCCATTTGTTGACTGTGAGCGGGCGATGAAAAGAACAAGAGCCCGAACAGTAAGAACGCGCTGCAAATTTTAAAAGATGTCTTTAACATAAATCTGTAGTTTATAATTCAACTATTTGATAACTAATTTTCGGTATTGGGTACAATTGGTTGGCGGTTTGCAGTATACCTCCAGTTCCAAAAATATAATTTGCAATAGATTAAAAACTTGTTGTAATTAGACTATTTGTTGTAAAAATCCGACTTTTCAAAAACTAAATGCTTGGTATACAAAATATATAATTGTTTATTTGCAAAAACCAATTACCGGTTTGCCAATGAAAAGAGTTCTGCAGCATACATTTTCCTTACTAAACATTGATCATGTAAACCTTAACAGCAAATGGAACTTTATTAATGTAATAAGCCCTTATTATCGCATTTATTATATTGACAAGGGTATAGGGGAAATATCAAATGCCGAAATTACATTAAAATTAGAGGCTGGTTATCTTTATATTATCCCCAGTTTTACACTTTGCAACATGAGTTGCGGGGGCCACATGAGCCAGTACTTCGTTCAGTTCTTCGAGGAATCATTTGATGGGAACTCCCTCTTTTCCAATAGCAGAATCATGCTAAAAGTAAAGGCGACAGAAACAGACGTTGAGCTTTTTACACGTTTGCTGGAGATTAACCCTGGCCGCGGTATTAACCGGTCCTTTAACCCACGCGTTTACGAGAAGGATATTTATTATAAGGAATACCAGGAGCTTAACAACCAGCAAAGCATGGCCACCTATATGGAAACACAGGGAATACTTTTTTTACTGGTAGCCCGGTTTTTAAGCTCGCAAGTATATAAATTACACGAACAAAATGCGATACCGATTAAGATTGTTGAAACGATCAATTATATTATGGTCAATTTACATAACGATTTGCCGGTCCCGCACCTGGCTTCCCGGGTCAACCAAAATATCGATTACTTTTCGCGACAGTTTAAGTTGCATACCGGAAAAAGACCGGTTCATTATATTAGCGAAAAGCGTATTGAGCGCGCTCAATACCTGTTGGGCACAACCCGCCAGAGTTATTTGGAGATCAGCGCCCAGACTGGGTTCGAAAACCTTTCCTATTTTTCCAAAACGTTCAAAAAATTTACGGGGATGTCCCCTCGGGAATACAAAAAACAAATTTATAAGATCGGGTTTAACTCCGTTCCTTAAAGGGCCGGGCATAAACAAAACCAAATTCAGCCATCGGTTTATTGCCTGATAACATTTAAAGAATAGGCAGACGCGTTAACTGTTGCACGAAATAATTAAGCGTCGGTGTCGCCTCGGAAACCAACCTTCTTTTAATATTAATAAACTTAAATAATAGCAGATGGTTAATAATATATATGTTATTTATTATTTATCACCTACCAATTGATATTGATCTTTTTGAATATTAGGCGCAGGTTAGTTTCGCTGATGAATACGGCCGTGCTAAGCCTGTTGTTAATTTCGCAGTTAGCGAACGCGCAACAAACTTCGCGCTCCGTCGTCGTACGAACAACGGTTACCGGTAAAGTTACCGACCAGGTTTCCGGTCAGCCTTTATCATATATTAATGTGAGTTTTCCGGGTACCGGCCATGGCACAACTACCAATAAATCGGGGCAATTTTCCTTAAGCGCTGCCGGGGCGTTCAAGCAGGTTTCTTTTAATTTTGTGGGGTATCAACCGGTATTGAAAGCTATCGTCCCCGGCCAGGTTAACGAAGTTTCGGTAAAACTAAAAACCAGCGAAACACAGCTGAATGAGGTAAATATCACTTCGGGGAAGCACGCAAAATATAGCAATAAGGGCAACCCAGCCGTGGAGTTGATTCAGCAGGTGATAGATCATAAAGCGCAAAACCGGATGGAAAGCGCCGATTATGTTCAATATGATGAATATGAACGCATTGGTTTGTCTTTATTTAATCTTTCCAAAAAATTAATTAACAGTTCGTTTTTCAGGAAATACCAGTTCATGCTGGATACGACCGGGATAATTAACGGTCAAAAACAAACCTCTCTCCCGGGATATTTTAGCGAAAAGCTATCCCAGTATTTCTACAGGAAAAAGCCGGAAAAAACCATACGGATCCTCCAGGCCGAAAGGAGCATCAATATCATAAAGTTTGTGGATACCGCGGGTATAGATACTTATCTGAACCGGCTTTATGGCAATCATATTGATATTTATGATAATAATATTTTTATTATCGTCAATCAGTTTTTAAGCCCTATTGCTGACCATGCCCCCAATTATTATAAATTTTTTATTACCGATACGCTGCAAACGGATCACGGCAAACTAATAGCCTTAAGCTTCATTCCACGTAATAAAGGCGACCTTTTATTTGAAGGCAGGCTGTTAGTTACGCTCGATGGGCGTTATGCGGTACAGTCATGCGAGTTGAACGTAAATAAACAGATCAACATCAATTTTATGCGGAGTTTGAAGATTACGCTTGATTTTGAGCCACATGCCGATGGCCGGTATTACCTGACCAAAAGTAATGTAGCGGCCGACTTTAGCTTATTAAGAGATAAAGGAATGGGCGTATTTGGCGAGCGAACGGTGATGTATTCCAATTATGTGCTGAACACGCCGCAGCCCGAACCTTTTTACCGGGGCAAAAGCCTGCAAACCGCGGTTAATATCAGCCAGGCCGACACCAGTTATTGGGCCCGGCACCGTACAGATACCCTTACCGCCCAGCAGGAGGGCGCTTTTACACGCATCAACCGGCTTCAAAACATGCGATCGTTTAAACGGGCCACCTGGATAGCGGCTACCATAACCGGCGATTTTGCCGACCTTGGACCTGTACAGGCGGGCCCGATAGGCTCACTTTTTTCGCATAATACACAGGAGGGCGGCCGTTTCCAATTGGGCGGAAGAACGACACCTAAATTTAACCAAACCATTTATCTTGACGGTTCTTTAGGCTACGGCACCAGGGACAGACAGTTTAAGTATGAATTTAATACCTATGTCTCATTAAATAAAACAGCTTATTACCGCTACCCTAATCATTATTTGAAGGTTGGCTACCTTTATGATGTGGACATCCCCGGGCAAAGCTTCGCGGCAAACAGTTCACAGGCCGCCCTAACCTCGTTCCAAAGCGGTTCAACCAAATACTGGCTTTATGACCGGATCTACTCCTTTGCTTACGTGCAGGAATTTGATAACCATTTCTCCTATAACCTGGGCTTCCGGAACTGGAACCAGCGGGCAGCCGGCACACTACTTTTTCAAAGAAATGATCTGACTAACACCCTGGTGCCCGATCTAACCACCAATGAACTTACCCTGGCCCTGCGGTATGTTCCACACGAGCAGATTGTTCAGGGTACCCGCGACCGGCATACCATTCATAGTAAGTACCCGATATATAATTTGCAAATTACCCAGGCACTAAACGGGGCGCTTAGGGGCGGTTACCGGTATACCCGGTTTGATGTTAATATCTATAAGCGGGTTTACATGTCGCAATTAGGTTACGCGGATGTTACCTTACTGGGCAGCCTGATAACCGGCAAGGTGCCTTTTCCTTTATTGAATATCAGCCCGGCTAATCAAGCTATCGCGTACAACGCGGATGCCTATAATAAAATGTATTATCTTGAATTTGTAAGCGATCATTACGCGGGCTTAAACTTCACACAGAGCTTTAACGGTTTCTTTTTGAACAAATTACCATTAATAAAGCACCTGAAATGGCGGGAATATTTGTCCTTTAAAATTTTGTATGGCGGCCTGCGCGATGAGAATGATCCTGCAAAAACACCCGGTTTGTATCGTTTTCCTGCCGCCTCAAACGGAGCCTATGGTACTTATGCCTTAGGCCATACACCTTATGTAGAAGCAGGCGCCGGTATTGGCAATATCTTTAAGATTGTACGGGTCGATCTCATCAAAAGATTTAATTACCTGGATCATGCGGGCATATCCCCTTATAGCGTTAAATTAAGCTTTAAGCCGGATTTTTGACCCCAAATTTGATAAATCAATTTTTGGGCAAGATTTTTACAATAAAACCCTATTTTAGCGGGCGTTTTCTATTCTATACGGAGAGGTGTCAGAGTGATCGAATGTGCCTGATTCGAAATCAGGTGTACTGTAACAGGTACCGGGGGTTTGAATCCCTCCCTCTCCGCCAGTTTGTTAAAAGCACTGCCTTTTCAGTGCTTTTTTGTTTTATAATGTACGCATGGATCAACACTTATCCTAAGTGCTAATTTAATGGATAAATTTCTGGAAAGAAAAATCGGGCTCGCGCATCTCTATTTCGTTTTCGCTCGATGCCAGTTGCGCATCAGTGCCGTAAACAAACATTTGTTGTTCATAATCATCAATAGCGGCTTGCAGGGTTTTATATTTCGCGCTGGTAAGGTTGCCGGATAAGATTAATGCATCCACCAGTCCGGTATTTACACCCTGACCTGCAAAGGGGGGCATCAGGTGAGCGGCATCTCCAATAAGCGTTACAGGTAAAGGGCGATCATTCTTCCAGGGTTTATCCAGGGGTAATTTCCTTGTGGGCAAACCCCAAAAAGATAATGTTGAACGGAATAATTGTTTGTATCGTTCATCCCAATGAACAAGCCTGTTCAAAAGCAATTCGCGGATGCTGCCCGTATTCTTAAAGTCTAACCTGTTGTCATCACCCCATTCTTCTGGCTTTTTAAAAATCACACCATAGGTTAGTACGCCGTTGTTATTGGGATTTGCAACTAATAAATTGCCCTGGTATGCCGTCATTAGTCTATTACCATTGCATAATTGAAAAAATCCGGGACATCTTATTTCAGGTTGAGGTACATCTCCTTGTATGATAAATGTTCCGGTATCTTCAACTTCGGTATCCGTAACATACTTTCTTATTTTGGACATTCCTCCATTTGCGCCAATAACAAAATCCGCGGTCGCCTGGCTCCCATTTTCAAAGTGCAACAGCCATTTATCATCGCGGGCTTCAAGGTTTGTACATTTGCTATCCCAGGCAACTGTATCATTCATTAAGCTGTCCAGCAGTATTTTCCTCAGGTCGTTTCTGTTGATTTCAGGGTTGTCATACTGATTTTCAGGTGCAGGCAGCTTACTGAATAACATACTTCCCTGTTCATCGGCCACAATTATTCCCATAGGTATCGCGGCAGCATAATAACGCTCCAACAATCCCGCTTTCTTCAGGGCTTCCTGCCCCGAGCCTTTGTGCAGGTCGAGCGTGCCACCCCAAATTCTGGCCTGCGGGTCTTTGTCTCTTTCGTAAACCGTTACATCTGCGCCTTTTTGCTGTAGTAACGCGGCCATAGTCAGGCCAACCGGTCCTGCGCCGATGACGGCTATTTTTTTATCTTTCAGTAACATGATCTTGCAATTATTAATCACGATACAAAATTGCCGGTTATAATAGAGATAAAATAACTACATTAGACCTAAAAATAGTCGCAAAAGACATTTATGAAGGGCAATCACACCGTTCCGAATATCCTGAAAAAGCTTGCTCATTTGCTGGGGACAGCAATAAAACAAAACAGATTAGAAATTCCACCCAAATTTGGTAGCGGGTATTGTGCCGGGTTTATTTTTAATGAGCATATCCGTCTGCTTATCAGTAATTACCAGCTGTACAACGATATAATTGTCGGGAACCCAGATATTGATGCTACCAGGAGAATGATATTTTTTAAGTTTCAAAACATTTTCCCCAACGCAGAAACACCATTTGCGGAAAAGCATTTAATGAAAATGCCTTCCGTTTTAATAGCCACCAGCCGTATTAATACCGACGACGTTATTTCCATCCACACCAATACGGCTACTATCAATATAGAGGTGGATTCAAATTACCTGGAGAGACTGTTTTGCGCGGCAGATAGATCGCCGCTTTTGCAAAGCCTGTTACAGAACGCGCAACCTTTGCTTTTTGAACAAATGATTTACCCTTCTTTACAAAAAATTGTAGATGAAATTGTGTCGGAACCAGACGATGAAACTTTTAAGCTGTTTTTTTTGAGGATAAAGGCCGAAGAACTGATCTGCAGATTATTGATGGAATTAGAAAAGCGGGGGGATAAACAGCTTTATGCTTTGAACACTCAGGATATAGCAACCCTATACAAAGTAAAGGAACAAATTCTTGAACACCTGGAAACCCCGCCGGTTATCAGGGCATTGGCAGTTGGCGCCGGCATGAGCCCGACTAAACTGAAACGTTTGTTCAGGCAGATCTTCGGCAATAGCATTTTTAGTTACTACCAGGAATTCCGGATGAAAGAGGCCGCCCTTTTGTTGAGGAATAAAAAACTATCAGTTTCAGATGTGGGTTACCGCTTGGGCTTTACCAACCTGAGCCATTTTTCCAGGGTGTTTAAAGAGCATATCGGGATGTTACCGAAACAATACGCGATGTTTCGGTAACATTTATATAGCTTTTGGGGCAATGTTTTCATTTTTGAGCAAATAGCTTATATTTGATTAAGCAATCGATTACCAATTATAATTTGCTGTTTTCCTGATCATCCGGAATCCATGATCTCGCTTTTGTCAAAATCAAAACATCACCTAAACAATAGCTATATGTCTATCCGTTTTTCCATCCCCCCTATTGCCAGAAAGACATTCTTAGGATTAACCATGATAATGCTTTCAGCGGAAGCTTTTGCCCAAAAAGATAAACTGGTACAACAGTCAGAGCAAACTATGCTTAATGCCACCAGATTTATGGTTGAAAATGTAAGCACGAACGGCGGCTATGTCTGGTACTACCTGCCCGATCTGTCCCGGCGCTGGGGCGAAATGGAAGCCTATAAAACTATGATATGGATACAGGATGGCGGTACGGTTAGCGTTGGGCACATGCTGCTGGATGCCTACCACGCAACCGGTAACGAGTACTACTACCAGGCTGCCGAAAAAGCGGCCGCGGCCTTGATATGGGGCCAAAGTAACGAGGGCGGCTGGAATTACCTGATTGATTTCGCGGGCGACCGGTCATTAAAAACCTGGTATAGCACTATAGGTAAAAATGGGTGGCGGCTGGAAGAATTTCAGCATTATTATGGCAATGATACTTATGACGATGATGTTTCATCGGATGCCGCGCGTTTCCTGTTACGCATGTACCTGGAGAAGCTCGACGTTAAATATAAACCCGCGCTTGATAAGGCCATCGGCTTTCTGCTAAAAAGCCAGTATCCTATAGGGGGATGGCCGCAGCGTTATCCGCTGCGGTATGATTTTAATAAGGCCGGCCACCCGGATTATACCTCCTATTATACTTTTAATGATGATGTGACCTGGGAAAACGTCAACTTTTTAATTCAGTGCTACATGACACTTGGCGATGAAAGGCTGCTGGACCCTATTAACCGCGGAATGAATTTTTACCTGCTCTCGCAAGGCGGCAACGGCGCCTGGGGGCAGCAATATAATATGCAGCTTAAAGCCGCCGGCGCCCGTACTTATGAACCCGACGCCTATCTGCCGAAATACACTTATGGCAATGCCATGCTGCTCATCAAATTTTATCAGTATACGGGCGACCGCCGATACCTTGCGCGCGTACCTGATGCCATTGCCTGGCTGGAGAAGAACCGGTTGCCTGCCGATAAAACGCTGAATGGCCGCTACACCCACCCGGCATTTGTTGATGTGAATACCGATAAACCTGTTTATGTACATCGTAAAGGGTCGAATGTGATATATGGCAAATACTATGTTGACGATAACGACCAGAACCTGCTTGGCCATTATGGTGGGAAGACCAACGTTAATATTCAAAAACTAAAGGATGAATATAACAGGGTGAGCGCCTTAAGCCTGGAAGAAGCCACTAAAGATTCGCCGATTAAACCTCAAAAATTTAACGGCCCCGGTACCCCGCAGCACGCCTACGAGCTGAACCGCAATGCCATACAAACCCCGGTAAACGATGCCCGTGTAAAGGAGATCATAGCAGCCCTGGATACTAAAGGGCGCTGGCTGGTTAAACACGCCATGACAAGCAACCCGTATATAGGCGATGGCGTGAACAAGGAAGAGACCAACCAGTTTGCCTCCACCAATGTTGGGGACAAAACAGATACCTCGCCCTACCGGGATACCACCGACCAGGATTATATTTCCACCATTCAGTATATCCGTAACATGAACACGCTGATCAAATACATCCGTGATAAAAAATAGATTGGCTTAACAGATCAATTGTTGTATTTGGAGCTTAGAACTGTCTGAAAATAAAAAGAACGTCATCGAGGAGCGGAGCGTGGCAATTAGCCCTCTCTAAATCTCTCCCGGGAGGGGGAGACTTTTCTGAAGTCCCTCTCCCTCGGAGAGGGATTTAGGGTGAGGCTTCGGGGATTGCCACGCTACGCTCGCAATGACGTGATGGTTAATATTTATAACAATAGCTAAAAAAACACATTTAAACAGCTTCTTAGGTACATCGCCATTCGGACATGGTTTAACTGATAAAGATGTGTCCACACAGTAGCCGTCACGCTACGCGCGATGACGCGATGGGTTAATGTTTATAAAATATCTAAAAAAGTAAATTCAGACGGTTTTTTACAAATAATCGATATTAAAACCTTCCAGCATCAGCCTGTTGCCTGGCGATACGGTTCCGGTATGCTGTAGCCCTGCTCCGCCAAACGTATTTTTATCAATAGTGGCCGAAAGGTTAACCACGTGCACCAACCCTTCTTCTTTCTGGATCTGTTGCTGAGGGGTGGTAGTAGTTACGTTCGCGGTAAGCTGGTTACCCGTTACCCTCAGTTTAACCATACACCCAGGCACAAATGCCGACGAAAATACATCCTTGCTTATAGGCGTACCTGCGCCATTAACAAATTTATAGAGGGTTAATTTAACACCCTCGCCATAGTCGGGCGTGCGCTGTATGCGCAACCCGTAGCCGGTTAGTGTACTGGCATCAAACTTAATATAAACATCGGCAAACTGCCCGGTAGCGCTGCCAAAGCCCTGACCGGCTCGTTTTTCCGGGCTCATTTTTACGGTAACGGCCATATCGCCATAGGTACCTGCTTGGGCATACAATATCCTGGCACCCCGCGCGGCAGTGGTTAAACCCTGCCTGTCGGCAGTACCATCATAGCCTTTGCCATAGTTCCAGGCATTGCCAGTTCCCGGCAGCCAGGTAAATTCGCTGCCCAGGTCGGTCGGGTGATAAGTATCCAGTGTCCACCATCCGTTGCGTATCGCTGTACTCCTTTGTACAGCGATATTTTGAAGGTTGGTGTGGATGTTTTTACTTGTTATATCCTTAGCTGTTATCTTTTTGCTGATAGCCGTTACGGGGCTGCCAATAACGCTGGTGGCGTGTTTAGGCGCTATCCTGGCTACCAGGTAATAACCAATATCGCCTGTTGTTAAAGCGTATGTTTTTAAGGGCCTGTTTAGCCGGCTCACCGCCACCGGGATAGTATCGCTGCCATCGGGCAGGGTAGCGCGGTACCAGCTGATCAGCGATTGATCGGGCCGTTTACCCAAATTAAGCGCATAGTTTACGCTAATACTGCCATTTGCAGGCTCGCCTACCTTAAATGTACCGGTTAATGTGGGTGCAGGAAGCGGGTTGGCAACTACTTCAATATAAGTAACGCCCACAATGCCGCCGGCTGTTTCGGCTTTTACATAAGCTTTTTTATTAGTTTCACCGGCGTTGTGGCCGGTTATGTTGACAGTGCCGTCATTATTTACAGTCAGCGATAACGCCTTAGGGTCACTCATGCTCCATTTAAGTATGGTGGATGCTTTTACCCGTTGCGGGTATATGGTGCAGGAAACAGTAGTGCTTTCTTCGGTTTTAATTTTGGCATTAGCAGCGCGCAGCTGCAAACGATACGGCAGATTGGCATAAGCAGCTAATCTTGTTTTTTGTTCCGCCGGGTCCCAATCATCATCTTCGCGCAGCAGGTTATAAATATTGTATTCGGTTCCTACTTTAAACGGCAACAGCGATGCCTTGGTTAAATTCACTGATAGTTCCGGACGGGCCGCGCTGATTACTACCGGTTTACCATGCAGGGTGTTATGGTATACATATTGCCTTACATCATCATTAAGGTTATCTGTCCACTCCAGGCGGCTTATGTTGCCGGTAAATACCCCGTCGATAGTAGGGAAATTGGCATTACGTTTAGCATAAAATATGGTAGAGTTTGCTTTGGCATCGCGCAGCTTGCCTATAAAATGACAGCCAAGGTATGCCTGGATAATGGTAGAGCCCCCGGGCGAAGGGTGGTTGGCATAATAGTTAAAGGTGCAATTGCGGTAAACGGTTACGTCACCGCTTCCTATGGCATCATCCGTACACTGAAAAAAACAGTTATCAAAAAATTCGCGGTGGGCCCGTCCCGCAAGCAGGTTCAGGAAACTCACAAAACGACAGTTTTTAAACACCCATTTATCTGCCTTGTCCGGCCCCGCGTTAGTAATGGTTTGCGCCTGGGTAATTGTTTTTTGCCGTTTAGGCAGGTTTTTGCTCGGGTCGGGCGGATAAACCAGATCCACATTACAATAGTTACCAATGGTAATGTTATATGCCTGAAAGCCGTTGCCTATACCAATTACGTTCCAGTTACCGCGCGATCCGGCCATTTGCCCGCGGTTCCCTGCTATAATCGTATTCGCGGGATTGTCCGACAAACCTATCATGGTAATGTATGCCTGCGGTAATAAAAGGCCTATTAACTTATTCTCCGCATTATCGCCCTTGTAATCATCAGTCCAGTATACATCCGGTTCCAGGTAAACTACCGTGGGTGCAGCTTCTGTGCCGTTTTTCGCATGCGTGGCCAGTTCCTGCAGGGTATTAAACGCGTAGGCGCCCAACTTTTCCTTCGGTAGTTTGGCGTTTACATATAAGGCATGGTCATTAAGTTCAATGCTTTTGCCATGATATTTTATCTGGGTCACTGATCCTGAAGTCTCCGCCGTCGTAGTGGATTGGGCCACAAGCATAGCCGGGATAAAAAGCAGGAACAGGGATAACAAACGCGTGTGCAGGCCTGGTGTTTTCATGGTATTTGTGTTGGTTTCGGATTGGCAATTCATCATGCAGATCAATCCTTATAGGTTATAATTATGATATAAAGATAGGATAAATGTGGAGAGAAGAAGCGAAACTTAAAAATGCGGGCGATTATTTAACCGGAGTGGTTGATTAGGCACCGGGGTTAACTGCCCGTGCAATCACTTTTGACGGATCGTTCAAATCCATCAGGAAGGCGCCAAGACAATAATGGCTGTATCACAAGCAATTCAGACAAATTGGAACAAATAATATTTGGCCTTGATGTTTGTGAAAGACTTTGCAAGCCTTGTGGTAAAATTTTACTACAAAGTACGCAAATGAAAAATCACAAAAAGAAGTTGAAGCCCAATATAATTTTGCAGCGTTTTTTTGCATTTTTACTTTGATACAGCCTCTTTTAGTTTGCAGTAATCCCGGTAATAACTTACACTTTTATAATTACCTGCTTTATGATTGACCGGTCCGTTTTCTGGCTGCCATTAAAGCATCCAGGGAAAATTTACCCGCCCCTGAAATGATCAGCGCGATCAGTCCTGAAATATAAAGCAGGTTGATTTCATAACCCGGCGGGCCAAACAACGGCCCCTGCGGCGTTAAGCCAATGGTTTTTACTGAGCTATAACCGTAATGAATATGAATGCTGAACATGGCCACCAGCATAGTGCAGATAAGCGGAATAGCAGCAACGCTGACGAAGATTCCCGAAAATATAGCAAAGCCTCCCAGTATCTCTGTTAACGTGGAGATCCAGGCCATGATATGGGGAAAAGGTACGTGTAGTTGCGTTAATAACCTGGCGAAACCTTCGGGCCCCCTGCTTAATTTAGCCCAGCCATGCGCCATAAAACCAAAGCCAATGGCTAAACGTAAAAATAACGGGGCTAACTGCCGGTAATTTTTACCAGCTATAGAAAATGTGTTATCAGTCATGATTAAATTTTTTTGATGTAATAGAATTACCCTGATTCCTCCGTTGAGCAGGCAATCGCCGGCTGTCCTTTTCCAAATCAAGGTTTACAATATTGCCGTATTGGGAATAATTTTAATTACTCCAACATACTGTCACTTAAAACAATCGATGTAGATAGCAATCAAATTAGCAGCACCCGGTTTTTGAGATAAATTGGAACTACGTTGGGGTAGGGAACAGTAATTTTTGAATAATGGGGGGCAATCTCCCTAAAAATACCGCAGGCACAAAATGCCATGAGCAGTATCCCGGCAAATATCAGCGCGTTCCCGTTTAATAACTGTTTCTGAAAAGCGATTGCCTGACTAAAAACAGCGGTCAGGCAGTCATCATGAGCAATAATTTTAGCGTAGGCGGGCGCCTTCATGTTCGTGTTTTGGGAAACAGGATGAGCAAGCGCGCATAAGGCATTCCTTAAAGGGCAAAAGCCAAGTGCCAGGAAAATCACTATTACCATCAAGCTGGTAATTGAACGTAATAATCGGGGCTTCTTTCCGGTTTTTTCCATATTGGACTGTTATTTAACGCGACAGTTGTCTTAATAACTAATGCAAATATACATCTTCCCGGGAGAGTTGTTAACTGGCGCCTTCCAAAAAGTTGACGGTGTTAAGGCTGAAATAAAATGTGGAGCCTACACCTTCCTCGCTCTCCACCGCGATGCGGCTGTTATGATAACGCAGCATTTCGGATACCAGGTATAAACCAATGCCAAAGCCCGAAATCGTTTGCTGCTGTTCATTCTCTACCCGGTAAAAACGCTCGAACAATTTCTTCTGATCGATAGCGCTGATCCCTATGCCTTCGTCGCTTACTCCTACGCGCACCTTGTCCAACTCAGGTGTGCAGGTTATGCGGATGGTGCCGCCCCTGGGCGAATACTTAATGGCGTTGGTGAGCAAATTCATCAGCACCTGCCCTATCTTTTCCCGGTCGGCCTTTACCGCTATATCCTGGCAATCGGTCAGCTCAATCCGGTGAAGCGTTGTCAGGAACTGGGCATCGCCGGCAATCTCTTCAATCAGCGGCCGTAATTCAAAAACCTGCTGCACCAGTTGCACTTTCCCTTCCTCCAATCGCGCCAGGTTTAAAAAATCCTGGATCATGTGGCTCATTTTTTTGGTTTGCACATCCGCGCGCGTAAGCGCATTAACAATAAAAGCATCGCTATTGCGCTTCCTGGCCTCCATAAGCAATACCTGGATATAGGAGCGTGTAGATGTAAGCGGCGTTTTTAACTCGTGACTAACCATCCCTATAAAGTCGTTTTTCCGGCGCTCGGCCTGTTTCTTATCGGTAATGTCGCGCGCTATTTTCGAAGAGCCGGTAATGCGCCCGGCCGCGTCTTTTACCGGCGATATAGTTAGCGAAACATCCAGCAGCTTATTCGCCTTGGTTACGCGCTGGGTTTCCAATTGATCTATCTGCTCTCCTCTTTCAAGGCGGGCCAGTATTTCGGCTTCCTCGTCCAGCCGTTCGGGCGGTACAATAGTGAGTATGGATTTACCGATGAGTTCCTCGGCCGTATAGCCAAATGTCCGTTCGGCAGATTGGTTCCAGCTGGTAATAATACCGCCTGGCGCCATGCTGATGATCGCGTCGTTAGAGAATTCCACAATAGCTGCCAGCTTGGCCGTTTCGGCAACCGTTTCATTAATTGTATCGTTCTGTAGTTCTATCTGTGTCAGCATCTGATTAAATGCATCCGTTAACGAACCTAATTCGTCGTTAGTCACTTTAGCCGCCCTTACAGAGTAGTCATGCTGCCCCGACACGGCCCGTGCGGAATTTTTCAATAAAAGAATAGGCCTGGTTATCCGGCGCTGTAAAAAAACCGACAGGAAATAGGCCACAAGCAACGAACCGGCAAATAACAGGCCTGCCACAAATATCAAATTGCTCAATTGCGCGTATATCTCCTTCAAATCGGAATGGATATATAAGGTACCAAGCCGGGCGGCCTGCTGGCTAACCGGTTCAAACCCTTCTAACGATCCGCTCGAAAAATAATAGCCATCCGGCCGCACACCTACCGGCAGGTCCCGATTGTGTAAAGTATCCGGATAGGCAACAAATAATTTGCCGTTTTTATCATAAAGCGCCGCCGCTATAATATGCGGGTTGCCCTTTAAGGCGTCCAAAATATCGCTGGCATCGGTCCGGCTGTCAAAAGCCAGCGCTGCCGAACTGTTGGAGGCGATAACCGCGGCTAATGTCGAGACACTGTTCTTGACAGTTTTTTTGTAGCTGACGTATTCAAAAATAAAATAAGCGCTGCAAAGCAATAAGAGCGCCACCACACAGGTAAACAAAATAGCGCTCATAATTTTATTACGTATCGACTCGTCTCTCATCTTATTTTACTTTAGCTACCTGCAGCAATTTAGAGCTGATATCCAGTTGCGCCGCTTTAACAGCAGCCAGCTTAATTTCCATTTTAACCTTATTCTCTTCCTTATAAAAATGCAGCATGCCGCCTGCTCTTATAAAATTGTTCGCATCGCCTACTGTCAGTATATTTTGACGCGATGCCTGCGCCAGCACCGCCTTCTCTTTCGCCTCATCATTCCAATTTATAAAAAGCAGCTGGCAACCGCCAATGTCCTGCCCTTCGGCATAGCGCCGCACCACTATCCGGTGCCCGTCTATTTCTTCATCATTCACCAAATCATCCAGATAGGTACCAAATGGGTCGCTCCCTGAAATACCGATAACAAAAGGCGCGTCCGGCGAAGTATAAGCCGTAGCGGGCCAGCGGATAAAACGGGTAAAATTAAACAGAAAAGCCGCTTTAACCTGGTATTCCAGCGAGGGTTTGCCCTGCACAAAACCCGCCGACGCCCCCTGCGCCAGGCAAAGCATCAGCGCCAGCCAAAGATATGTCGCTTTAGCCTTCAAAATCCAAAAGCTATTTTACCGTAAATATTGCGGGGAATACGATTCGAATAAAATTCAATATGGTTTGGGTTCACCATGTTTTGCGCCACAACAGATATCTCCAGCTTACCCGAGTGCCAGGCCAGCCGCGCATCCAGATTGGAATAAGCATTAACCACCGGCACACCCGCTACTATAGAGAGCGGCCGGCCGCTTACATAGCGCCCGGTTAAATCCAGCTGAAAATGTTTATTGATATCGAGCATGGATTGTAGTACGGCCTGCCCCTTCGGGTCGGTCCCCTCGTAAGTGGTATCAAAGCTGTGGCCCGGTTTGTCGCGCACATCTTTATGAAAAAATGTATATCCTCCGCGCAGCCGCCAGTTACCGGTTACCTGGTAAAGCCCCGAAACTTCAACCCCTTGCGAGTTTCCTTCCATGCCATTCTGGATCAGGTAGGTTTTTGTACCCGGCACCACCTCCACGCTGTACAAATCATCGTACTGATTATAAAAAGCAGCAATAGATAGCGAAACACCGCTGATTGGCTGCATCCGGTAACCCAATTCATAGGCAACAAGCTTCTCCGACACAAAATCGGGACCGCCGCCAACGTTCTGCGTATTGGGCGACACCGGGTAAGTTGGGATATGATAATCCACATCAATACGGCTCGGCGTACGCACCGCGCGCGAAACGGATGCCCAAATGGTTTGCTGCCTGCCCGGCAGCCAGGTTAGGCGGGCGCTCGGCTGCCATTCAAAACCGGTATATACATTATGCAGCAGCTTGCTGCCAACGGTAAGCTTAAATTTATCGGGCACCAGCTGTATCTCGTCCTGGACAAAGGCGCTATAAAGCTCAAGGGTACGGATGGCGGGCAAAAAGCCGAAGAATATAGTAGTATTTTGTGAATTATCGCGCATTAGCCGGTAGCCTGCTCCCCAAACCAGGTTATGGGCTTTCCCCAACTGAAAATGATGCTGCAAATCAATGTCGTAAGTTTGCATCTGGTCATTAATAGTACCCGGCCTGTCGCGGCGCCAGGTACGGTTATAGTAGGCCTGCACCTGCAGGTCCGATTTTTCGGAAAACGTGTGCGACCATTGCCCCACCGCGTTCTGCTCGTCAAAACTGCTTGGCCCGGGGTTGGTATGTTCTGTACCGCCCTCAAAACTGGTTTGCAGGGAAAGTTTATCGGCTCCGTCCGCGTCATAATCCATCCGCAAGCCACCCTGATTAAAGTTCCAGTTATCCGCATTGGGCTGTTTGTTCACATTCAGCGTGGGGTCTATTTCATTGCGCTGCCCATACACCCGGTAGGTAACCGATGAACCGATACGCCCGCCATAACGCCCCACAAACTGATCGTGCAATGAGTTTCCGGCAGCAGCCGAAACATATAACCCCTGGGTATCCTTAGCCTTTTTAGTAATGATGTTGATTACCCCATTAACCGCGTTAGCCCCCCAAAGTGTGCCGCCGGGCCCGCTGATCACCTCTATGCGATCGATGTCCTGAAGCGGTACGCTCTGCGCATCCCAGAATACGCCTGCAAACAGCGGACTGTAAACCGTGCGCCCATCTATCATTACCAGCAGCTTGTTCGAAAAAACATTATTAAACCCCCGCGCGCTGATAACCCAGGCATAGGCGTTGTACTGCGCCACCTGCAAATTGGGCGATAGCTTAAGCGCGTCGGGTAAATTGACAGCTCCCGAGCGCCGGATATCTTCCTGGGTGATGACCTGTATAGCCGACGCTACTTCCGAAAGTTTTTCAGGCCGTTTGGATACCGACGTAACTTCGATATTCATCAGTTCCTCTACCGACATTTTTTTAATCTGCTGCACAGATAACATAACGGTATCCGAAGCCGGTTTTTTATTCAATTGAGCAAAAACAGGAGATGTGCCTATACCCACAAAAAGGCATATAAAGGCAACACTGGGGACAGGTAACAGGTTACGCATAATTTATGACAGGAATGCTTGAATAAATCCAAAACAAAATAAGAATAAATTAGTTTGGTTTCCGATATAATTTTTACATAGCCGAAAGCAGATAGTACCTTAATACTTTTATTTTCAACCGATAAGTTCAGGTTGCTATATTTACCGGATGAAACACCTCATACTCATACAATGCAAGGATAGGGTTGGCCTGGTTTATCTGATTACACATATCCTATCCAAACACAACCTTAACATTACGGCAATGCGCGAGTTTGTGGACGAAAGCGACAAACATTTTTTTACCCGTATTGAGTTTAGCGGGGAGTTGCAGAGCGAGCAATCATTACAAAACGAATTAAAAGAACATCTGCCCGATGGCACATCCATCACTATTAACCCCAAACCCGAAAAAAAAATAGCCTTGCTGGTAACGAAGGAGCATCATTGCCTGGGCGATACACTGGTGAGGCATTTTTTTGATACGCTGAACGCGAAGGTTTGCTGCGTAATTGGCAATTATGACGACCTGCGCCCGTTTACTGAGCGGTTTGGCATTCCGTTTTATTATATAAGCCACCTGGAGAAAACGAAGGAAGATTTTGAAGGTGAAATTTTAACCGTTCTTAAATCGCACCAGCCCGATTACCTGGTACTGGCCAAGTTTATGCGGATCCTGTCGCCAGGCTTTATTGATCATTTCCCCAACCAGATCATCAATATCCACCACTCCTTTTTGCCAGCATTTATTGGCGCTAACCCATACCGGAAAGCGTTTGAGCGCGGCGTTAAACTAATTGGCGCGACGGCCCACTTCGTAACCAACGATCTGGACGAAGGGCCGATCATTGAGCAGCAAACCATCCCCGTAAACCATACCTTCGGCGTACCCGAAATGGTAACCTCGGGCCGCGAAATAGAAAAATCGGTACTGAGCCGCGCCATGCAGCTGGTGTTCCAGGACAGGGTTTTTATTAATGGGAATAAGACGATTGTGTTTGAATAGCTTCTGTACAATCAACCCACTCTATATGTCAATTGCGAGCCGACGCAGGAGGCGTGGCAATCTCGTAGTAAGCTTCTTTACTTGCGCTCGTTTATATCTTTACTTGCGCTCGTTTATAACGAGTGCTTAATTTACTTGCGCTCGTTTATAACGAGTGCTTAACCCTTCGTAGCGATTGTATCGCGTCACAGACGCTATTCAACATTAAGCACTCGTTATAAACGAGCGCAAGCGGGACGAGCGCAAGCGGGACAATGACAAAATTTTCTATTCATTAAACCCGTCATTCTAACTCGTATCATAGCTTATTCTTCAATCCAGCAGCGTGCGCTTAATACCCATTTCCAGGCCTCTTAATTCGGCCAAACCTTTTAACCGGCCGATAACCGAATAACCGGGATAGGTATTATAAGTCACATCATCCAACAGCTTATGTCCGTGGTCGGGGCGCATGGGAATGGCCATGTCATCGCGCCCGCTATTTTCGCGCCGCTGTTGTTCCTGGATCACTTTTTTCATTACCGCGTACATATCGGTAGTGCCCGTCAGGTGGTCGTCTTCATAAAAGCTACCATCGGCTTCGCGGCGCACATTGCGCAGGTGCAGGAAGTGGATATGAGCGCCCAACCGCTCCACAATCCCCGGCAGGTTATTATCCGCACGGGCGCCTAAGGAGCCGGCACAGAAAGTAAGCCCGTTGCTTGGAGACGGACAGGCATCTACAATATATTTCAGGTCCTGCTCGGTAGATACTACCCTTGGCAGCCCTAATATCGGGAATGGCGGGTCGTCCGGGTGGATACACATTTTTATGCCGGCTTTTTCCGCATAGGGTATAATAGCCCGCAGGAAATAAGCCAGGTTAGTTTTCAGCGTCGCGGCATCGGTGTTGGCGTATTTTTGCAGCTGTTCCCTGAATTCGGCTACGGTAAACACATCATCGGTACCGGGCAGGCCGGCCATAATGGTATTAACTATGTATTTCTTTTCATCAGTATTAAGGCTATCCAGGTATTGTTTGGCCGCTTGCTGCTGCGCGGGGGTAAATTCCTTAAAGGCATCATCGCGCTCCAATATATACAAGTCGAACGCGGCTACGGCAGGCGCGTGGTAGCGCAAGGCCGAAGCGTTATTAGGCAAGCGGAAATCAAGGTTGGTACGTGTCCAGTCCAAAACAGGCATAAAGTTGTAGCATACGGTTTTAATACCTGCTTTGCCGATATTGTTTAAGGAAGCGATATATTTCCCGATATACTCATCACGCTCTGGCGAGGCTATTTTAATACTTTCGTGGATATTCACACTCTCCACTACCGACCATTTCAGTTTGGCAGCGGTAATCGTATCCTTACGCTTTTTTATTTCGTCCGCGCTCCATATTTCACCTGCCGGGATATGGTGCAGCGCGGTTACAATGCCGGTAGCGCCTGTTTGCCTGATGGCCGCCAGTGTAACCGGATCTGAGGGGCCGAACCAACGGAAGGTTTGTTCCAGATTTGGTATCATTTATCTCTCTATAGTAGTTATATCTTTTTGTTATATATTAATTAACCCACCTGCGGGTTAACTCACCCGACCATCGCTACCCGAAAAGAGGGATAGAAAAATGCAAAACAGGTTAAAGCGGGGGTGAGTAACTTTTATTTTAGCTGTTAATTCATCAGTTTAGTTTCGGGGATAACGCCATACGATGGTTTAAGGCCGCCCAAATCAATCAGCATCCGGTCCAGGATAACGCCGGGGTCTATCATATAAATCCGCAGTACGTGCTTGCCTGCCGGTAAGGACGGCACCTTAACCGAACGTACCGCCGAATTGCTCAGCACATCCTGTTTCCACTCTTCGCTGCGGCCAACAGTTTTAAAATTCCGGATGCTTAAAGGGCCGTTATCCACGCTAACCGCGTAACGCACTTCAAAATTCCGGTTTAGCGGGAAAGTAGGCAGCGTAAATATCTTAACCTCGGCAGGCGCCGTATTAAAAGTTAAAAAGTTATAAGAAACCACCGGCATGGCTTTAATAGCGCTTTCGGAAGGCTCGCCTTTAAATATGGCGTTAACCCTTAAGGGCAAGGCCTCCAGGGCTGTTTCTGTTTTTCCTAACCCATTAATGGCGGTCCAGCTATCAGAACCTTTCTTTTGGTTATCCTGGTAGTGTTTGGCAAAAATAGAAATGTAGCCATTGTTCTCCACAAAACCCTGGTAGCCTTTCAATTCCGGCAGCGCGTTTTTATTGGCGCTAACAGCAATCGCGTAGCTTTTGCTGCCGCTTTTAAAAGCAACGGTGCCTTCCGCCGATTTTCCGGCGGGTACCTTCGCCCAATCGATGCTTACCCATAAACGCTGCTGGCTTTGGCTGCCGTTTGACAATTTGCCTGCCTGTGCAGAAACCTTGATCCACGCGGCAGATGGTTTAACGCTGTAATTAACCGATGTATCCTTAGTCACAAATACATCAACAAAATGCCTTTCGGGCGTATCCTGGTTAAATGCCGGGAGAGCTAATTTATTGGCAGTGGTGTCTGTACCCTCGGGCATAGCCAACCACGCTTCGGGGCGTTTGGTTATTTTATAATTGAGTTGCGGGGCCTGGTAAACCGGCAGGTTGCGCGGGGTCATGGACATAATGTGCGCCCATTTGCCCGATGCCAGTGTGGTATTATAGTAATTTGTTTCCTTAATGATACCCTGATAGGCGGCTTTTGATAGCGAGTCGTAATTTTTCGCGCTTAGTCTTCCTTGCGCCGCATATAAATATGCCTTATCGCGATACAGATATTTTTTATTCATCAGCGATGTACCCACAACCGGGTAATATACCGTTTGGAAAAAGCAATCCTGTTTTAACGGGCTCATACTTGCCCTAAGTGTTTTCACTTCTTGCTCCAAATTGTCGTAAGCATCAACCCGCTGCTGGGCCTGGTCGCCGTAAGCCAGGTGATTATACGTGGTAAAGTGCACCGGGGTGGTCGGCTCGGTTTGGCTCCAGCCCATAAATTCGGGCTTGCGCTCAAAGGCCAGCTGATAGTATTTCCACATTACATTGGTTATGGCATCGGCATTTTTACTGCCTAAGTTGGCCGTGATCCAGTTTTTTAAGTGTGTTTTAGGGTAAGCACTGTTATAAAATGGCTGGATATGATAGGCCATATCCATAAAAAAGTTAATATCATATTCGGCTGGCTTAATATCGCCTACGTTCACTACCCAGATGTTTCGGGCGTGCATGTCATAAGCCTTGGTCATTTCCTCGCGGATAAGGCCCGGGCTGGTTGAGGTTAGCCAGATATAATCGTGCGGACGCCCCCAGTAAGATACGTGATAATAAACACCCGCCCCACCGGACCGCTCGCTCTCGCGTTGGTCGTCCAGTCGCTGTATGTAACCGTAATTATCATCGGGCCAAACCAGGGTAACATCATCAGGTACCTTCAGCCCGGCATCATAAATACCCAATACTTCCTTATAAGCGGTAAATGCCTGCGGCACTTTGGTAATATCGGGGTTCACATATTTTTTCAGCATATCGCGCTGATCCTGGAAGATGCGTTCCAGCAGCGGGACGGTTTCCTGTATGGTTTTCACCCCTTCAATGCCGCTATCGTGTACGCCGCGCATGCCAATAGTATAAATGCCATTAATATGGCTGCTCTCCTTTACACGGCTCTCCCAGTAATCATCTACTTTTTGTTTGTTAGTAACGTAGTTAAAGGCTCCCATGGTTTTCTCGTTCCATTCGCCCACGTTGTTCCTCAGCATAGGTTCCGCATGCGATGATCCGATCACGATCTGATAATCACCGGCTACGGTAACGTTACCGGGATAATGGTAAAACGCCTTGGTGCTGGGGTGCATGGCGGGCCATATAAAATTGGCTTTAAGGCGCAGCAGCAATTCAAATACTTTAGCATAGGTTTTTGGGCCGATGTCACCCGTTTCGGGTTCTAACGTTTTGGCGGCCCAGGGCTGCAGGCCCCAATCTTCATCGTTAATAAAAATGCCGCGAAACTTTACCGATGGCGGCTGCGAAGTATAATCAGCGATATTCAGCGAAAGGTTTTTCTTTTGTTCCGGATTGGCATCGGCCCACCAGTACCAGGGCGTAACCCCTATGCACGATGATAGCTCAAATACCCCGTAAGCCGTCCCGCGGAAATCGCTGCCCGCAATAACCAGGGCCTGCTTGATATTTTTAAAAGGACTTGTTAAAGTTTTAAAAGAATAACATTCCCATTTACCATTCAGGTTAGCGGCAATAGCTTTATTACCCAAACTGCCGATCAGTTTTGAGCCGATACTGCCGATGATGATGACATTACCTTTAGCTTTGCTGATATCCGTATACACCGCCGGCTGATAGCCGCTTACGCGTTTAATATCCCCTGCCAGCAAATTGGCGATAATGGAATCCAGCTTGCATTCCTCCTTATCATAAACTATGGATACCTTATTTTGCGGCGTAACCAGGTCGAACGGTACAGCCAGGGCGCGTGGTATGGAAAATATGGCTGTTATGATAAACAGGGCGAAGATTTTTAAGTAGGTGTATCGCATGGATAATGAGGATTGAGAATTTTTATAATCATTATGTCGTTGGCGGAACGAAGCGATCTCTTAGCTATACATATAGATGTATCTACTATTACCTGTTGAGGTGAGATTGCCACGCTACGCTCGCAATGACATCTTTTTAGATTGTTTTTTTAAAATATCCGGATATCGTGTTTAAACTATCCAAATTAACTAATTATTTAAAATATCTGCTGGCAAACGTAATAAAGGTTGGCCAGTTAGGCACATCGGTATGCCCGGCGCTGTGCTGACGCCAGGCCAGGTCGCCGTCAATCATCGGGGTTTCCACGGGCGGCATTACCCAACGCCTGGTAAAACAATAGCGTCCCTGCACATAAAACACCTATAATTTTTTTCATATACTTATTAATTGGTTGGGCTGAAAGGCTTTCCTGAGTAAAACTAATAAACCTATCAGCAAAATAACAACCGATTGTTATTTTATTTGCAAATTGCAGCATAATATTTACAATTGCCTGTTTTAAATAAGCAATTTTATCAGCCTATTTGGCATGTTAATTTTTTTATGCTGCACAAAGAAGTAACCATTTATGATATAGCCAGGCGCCTGGGCCTCTCCCCCTCAACCATAAGTCGTGGTTTAAAAGGCCATTATACCGTAAGCCTGAAAACCCAGCAAAAAATAAGAGATACAGCCGAGGCTATGGGCTACCGCTCCAATACCTTTGCCGCCAATTTAAGGAGACAGCGTACTAATACCATCGGCATTATTATCCCCAGGTTCAACAGCTATTTCATGTCGGAGGTTATCGCAGGCGCCGAAAAGGTGACCAACGAGGCCGGGTATAACCTCATCATCAGCCAATCGCTTGAGCATGTGGAGAAAGAAATACGGAACGTAAAAACCATGTTTAACAACCGTATAGATGGCCTGCTGGTATCGCTGGCTGAAGATACGCGGGACATCAGCCATTTTAACCTGTTCCTGGATAAAGGGATCCCTGTTCTATTTTTTGATCGCGTCCCTCCCGATGAGCGGCTGCCAGCTATTGTAATTGATAATGAAAAGGCGGGCTACATCATTACCACACATTTAATAGCGCAGGGCGCCCAAAACATTGTACATATTACGGGCAACCAGCTGCGCAATGTATATGCCGACCGCCTTAAAGGTTATCAAAAAGCCCTGGCCGAACATGGTATCGAATATCGCCCCGAAAACATTATCATTAACGGCCTGAGCGAGCAGGCAGGCATACAGGCGGCCAGGCAAATTATAAACCGGGGCGTTGATGCCGTCTTCGCGGCCAATGATAACTGCGCGGTTAGCTGTATGAACGAATTAAAAAAACTGGGTGTAAATATTCCGCGCGATATGGCTTTCGCCGGTTTTAATAACGATATGATCTCGAGGAATGTCGACCCGCAGCTTACCACAATTAATTACCCTGCTTTTGAAATGGGTGAAATAGCCGCCAGGAATTTATTGGAACAGCTGGAAAAGAAAACCGGCATTCCTTCTGTCCATGTTATATTAAATTCCGACCTTATTGTCCGCGCCTCTTCAGGTTTCGGGAAATAAGTTTCGCCGGGCAAATGGTTGTCAATATTTTCGCCCTGTTATTCTTTTTTCAGATATTTCAGTACCAGCACCCCTACCCCAATCAGGCCGCCGGCCGATATGATGGAGCTTAAGCTTATAGCGCTTACTATAGATGCCGGCCCGCCGTTGGCCATAGCGCCAAATATGGCTACGCCCATAGCGCCTGCAGCTTGCCGGGAAGTGTTAAACACCGCCGATGCCGTTCCCGAGCGTGTTTTGGCTACGCTTGCTAAAATGGTAGTGGTAATGGCCGGTATGGATAAGCCCATGCCCAGCGGAATAATGATAAACGGGGCGAATAATTGCCAGTAAGGCGTGTTGCTTTTAGCTATTAATAAACCAATAAAACCTATTATGGCTAATAGCAAACCTATTAAAATAGGTAACCGCGTATTGTATTTGGCCATTAATTTTCCACTGGCAAGGTTAGAGATGATAAAACCGGCTGTGAGGGGGAGAAATGCCATGCCGGCAACGAGCGAAGAATAATGCAATACATCCTGCACATATAAGCTAAGCACAAATACGGTACCGTAATAAGCATAATTAAGCATGGAACCCAACACCATCAGCGAATTAAATTTAGGCGATTTAAACAGATCCAACGGCAATATCGGCGATACCGCTTGGTTTTCTATCGTCAGGAAAATCACAAACGTCACCGCGCTAAAAATTAGCGTACCATATATTAACGGGTTATTAAGCCCCAGGTGATGCCATTCAATAATAGCCCATATGAGCGCCGTTAGCGCAAACATCCAGGTAATTTGGCCCAGGATATCAAAACCCTTATTGGGGTGCTTCTCGCTTTCGCTCAGCCTGATACTCAGTAATAATCCAGCTAAACAAAGCGGTACGTTCACAAAAAATATCATCCGCCAGTTGCTCACGTGCAACAGCAGGCCGCCCAATATAGGTCCGGCGGCTATAGACAGGCCACCGGCGGCAGTCCAGGCGGCAACAGCCCGCCCCCGCCGGGCGTTGTCATGCGCGAAACGCTGATTCAATATGGAAAGCGAGCTGGGGATCATGGCAGCGGCGCCGATGCCCTGCAACACACGAAACCCAATTAAGCTACCGGGATTCCAGGACAGTCCGCATCCTACGGAAGCGATACCAAACAGCAGCAGCCCAAACTGGAAAAGCCGCCTGGCGCCCAGCAAATCGCCCATACCGCCAGCCGAAAGCATCAGTACGGCAAAGGCGATGGTATAAGCGTCAACAATCCATTGCAACTGGCTGATATCGGCGGTAAAAGAGTTTGCAATTTGCGGCAGGGCGATGTTTACAATAGAAACATCCAGTTGCGATACTACAAAGGCCATGCTGGTAGTACCTACAACAAAAATAAACGAAGGCGTGGTTTTAGCCTCCCTACTTACAACCAGCTTTTCCATGCCGCCAAAAGTAGATGTTCATTATTAAAAGTTGATCTGATTATTGTAATATAACGCAACGGTGCTATCCATTATCAGCGCGTTTTTATCACCTGTAATCCGGCACATTAAAGTTATTTGTAACAACTTCATAACCAAACCATTTATATTAAAAACTTGTTGCCGGTAATTATAATGCCTTCATATATTGTTTGTTATATTTGAGTAAATGAAACCCGGATTAAAACCTATTTTAATCTTCCTCCTTTTGCTGTTACCGGTTTTTGCAAGGTCGGCCTCTATACTTATACCTATGGATGATACGCAGAAGGATCATCTGAAATCGTACGGCATAGCATTCTGGATATTAAAAAAAGGCGGCGAGGTAGATTGGCTGCTGAACTACCGCGGCGGCAGTTTCATGACCAAATATGATAAGGATGCCGAGAACGAGTGTAAGATACGCGGCGTTAGTTACGAGGTGTTGGCCGATGCCAGCGCAAGCAGTATAATTGTTCAGATCAACGATCCATCGGTAAATATGGACCTGGTAAAACTGGAAAAGGCGCCGCGTATGGCCGTTTATTCGCCTAAAAATAATAAAGGAGGACTGGAAGACGCGGTAGTGCTGGTGCTCAATTACGCCGAAATACCCTTTGATTATATTTACGATGAGGAGGTGCTGAAAGGCGACCTGTCCAAATATGATTGGCTGCACCTGCATCACGAGGACTTTACCGGGCAATACAGCAAGGGAATGGGTGGCTTTATGGGTTATGGCGGCGGCTACGGTGGTGGTTATCGTGGCGGCGGAAACCGGAATAACCAGGATGGCAATGGCGAAAGCCGGGAAGTACAGGAAGCAACCGCCGCCAAGCTGGGATTTAAAAAGGTATCCAAAATGAAACTGGCCGTAGCGCAGCACATCAGGGATTTTTGCGCGGGCGGCGGTTTTTTGTTTGCCATGTGTTCGGGTACGGATAGTTTTGATATAGCCCTGGCCGCGGCCAATACCGATATTTGCGATACGCAATATGATGGCGACCCGGTTGACCCCAGGGCACAATCCAAACTGGATTTTAGCCAGACATTCGCCTTTCAGAATTTTACAGTGGAACTGAACCCGCGCTCGCGCCGATTTAGCGATATTGATGATTCCAACACCCGCATGGTGCAGCGTACGGAGGACTTTTTCACCTTGTTTGATTTTTCGGCCAAGTGGGATGTGGTGCCCAGCATGTTAACCCAGGATCATGAACGGGTGATAAAAGGGTTTAAAGGACTGGCCACCGCTTTTAATAAGGACAAGCTAAAATCGAGCGTTACCATAATGGGCGAAATGAAAACCGCCAACGAAGCCCGGTATATTCATGGCGAATACGGCAAGGGCCAATGGACGTTTTACGGCGGCCATGACCCCGAAGACTATCAGCACAGCCCCAACGAGCCGCCAACCGACCTGGCCCTGCACCCTAACTCGCCAGGCTACCGGCTTATTTTAAACAACGTGCTTTTCCCCGCCGCCAAGAAAAAGAAACAGAAAACCTGAGGGTAGCAATTAGAGATTGCTTGATTAATAAACTGGTCATGCTGAGTTATAAAAAGCGGGGTCTCTAAGGGTGCAATGACAGGGTGTCATCCTGTCGAAGGATGGTGCAGAATGGCCTTTCCGCCGTGGTTCGACAGGTTCAGGATGCAATGTCCTTATTTAAGGGTTTTCCCCACTCCCATAGGGGTGAAAGCTTTGTAGGAAAATTAAGCCAAAGTTTAGGGTGCCATAGGTACTCAACAAATTGGGTTCAACACCTAACGGAGTTGTCAGACAATGGGCCTTTAGTTCTACAAAGCGTTTAACCGCTACGAGGTTCATTTCCTTAAATAAGGACATTGCTCACCATGGCATCCATTTTCAACTGGTCATGCTGAACTTGTTTCTGCATCTCACAAGCAAATCCGGCCTGCACAGGTTGACCTTAGGATGGGGTGCCGAAACAAGTTCGGCATGACATTTTTTTTTTAATTTGTGATATTGGGTTTTAAACTCCCGGCGGATTTTGAAGGTAAAATGACGTAAGTATCAGCCTTACGAGGTTTTGAAAACTTCGTAAGGCTGACTAATGTATTTTATAATACTTGTCATGTCGAAATAAAGTGAAGTACCTGATGCCAATACGGGTACCGGCAAGGTTCAGCCCCCCTCACCCGATAACTATCGGGTGGGTTGAAGGGCGAAAAAATCAAACCGATTATGTTACTTCGATTTGAACAATTCTTTCCCGCGAAGCATTACTTTCAGGCGGCGACGTTTTAGCGATATTTGGGTATTAGCCTGCTCGTTGGCCTCAAAATCTATTTTGTAGGCGTTAATAATATCCGGATAACTTAATACGCCTATTACCTTATTTTCAAATAATACGGGCAATACCTCGGCTCCTCCTGCCATTAACTCTACCGCTTTCCGTAAGCTATCATTACTTTGTACACCAATATTTGTTTGATGGACAATGGCGCTAATGTGCGATGCAGGGTCCAGATCGTGCCTGTAAATATCAGCCAAACTTGCCGTGCCCAGGTAATTACCCTGTTCATCGGCCACAGCAAAATATTTATCGGCAGTTTCATGCTGTTTCATCCACCCTCTTACTTCGCCTATGGTGCTGTCCGGGCCAAATACTACGCCATCCTGACTGATCACTTGCGCCACGGTAAGTTTCCCTAACATATCGGGTTCGTAGGAATCGGGGGTAAAAACACCGCGACGGGCTATTTTTTCGGTCATGATGGTATTCTCCATCAAAAAGAACGAAACAATGTACGATGCGGTACACCCACCCAATAAAGGCAGCAACGCGTGGAACTGACCGGTAGCTTCCAACGCGAAAGTAATACTGGTAAGATACGCCCTGGAAGCCCCTGCAAACATGGATGACATGCCAATAAGCGCCGCCATTGGTACATTAATGCCGCAATTAGGGAACAAGTATAAAATACAGGCCCCTATCAGCGCGCCGGCCCCACCGCCAATAGTAAGTAAAGGCGCTAAAGTACCGCCTGATGTACCACTGCCTAACGCGATGGCCCAGGAAAGAAATTTAAAAAAGAATAATCTTAATAAAATTAAAATAGTAACTGTGCCTGATAATATGTTAGTGATGTTATCGTACCCGACACCCAGCGTATGGGGGGCGAAATAGCCGATAATACCTACTGCAAGCCCGCCTATAGCCGGCCACCACATCCAGTGGATGGGCAATTCTTCAAAGGCGTCCTCAATAAAATAAACAATATTGGTAATACCTAAGGATAGAAAACCAATAAGCAGCCCAATAACGCTATAAATAGCCAGCGCGCCGTTTGAAGGGATGGGCAGGTTAGGCATAGGGAATACCGGGCCGGAATCAAATAATAAATGATGCCCTGCCGCTCCGGTGATACAGGCCAGCGCTACCGGCAATATGGACCGCGGCGAAAACTCAAACAGTAATAATTCTATCGCTAAAAAAACCCCGGCAATAGGTGTACCAAATATGGCCGCCATACCGGCAGTAGCGCCCGCGGCCAGTATGATTTTACGCTCGTTAGAAGTAATTTTTAATAACTGGCCCAAGGTGGAACCCAGCGCGCCGCCCGTTGCTATAATAGGGCCTTCGGCGCCAAACGGACCGCCGGTACCGATAGCTATAGCCGATGATATTGGTTTGAGAAAAGTAATAGCGGGCTTAATACGGCTTTGATTGGTTAAAATTTGCTCCATAGCCTCGGGAATACCGTGCCCGCGTATAGCTTTTGAGCCATATAACGCCATTAAACCCACCAGCACACCGCCTATGGCAGGCACTATAACTACCCACCAGCCTAAATGATTACCCGCCGGGCTGTTATAGCCGGTAGCGAAGGTGCCATAAAAGGAGATATTGGTAACTACATTGATGAGCATCACCAAAAATTTAGCGATAAGGCTAATGGCAATGGCTACTATAATTGATAGACCCGATATCCGCAACAACCTCTTTTTTAAAAAAAAACCATTTTTTGAGGGTTGAACATCATTATCCATAGAGGACAGTAATGGCGAAATAGGGATACCATTTTGATTGATCATTTTTTTCATACGACTTTAAACGAAACCAATTGAAGAGAAATAATGCCTTAAAAAGGCGGCGCAAAGGTATGAATTATTTTAATTGCAATCAAGCGTTTTATTGCATGTGCAATATTTTACACCATAATTTTATTATATTTGTTATAATAACCTTACAAAAACAACATTTACCAAAAACACCCTGAATTATGAGTTTGCTCAACAAATTTTGCACCTGGGGCGATCATCATCACCCCGCGCTGCTGGACTGCCTAAGGATATTGCTGGGTGTATTCCTGTTGCTTAAAGGCATCGCTTTTATGCAAAATACCACCTACCTGAGGGATATACTGGTACAGCAAAATCACATCTCGTTCTCCTCGCTCGAATTGTCCATAATTATCCGCTATGTAACATTCATTCACATGGTGGGCGGTTTATTGATCGCCCTTGGGATATTAACCCGCCTGTCGTGCCTGTTGCAGCTGCCGGTGCTGTTTGCCGCCCTGTTTATACTCAATTTGTTTAAATCGCCTGTCAATTCCGATTTGTGGCTTACCATTATTACCTGTTTCCTGTTAATCATATTTATGGTGACAGGTTCGGGCCCGCTCTCGTTTGACCGTTATCTGAAAGATTTATAAATGGCTTACCTTATTAATTGTGATAAATTTCCATTCATTATCCTAATATTTGCAGTCTGTCCATCAGCATGAAACAATCTAAAAACGTATGTGATTTAAGCGGCTGCTTCCTGTGCCAATCCTGCATAACCGACTGGATACCGGCTATCAGCGTTCATAAAACCAATATAACCATTAAAAAAGGACAGCTGCTTTTTAAGGAAGGCGACCCGGTGAAAGGCATTTATTTTGTTTACAGGGGCAACCTGAAGGTACACAAACGGTGGGACAAAGAAAAAGAGATCATCCTGCGGTTTGCTAAAAAAGGCGACATTGTTGGCCATTTGGGCTTGGGTACCCAAACCGTTTACCCGGTATCGGCTACGGCTGTTGATGAGGTTACGGTATGCTATGTAGATATGGCTTTTTTTGAATCTACATTAAATGTAAACCATCAACTGGTAATTAAGCTGATGCGGTTTTTTGCCAATGAGTTGCAGGAATCGGAAAAAAGGATGCGTAATTTGGTGCACATGTCTGTAAAGGGCAGGGTATCACAGGCGCTGATCTTGTTAAAAAATCAGTTTGGCTTAAACAGCGAGGGCTTTGTAGGCATTGAATTAACCCGGCAGGACCTGGCCTCTTTCTCGGGCGCGGCTTACGAATCGCTTTTCCGTACGATCAACGATTTGACGGATAAAAACCTGATCAGTTTATCAGGCAAGCATATTGCCATAAAAGACGAGGCGAAACTGTTAAAGATGATTGAGGAAGAAGCCTTAAGTTAATATCAATTATATGGGAAGCATACATATTAAACGGATATATGAGCCTGCCGAAAAACAGGATGGCAAGCGCCTGCTGGTTGACCGCCTGTGGCCCCGCGGCTTAAAAAAGGAAACGGCCCGGCTGGACGAATGGATGAAGGATATCGCTCCATCTACCGAACTGCGTAAGTGGTTCCATCAGGACACTACCCGGTGGGATGAGTTCCGGTTAAAGTATTTGCACGAGCTGCAACAAAACGACGCTGTAAATACGCTGCTTAACCTGGTTAAAAACAACCAACGGGTTACCCTGCTTTATGCCGCTCATGATGAGCAACAAAACCATGCCCTTATTTTGCAGCACTTTATTACCGAAAAGCTTAAATAATGCCGATAGACCCTGATAATTTCCCTCCTGTTGAGTTTACTATATTTTGCGAGGGGGAACAACACCGGGTACGTGCCAACCGAAACGAATACCGCGATTTGCGGGAGCTGATAGTCGACCAGTTTAACCTGGATACTTTTGGGCAATGCGGGGGTAACGGCCGCTGCGCCACCTGCATGGTGCAAATTGACGGCGCGGCCGGGCAACTGTCCTGCCAGGTCTCTGTTGATGATGACTTAGCTAACGTAACAGTGCAAATACCGGATAACTATTGATTTATAACTTTAGAATCCCTGTAAAACTGTCCAAAATTGTTTTTTAGCTATTATTATAAACAGTAAACCATCGCGTCATTGAGCGTAGCGTGGACAACCGACCGGAGGGAGCTCATTAATGCCACTTGAAAAACAATCTGATATTAATAATCCCCGAAGCCTCACCTAAACGGCGAAGCCCTCATGAATACCTTTAAAAACGATTAAAACATGAATAATCCCTCTCCCTCGGAGCTACTGTGTGGACACATCTTTTGATGTTTTTAAATCCAATTTTATAGCTAAAATCACAAAAAACAATGTCATTTCGACGAACCGATCGGGGTTCTGTGTACGGGTGAGGAGAAATCTTATACGAAATACCGGTCGGCATTTCCTCGCGTATAAGATTTCTCCGTCGCGCCACGCTCATTGCTTCCCCGGCTCTATCGAAATGACATAATTCTTGAAG
>Ga0164242_10000815_pt1 | contig 37227 bp, 21 predicted proteins | sample OricomgcompostMG_FD_108783 | JGI IMG/M metagenome (GOLD analysis project Ga0164242, IMG submission 108783) | Miracle-Growth compost microbial communities from Emeryville, California, USA - Original compost - Miracle growth compost (MG) ... | reverse complement strand
GATCCGCTTGGGCAAGCTGAAGCACCTGCTCGACCTTGCCCTCCACGCGGCGGACGGCATTCTCAACCTCGGCGATGGCGGATTTCAGTGCCAACTGCATCGCGACCATTTGCGCCGACACGAGTGTCTGGGGGCCCATCGCGGTCGGACGCCACTGCAGTTGCTCGACGAACTTGTTGTCCGCGCCGCGGGTCGTCATCCGGAAGAAGCCGTCGGTGCCGGGTATCAGCCTGCCTTGCTGGACGGCTTTGACGCTGTCGGGGTGTAGCTGCACGTACTTGCCTGATTGGCCCAGGATCGAGGCGACGCCGGTGAGCAGTCCTGTGGCGTTACCCAGTGAGGACTTGCTAATGCCGGTGACTTGAACTGCGCGCCCAGCCGACGCGCGAAGACGCTCCAGGTAGGACTCGACCGCCGTGGGGTCGCCCCCGACGAGCAGACCTTCAGGCTGCATTGCCACGACGACGTCGCCGTCCGCAGCAAGTACCGGAAGGTTGTCTGCGTCGTCGTTCACCGCGGCCTCCACTGATGGATTTTTGCCGAGTGTAAGCAGGACCGCCGACAGCTCGGGCCATGGCGGTGATCTTTCGGCGCGATCGCGCCCCGATGGTCCAACGTCGCGCCTAGCATTGCCGCCGAAGCACGACGTAGAAGTGATGGGGCGACATGGGCAGGGCGTGGGGCGGCGGTCCGCACCGGCGGCAGTTCGGGCGGCAGTTCGGGCGGCCGGCCAATGCCTAGCTACAAGTTCCGCTGGTCGAGCCTGCCGGCCGACGTGCTCGGCGCTCTCTGCCACACCCTGATCGCCGACGGCGACGACTATGCCCCTGCCGAGGCGCTCCGTGAGGTCTACGGCGCTAGACCGAAAGAGGAGTTCGTCCGCGAGGCCTGGCCCACCCTGCTAGAGACCTGGCTCAAACACGACAAGGAGTCCCGGGACTGGATTGTCAGCGCCCTGCGGCAGACTCGCCACGAGGACGGCACGCTGACCAAACGGCGCGACCAGCTGGAGTATCTGCGGGATCTGCGGAACGCCACGAACCTTCGGGCTATCGTCCTCGAAGCGTTCATTGCTGCCGGCGAAAACTCAGCCGACGATGAACCCGACCCGCCACCGCACCCTGGAGACGACGTGACCAATACGGCAGAGACGCCGACGACTCCGCCGCAAGACCTCAACATCGCCCCCGGCTCCATTGTGGTCATCCGCGACGAGCAGTGGCTGGTCACCTCCGCCGAGCAGGGCGCCGACGGCTGGCTGGTTCGGGTCCGCGGTCTCTCCGAACTGGTCGCCGACACCACCGCCGCCTTCTACTCCAGCCTCGACAAAATCGAGCCGCAGGACCCCAAGAAAGCCATCGTCAAAGCCGACGGATCATCCGGCTACCGTGACGCGAGACTCTGGCTGGAAGCCCTGCTGCGCAAAACCCCGGTCCCGTACGGCGATCAGGCGATCACCGTCGCCACCCGCATGCTCGCGGACACCCTGGGCTACCAGCAGGCCGCAGTCACCGCTGCGCTCGACCCCAACCACATCCGCCCGCGCATCCTGATCGCCGACGCGGTCGGTTTGGGTAAGACCATCGAGATCGGGATGATCCTCTCCGAGCTGGTGCGGCGCGGCCGCGGCGAACGCATCTTGATCGTCACGCCGAAGCACGTGCTCGAACAGATGCAGCACGAGCTGTGGTGCCGGTTCGCGTTGCCGTTCGTGCGGCTGGACTCGGCCGGCATCCAGAAGGTCCGCCAGAAGCTGCCGGCCACCCGCAACCCGTTTACCTACTTCAAGCGCTCGATCATCTCGATCGACACCTTGAAAAGCCCCCGCTACAAGGCGCACCTGGAGCGCCAGCAGTGGGATGCGGTGGTCATCGACGAGTCGCACAACCTCACCAACATCGGCACCCAGAACAACGAGTTGGCCCGGGTGTTGGCGCCCAACACCGAAGCGCTGATCCTGGCTTCGGCCACCCCGCACAACGGCCGCGAAGAATCCTTCGCCGAGCTGCTGCGGCTGCTGGACCCGACCGTGGTCAAACCCGACGGCAGCTTCACCAAACAGGACGTCGAGTCGCTGCTGATCCGCCGGCACCGCCACAGCCCCGACGTTGCCAAAGAGGTCGGCGGGGACTGGGCCGAACGCGCGGAACCGGTACACCGGCTGGTTACGCCTTCCCCGGCTGAGGATGCGGTGGCCGCGGAGCTGTCCCACACCTGGCTGTACCCGCCGACCGGCAGCTCTCCGTACTCCGGGGATACCAAAGCCCTGTTCCCGTGGACCCTGGCCAAAGCGTTCCTGTCCTCGCCAGCGGCGCTACACGATTCGATCAAAGCCCGCCGCAGCAAGCTCAACGGCCACGACGCCGCGCAGCACACAGAACTGCAAGCACTCAACGCCCTCGACGAGCTCAACGCCAAGGCGCTCGCCACCCCAGCCGGCAAGTTCACCGCACTCACCGACCGGCTGAAAGAGATCGGCGTCGGCAAAGACAAACCAACCCGCGCAGTGGTGTTCGCCGAACGAGTCGCCACCTTGACCTGGCTGCGCGATCACCTACCCAAAGCGACCGGGCTGAAACCAGAGAACATCGCGATGCTGCACGGCGGGCTCTCCGACGTTGAACAGCAGGAGATCGTCGACAGCTTCAAACTGGAAACCTCCCCGATCCGGGTGCTGGTCACCGGGGACGTGGCTTCGGAGGGGGTGAACCTGCACGCGCAGTGCCACCACCTGATCCACTACGACATCCCGTGGAGCCTGATCCGCATCGAGCAGCGCAACGGCCGCATCGACCGCTACGGCCAGAAGCATCCGCCGGTGATCTCCTCGCTGATCCTCGACCCCAATGACGAAAAGTTCTCCGGCGACCTGCGAGTGCTCTCGAAGCTGCTGGAACGCGAAACCCAGGCGCACACCACCCTCGGCGATGTTGGCTCGCTGATGGGCAAACACAGCGTCACCGAGGAGGAAAACGTCATCCGCGACGTGCTCGCCAAGGGCCGCAACCTCGACGACGCGGTCCGCACCGCCGAGCAGGTCGCCGAGGGCGACGACGTGGATGCCTTGTGGGCCCTATTCGACGCAGAAGACGACACCCCCGCACCACTGCCGCAAGCCCCGCGGCAAAGCCTCTACGCCGACGACCTGACCTTCCTCAACGAAGCCCTGCACGCCGCGTTCCACGATGTGCCGCACGCGCAGGCGAACAACGGCGGTGTGGGTTGGAAGGTCAGTGCCACGCATGGCATTGCCGAGCTGATCCCGCCGAAAGACCTGCGGCAGCGCCTCGGTCAGCTGCCGCAGAACTACCTGCAACACGGCAGGGTCCTCGAACGGCTCAAGCTGGCCACCACCACCGCGGTGGGAGAGGCGCAGCTGCGCGCCGCCCGCGACGGCAAGGGCATCAACAACACCACCTGGCCCGAAGCGCACTACCTCGGCCCGCTGCACCCGGTGCTGGACTGGGCCAGCGACCGCGCGCTGGCCGCACTCGGGCGCAACCAGGTCTTCGCCATCCGCGGCGACGTCGATGCCCCCACCGTGCTGCTGATGGGCACCTTGACCAACAAACGCGGCCAACTCATTTCGCGAGTGTTCTCCACCGCAACCTTCCCCAACCCGAACAACCCCAACTTCTGTCTGGTCGAAGCGCTGGAAGACTTGTCCTTCCTGACCACCGACACAGGGCTGAAGCCAGGCTCGTCCAATCCGGGGCCGATCAACGACGCCGAACGCTACCGTGCGCTGATCCCTGTTGCGGTCGATAACGCCCACCGTGAGATGGCCCGGGTACTCGACGCCCAAGAGCAGGCCACCACCGCACGACTCAAAGCGTGGCGGCAACGCGCCGCCCGCTGGCACGACGACGCCGAGCAGCTCGAACTGTTCGGCGCGCAACGCTCCCGGGTTGCAAAACTGAGCCGACGCATCACCGAAGAACAACAACTGGCCGATCTGCTGGCGCCCACCCAGCAGCTGGTACGCCCGCTGCTGGTGATCGTTTCTGGAAAGGAGCGATAACCGTGGCTTCCTACGATTCGATCGTCGTCGGCGAGGACTGGATCAGCGAACACTACTTCACCACTGACTCGACCCGGGAATCCTTCCAAGGCAAGGTGATCGAGCTACGAAAGCAGTGGGATGCCGAAGCCAAGGAAGGCCGCGACACCATCCGGCACCGGCTGCTGGCAGCCACCCGTGAGTTGCAAACCGCTCTGTCGGCGCTGGCTGAAAACCCCGACGCCGCCCGCGACGCGCACACGCTGGTGCGCCGCACCCTTGGCTACCCCGAGACGCTCGCTGATTTCACCGGGGAACGCGCCGGTGTCGAGCTGCGCCTGCCCAACGCGCAACCACCCGGCGTGAGCAGTGTCCTGCTGCTGCAAGCCCACCCGGTCGAATCGATCGATGACCTGCTCGACCCGCAAACCAGCCAGCTACCAGATGCCGGTGACGAAGACGGCAAGCCGATCCAAGCGGTCTCCAAGGCGATCTCGGCAGCATTCCGCGCCGACGAGCCACCGGCCTTCGTGCTGGTCCAAGCCGGGCAGTGGGTGCTGCTCGCCGAAGCTGAACGCTGGGCCGAAGGCCGCTATCTTGCGGTGGACCTGCTGGTAGTCGCGGAACGCCGCGATGAAACCCGCGGCGGCGAGATCGACCGGATCGCGGCGATCCTCGGCAGCCAAGCCCTACTACCCGATGCGGATGGAAACATCTGGTGGAAAGCAGTTCTCGACGACTCGATCAAACACACGGTCGGAGTGTCGAAGGATCTACGGGAGGGCATTCGGCTCTCGATCGAGATCATCGCCAACGACGTGGTGGCCCGCCGCGCCGAACGAGGATTGCCGCTCGACGACATCGACGCACAACAGCTGGCCAAGCACGCGCTGCGGTTCCTTTACCGCATCTTGTTCCTGCTCTACGCCGAAGCATCCCCGGAGCTGCGGGTGCTGCCCTCGGGTGCTCCCGAATACGGTGAAGGCTACGGCCTGGACCGGCTGCGGGAGCTGACGCTGACCGAGTTGGTCTCCTCGGCGGCGAAATCCGGTACCCACCTGTATGAGTCGTTGGCGACGCTGTTTCGACTGGTCGATGCCGGCCACACCCCACCCAAAGCGGGCCTCATCGATGATCCGGCTCCCGGGCTGGAGTTCAACGCGCTGCGCGCCGACCTGTTCGCCAAAGAAGCAACCGCACTGATCGATCAGGTCGGGTTGAGCAACGAAGCCACCCAGCAGGTGCTGGAACACTTGCTGCTGTCCAAAGAATCCAAGGGCCGCAAGGGCGCCGACCGCGGCTTCATCTCCTATGCCGAGCTCGGCATCAACCAGCTCGGCGCGGTGTATGAGGGGCTGATGTCCTACACCGGGTTCTTCGCTAAAGAAGACCTCTACGAAGTCGCCAAAAACGGTGACCCGGAGAAAGGCTCCTGGGTGGTGCCGGTGTCCCGGTCGGATCACCTGTCGAAATCAGACTTCGTGATGACAGTCAATGAAGCCAATGGAGAACCAGTTCCGGTGCTGCATCGCGCCGGCACCTTCGTGTTTCGGCTCGCCGGGCGCGAACGCCAACAGTCGGCGTCCTACTACACGCCTGAGGTGTTGACGAAATTCGTGGTATCCCAAGCTCTGGCTGAGCTGCTCGATCAGAATGGGCAGCGCACCACCCCCGAGCAGATCCTGACCCTGACCATCTGTGAGCCGGCGTTGGGTTCCGGGGCGTTCGCGATTGAAGCCGTGCGTCAGCTGGCCGCCGAATACCTCAAACGCGCCCAGGAAGATCGCGGCGAAGTCATCGACGCCGACCAATACCAGGTCGAGCTGCAAAAGGTGAAGGCCTACCTGGCGCTGCACCAGGTGTACGGGGTGGACCTCAACGCCACCGCGGTCGAGCTCGCCGAAATCTCGCTCTGGCTCGACACCATGGTCGCCGGGCTGAGTGCCCCCTGGTTCGGGCTGCACCTGCGCCGCGGCAACTCCCTGATCGGGGCCCGCCGCGCGGTATACGCGCCGACCCTGCTGGCCAAGAAAGCCTGGCTCAAAGAGGTACCCAAGGATGTTCCGTTGGGCAACGAGATCGGGGCGGGTATCCACCACTTCCTGCTACCCGCCCAGGGCTGGGGTGCGGTGATCGACACACCCGAAGCCAAAACATACGCCCCCGACAAACGCGAAGACCTACGCCTGTGGCGCAACGGCATTCGGGGCACCCCGAGTGCCGGCATCAAGAAGCGGCTGGCCGCGCTCGCCCAGCGGGTGGAAACCCTGTGGGAGTTCACCCAACGCCGGCTGACCATCGCCGAATCCGAGATCCGCCGCGACATCCACCTGTGGGGGCAGCCACCTATCGACCAGCCGCAGCCGGTGGTGACCCGTGAACAGATCGAAGCTGTACTGCACGACGACAACGGCGCCTACCGGCGGCTGCGCCGGGTGATGGACGCGTGGTGCGCGCTGTGGTCCTGGCCGCTGACCACCGACATCGAGCCACCGGACTGGGATCAGTGGGTTGGCGGGCTGGAAGCGATTCTCGGGGTGCCGCCCAAGGCGGCCCGACATGGTCAGTTCACCTTCGACGCCGACATGGGCTGGGACGAACTCGATGTCGCCGAGGATAACGACTTGCTCTACGCCCAAGCCCGGCCGATTGACAAAGCGTTTGACGGATTCCCGTGGTTGCGCGTGTGCGACTCCATCGCTGAGACGCAAGGCTTCTTCCATTGGGAGCTGGACTTCGCGCCGGTGTTCGCTCGCGGTGGGTTTGACTTGCAGGTCGGGAACCCGCCGTGGGTACGGCCCGACTGGGACGAGGCCGGGGTGCTTGCTGAATTCGATCCGTGGTGGGCTCTGACCAACAAACCCGCCGAGCCAGCGAAAGTTTGCAAACGTGAAGACACATTGACGCAGCCGGGGACACTCGGCGAGTTTCTCGATGAGCGGACCGAGCAAGCTGGGACGAAGGAGCACCTCGGATCTGGCGTTGATCGATCCGTGTTGGCTGGGCTGCAGCCAGACATGTACCGCTGCTTTATGGAACGTGCCTGGCGGTCGATGGCACCGAACGGGATCGTCGGGCTAATTCACCCTGAGAGTCACTTTACCGAGCTGCGAGCGAAGCATCTGCGCCGCGAGACGTACCAGCGGCTGCGGCGGCACTGGCAGTTCCGCAATGAGAAGCGGCTGTTCGAGATTCACGATGCCAAGGAATACGGCGTACACGTCTATGGCACTGCGGGCCCAGTCCGATTTCTGCAGGCTGCCTCGCTGTATCACCCCGACACGGTGAACCGGTCGCTGCACCACGACGGTTCCGGCTCGGTCCCTGGCGTCAAGGATGACGATGGCAACTGGGACCTTCGCCCGCACGCTGAACGGATCATCGAGGTCACCACGACACAGTTGGCCGACTGGGCAGCTCTCATCGACGAACCGGGCACGCCGCCCGCCGAGGCGCGGATGCTGTACCCGGTCAACCGGGCCAGCGCCGAAGTGCTAGACAGGATCGCGGCTGCGCCGCGTCTTGGCAATGTTGACTTTGAGTGGACTCGTGGCTGGGAGGAAGACCGAGACCGCAAGTTGGGATTCTTCAAATCTGCGTCTGCCGTACCGGACCGATGGGAGGGCGTCATCTTGCAGGGGCCACACCTGACCGTCGGTAGTCCTCTGCATCAACAGCCCAACTCGACGATGCGTAGCAACCAGGACTACTCATCGATCGACCTCGACAGGATCGGTGAAGACTTCATCCCGCGAACCAACTACCAGGTGGCGAAGCCGTACAAGGAGTACATCGCCGCTTACCCGAAGTGGCACGGCAAGCCAAGCTCAACCTACTTCCGCTTGGCCTGGCGCGAGATGTGCGATGTCGCAACTGTGCGCACTCTGCAGACCGCTTTGCTGCCGCCGGGGCCAACACATGTTCATGCCGTGCACACTTTTACGCTCCCAAATGCGGACCGCGAACTGGTTGCACTAGCAGGAATCAGCCATTCGATCATCGCGGATTTCATGGTGAAGGCGGTAGGGAGCGGCCACGTCAAGTTCGGATTCTGGAGGCAGATCCCCTTTCCAATTGATCATCCCCTTACGTCCCAATTGCTGCTCCGCACGCTCCGTCTGAACTGCCTTGTTCGCCCGTATGCGCCAATCTGGAAGGAGCTGTACAACGAGACATGGCACCAGGATTCGTGGGTGCCGCACATCGGCGTCGACTATGCCGACCGCGCACCGCTGGGTGAGGTCGGTTCGAAATGGGAGTGGGCAACCCCGTTGCGCCGCGCCGCCGACCGCCGGCAAGCGCTTGTGGAGATCGACGCAATCGTTGCGATCATGCTCGGCATCACGGCCGAGGAGTTGACCACGATCTATCGCACTCAGTTCCCCGTGCTGCAGAAGTACGAGCGCGACGCCCTCTACGATGTCACCGGCCGCCAACTACCTGGAAAGCTAGCCGTCCAATACCGCAAGAACGGCGCGCTCAAGGCTGATGACCTGACCGTTGACGGCAACACCTACGTCGAACCGTTCACCGAGGTTGATCGCGAGCGGGATATGAAATTGGCGCACAAGCACTTCAGTGAAATCGCCGAATCTGAAGGAGAAGCCTTGGAGGTCTCGGATCGACATTCCTGTCCCGCGACTGCCGGATTGCCGCAACTGCACGCTCATGGCTAAACCTTCCCAGCGCGGCAGCGTTCCGCGCGCGCAGGAGAAGGTGGTCGGATTGCGTAGCGGCAACAGGTGCGCATATCCAGGCTGTGGACTCGAACTGGTGTTTGATTCGCAGCACCCGGGAGATCAACCCAAGGCCACCGGCAAGATTGCACACATTGCCGCTGCCAGCCCCGGCGGGCCTCGTTATGACGCGAACATGACTCCTGCTGAGCGCGGCTCTGCAAAGAACCTCATCTACTTGTGTGGGCCACACCACGACGCGATCGATACCCAGTTGCAGTACCACACTCGCGAGTTCTTGCTCGAAGCAAAACGTACGCATGAGGAGGCTGTCCAGCGGGCAGTGCGGGCCGCCATGGGCGAGGTCACCTACGAAGAGCTGGAGGTCGTGTGCAAGGTGATCGCGAATGCTTCGATTCCACCGCAGCAACTGGGAGTTGATCTCGCACTCCCACTGCAACAGAAGATCAGCCTCAACCAGCTTGGGCCGTCGTCTGTCCAGCGCATCACCGATGGGTTATCACAGACGGCACGAATTGCCGACTTCATCACGTTCCAAAACACGCTGTCGCCGTCGTTTGGGCGGAGTCTAGTCGCAAGGTTCAAGGGTGATTACTACTCGGTGATAGCAGACGGGCTAGAGCCCGATGAAGTCTTCGACTACCTAGTGGAGACGGCGTACGAAAATGCCGGTCCACGAGATACGCCACGGGTTCGTGCGGCCGCACTTTCGGTGATCTCCTACCTGTTCGAGATTTGTGAGATTTTCGAGCATGAGTGAGATATTTCCCGACAAATTCACGCCCGTGGAACACACGGTTGTCGGCGAGGCGGCGGCGATACTGTCGTTGCTTGGACAACGTAGTGTCAGTGTCGGTCAACTCTACGTCGAGTACCGACAAACAGTCGCTGTTGCAACCTACGACTCATTCACTACGGCACTGACGCTTCTCTACGGTGCGGGTGTACTGCAGTATCAAGACCAAATGGTAAGGGTTGGGTAATGTTCATCCGCCTGAGCGCAAACCGGGACGAATTCAAGCCGATCGCTTTCAAACCAGGCTTCAACGCGATTGTCGCCGAGCGGGCGCATGACTCCTCCGACCAAGACAGCCGTAACGCGCGTGGCAAGTCCACCTTGCTCATGCTCATGAACTACGTGCTTGCTGGGAACCTTCACAGCAGTCTCCGCCCCCTAGCAACCGATGGGTGGGAGATGACTCTCGAACTGCAGATGTTCGGGGGAACGGTTAGGGCAACGCGCGCACTCGCCGCTGGCAGACGGCTAACGATCAATGCAGACGACGATATATTGGAGATGATCGCTCCGTGGCTTTCCGAGGGGCAGGTCACCGTCGATAACTGGAAGGCGTTGCTGGGGCTGGCGTTGTTCCGGCTTGATCCGAGTGCTCGTGAAATTTCCGGCGGTATTTCTGTCCGCACGCTGCTCTCGTACGTGATTCGTACGGATACGCCGAAAAACCCGCTAAAGGTTCTTACGCAGCAGAGTGCTACCAGCAGCCGGGAACATGTCGCGTTTCTACTTGGGCTGGACTGGGGGGTGGTTCATGAGCTGGCCGGCATCAACAAGGGCCTAGACCAGCTCACGGTTATCACCGCGGCGTCCGATGAAGGACTTGTAACCACGCTAAGGCCAGAGAAAGAGCTCGTGCTGGAACGTGCGGCGCTCAAGAACGAGGTTGATACATGGGAACGGCGAATCTCTGGTTTCCGCATCCTGGAGGATCCAAACTCGCTCGTTTTACGTGCTGACGAATTAACGGCAGAGATCTCCAGGTTGCGTGACGAGGCAGTGGTTGACCGGCGGATGCGGGAACTCTACCTCTCGGCACTCACTGATTCACAAAATCCGTCAGATGTCGAATTGCGGGTTGAGGAGTTGTTCGAGGCTGCCGGCGCGATCCTCGCGGCGGGATTTAGGCGGCAGATAGATGATATTCGAGAATTTCACACAGTGCTGCTCGCCAACCGAGGCGCCTTCTTGCGTAACGAGATTGAGTCACTTGACCGGAGCATCGCCGGTCGAGAGGATGAGCTCACGCGTCTGAGCCAGCAACGCGAAAATGTGCTCAGAACGCTACGTGCCGGGGGCGCGCTCGACGAACTCAACGCGATGAGAACCGAGCTTAGCCAATTGCAGGCACGAATGGCCGCCATCGACCTACAGATCGAGCAAGCGCGTGAAATTGCCACCCGGCGCGAGGAACTTAAACTGGCGCAATCCACCAAGCGCAACGAGGCCGTCCATGAACTCGCGGGCTCCAGAGGCAAGCTCGACCGTATCGGTGAGCGGTTCAGCCTGAAGATGAACCGTCTGTACGGCAGGGACGCCGCGCTCACTGTCTCAGTCGACAACAACGGCTACAAGTTTGCGATCGACGCGTCAGGCTCAGGCAGCACCGGTGTCGACCGCATGACTCTGTTTTGTTTCGACCTCACGATGCTCGAGGAAGGCATCGCAACGGAACGCCATCCCGACTTTCTCGTGCACGACTCTTCCGTCTTTGACGGCGTCGATCCGCGACAGCGCGCGGGTGCGTTGCGCTTCGCTCAGGAAATGGTGGCTTCCACCGGGGGCCAGTACATCTGCACCATCAACAGCAACGACGTGCCTGACGAAGTCCTCGCCCAGGACTGGTTCCAGGCGGGTGTCGTCCGGACGATTCTTGACACAGAAACGGGTGGGCTCGTTGGCCGCACATTCTGACGAATCAATGGGTGAAACGATGGGCCGCGGTCATGCCCCCGAGACCGAGGTCAGCTAAATGGGCGCCCTACTCCCGACTTTGCAGGCCGAGCACCTGCGCGAGGGCCTCACCGACTACCTGGCGACAACCTTCGCGCTGACCGACCCGGATGCCCAAGCCGCACTTACCGACTTCATCGGCGATCCTGATACCGGGATGTTTAAGGGGCCGTACGTGCGGTTGCGGCTGCCGTTCGCCCCGGCCGGCGAGGAGTGGTCGGACCAACTCGACTGGTGGCCGCAGGGTTTCACCCCGTACGGGAATCAAGCCGCTGCCTTCGAGCGGTTGTCCACCAGATACCAGGGCCGACCGCAGCCCACGTTGGTCACCACCGGAACCGGTTCGGGCAAGACCGAAGCATTTTTGATCCCGATCCTCGATCATGTGCTGCGCGCCAAGAAGGCCGGCGTCACCGGGATGAAGGCGCTGATCCTGTACCCGATGAACGCGCTGGCCAACGACCAGGAGCAGCGCCTGGCCCGGCTGATCACCGGGGATCCGCGGCTGGAAGCGGTCACTGCCGGGCTGTATACCGGGGAACAGACCAGTGGCGGGCGCACCCGGGTCTCCGAGCACGGGCTGATCACCGACCGCGCTTTGATGCACGACGCGCCGCCGGACATCTTGCTGACCAACTACAAGATGCTCGATCACCTGCTCCTCCATCCCGGGCGTTCCGAGATGTGGCGGCGCTCCGCGGATTCGCTGTGCTATCTGGTGCTCGACGAGTTCCACACCTACGACGGCGCGCAAGGCACCGATGTGGCGATGCTGCTGCGCCGCCTCGGTCTCACCCTCAAAGCCCACTGGACTTCCGCGTCGAAGGTGACCGAAGCCGACCGGCGCCGCCCGCTGGGCAAGATCACCCCGGTCGCTACGTCGGCGACGCTCGGCTCGGGTGGCGCGCCAACCGCGATGGTCGACTTCGCCTACACCGTGTTCGGCGAGAAGTTCGGCGATGATGCCGTGATCGGGGAGACCCGCTTGGATGCCGATGCATGGCTTGCGGAGCGAACTGGGCTGCGCGACAGCGAGTTCACTCCGCGCACCCCGGTGCTGCCCGAAGCACTGGAACCGATCGAGCAAGCTCGTGAAGCGAGTGGCGACAACACCGCGATCGCGGCGGCAGTCTTTGCTGCATTGTTCGATTCAGCTGGGGGAGCTGTCGACACCGCCGACATGCTCGACCAGATCAAGCGCCACGACCTCATCCAAGCTGTGCTGCACAACGCGGTCGATGCAGTCTCCATCGCCGATCTTGCCGCTCGGGTGTTTCCGCCGGCGGTCGGTGGGCTTGATGCCGCACGCATCCACGCTGCTCGGGCGCGGTTCCTGCAGTATGTTTTTGCGCTGCTGTCCCACATTCGCGCCGAAGTCGGCCGTGCCGCACTGGGTGTTGATGTGCATCTGTGGATACGCGAACTCAGCCGCGTCGATCGGGCGGTGCGCGCCACGGCTGCCTACCGGTGGTCCGATGATGGCGCCGTTGCTGATGCATCAGAGATGTATCTGCCGGCGGTGTTCTGCCGGCACTGTGGTCGCTCCGGCTGGGGTGCCCGCTTGGCTCCAACGGGTAGTGCCCTGGACGTCACCGACGAAGCGATCCGCGCCGATCACGCTGCAGGTGCATCCCGGTTCCGGGCATTGATCTCCGCGCCAGCCGAAGCACATATCGCCGAGCCGGTGGAGGGCCTGGTCTGGTTTCACCTCGATCACCGCGAACTGCAGACCGCCGCGCCCGATCCCGATGACCCCGACCTGGTCAATGGCCGGGTCCTGCCGGTGCTTACGCTTGTCGGCCCGGATGCTGACGACGAGTCCACCAAAGATGTCTGCCCTGCGTGCGGTGGTGTCGATGGCATCCGGTTCCTCGGCAGCGCGGTAGCTACCCAACTGTCGGTGACGTTGTCCAACCTGTTCGGCGACAAGAATCTCGATAACGCCGAGAAGAAGGCGCTGATGTTCACCGACAGCGTCCAAGACGCCGCGCACCGCGCCGGGTTCGTGCAAGCACGTTCGCACAGCTTGAGCTTGCGCACCGCGCTGCGCGGTGCACTCGGCGACGCCGAACTCAACCTCACCGAACTTGCTCAAGCTGTTGTGGCCCGAGCTGGCACCGACCCGGTGCTGCGCTACCAACTGCTGCCACCGGACATCGTCGACCAGGAAGCGTTCGTCGCGTTCTGGCAGGCCGGCGCCCACCCCAACACCCGCCGGGCCGCGGAGAACCGAGCGAAACTGCGGCTGCAGTTCGACATTGACCTGGAGTTCGGGTTGCAATCCCGTACCGGCCGCACCCTGGAACTCACCGGCAGCGTCGCTGCCGAGGTGTACGTGGGAACACCCGGGCGCGCGGCACTCATCGGCAGCCACGCCACGGATAGTGTTGCCGCGCAGATCCCATTGGCTGGGGTCGACGATGCCGCCTTGGCGCGCTGGGTTCGTGGCACTGTCGAACGCATCCGCACTCAAGGCGGCATCCACCACGACTGGCTGCGCCGCTACGTCGAAAAGAACGCCAACCGCTACCACATCTGGGGTGGCCGCCCCCGCGGAAAAGGCATGCCCGCCTTCCCGAAAGGCCGTCCCGCCCCGGCCTTCCCAGCCCTCAAATCCGGCGGACACGCGTTGCCCGAGGGCTTTGACGCAATCACCCCAACCACATCGTGGTACGCGAAATGGGCGTCGCAGTGCCTAGGCGTCAGCCCCCACGACGGAGCTTTCCTCGCCAAGGCCTTATTCGCTGAACTGGCGAACGAGCTGGTGCTGAGCACCATCACCACCGAGACTGGAACTATCGCGTACGGCTTGGCTCCCACCACGATCATGGTGAGCACCCCCGACTTGGATGCGCTGCGCGCTGGGCAGCACCTGTTGAGCTGCGACGTCTGCCAAACCCCGGTACCGGGCAGCGCTACCACCATCGACGAACTCGACGGTGCACCATGCTTGCTGATCCGCTGCCCTGGCTATCTGCAGCGGGCCGAGCGGCCCGACAACTTCTACCGGCGGCTCTACAACGCCGGCGAGATGAAACGAGTGGTCGCCCGCGAACACACTTCACTACTCGATCCCAAGGTCCGCCTCGGCTACGAAAAAGCGTTCAAAGCCGGCGGCACCGATCCGCAAGCACCCAACGTCCTGGTCGCCACCCCCACCTTGGAGATGGGCATCGACATCGGTGACCTATCCACGGTGATGCTCGGATCGCTGCCCCGCTCGGTGGCGTCGTACCTGCAGCGTGTGGGGCGAGCCGGCCGACTTACTGGAAACTCGTTGGCACTGGCCTACGTTCGTGGCCGCGGTGAGCACCTGCCGAAACTCTTCGAACCGCTCTCGGTGATCCAGGGCGAGGTGCGCCCGCCGGCGACCCTGCTCAACGCCGAGGAAATCCTGCAACGCCAATACCTCGCCCACATCATCGATCGGCTGGCCCGCGACCCGAACACCGTCGTACCCACGGACGCCCGCGCGGTCTTTGGGGACACCAGCGACGACGGGTGGCTGGCCACACTGCTCGACCTCGCGACTACCCACGCCGACGCACTGCTCGATGAGTTCTTGCGGCAGTTCGGCGAGCAGATCTCCGAGCCTGCTGCCGGCGGCCTGCGAGCCTGGGCCAGCCCATCGCCACAAGGCGGGGCCAGCGGACTCACCGCGCACCTCACCGCCGCCGCCCACCAGTGGCGCATCGACCTCGACGAACTCACCAAACGACTGAAATCAGTCGAGGACGAGCTGCCGGAATTCGAGCGGCGCGCCGCGGCACCGACAGCCACCGACGACGACCGCCGGGCGCTGCGCATCGCGAAAGGCTCCCGCAAACTGCTCGGCAAGCAGATCACCTCGATCACCACCGAACATTGGATCGGAGTGCTGGAACGCTACGGGGTGCTGCCCAACTACACCCTGCTCGATGATTCGGTGACCCTCGACGTCGGTGTGACGTGGATGGATCCAGACAGTGGTGCCTACCAAGGTGATTCACTGAGTTACCAGCGCGGATCACGAGTCGCGCTGACCGAGCTTGCCCCCGGGGCTACCTTCTACGCGCAAGGCCTGGCCGTCACCATCGACGCTGTCGACTTGGGCACCGGCGAATCCAACATTCACTCCTGGCAGCTATGCCCACAATGCGGCTGGGCAGGGATCAGCCCGTCGAAAATTGCCGCCCAACCGGTGTCGAGCTGCCCACGCTGCAACAACACCGCCATCTCCGATGTCAGCCAACACCTGCCGGTGGTCGAGATGACCCGCGTCTCCGCCGAAGTGCGCCGCGACGAAGCCACCATCAACGACAACCGCGACGACCGCAAACGCGAACCCTTCACTGTGGTTACTGCTGCCGACATCGACCCGGCCCACGTCGGCCACACCTGGTTTCGCCCGGAAGCGGAATTCGGTGCGCAATACCTGCGACGCGTCGATATCCGCTGGCTCAACCTCGGCAAGCGGACCTCGCAAGGCAAGCCGCGGACCATCGCCGGACAGGAATCGGCGGCCGGACTGTTCCGGGTCTGCGCGTCATGCGGCCAGCTCGACACTCTGGCCGGGCGCAACAACCGCTACGAGCATCGGCCCTGGTGCCGGCTCCGCGACTCACCAACCGAAGACGTCCGCGAGATCGCGTTAGCACGCACACTGCGCACCCAAGCGGTGCTGCTGCATCTGCCACCACAGCTGGAATACGACAGCTTCGGTTATCCCAGCCTGGCTGCCGCGCTGCTGCTGGGGCTGCGGCAGGTGATCGGCGGCTCACCAGAACACCTGGCCGTTGCGGTCATCCCCGACGCATTGCGCGCACCCGACCGCCGTGCCCTGCTGCTGCACGACACCGTGCCCGGCGGGACGGGATACCTTGCCGAATTCGCCTACCACGCCAAGATCTGGGCGGCGTTGGCTGCAGCGCGCGCCGTTGTCGCGGATTGCCCCTGCCAGCATGAGGACCGGCTGGCGTGCCACCGCTGTCTGCTGCCGTTTGCGTCCCCGCATGAACTGGACAAGGTGGCCCGAGCGACGGCGTTGAAATTACTCGACGAGATTTTGGGCGTGCCAGAAGGTGGGAGCCCGAATCTGGCGGACTGGACTGCTGACATCACCGAAACTGCGCCGCCGGCACCAGCGACCAGTGATGAAACCTTTCTGGAACGCGAGTTCTACACGGTGTTCCTGGAGCGGCTCAAAGGTATTGGTGCCACTGTCGTCGAAAAGCCGGGCGTGTACGGGCCCTCGGCAACCATCACCGTGTCGGGGGTCAAACCGCGGAAATGGTCGCTGCGCCCGCAAGTCGCGCTCGGCTTCGTCCAGCCCGACTTCGAGTTGCAGACCGCCGACCCCGATGTGCCAAAGATCGCGATCTTCACCGATGGACGGGCGTTTCATGCGGTGGCGGGCTGCAACCGGGTTTCCGATGATGCCGAGAAGCGCGAAAAGCTGAGGGCCAGTGGGTATCTGGTGTGGTCGTTCGGCCACGATGACCTGCAACGGTTTAAAGCTGGTGACGTAGTTGAGCCGGTGTGGTTTGACCAGAAAGCAGCCAGCATCGTCACTGGCCAGTTCAACGTGCAGCCCGGGCTGATTCGGCTGCTGGCGAAAGACCCGGTTTCCCAGCTGCTGGAGTTCATGCTCGATCCAGACTTTGACTCCTGGGAGCATTTCAGCACCTGCCTGCCGTACCTGTTCGTGACCAGTAGCAACCGAGCGAAATCCGATCTGGAAACGGTGGGTGCGGCTGCTCTTGCAGCGTTGGATGGGGGTGCGTCGTTTTCGGAGCCGGGTGTGGACATGTGCTGGACGTTCGCCGATGGCGGCGTGGCCGTTACCGCTGGCGCTCATGCTGCGTCGGACGTCCCGCGTACCGTGCTCGCCGTCGACGATCGAGATGACAGGCTGGAAATCCTTGACGGCAAGGCATGGAAGATCTGGCTGCGACTGTCGAACTGGCTGGGCATCTGCGGCCGGCACCGCATCACCACGCGCAGCCTGTTGTCGGCTGCACCGGCTACCGAAGCACCTGATCTCGAGAGTGGATTGACCGGCGACTGGCAAGTGCTCTACGACGAAGCGGTCAGTGAAGGCGAACGCGAATTGATCCGCGCTCTGGCTGACGCCGGTGCCGCGGTGCCGGTTTTGGGCTACGAAACCGAGAACGGCGAGGTGCTCGACTTCGCCTGGAACCAAGCTCGAATCGGCGTGATGCTCGACCCCGGTGCTGACCTTCCGGGATGGACACTGTGCCCGCCCGATGCCGGTGAGATCATCGCTGCACTGAAAACGAACGGAGTGATGTAGGTGGCGAACCTGGTCATCGCGTCGAACAGCAAGGCGATGTCCAAGCTGGACGGCTCGGTCAAGAACAAGGTGTACGACTTCTTCGAGAAGCTCACCGCCGACGACACCGCCCCCGGGCTGCACATCGAACCGCTGAAGACCGCGGTCGATCCGCGGGTGCGCACCGGTCGCGTCGACCTCAACTACCGTGCCGTGCTGTTCCGGGTCGACGACAAATCGAACGAACGCACCTACATCTACATGGGCACCTGGGCGCACGACGAAGCGAACAAACTCGCCGAACGCGCCACCCTGCGGGTCAACCCGATCAACGGCACGTTGGAGGGTCTGATCGGCGAACCTGCCGAGTCCGTCGACAAGCCCGCGCCGGTCGAGGCACCTGTTGTGGCACCGGAGCTTTCGTACCTCACCGGCTTCGGCTACACCCTGGACGACCTCACCGGCCGGTTGGGTTTGGGTGCTCCCGTCGCCGCCCGCGCCATGGCCGCACCTGACGAGACTGCCCTGTTAGATGCCGCCGAGGGCGCGCTGGACTGGGAAGCCAGTGCCCTGCTCGATCTAGCGACGGGAATCTCCATCGACACCATCCGGGAAAAGCACGGCTTCACCGAGCAACCCGTCGACACCAGTCTCGATGAAGACCAGCAGATTATGGAGGCGCTGGAACGCCCGGCGTCGAAGATGCAGTTCGCGTTCATCGACGACAACGAAGAGCTGCGACGCGTCATCGAAGGCGGCGACTTCACCGCCTGGCGGACCTTTCTGCACCCGGAACAGCGCAAATACGTGGAACAGAACTACAACGGCGCGTTTCGGCTCTCCGGCGGTGCCGGCACCGGCAAGACCGTCGTCGCCATCCACCGGGCACGTCGACTGGCCCGTGACAACCCCGATGCCCGGATCATCCTCACCACGTTCAATGCGACTCTCGCGCAAGGGCTTCGCGCTGATCTCGCCGTACTCGACCCCGAGGTGCCCATCGCCGATAAACCCGGCGACCGTGGCGTCTACGTCGGCGGCCTCGACGCGCTGGGCAAAGCCGTGCTGGACCGGTCGGGTGCGACAGCGTCACTTGCCGCCGAACGGGTATTCGGCCGACGGGTGGACTTCGGCCACAAACGCACCGCCACCGACGCGGTGTGGCGCGAGGTCATCGGCACTGTCGACTCCGGCCTGGATGCCAAACTGGCCACGCCTGCCTTCCTGGAAGGCGAGTATGTCGCGGTGGTGCTGGCCAACCGCATCACCACGTTGGAGCAGTACGCCAAGGTGGCCCGGGCCGGGCGCGGGGTGCGGCTGAACCGACCGCAACGCATTGCGGTGTGGAAACTGGTGGAGGGGTTCCGGCGGCAAAGCCAGATGGACGAAACGATCAGCTTCCCCGAAGTGCTGGCCGTGGCTGCCGAGGCGCTGTGCATCCAGACCGGGAACACCGGGAAGCACCTCGCCGACCACGTCGTCGTCGACGAAGCCCAAGACCTGCACGCCACCCACTGGGCGCTGCTGCGCGCGCTGGCTGCCGAGGGCCCGAATGACCTGTTCATTGCCGAAGACTCGCATCAACGAATCTACGGCAGTCCAGTTGTGTTGAGCCGCTTCGGGATTAAGATCGTCGGTCGCTCCCGCCGGTTGACATTGAATTACCGCACCACCGCACAGAACCTGCATTTTGCGGTGGGGGTGCTCTCCGGCGCCGAATACACCGACCTAGAACAGGGTGCCGAGGACACCAGCGAATACCGTTCGGCGCGCACCGGGCCCGCCCCGGAGCTGATCGCGTGCACCGATCAGGTCGATGAGCTCGGCAAGGTCGCTGACAAGATCAAGGCATGGCTGGCCGCCGGCGACGTGCAGCCGGAGAACATCGCCGTGTTGACGCGCAGCCAAGACGACCGTGACCGGTTCGTCCGCGGCCTCGGCGAGCGTGGGGTCTCCGCCCGTGCCCTGGACAAGGCGGTCGCCGGGACGGGGCATCCGCTGGTGTTGACCATGCATCGGGCCAAGGGCATGGAGTTTTCTCGGGTAATCCTGTCCGGCATCGACGACAAGCACGTCCCACTGCCTGCCGTCGTGCGCTCGCTACCCGACGAGGAACGTGACGAAGCCCTGCTACGCGAGCGGTCCCTGCTATATGTCGCCAGCAGCCGAGCCCGTGACGCCCTGGTGGTCACCTGGAGCGGAAAGCGGTCGGAACTACTCGGCGGGTAGCCACTATTCCACCTGTCGGTGGTGTGCTCTAAGTTCACTTACGGCGGCGACGGGGCCGCCGGCACAGTGCACCCCAGGAGCTAGCAGAAATGCCTGATCAGCGCTCGCTGTCGGAGTGGATGAGCGATGAGGAACACCGGCTTCGCCAGGCGCTCGCGCCGGTGTCGCTGGTCGTGGAGACCAACTTCAGCGCCGACGAGATCAGCCAAATCCAGTACCGCTACGGCCAGGCGGCAAACGCACTACTCGGGCGGGGCTATTACTACCGGGACATCATCAAGAAATATCCAGCGTTGACGCTGACCGCCCTGGTGGGACACGCCTCGATTGCCTACCGGGAGGGCGCGTACTGGGACGAGTTCTTCGCCGAGCTTGGCCGTCCCCGCGATCTGAACTTCGAGAACGCCCTGCGCCACGCCCTGACCGACCTGCTCGACAAATTCAAGCTGGCCCGGTTCCCCGACCTGGAACGCCAGCACCAGTACGTGATGACGTTCGCCATGCACGCCGGCATCCCGGTGCACTGCCTGGCCGACCTGCTGCGTGTCGTCGACGACCATCTGACCCAGGGCCGCGACGCCAGCGGTGCCGCGCTGATCGAGTGGCTCGACGAACCGGGCAAGGGACACCGCACGTTCTCTCTCGACGTGCCGGTGCGTAACTTCATCCACTACGGCGGCACGTTCGCTATCGACATCCTCGACCGCATCATCGAAGTTGTCGACGCCACGCTGACCAACCCCGCGCTGCTGGACAGCGGCTTGGATTCGTCGACCACCGGCCTGCCGGACGTCCTCGTCGACGAACTGGTCCGACAGCTGCGCGATAACCCGCTGGGCTGGCAGGGGCGGCGAGCCAACCGCGCCCGCGTGCAACGCCGACCAGTGCTGCACTACGCGGTGGACGACGACGAGCTGCTGGTCGCCATCCCCTATCCGCGAAGCGGCTCGAAGTCGCCGTGGCGGGTGTCGTTCGACGGCCGGGTCCGCGAGGTCTACGCCCAGCGCGGCTGGGGTGTCACCTCCGACGACCAGCCGCCCACCCTGGTGCCGATCGGTGAGCCGGTACGCGAGATCCTCCTGTGGCATTCGGGTAGCGAGCAGAGCTTCACCCTGTCGACAGTCGACAAAGCCGACCCCCTGCTGGTGTTCAACTCCGACGGCGCGTGGATCCCCAAACGTGAACTGCTCAAACGCGGTACCGTATGGGCGATCTACCCCTCGTCTGGCGAACTGGTCGACCCGCGCTCGGGTCAACCGGTGGCCACGGCGGTGACTGGAACCCCGGCTGGCTGGCGGGGCTGGTGCAGTGCACTGGTCGATCTGGAAACCGTTGACTCAATCCAGCTGCGCCGGGCCGGCGAGCTCGTTGGTCGGGCACGCTCGGTGCGGCGGGATACCACGCCGACGTTCGAGTTGGGCGAGTTGATCGCGGGATGTCTGACTGTCGACGGCCGCAAGGTGTACTCAAGCCGGCCGTGGGTCATGCTTCCGGTGGACATGTCGCCGGAGCCCACGTCCTGGCGGATTCGGACCCGGCGATTCGACGGCACTGACTGGATCGTCGACGACTCGTGGGACTCAGCCGAGGAGCCCACCTGCGTCGACCCGTTCGACGACTCAGCCGACACCCAGCTCGGTTTGTTTGAGATCGTGGTCAGCGGGCCACTCGGCGCCGACATCCGCGCGGTCGTTTTCATCGCCGAGGGGCTGAGCGTCGACTTCGACAACCCGCCACGCTTTCCGGTGGCCGGCGGACTCTCACCGAGCGCGGCAATGATCAGCTCGCAGTTCGAGCTGACGGTCTCTGACTCCTGGTTGGAGTTCGATCGTGGTGATCGCAGCAGGACCATCAGTGTGGGCGACGGCGCGGACTCCGTCGACCTGGTGATCCAGCCGCCGAGCGTCGAGATCCGCACCGGTCTGGTGGGCCAGCCGGCACCGTGGCGCAGCAGCGCCGAGGCCTACACCCCAGACGGGCTGGGCGAAGACCGCTTCGTTGCGATCCAGGCCCCCGGGATCTCCTCGGTGCAGTTCGTGTTCCTGAACTCGGTCGGGGCTGTTACCCAAACCGAGACGCAGCCGCGTCGCAAAGCCGGTGACGTGTATGAGGTTTCGACGAGGCGTTTCGTTGATACCGCCCGGAATTCTGGTACCGGCCGCCTGATTGCCCGCATCATCAACGATGAAGGTAAGCAGGTCGACGTCACCGTTGTTGCGGTTCGCCCGCCCACGTTCTGCTCGGGAGCGCACCTGGCCGATGGTGAGCTGGTCTTCCACAACTTGCTCGCCGCCGACGATCTGGCCGTCAACATTTGGTGTGCCACCGCGCCGTGGCTGGAGCCGCGGGCCATCCCGTTGGTTGGCGACCGTGCGGTGCTGCCGGCCGAGTTGATCGAGGCCGGTCCACTGGTGTGCGAGGTCTTCGCTGATGACCCGTGGACCGCGGTTGAACCACCTCGCTGGCCTGGCCCCAGCGCGGTCCGCGTCGACCAGCCGGGCTGGGTTTCCGAAGGTGCGTCGGCCAAGCTTTCCCGGTTCCTTGCCGGTGAGGGCCCGGCCCCCGACGCGGTGAGCGCAATGCCCGAAGTGTGGTCGGCGCTGCGCTTCCCGGCTACCGGCGACGTCAGCAGTCAGCGCATCGAATCCGCATTGACCAGAATCTTGCGCACGGAGCCCCGGGCGGCATTGGAAGCGCTGGGCAACAGCACCATTGCGTTGGAAGACAAGATGGCGCTGCTGATCCGCACCGAGCTGGTCAACTGCTCGTTCGCCGCAGACTTCACCTTGAACGAACTGCATGCTGACCCGTGGTTCGGCTGCATGGTGGAGCTCTCCGATTTGGCGGCGCTGCACCGTGCACGGGACAAGAAGCGTGCCGAACGCGCCGAGACCCTCGCGTACTTGAAAGATAAGGGTGGTCGGAGGCTGATCGAGAGCCTGCGGACCGGCAAGTTCGACTACGTCCGCGAAGGCAGTTTTGCCAGGAATGTCATGGCGATGGACAGCATGCCGATCGAACAGGTTGACGCGATCCTTGACGAGCTGCGGCTGGTGCCGGGAGCCCTGCTGGGTTCAGGTGCCCGGATGGCGGCTGCCGTCGAGGCGTTCCAACACCGTGCCGAGTGGACGGTATCCGGATGGTCGGATAGTTTCGCCGCCCAACTTTCCCACGTGCTGACCCCGATCCGCCGTACCTGCCCGCCGGCCTACCAGGTGATCGGGTTGCGCAACTCGCTGCTCGATGGTCTGGACCTCCAGCAGTGTCCCTGGATGTTGCTGACCCTGCAATCGCTGACGCTGGCGGTGCTGGCCCGGCTGGAAGCCCACGGCCGCATCACCGGGCAGTACCTGAACTCCGGGCTGCTCGCGACCTGGACCCGGCTGGCTGAGCTGGCCCCCCGACTGGTGTCCACCGACCTGTTGATCGCCGAAGCCCTGGTTGTGCACTACTGCCATGGCGACCTCATTGGAGACGAATCGTGACCAAAGCCCTTGATGCGCTTGCCGTTGGGCGACAGATCGAGGAAACCTACAAGCGCTATCTGAAAACCCTTCTTTCCCCACGGGATCCGGACTTGGCGCGTGCTTTCGATGCCGAGGTGGACGGCTCGCAGCTGCTGACCAAGGGACCGCTGCTGGAGCTGACCCCGCCGTACGCGCGGAAATCGTCGATCAACCAGCTCATCGGCGAGGGGCTGCTGCATCCGGGGCTGCGGCGGATCAACTTCCCCAAAGACCAGCCGCTCTACGTCCACCAGGAAACAGCGATCCGCAAGGTGTTGACTGGCCGAAACCTGGTGGTGAGCACCGGAACCGGCTCGGGTAAGACCGAAAGCTTCCTGCTGCCGATCCTGAACTCGTTGGTGGCCGAGGAGGCTGCTGGCACTTTGCGACCGGGTGTGCGGGCGCTGCTGCTGTACCCGATGAACGCGTTGGCCAACGACCAACTCAAGCGCCTGCGTGAAGTGTTGAAGAGCACCCCGGAGATCACCTTCGGGCGGTATACCGGCGAGACCAAGCGTACTGAGGGTGATGCGCTTGCGGAGTTCAACGCGGTTAACCGCGGCAAACAGCGCTTGCCCAATGAGCTGATCAGCCGCGACGAGATGCGCCGAACCCCGCCGCACATTCTGCTGACCAACTACGCCATGCTCGAATACTTGCTGCTGCGGCCGGAAGACATCGACTTGTTCAGCGGTGCGCACGCCGGCACCTGGCGGTTTCTGGTGCTCGACGAGGCGCACGTCTACGACGGGGCGCAAGGCTCCGAAGTGGCGATGTTGCTCCGGCGGTTGCGTCAACGGGTAGCAGGTGGAAAAGCGTTGCAGTGCATTGCCACATCGGCGTCCCTGACTGGAACGTCGTCGGCGAACGCGCCCGCCGAGGCGATGAAGTTCGCCCGGGATCTGTTTGACGCGCCGTTCGAGCATGTCGACTCCGAACCGGGGCGCCAGGACCTGGTGACCGCAACCCGTGAGCCGCGGCGGTCCAGGCCGACCTGGTCGCTGACTGGGGAGCAGCTGCTCCGGCTTGGGACTGGGGATGAGTCCGAGTTGGCGGCGCTGGCTGGGGTTGATGACCCGGCCGAAGCGCTGCACGCCGAGACTTTGACAGCGGATCTGAAGGCCGCCTTGGCGGGTGGACCGCGGGCTGTGCGTGACTTGGAATCTCGGCTGTGGCCCGAGGACCCGCAGTCGGCGGAGAAGCTGGCCGCACTCGTCGCACTGGGCAGCCGGGTGCAGGATTCGGCCGGTAACCCGGTGCTCTCGGCTCGCTACCACATGTTCGTCCGGGCCACCGAAGGCGCGTTCGTCAGCTTCGCCGATAATGGTCCACGAATATTCCTGGGCCGCCATGAGATTGATCCCGACAACCGCCGGGCGGTATTCGAGTTCGGCACCTGCCAGCGGTGCGGTGCGGTGCACTTGGCCGGTGATGTCGAAGATGACGAGGGGCGTCAGTACTTCCGGCCGTCCACCAAGACCGAAGGAGCGGTGAAATGGCTGGTCCTCGTCGACGGCGCCGGTGACACTGTCATCGACGAAGACGAAGCAACCCTCGGCGACCAGCGCTTCGCAGGCGATGCCACGCTGCGTTCGCTCTGTGTGGGCTGCGGATACTTGACCAAGCCGGGGGAGACCGCCTGCTCGGGGGGGAGCTGTCCCGGTGGGCCGATGAAACTCGTTCGTGAACACCCGAACACCACGAGCGTGATGAGCAAATGCACCGAATGCGGCGCACTGGCCCGGCAGGTGATTCGCCGGCTGCGCACCGACACCAATGCCGCACCAGCGGTCATCACCACCGCGCTGTATCAGGAACTGCCCGAAGCAGAAGATGAATCAGCTGATCATGTTGGCGGTGGCCGGAAGCTGCTGATGTTCTCCGACTCCCGTCAAGCAGCGGCCTTCGCGGCACCGTACCTGGATCACACCTACGGCAGGCTGTTGGAACGGCGCTACCTGACTCAGGCGCTGCAGGATCCGAAATACGCCGACGAGGATCTGACCGTCGAAGATTTGGCTATCGTCGCCCGTAAGAAGGCCCGTGCCGCCGGCCATTTCCGAGAAGATATCGGAAAGATCGCCGAGGAAAAGACCGCCAACGAATGGGTTGTCGGCGAGCTGCTAACCATGGACGCCCGCCAATCCCTGGAAGGCCTTGGGCTGATGCGGGTCGCCCTCAAGCGCCCGCGCGGCGAGTCACTGCCGCGCGGCCTGACCTCGCTCGGGCTTAGCGAGGATGAAGGCTGGGCGCTGCTGGATGAGCTGGTGAAGTCTGCTCGAATGCAGGGTGCGATAACTCTGCTCGATGAAGTCGACATCAAGTCCGAGCGGTTCGAGCCACGCAACGTCACCGTCCGAATTCGCTCCGCCGGTTCGGATGCCGCGAAGAAGGTACTCAGCTGGCTACCCAGCGGCCACTCGGGCACCACCAACCGGCGCATTACCTTCACCAAGAAGGTGCTCGCGGTCGCAGCATCGAGTGCCGATCCCCGCAAGGTGCTCGACGGCTGTTGGAAGTTCCTCTGCGACAAGGGCTATATCACGGTCGTACCCGACAAAACATCCAGCGACGTCTACCAGGTCAACCACGAAAAGCTGCTGGTCCGCAACGGCTTGGACTGCACCTGGTATCGCTGCGACGTGTGCCGGCGCACCACCGCGTTCTCGGTGCGTGGCGTCTGCCCCAACAACACCTGTGACGGGAAGCTGTCCGAACGCACCATCCCGGATGCTGCATCAGACACCAACCACTACCGGGTGATTTATCAGACGATGACCACTGCACCACTGTCCGCGCGCGAACACACCGCGCAGTGGAGCGCACGGGAAGCGGCCACCATCCAGGATGAATTCATCCGCGGCCAGGTCAACGTGCTGTCGTGCTCGACCACGTTTGAGCTCGGCGTCGACGTTGGCGAGCTGCAATCGGTGGTCATGCGCAACATGCCGCCCAAGACCGCCAACTACATTCAGCGTGCCGGCCGGGCTGGCCGCCGAGCTGCCTCCGCCGCATTGGTGTTGACCTATGCCAAGCGCACCTCGCACGACCTTGCGAAGTATCAACAGCCCGAGTCGATGATCAACGGGCAGATGCGGGTGCCTTGGGTGCCGATCGACAATGTGCGAATCGCGAGGCGCCACGCACATTCCGTTGCGCTGGCTGCATTCTTCCGGGATGCTTTCGAATCTCATGGCATGCAGTGGAAGTACGCCGGCGAGTTCTTCTCTCCTGAAGACGGCCAAGAGGCGCCGGCCTCGCGGGTGCGAGCCTTCCTGACCCCGGTCCCGGCCGAGATCAAGGCCGCACTGCAAGAGGCACTACCGAAGCCGATTGCCGACGAGCTGGGCGTTGCCGACGACGCGTGGGTGCCGAAGCTGTGCGACCTGCTGGATCGAGTGCGCGATGGCGTGAGCTCGGACATCAAAGAGCTCACCGAGGCCATCGACAAAGCCGCTGAATCCAAGAACGGTTGGTTGATGGAGCGGCTGAAGAAGACTCGCGCTACCGTCGAAAGGCGCCAGCTCCTTGGCTTCCTGGCGAACCGGAATGTTCTGCCGAAGTATGGATTCCCAGTGGATACCGTCGAGCTGCGCACCGTGCACTGCGCCGATAGGTCCGGGGCGAAGCTCGAATTGGACCGTGACCTGAGCCTGGCAATCTACGAGTACGCGCCGGGCAACGAAGTGGTGGCCGGCGGGAAAATCTTTACCTCTCGCGGTCTGCATCGGATACCGGGTCGCGAGCTCGAAGAGTTTCAGTATCGGATTTGCAAGCTGTGCAAGCGGTTTCAATCGGCTCGCGTACTTGACGCCGGCGATCCCTGCCCAGGCTGCGGTGAGAAGTTCGGGACAGTACGCAAGTACGTCATCCCGGAGTTCGGGTTTGTTGCCGACTCGCAGACCCACGACGTCGGTACCGCACCACCTGCGCGGAACTGGTCGGGGGCCAGCTATGTCGTCGATGTTGGTGACGAAATCATGACCGAGACCTTACGGGCGCCATCGGGTATCGAGGTCGTCGCGCGGGCGGGCAAGCGCGCCACCATGGCTGTCATCTCCGATGGCGGCACTGGCGGTTTCCACGTCTGCGACTGGTGCGGGTGGGCCAACGTCTTTGAACGTTCCAAGGTCAAGCGCAAGCATGAACGCCCGACGACCGGCCAAGAATGCACTGGCCCGCTTTCGGTGCTCTCCCTTGGGCATCAATACCAAACCGACGTAGCCGAGTTCACCTTCAAAGACCCGCGGTTCCTGGGCATCTCGGAAGAGAGCTGGCTCTCGACGCTGTACGCGCTGCTCGGAGGTGCCTCTGAAGCGCTGGAGATCACCCGCGACGACATCGACGGTGCGCTCGCGTGGAGCAAAGAGGGGCTGCGCAGCATCGTCTTGTTCGACACCGTCCCGGGCGGGGCCGGAGCGGCGATGAAGATTGCCGAGAATGTCGAGCTGGTTTTGAAGACGGCTCTCGACCGCGTGAACACCTGCGACTGCGGGCCCGAAACCTCTTGCTACGGCTGCCTGCGGTCCTACCGGAACGGGCGCTATCACGACAAGCTGTCGCGATCGGGAGCGCTGCAGATTCTTGAGTCTTTGGGCATCGATGGGCTACGGAGCGGCATGAGTGACGAATGGGGGGTCGCGCTCGACCTTGCCCCGGATCGACTGGAAGCGTTGCTCGCAGAACTGGCGACCCAGGGCAAGCCGGAGCCTGAGGTCGGCGTCGAGCTGGGCGAGCACTACTGGCCCATCGAAGCCGTGTGGCGGCGGGAGAAAGTTGTCGTCGTCGATGGACGGGACGACGAACGGGATACATCGCTAGGCGCAGAGGGCTTCAGCGTTTTCCAGCTGGGCGACGTCGACAGTGGCACGTTGGCTGCGGTCCTCGGCGCCGTGGATTCATCTTTGCCGTTGAGCCACCGGAACGCATAAGGCAAATCCGGCAGTGACAAATTCAGGCCGTCAGCCGGTTACGGGAGGAAAGATTCTGTGGATGATTGGTTGACCTGGTTAGGCCTCGGCGCCGTTGCGATCTATCTGGTTCAGCGATTCCGCCGTCGTGCCGTCGACCCCGATGTCGAGGATCCGGCCCGGCACCTCACCATGCTGTTGAAGTGGGGTTGCCCGGCGCTGGTGGCGGTAATCGCGGGGGTCAACATCGCGGTGGTGAGCATCATCGGCGTCATGCCGCAATTGCTACTGCTGTTTGTAGCTGATGCCGCCTTGCTGCTGGGGATTGCCGCGCTGGCGGTCTGCCTCTGGGATCGTGCCGAAGCCCTGCGTCGCCAGACCGGCTACGTTATCTGCGAAGCGAGCTACGCCGACGCCCCACGGCACATCAAGAAAGCTATGCGCCGCATCTATAGCTCGGCGCGAGCGATGCGCGGCGGGACCGCGTACCAGACAGGAATTTTCGGTGACATGCCGCTGGAGCAGCTCGTCTACTCTGCGGCTACCCACGCGGTCACGAGCGCGGAGCTGACGGCAGCGATTCGAGACCTCGAGATTGACTGCGGCCCAGACGACCGCGCTGCGCTGGAGGCGGCGCACCGCAGGCAGCAGGAGATTCGCACCTACCTGCAGCAGGTGGAGGCCGCATTGGCTCGAACCGCTACCAGCGCCGAAACCCTGTCGAACCACCTGGAGCAGCCGGCCCGAGAGCAAGCCGCCGCGGCGAAACGAGAACGAGCGCGCGCCGAGTCGGCGCAACGCCGCCAGATGGCGCTGGACAGGCTGGAGCAGGCTACCGCGCAAGCGAATTCAAAGGACAAGATTGATAGCTTCGTGATCGAGGACCGAGTGACCTCCATCCAGGCCGGGTATGTGGAGGCGAAGGAAGCCTCCGATGCTGTATTGAAGGGACCGACCTTGCCGCCGGCGGAGAACGCGGCGGAGGTGAAGCGACCGGTGTTGAGCGCGGAAACCAAGGCGGCGGCGCGTAAGCGCGCATTGAAGGCAACCAAGTGGACTGCAGATGCGGCCACCCGGCTGTCGCGCACCGCTGCCAAATTGGTCGCCGAGAAGCTGGAGAAACATTCCGACGAGAATTGAGCGGATCAGCGCATACGTTCAAGATGAATGCTGCCTCGGGAAGATGCCATGCGAGGCGGACCGGCCGTCGAGATCGATTTGCATGCAGCAGTACGGAGTTGAGCCAGCTTGCAGCACATCGACGTCGGCCGGAACCGTTGATTTAACATTGCCGCATGGCAAGGGTGCGCAAGTTGGAACGCGGGACGCAAGATGTAAGACCGCACAGCTCTGAGGTCGATTGCTACTTCCAGGTTCTGGACGATGAAGATGGGCGTCAGTTGCTCCACCTGAGCACGTTCGGCTCAGACAACCGGGCATCGGCGCCGAAGAGCAGTCAGTCGATCCAGATCGATGAAGAGATCGCACGCCAACTGGCAGCGCTCTTAGTCGAGACGTTCCCGCGGGCACGCCCGGGAGCGCCGCGAGAGGGTGACTAGGTCGCTTCAAACGTCTTTTGACCGAACGTAATTCGATGTTTCAGTACAGTGGCTGTTCCTGCACTCAGCCGCGCATGTTCGCGAACGGAAGGCGCCCGTAGTGGGCGCGGAAGTCAGCGAGCATTTTCGTCTCGGTGTTCGCCGCGTCCGCGTCATCGGTGACTCGCCAGCCGACGAGCAGTTCATCGTGATCGGCGAGTTGCCAGATGCGCTTGCCGCCTGAGTGACCGATCGGCACGCCGGCGCCGAACTTGCGGAACTCGTCGAGCCTCTTGCGCAGGTGGCGATTGCCGTCGCCGCCGAGATTGGCCTTGCCGATGTATACGATCCGTTCGTCGGGCACCCACAGCGCAGCCAACTCAGTGACCGGGACAGTCGGGTCCTTTCCCTTGAAATGCCCCGCAGGCGACACGCCCCGGGAAACTCGGGGCTTCGTCACTCGGCCGCAGGACAATGTAGACGCCTGGCTGTGTCGGCACGTCCGCGTCCGGTAGCTTCGCGAACGGCACCCAGCCGTTGAACTCTTTCAGGTCAATCGGATCAGTCATGTCGACTCGTTCTCCAGCCACGAGCTGAACTCCACAGGCAGGACCACGTTTTCGGGTCTGTCGGCAAAAAGTGGCGCGATCTGGTCGATGCGGTAGCCGGCGATGCCGGTTCCGATCGGTGTGACCTGAAAGCGCAACTCGGGGTGGGCTCGCGCATAGTCCAAGAAGGTGTCCACTTCGGCGGCGAGGGTGGCAAAGCCGCTCATGGTGTCGATGGCATAGGACTGGCCGTGGTGGCCGTGCCCCTCGCCCCAGACCGCACCGAACTTCTGGAAGGCGTCGCGGGCGGCCCCGCCGTCGTGCATTCCGTGCGCGTTCGACCCGAAGACGAACACCTCGTGGGGCGCCAGCCGCTCGATACGACTGCCGGTCAACGAGTCCATGACGCGGCGCTGGATCTGATTGAGCGCATCCAGGCGCACCCCGCGCGGCAAATTCTCGATCGCGTTCACGGCGATGGCGACAACTTCGCTCAGTGTCGGCCGCGCCGAGGCGGACAGGCCGACTGTCGTGGCCAGGGCGGCCCCGCCGGCGTCGGGTTTGCTGCTCGGTAGCGAGTCGCGTAGCTCTTCGGTGGCGAACAGGTCATCGAGGCCGACACCGAGTGCGCTGGCGATGGCGAGCTGCTTGGGGTGCGAGGCGTTGCGGTATCCGGTCTCGAGCTGCGAGATGTAGGGGTAGGAGATGCCTGCCGCTTCTGCGAGCGCGTTGCGGTCCATGCCGAGCTCTTCGCGCCGGCGCTTGATCCTCTCGCCGACGCCCGCTTCACCCCGGCGGCGGGAGTTGCCCCCGCTGGGGTAGGGCCGGGCGCGTTCTCTCATAGCCCCAAAGTACCAACCGTTATGCCACTGGCAAAGCTTCAGATGCGCACGTCGCTCAGTTTAGCTATGCTGACAGCACCGAAATATATATGCGTAAAGCATAGGAGACATGATGAGCCCAACTGCAAACCCGACCCTTCCCCTTCTTCACGTGGGCAGGGGCGCCCAGTACGGCGCCCTGACGCTCTTTCCCGTCTGGGCCGACGGCGGCGCCGCCACCGGCCTCGAATGGGACCTGGACGCCCTGGACGTCGCCGAGCACGACGGCGGCGGGCAGGTGAATTCGCTGGCCGCGGTCAACTCCGGCGACAAGCCGGTCGTTCTGCTCGAAGGCGATCTGCTCGAAGGTGGTTGGCAGACCCGGATGATCGCCCGCTCAACCATCCTCGGACCGCACGAGACAACGAATCTCGCGGCGCTCTGCGTAGAACAGGGCCGCTGGGAGTCCAGCGGCAACCGCGGCCACCGTGCCGCCGGCCGGCGGGTCTCCGCCTCGCTTCGGGCCGCCCGTGACCGCGCCTGTCGCCGGGGCGACGATCCCCAGCACGAGGTCTGGCACGGGATCGCCTCCCGCTATGAAACGAACGTTAGGACGGCTACCAGTTCCTTCGCCGACCACCTCGATCGTGTTGCCCGCGAACGCAGTCGGCGCACCGAGCGGCCGCTTCCGGCCAAGCCGCTGGCAGGCCAGCGCGGCGTGATCATCGGCATAGGCGGCCGGGTGCTAGGTATGGAGCTGCTGGCAACGCCCAACGCGCTCGCCAAGCGCTGGACCGGCATCCTCGAGGCGGCTCGCTTCGACGCCGACCGCGCGCCGGAGGCGGCGACGCCCGGACAGCAGGCCCGCGACTTCGCCGTCAAGGTCGAGTGCGCGCACCTCGACGTGGCCCGCGAGTCGGCCTCCGTGGTGACGCTCGCGGCCGATCGGCGTTCGCTGCACCTCAGCGGGATCGCGCTGCCGGAACCGGTCCGCTCGATCGATGGCGAGTTCTGGCGCATCGTCCACCTGGCCGCCTACGACCAGGCGCATCCGCTGCTAGCGGGCGTATAAGCATGCACCGGAGGAGGGCGGGATGCGGTCGGCAGGCCCGTTTCGGCCCCTTGGAGGTGGCCGGTACTCCGAACATGACCGCGCTGGTGTTGTCCGCGGTTGCGGAAGCACCGACATCAGCGTGCCGACGTGCACGCCGCTGAAGGCTCGGAATCTGCGAAATGGCGTCTGAGATGGCAGCAATCAGTGTGCATGGCTTGGATAATGATGTTGCCGCCCGACTGATAATCCGGGAGGCTTTTCACCGCGGCCGGCGGTATTGACCTCGACATTCCACTGCGATCCGAGATACCGCGTGCGGCACGGTTGCCGTAATCGTCATCGACGCAGGCGTCGACGCGGAGATGATGCGAGATGAGCCGAATCCGAGCGTCCTTGCGTGGGCCGACACGGTGGGGCGCCTGCACACCACGGCGATCACCCTCGCCGAGATCGAGTACGGCATCGCGCGGCTTCCAGATGGACGCCGTAAAGGTCGCCTGACGGATGCTGCGTCTCGGGTGTTCGGTGAGGTCGACGACGTGGTCCTGGCGTTCGGGACGACCGCCGCCCGTCGCTACGGCGAGATCGAGGCCGCCGGGAGCGGAGTGGTCGACCAATCGCTGGCGTCGATGTGACCAACCGCTGGACGCTTTGACCGGACCGGTCAGGTGGTGGCCCTGGGCTTTGAGGCGGCGCTGCATGGGCGTTAACGCTGATGACGATCCCGATATCACGTGGAAGCGACACCGTTTTTCCGCAGCGAGTTTCCGGCCTCAAGCGGAAGTCACCGACACCCGCCGCGGCCCGCTGAAATGTGTCGGTGTTATCCGGTACGCATGTGTCATGCTGTCGTCCATGCCGGCCGCCTCGATGCTTGATCGCGAGGTCTACCTCTACGCCGAGGTAGACCGGCTTGTCGGGCTCAACGCGGGGACGGCGCGGCGGTGGATAAACGGCTATCGACGCAGTGGTCGGTCCTATGACCCGATTCTGCGGGAGTCGGCCCGCGATACCGAATGGGTGACATGGGGCGAGCTTGTTGAGACCCGCATCCTGGCGGAGTACCGCGAACAGGACGTACCCACACCGCGGTTGAGGGCAGCGGTTGACAGTCTGCGACAGCTGTACCGGGTGCGCTACCCGCTCGCTTACCTGCGCCCGTACCTCACCGTGCAATACCGGGACCTGACCATGCCCGCCGAGGTCGCCGACATTGATGCATTCGAGCCGCGGCGCCCGTACGACGAGACCGCTGCCGATGAATCGCGGATGGTGGTGCGCACTCGACAGATGCTGCTGGGCGCTCCGGGTAAATCGGTGATCGACCATGCGACATTGGCGGACGATGATGCAGGCGAGAAATTCGTCGCCGAGTTGACGCCCGACCTGGAATTCCCCGGCATCATCATCAGCCCCGGCCGGTTCAGCGGACAGCCAACGTTCGTTGGCCGTCGCGTGTCGGTAGCAACCATCGCCGGAATGGCTCTCAATGGGGACCGGCCCGAAGACTTGGCCGCCGACTACGGACTGAGCCTGGCGCAGGTGCACGCGGCGATCACCTACGCCGAGAAGCACAGGCTGGCAGCGGCGTAGGGCCGGTTTCCGATGACGACCCTGGACGATGTTCGGTTTGTCATCGACGAGAATCTGCTTCGTATGGCCAAGGGCATTGTCGGCGTTCGCCGCGACACCGCGGTCTTCAGCTTCGCGCCGGTCGAGGAGTTGCTGCCCGCCGGAATTCTCGACACCGAATGGATACCGGTGGTGGGTGATCGCGGCTGGGCAGTGATCACCAGCGACCGACGGCTGCGAACCCGACCCGCCGAGGCAGGGCTTGCAGTGACACACAAGCTCAAGGCGGTGCACCTGCATGGTTTGGGTGAGCGGTCCGCTTGGGAGCAGCTGGTGCGTCTGGTGTCGCGATGGGAGGCCATCGAGAGACAGGTGCAACGTCACCCCGATGGGCCATGGTGGCTGTCGTTGCGCGCCAACGGTGCTCGGGCGATGCGGTTCGAGCCGGGAGCCGTCGAGCGCGTGTAGGCAGCGTCGGCCTTATCGGCTGCCCTGCGGGCCATGGACGTCGGCGTCTGTGAATCTTTGCTCGCCGAGCACCTGCACACGCCAGCTTGAACACCGTGCCGACGTGCACCCCGACTTCGCCACCGTCGATGGCGCCGAGCAGGCCCGGGCCATCACCGGCTATCCGGAGGCGCTCATCGATCGCTCACTGCGGTCGGCCCGCACCGTCGAGGACCGTGCCGCAATGACACAGCGCATCGTCGCGGTGTTGCCGGAGGCCGTCACCGATGGGGCGGCGCTACACCGTATTGACCCCCGGGCAAGATCACGCGCCTCGACGAGATCCGCAGGGCCGCCGCGCTGGGCAACCAACGCCTGGTACGCCGCGCTACCCCGTTCTCTGATGCCGGATTCATGACCAATGGCCGCGACGAGCCCACACTGGCCGCCGAGCTGGCCGGCGCCGACCGAGTGGATCTGCTGTGTGCCTTCGCCAAATGGCAGAGCTGCGGTTGCTGGCTGGATCGACCGGCTGGGCCGTCATGATCGCCCTCCGTGGCCACGCTGGCATTCGCCGGCTACGTCCCGGCGCTGCGGGTCGAAGAACAGCAGGCCCTCACCGCCCGGCGCCGCGATGCGCTCCGGGAGCGCGCCGGCCGGCAGCACCGCTGGGCGCTAGCTACAGCCAGAGGTCGCGCCTCAGGCCGGGGCGGTACCGCCGCCTGGCGTGCCGAGGACCTGCTGGAGCAGCGCGACGATGCGCTGCTGTCCGGCCGCGGCCAAGTCGAACTTGGTGCGCATCTCCTGGCGCATGCTCGACATCTCGCCGCGCATGTCGACGATCTCGCCTCGCATGTCGACCATGTCCTCGCGCAGGGCGTTGATGCTCGCGGTCGTCGCCCGGCGGAAACCGCGCATCGCACTGACGTCGCGGGCGACCGCACTGGCGAGGTCCCGAAGAGCGGCGACGTCGACTTTGGTGGCCCGCACCTCTTCGCGCAGGTTGCGCACCTGGCCCTCCAGCGCGGTGACGCGCGGCTCCAGGTCGTCAGGCTGCATGGTGGCAGCGTACGCCGGTTTCGGGGGTGGAGAAGCCGTCCACAACCGGCCCCGACCTGTCGGCGCCGCGCGCCATCCTGACCGTGCGTCATGAGATGCCGTCGCCAAGCTCCGACTTGACGGCACGCCAACCCCACGCTCGTGGGTGGCTCGGATGACGACGCGGCCCGCACCAACCGGTGCCGGCAAGAGCGCCCCTATCAGCAGGGGGCCCGGCAGCTCGGGAGTGCTGCCATGTCATCACGGCAAGTCTGCGGATCCTACGCATCCGGACAGTTGATCCACTATCCAGGCGAAGAAGTCTCGTGAACCCGGCCAGCCGGTGATCCCGGTGAAAATCGTTGCGGTACATGATGATGGCCGCGTCGAGCTGGAAGGAAGGGACCTGGCGATCACGCGCTAAAGTTCGGGACTCACTTTCGCTACCACGACGCACAGGGGCGCTGATCATGGCGGAATTGGCGAAGCTGCGCGCGGCCGCTGCCGAACTGGATTGGACGGCACCGCTTCCAAGGGCACTGCGCCGACGCACCCGAATCCGGAACGGTGGGGCTGCGACTGCGAAGCGGTAGGGCGCCGCCAGAATCTCGAGCAGACCCGTCCCGGTGTTCTACGGCCACTATTGGCGACAGGGTTCGCCGGCACCCGGCGACGACTTCACCGAGCGCACCGCCTGCGTGGACTTCAGTGCTGCGAAGGGCGGCGCGCTGACCGCCTACCGCTGGTCGGGGGAGCGCTGGATCCGGCCCGAGAACTACGTGCAGGTCCCATAACCAGGCGATAACGCCGGCGCCATCCAACTGCGAACCACCCGCACCGTCGGAAAGGCCGGCGACCCACCGGAATCCACCAAGCAGCAGACGAGTAACCCGCTACCCTGAGGCGCACATGACCCACCCCGTACGCTACCGACCCGGCGATGCGCTGCTGGCGTTGCACCGCCGCCGCGGCCCGATGGTCGACGCCGGCGTAGGCCGGCACGGCTACGTCTACCTCTTCGGTGCGCAGGCCAACAAGTTCGTCTTCGCCAACTCCGACGCCTTCAACTGGTGGGACGCCTTCCAAGTGCTGGTGCCGGTGGACGGCCCCACCGCGCTGATCGTCAGCGACGGAGCCGACCACCGGCGTCGCCGCAGCGTAGTGCAACCAGCGTTTCATCACCGGCACCTCGCGGCCTACCTGCAGATCATGGCGGCCAACGCCGACGCCGTCATCGACACCTGGCGGCCCGGCCGAACCATCGACATCTCGGCCCAGCTGCGCTCGGCGATCCGGCGCAGCGCCATTGAGTCCCTGTTCGGCCAGCGGATGGCCGGCCACGCCGACTTGCTGGGCGACCACCTGCAGCCGCTGATGGACCTCACTCATCGGCTGCCCCAGGTGCTCAAGGCCGAACAACGGCTGCGCTCCCCGGGCTGGCGGCGCGCCATGGCCGCCCGGGCCCGCGTCGATCAGCTGATCTACGCCGAGATCGCGCGCGCCCGAACCGATCCCAGCGCCGACGACAACGTGTTGGCCGCCCTCGTCGGCGGGCGCACCGAGGACGGCGAGGCACTGCGTGACGACGAGATCCGCGACCAGATCGTGTCGCTGATCGCCGCCGGCTATGAAACCACCAGTGCCGCAATGGGTTGGGCGGTGCATGCGCTGCTGAGCACTCGCGGGGTGTGGGAGACCGCCGACACCGAGGTCCGCGATGTTCTGCACGGCCGCGCCCCCGACGCCGCCGATCTGAAGAACCTGACCTATCTCAACGGCGTCGTGCAAGAAACACTGCGGCTCTACCCGCCGGCGGTGGTCTCCGCCCGCAAGGTCACCTGCGAGTTGTC
>Ga0164242_10000814_pt1 | contig 37242 bp, 32 predicted proteins | sample OricomgcompostMG_FD_108783 | JGI IMG/M metagenome (GOLD analysis project Ga0164242, IMG submission 108783) | Miracle-Growth compost microbial communities from Emeryville, California, USA - Original compost - Miracle growth compost (MG) ... | reverse complement strand
GTCGAGTTCCCCTTCTGCGGCTTGTACATCGGGATCCGCACCAGCGCCGAGCGGTTGTTACGACCCCAGCAGACGTACGCCGGCGCCTCGCCACCACCCCAGAGCCGCTTGTAGGAGTTCACCCATTGGTTGGTGATCGCAGTGAGCTCCGCGGCGTGCACCAGCAGACCGGCAACGAAGGCCTTGCCGACCTTCGACAGCGACAGCGGATCGCTGGCGTCATGGAACGCGTTGCGATCGCCTTCGAACAGCGACAGGTGCGTGTGCATCGCGGAACCCGGCTGCTCGCTGAACGGCTTCGGCATGAACGAGGCATACACGCCCTGTGAAAGCGCGACCTCCTTCACCACGAGTCGCATCGTCATCAGGTTGTCCGCCGTGGTCAGCGCGTCGGCGTAACGCAGGTCGATCTCCTGCTGGCCGGGCGCGACCTCATGGTGGCTGAACTCGACGCTGATGCCCATCCGCTCGAGCATCGTGATGGCCTGACGGCGAAAGTCGTGCCCGAGGTCGTGAGGTGTCTGATCGAAGTAGCCGCCGGAGTCGATGGGCGGCGGCAGCAGCTCGCCGTCCGACGGCCGGCTCCGCAACAGGAAGAACTCGACCTCCGGATGCACGTAGAACGTGAACCCGAGGTCAGCGGCGCGTTGCATCGACCGACGCAGAACGTGCCGCGGGTCGACGTACGACGGCGACCCGTCTGGCATGAGGATGTCGCAGAACATTCGCGCCGTTCCGGGCTGCTCCTCGCGCCAAGGCAGCACCTGGAACGTCGACGGATCCGGCCGCGCCAACATGTCCGACTCGTGAACCCGGGCGAAGCCCTCGATGGCAGAGCCGTCGAAGCCGATCCCTTCGGCGAAAGCGCCTTCGAGCTCAGCGGGCGCGACTGCCACCGACTTGAGGAAGCCGAGCACGTCGGTGAACCACAGCCGAACGAAGCGGATGTCACGTTCCTCGATCGTGCGGAGCACGAACTCCTGCTGTCGGTCCACCCGGCAAGCGTAGAGCCGCTGCGTTACAGCCGCATGACGAACCTAAACTCGAGACATGCCGAGGCTGCGGATCGCACTCGCGCAGGTCGACCTGACTGTTGGTGACCTCGATGGCAACACCGACGTCATCGTCGAACAGACCCGACTCGCCGCGGAGCAAGGCGCCGCACTGGTGGCGTTTCCGGAGATGGCCATCACGGGCTATCCACCAGAGGACCTCGTACTCCGGCGTGCCTTCGTCGACGCCTCGCGTATGGCACTCGAGCATCTCGCCTCGCGCCTGGCAGCCGAGGGCCTAGGTGACCTCGCCGTCGTCGTCGGCTACCTGGACCGCTGCCCGATGCCCGCCCCGCGCGTCGGTCGTCCGTCCGGCGACCCCCAGAACGCCGCGGCGTTCATCCATCGCGGCAGCGTCATCGCCCGCTACGCCAAGCACCACCTGCCCAACTACGGCGTATTCGACGAGTTCCGGTACTTCGTGCCGGGAGACCGGATGCCGGTGGTCCGCCTCGGCGACGTCGACATCGCCATGACGATCTGCGAAGACCTGTGGCAAGCGGGTGGACCCATCGCCGTCGCGCGCGATGCGGCCGTCGGGCTCGTGCTCTGCCTCAACGGCTCGCCGTACGAGCGCAACAAGGACGACGTGCGCCTCGAGCTCGCGGCGCGGCGGGCGATCGAAGCCGGCGCGGCGCTCGCCTACGTCAACCTCGTCGGCGGTCAGGACGAGCTGGTCTTCGACGGCGACTCGCTGATCGTCTCGGATGCCGGAGACCTCATCGCCCGCGCGGCCCGCTTCACGCCCGAGCTGCTCGTCACCGATCTCGACCTTCCCGCCGCAGCCGGCCACAACGCAGGCGGATTCGACGCGCAGGACGGGACGACGATGTCCGTCGAGCGGCTGATGACACCGGCTCGACCTCCGTCCGGTCTTGAAGAGCTGCCGACACGCGTTGCGCCGGCACTCGAAGAGTGCGAGGAGATCTGGGGCGCGCTCGTGTTGGGAACACGTGACTATGTGCGGAAGAACGGCTTTCGCTCGGTCATCCTCGGTCTCTCGGGCGGCATCGACTCGGCACTTGTCGCAACGATCGCGCGAGACGCGCTGGGTGCTGACGCAGTCCACGTCGTCGGAATGCCGAGCCGCTACTCGAGCGAGGGCAGCGTCGCCGACGCCGCGGAGCTCGCACGTCGGCAAGGCCTGCAATGGCAGGCGCTGCCGATCGCGCCGATGGTCGAGGCGTACGAGAAGGCTTTCGCGGAGACCGACGCCGGCGGTCTGCACGGCCTGGCAGAGGAGAACCTGCAGGCTCGAGTGCGCGGGACCGCACTCATGGCTTTCTCGAACGAGGTCGGACACCTCGTCCTCACCACGGGGAACAAGAGCGAGCTCGCGACCGGCTTCTCGACCCTGTACGGCGACAGCGCAGGCGGGTTCGCGCCGATCAAGGACGTCCCGAAGACGCTCGTCTGGCAGCTGTCGCGCTGGCGTAACGAGACCGCCCGGGCAGCCGGCGAGATCGAGCCGATACCGACCGAGATCATCGACAAGCCGCCGTCGGCCGAGCTCGCCCCCGGCCAGCTCGACAGCGACCGGCTGCCGGACTACCTGGTGCTGGACGCGATCCTCGACGCCTACGTCGAGCAGGATCTGGGTCGCGAAGAGCTGATTCAGCTCGGGCACCCCGCCGAGCTCGTCGACCGGGTGGTCCGGCTCGTCGACCTCGCCGAGTACAAGCGACGCCAGTACCCACCCGGCCCGAAGATCACACCGAAGGGCTTCGGGCGCGACCGGCGGCTGCCGATCACGAACCGCTGGCGCGAGCCCTTCTAGACGCTCCCGAGGCCAGAACCTCGTTCGGTTGCGCTTCTGCGTTGCTGTGTCACAATTGACGGCGTAGTCCGGGGACTCCGAACGGAGCCTCGAGGCGAGGAGGTCATCACATGACTGACGGCGGCATCTCTCCGTACGGCAGCCCACGCACCGTGCGACGGGTTCGCACGCACCACCTGCAGGCGATGAAGGACCGCGGCGAACGGTGGGCGATGCTGACCGCCTACGACATGCACTCGGCGGCGATCTTCGACGAGGTCGGTATCCCTGCGCTCCTCGTCGGCGACTCAGCCGCGAACAACGTGTTCGGCTTCGACACCACGCTTCCCGTCACCGTCGACGAGCTCATGCCGCTCGTCCGCGCCGTCGTACGGTCGACACGCAGCGCGATGGTGGTCGCGGACATGCCGTTCGGCTCCTACCAGGTGAGTCCGGAGCAGGCGCTGCAGACCGCGATCAGGTTCATGAAGGAAGGCGGCGCGCAGGCAGTCAAGCTCGAAGGCGGATCGCAAGTGGCACCGCAGGTGCGCGCCATCGTTGACGCCGGCGTACCGGTCGTCGCGCATGTCGGCTTCACACCGCAGAGCGAGCATGCGCTCGGTGGCTACAAGGTGCAAGGCCGTGGCGAGTCCGCGACGCGCGTGATCGACGACGCCGTCGCGCTGGAAGCTGCCGGCGCGTTCGCCGTCGTGCTGGAGATGGTTCCGGCCGACGTCGCTGCACAGATCACGAAGGAGCTCTCGATTCCGACGATCGGAATCGGCGCCGGCCCCGATTGCGATGCCCAGGTCATGGTGTGGACGGACATGGTCGGGCTCAACACCGGCCCCGCACCACGCTTCGTGAAGCGCTACGCCGATCTGCGCTCCGTCATCACCGAAGCCGCGAGCACATATGCCCGCGAGGTGGCCGACGGGACCTATCCAGGCCCGGAGCACTCCTTCGAGTAACCGGGCTTCGTCGGCGTTCAGACGTCGGTGACCCGCAGACCTGCGTGAGCCTTGTACCGCCGGTTGATCGACACCAGGTTGGCAGTCAACGCTTCGACCTGACCGGCGTTGCGAAGCCGACCACCGTAGATGCCGCGCATCCCCTTGATGCGATCCACCAGCGACTGAACCAGGTCGGTCGCTTCACGGCTGTCCCCTAACACCAAGACATCGGTCTCGATGCTGTCGACGTCGGCATCGAGCAACAACATCGCGCTGATGTGGTGGAACGCAGCGACGACAGTGCTGTCCGGCAGCAGGCCCTGCGCCTGCTGCGCCGCGCTGCCTTCCGGGACGTGGAGCGCGTACGCACCCTTCTCGTCGAAGCCCATCGGGTTGACGCAGTCGATCACGATCTTCGCGGCGAGAGCCGGCGCGAGCGCAGTCACGAGCGTCTCGTGACCTTCCCACGGCACGGCGATCACGATGACGTCCGCTGCAGCGGCCGCGGCAGCATTGTCGGTCCCGGTGACCAGCGACGGATCCGGCACCGTGGCGGCGAGCTCGGCAGCGGCCTGCTCCGCGCGGTCGGCCTGTCGGGATCCGATGATCACGGCATTGCCGGCCATGGCGAAGCGACGGGCGAGGCCGCGGCCCTGATCGCCGGTTCCACCAAGGAAGGCCAGCGTGAGATCAGCGGCAGAGCCGCTCGGCAGCGTGGTCACCGTTTCCTCTTTTCATTCGTACGGCGGGAGACGATCGTCCCAGGGTGGATATCGGGCAAAGGCCCGCCCCCGGGCAAGGCGGGTAGCCGCCCCCATCGTGGGTAATGGGCAGGAAGGCCTGCAGCGGTGGCGAAACAGGGGGCGTGGTGAGCAGAGGGCGTCGAACCGGGGAGGCGGCACGTGCTCGCGCCGCCGACGACCCGGCGATCACCGAGTTGCTCGACACCGTGCGAGAGGTCCGCACCACGCTCGCGATCGACCTGTCAGCTGCGGCCGGGGCACTCGAGGACAGCGAGACGCGCGTCGCCCGCGACATCCTCTCGGCAACCTCCGACGACCTCGCTCGACTCACCAGCGAAGTCCGCGACGCAGGCGACGACGAGGTCACCAGCCGTCGTCGATCGCGCCGCACCCGCGCTCTGCTTGCACTCCCCGCTGTACCACTCGTCGGTGCGCTCGCGATGACGACCGCAGCCGCGCTGTCCAGCAGCCCGAGCACGCCCCCACATCATGCCGTCGCACCGGCAGCGTCAGCATCGCCTGCACACCACGCGTCAGCGAGCACTGCGCTGCAAAGACTCGAAGACGTCGTTACGCATCACGCCAAGGCTCAGCAAGTCATCAAAGTGGCCGACGACTTGCACAAGCAGCTCACCCGGATGATCGCAACCTCTACCAACGACCCCGCGCAGCTGCACGTCGTGCGAAAGCTTCTGACGCTCGAACAACACGTACTCGAAGGCAGCAAGCTACCGGGCACGCAACTCGCACTTGCCGCGTCACGCGCAATCGCCGCACTGCTCGAGCACCGACCGGCGACACCGCAACCGAAGCAATCCGTTGCGTCGCGCGAGACCTCACACCCGACGCGTGCAACATCCACACCGCGTCCGCGACCATCGCAAACGCAGGTACGACGCACACCGCAGGCACAACAACCTGAGTCGGCAACGCACGCGTCACCGAGTCCGAAGCGCTCCAACCCGTTGTTCGGTGACGGATTTTTCAACTGGCCTTGATGAGACGGCGTCGACAGTCGCCATCATCGTCGCGACACAAGTACATGGTTTTTTCGTTGCGATCATTGGCGTTTTGAGCAATGTGCTGAATACCTGACGGCCGAGATGCAGACTGATGCGCGAAACGCGTCTCCGCGACACGCGACCGCGATACATAGCACGGTGATGGAATGCATGACTTTTCGGTGTCAGAGTTGTCCGCGGCACAGTCCCATCACCGAGCTAGGGGGCTCACGTGGCACGTGTAGCTGCGAAGAAGACCGCCAAGAAGGCGGCCAAGAAGACCACCGCACGAAAGTCGACAGCCAAGAAGGCTGCGAAGAAGGCGCCGGCCCGCAAGGCCGCCGCCAAGAAGACCGCAAAGAAGGCAGCCAAGAAGACCGTCAAGAAGGCTGCGAAGAAGGCGCCGGCCCGCAAGGCCGCTGCCAAGAAGACCGCAAAGAAGGCAGCCAAGAAGACCGTCAAGAAGGCTGCGAAGAAGGCGCCGGCCCGCAAGGCCGCTGCCAAGAAGACTGCAAAGCGCGCGCCGGCCCGCAAGGCTGCCGCGAAGAAGGCACCGGCGCGCAAGCGCTAAGCCCTGCTCAACCCAGGCGAGCCCCGACAGCCGCCGCGCCGACCATCGGTCGCGCGGCGGCTGTCCGCTGTCTGCTGCTTTGTCGTCGCGGCGGTCGCGATCGCCGGCAGCATCGCGCTGTTCAGCTCTGGGTTCGCCGGACCAGCCCCGGTCGCACTTGCCGGAGCCGGCGGCCTGATCGCCGCCGGCGTCACACTGTGGCGACCATCCCAGCCGAGCCGCGCCTATCCGCCTGATCGGCCGCGCCATGATCGATAGCCGATGCCCGCGTGTACGAGCTGTTACGTATTGCAACTATCGCCTAAGCGCACGATAGACTCGGAGAAGCGACGTCCGGCCCAGTACACCCCCCCACTAGGCCGGGCGTCGCTTTCACGTGCGAGCCCGTCAGGGGTAGACAGAGGGCGTGATGCGCCTCCTGATCGTCGCAGCGGCGCTCGCCGGGAGTTGCACCGTAAGTCCTGCTACGCCCGCCAGCCACATCGCGGCGCGGAGCGCCGCCACCCACGACTCCGGCAGCCCGCACCTGCCACCGCTCGCCGGTGTCGTCGTGGGCATCGACCCGGGTCACAACGGCCACAACTACATGGACCCGGCCTATATCAACCACACTGTCTGGAACGGCCGCGAGCAGGAGGCCTGCGACACCACGGGGACCGAGACGAACGCGGGGTACCCCGAGCCGCGGTTCACGTTCCGGGTTGCGAAGCTCCTTGCCGCGGATCTGCGGCAGCTCGGCGCCGACGTGGTGATGACGCGGCACGACAACCACGGTGTGGGACCGTGCATCGATCGACGCGCTCGGATCCTCAATCGGGCACGTGCGACCGTGGCGATCGACCTCCACGCCGACGGTGGTCCGGCGTCAGGGCGTGGCTTCGCCATTCTCGAGCCGGTCAAGAGCACGGTGAACCGACGCGTCGTCGGTGCCTCGGCCGTCCTCGGGCGGGTGGTACGCCACAAGCTGCTCACGATGACCGGCATGCCCACCAGCAGCTACGACGGCCACCGCGGGATCGCGCATCGCGACGACCTGGCGGGTCTCAACCTGGCGACGCAGCCGAAGGTCCTCGTCGAGTGCGGGAACATGCGTAACGCTCGAGATGCCCGAAAGCTGGTCTCAACCCACTTCCAGCGGAGGCTGGCCGCGGCCTTCACCGCGGCCGTGACCCGCTACCTGCGGATCAGCCGGTAGCAATCACCCATCCGCCGGGTCCGGAAAGCAGGCGCGATGCCGGACGCTCGCTGAACCGGCGACCGACCACCGACACGGCGAGCTCACCCACGGACTTGCCGATGCGGGTACGCCGCACCAAGCCTTGATGCGTCACCTCCACGGAGAGGGACCAGCGTCCGGTCGCGCCCGCCAGCTCCTCAGGCAGGCACTCGACCGACCACCCGGCCCACGCCCGTCGCCGAATCGTCTCGCGGTTGCCACCGACGAGATCGGCCCGCCGTACCCGAACGCCGGGCCAACGCACCTCACGCCCGTCCTGGGCGGCGACCAACGCCACGAGCTCATCGGAATCGGTCATCACATGGTCGAGCGCCGCCCATCCGCTGATCGTCGGATGCCGTCCCGATGCGACCTCGTCGACGTGGCACCGGAGCCTGACTGCGCTGCCGATCTCGAAGTGCTCGTCTGTCACGCCGTACCTCGGGTCTCGAAAACCCGGTAGCTCGGCGTAGATACTCGGCGGCTCGACGGCGGTGAGCAAGGGCAGTGGCCACTCGGTCCGATCGGCACCGGACGAGGTCGCGGCGCGGAAGTCTCGGCGGACGGCGCCGGTCGCGTTGTCGATGACGACCAGCCACGCCGCATCATGTGCACCCTCCCGCAGCAGTCGAAGGGCCACTCGTGGGCGAGGCGCGAGCGACTCGACGGTTTCGCTGTCCGCTCGCCCGACGATGTTCGCGGCTTGGCCAAGCAGCTCGCGGGGCGTGACGTCCACCGTTCCGCTAGCCGCGCGCAGCACGTCATGCAGCGTGAGCAACGTGGACTTGTCCGGTGGTGACTGCGGTGAGGCGACCAGGGCGTCGAGCTCTGCACGCGCCGCTTCGAGCGAGAGCGGCGTCAGCTCGGCCATGTCGGCAGGCTACCGAGTCCCTCGACCACTAAAGTCAGCGGGAAATGCTCGATGTCAGTGTCGTCGTGCCGTTCTTCAACCCCGGCGCGAACATCGATGATTGCCTGCGCTCACTCGTCGCGCAGACGCTGCCGCACACCCGATTCGAAGTCGTCCTGGTCGATGACGGCAGCACGGACGGCAGCGACGAGCGCGTCGCGCGGTACGCGCGACGATGGCCGGATCTGATCCGGGTCATCACGATCGAAGCGACGGGATGGCCGGGGAAGCCCCGCAACGTCGGTGTCGCTGCCGCACGCGGCGCATACGTTCAGTTCGTCGACAGTGACGACACGCTCCACCCGCGTGCTCTCGAGCGCCTCCTGGAGGTCGCGGCGTCGTCCGACGCCGACGTCGTGGTGGGGAAGCTGTCGAGTGACTTCCGCGGTCTGCACCATCCGGTCTTCCGCAAGACGGTCACCGGCGCGACGATTCACGACTACCCACTCGTCGAGACGCTGACGCCGCACAAGCTGGTACGCCGCCAGCTGCTAATCGACCATGACATCCGGTTCGCCGAAGGGCCGCGTCACGTCGAAGACGAGCACTTCAGCATGCAGGCCTACACGCACGCGCGCTCCGTGGCGGTCGTCGGCGACCTGGCGTGCTACTTCTATCGGCGGCGGCGAGTCTCGGGGCGCAACCTGGGTGACGTGGAGATGCTCCCGGGCGAGTACTTCCGAGACCTCGCACATGTCCTCGACGTCATCGACGAGACGGTTGACGACGTCGGCGCGCGGATCCCGCTCCAGCGTCGCTTCTACCGAAACGAGATGTTGGGGCGACTGCGCGGACGTGCGATGCGCTCGTACGACGAGCGCTACCGACGAGAGGTCCTCGACAACGTCCGCCATCTTGCCACCACGCGGTTCGATCCCCGCGTGCGGGAAGGCCTGCCCTTCTTCATTCGAACCCAGTCACGGCTGATGCTCGACAGCGCAGTCACACTCCTCACGTCGTACTCAGCATGGCTCGAGTCGATCCGGCTGCAGGCAACGTGTTACGCGGCGACGTGGCGTGACGGCAAGCTGCACCTCGAGCTCGATGCGGTGCTGTACGCCGGCGACATACCGCTCCATCTCGAAGGCCATGAGGGCAGCTGGTACGTGCCGCTTTCGGTGGCGCCGAGCGTCGACGCCGTCGACCGCCTCGTCACGACGGATGACCTCGATGCCGTCGACCTCGACTGCGCAACCGTCTCGCGAACCGACGCTCAGCAGTGGTCCTCGACCGACGGGCTGTCGCTGACGATCGCTCCCACCGGTGCCGTGCAGGTGAGTGGCGAGGTCGTCATCGACCTCGCCACCGTGCAGGGTGGGACGCCGCTCGAGGCCGGCCTCTGGGACCTCCGGCTCCGGATGATGTTCGGCGGTCTCACGCGAGCGGCGGCGCTACGCCCGCCGGGCGACGCAGAGCCCGAACCGGTCGACGCTTGGGTGATCGAGGCACCCGCCGATCTGCGCGTGGTACAGCCCTATTGGACCTATCCGTCGCCGGTACTGGCGCTCGACGTGGCCGAGTGGTCCCATCCCCTGGTCGACCTGTTGGACGCTTCCCCGCCCCCCGAGCTACGGCGGCGGCGGCTGCGCCTGACGATTCCGGGACTGCGCGGAAGGACCGGCCGACTCGAGGCGACCCTGATCCTCGAGCCGTCGGATGCGGAGTCGCCGAGCCTCCGCATCGGAGGGTCGATCGACGTCGGCCGCGACGGCTCCCGCTTCACCGCGAAGCTGCCGCGGCGACTGCCCGGCGGGTCCCATTGGCGAATCTGGCTGCGCATCGGTCCCACCGGCGGCACGCCGGCGCGCACGATCGGCTGGGAGCTGGTCCGGGAGGGACGTCACGTGCGCCTTGCCACCACGAACGGGTCATAGTTGGCACCGTGACCATCTCGGCGCCTGGCGGACCTGATCTGCCTCGCTACGCCGACGATCTCGCCGAGGAGATCGAGGACTTCCGGAGCGCGCCGCGAGGAAGCAGTCGACCCGCCCATCCCGACCGCTTCATCGATCGGGAGAGCAGCTGGCTGGACTTCAACGCTCGGGTCCTGGAGCTCGCCCAGGACGTGTCCGTGCCATTGCTCGAGCGGGCGCGCTTCATGGCGATCTTCGCAACCAACCTGGATGAGTTCTTCATGGTCCGGGTCGCAGGCCTGCAACGTCGGCTCGCCACCGGCATCGGCGTCACGACGCCGGCTGGTCTGCTGCCCCGCGAACAGCTCGAGCTGATCGCCACTCGGGTGCACGATCTGGTCACCCAGCACTCGACCCTCTTCCAGCACGAGCTGCTGCCGGCGCTCAGTGCAGAGGGCATCGAGCTGCTCCGGTACCGCGACCTCACGGACGACGAGCGGCGTCGAACCGACACGTTGTTCTCCGAGCAGGTCTATCCCGTCCTGACGCCACTCGCGGTGGATCCCGCGCACCCGTTCCCCTACATATCAGGTCTGTCCCTGAACCTCGCCGTGGTGGTCCGTGACCGAGAGAACGGTCGAGAGCATTTCGCGCGGGTGAAGGTCCCACCGCTGCTGTCGCGGTTCATCACCGTCGGCGAGCAGCGGTTCGTCCCGCTCGAGGAAGTGATCGCCGCTCACGTCCCAGAGCTGTTCCCCGGCATGGACGTGATCGAGACCTCGCTGTTCAGGGTCACGCGCAACGAGGACCTCACCGTGGAAGGTGACGACGTCGAGAACCTGCTGCAGGCGCTGGAGCGCGAGCTCACCCGCCGCCGCTTCGGTCCTGCGGTCCGGCTCGAGGTGGTCTCGGACATCAGCGACAGAGTTCTCGACCTGCTGGTGCGCGAGCTCGACATCAGCGATCAGCAGCTCTATCGGATCGATGGCCCACTCGACCTCTCCAGCCTGTGGTCCCTTGCCGACCTCGACGCACCGGCGCTGAAGTTCGATGTGGCGCCGCCGATCACGCACCCGCAGCTGCGCAACCCGGACGCGACCGCCTCACCCGACGTGTTCGCGGCGATGCGACGCGGCGACCTCCTGCTCCATCATCCGTACGACTCGTTCGCGACCAGCGTGCTGGCCTTCGTCGAGCAAGCGGCGGCGGATCCTGCCGTACTGGCGATCAAGCAGACCCTCTACCGGACCAGCGGAGACTCCCCGCTGGTTGACGCGCTCATCGACGCGGCAGAGGCGGGCAAGCAGGTGCTCGTCGTGGTCGAGATCAAGGCCCGGTTCGACGAGCAGGCCAACATCAGATGGGCGCGGGCGCTCGAGCAGGCCGGTTGCCACGTCGTATACGGCGTGGTCGGTCTGAAGACCCACGCAAAGCTGTGCCTCGTCGTACGACAAGAACCAGACGGCAGCCTTCGGCGGTACACCCACATCGGAACCGGCAACTACAACCCGAAGACGGCGAGGATGTACGAGGACATCGGTCTGCTCACCGTTGACCCGATAGTCGGCGCGGACGTCGCCGACCTGTTCAATCATCTGTCCGGATACACCAAGCATCGCGAGTACCGAAGCCTGCTGGTCGCGCCGGACACGCTGCGGACCGGACTGCTCCAGCTGATCGCCGACGAGACCGGGCACGCCGCCGCCGGCCACCCCTCCGGCATCACCTTGAAGCTGAACAGCCTCGTCGACGAGCAGGTCATCGACGCGTTGTACGACGCCTCCGTCGCCGGCGTCCCGGTCGAGATCATCGTGCGCGGCATGTGTGCGCTACGTCCCGGCGTCCCTGGCCTTTCCGACAACATCAAGGTCCGCAGCATCCTCGGCCGCTTCCTCGAGCACTCGCGGGTGTTCCATTTCGTCTCCGGTGGAGCCGACCGCTACTTCATCGGCAGCGCGGACGTCATGCACCGCAACCTCGATCGACGCGTCGAAGCGCTGGTCGAGATCCGCGATCCGGCCGTCAGCATGGCGCTCGGAAATGTCCTATCGCTCGCCACGGACCCGGCGACCTCGGCGTGGACGCTCGACCGAGATGGCGCCTGGCACCGTGAGGTGTGCACGCCGGACGGAACGCCGCTGCGCGACTACCAACAGACACTGCTCCTTGCCGCAGCGGATCGACTCACTTCCACCGCAGGCTCCTAGGGCACGATGGTGTCCTCATGGCCCGCAAGAAGCTGATCGAAGCCGCTGGCGGCGTCTTGTGGCGCTCGGCACCGGGTCACGCCGGGATCGAGGTGGCCCTCGTCCATCGGCCGAAGTACGACGACTGGTCGATCCCGAAAGGGAAGCTGACCTCGGGCGAGCATCCCGTCCTCGGTGCCTTGCGGGAGGTGGAAGAGGAAACCGGCCACATCGCCGAACCGGGGCGGCCTCTCGGCGAGATCCATTATCTCAAGGAGGGCGTCCCGAAGCGGGTGCGGTACTGGGCGATGAGAGCTACGGGCGGGTCGTTCGCGGCCAGTGAGGAGGTCGACCGGATGGTCTGGCTGCCGCCCCAAGAGGCGTGGCAGCACCTGCTTCCTGAGCGCGACCGGAAGATCGTGGTCGGCGTCGACCAGGATTCGGTCGCCACACGTCCTTGCCTCATCGTTCGCCACGCCAGCGCGGGCGACCGTTCGGCCTGGACCGGCGACGATCGTGACCGGCCGCTTGACGCGCTGGGCGACGGACAAGCGCGGGCGCTGGCTCCCGTGCTCGCGGCTTACCACGTCCAACGTGTCCACTCTGCGGACGTGCTGCGCTGCCAGCAGACTCTCGCACCGTTCGCCGAGGCCGCCCGGCTCACGGTGCAGAGCGAACCGCTGCTGTCGGAGACGGGGTATGCGCAGCAGCCTGAACTCGCCCTCGAGCGGCTCGTCACGCTGCTGAAGGCGCCCGTCCCTTCGGTGGTCTGCAGCCAGGGCAGGACCATCCCGCCTCTCGTGACGGCAACCTGCGCCGCGCTCGGCGCAGAGGTCCCCGCCGATCCCACCCTTCCGAAGGCCGGGATGTTCGTTCTGCACCTGACGATGACCGGTCCACCTTGCATCGGCGACCTCGAACGGTTCGATCGGATCCTTTGATCGATCTGCAAAAGCACGCGAAGGCTCATATATTTGCCGCAACTGCCGATGGGGTGGGGCGGATACTTCCTCGAGAGCCAGGGACCAAGTTTCATGCTGCGTCGGATCGCTACGTCCTGCCTGCCGGTGGCTGTCACCGTCGGCGTCATCGCATCGATCGGGGCCACGGCCGTGCCAGCGTCCGCCGCGCCGTCGACCGACACCGTGACCGTGGTCCTCAAGACTCATCACCTCGCCGCGCTTCGCCAGCTCGCCCACGCCCACGGCCTGTCGCGCGCGCAACGCCTCACGGCGGTGAGCCGCCTGCTGCCGACCCAGGCGCAGCACAACAAGGTAGTCGGCGCGCTACGCGCCGCCGGCCTCGCCGTGACCCGCGAGTCGGCCTGGTCGGTGTCAGCGACCGGGCCGACGTCCGCGATCACCAGCGCGTTCGGCACGCACGCCGTCATGCACGCTCACGCCACGCCTGCGCAGCGACGGGCGGCCACCGGGCCCTACCCGGCGCTGCCCGCCTCGATCCGTGACGTCGCGACCCTCGCCTACCCGTCCGGGTCGGGCCCAGCGCGCTACCACCACTACGCGCCCAACCCGCTCATCGGCTCGGACTTTCGCAACGCCTACACCTCGCCCGAGCTGACCGCGCATGGGCAGCCGCCGTACAGCGGCCGGAACCCGAAGACGACGCTGACGATTGCGACACTTCAGTTCGCCGCCTGGAACCCAGACGACCTCGCCACATGGGCCAGTCACCCGACCTTCGGTGTGCCGGGCTACGACGCGGCCACCGACCTCACAGTCGTGCCGGTGGACCAGCCGACCGTGCCGACCCCCACCACGGATGACGACGGCGACATCGAGGTCGACCTCGACCAGGAGGCGATCCTCTCGACCAGCCCGTACTCCCACCAGCGCCCGTACTTCGCGCCGAACGACGGCTCAGGGTATCTAGACGCACTGGCGCAGGTGCTCGATGACGTGCTCCAAGACAGCTACGCCTACCAGGGTGGCGACCCGAACATCGTTGCCCTCTCGTCGTCCTGGGGCCTCTGCGAGCTGGACACGGGGGCCGCGTCGATCAACGCGATGGAACCGGTGTTGGCATCGCTGCTCGCCGCCGGCGTCACCGTCTTCGCCTCGTCTGGCGACGACGGGATCTACGACCAGTGCAGCACCTCCGGCGCGCACGTCGACTATCCGGCTTCATCCCCGGAGGTGATCGGCGTCGGTGGTACGACGTTGACGCCAATCGGGAGCAGCTCGCCCAACAATGGGGCGAACTGGACGGAGACCGCGTGGAGCTGCACCAGCGATGCCGACTGCGCGGACAACGGTGGCAGCGGCGGCTGCGTGTCCGGCGACGCGGTCAACCTCGGGTTCGACAAGCCGCAGTTCCAAGATCTGGTGCCAGGCCCATACGCCACGGTGGGTCACCGGATGGTGCCCGATATCGCCGCTGCCGCCGACCCAGAGACCGGCTTCCCGGTCTACACCAGCGACCCGTCGTCGGACGCCGATCTTCTCCTGATCGGCGGCACGAGCCTGGCGGCTCCGGTCTCCGCGGCGCTGTTCACCAACGCGCTGGCTGCACACGCGGTCACGTTCGGCGCCGTCGACGTTCTTCCCGCGCTCTACACGGCACTTGCGGCCAATGACGGCTCCTTCCGAGACATCACCGTCGGCACCAACGGCGCGATCGCGGACGCCGGCGGCAACCCGTCGGTTTCCACCGCCCCTGGGTACGACACGGTGTCCGGCCTCGGGGCGCCGTTGTGGCCGAAGATCGTGGATCGGGTGCTCGACCCGCTGGAATGGCCGGTCGCCCACGCCGCACTGTCATTGACCAGGCCGCACAGCTCGTCGCCGTACAACGTGAAGGCGACGTGGAGCAGCACGCCGGCCACCGGCGGTCTGAACGTCGCGAACGCCGCGGTGCGCATCACGCGAGTTGGCCAATCCGCCTCGGTGTTCTCGAAGCTCAACGCACCGGCGACCGGCTCGGACACGTTCACGGCCGAGCCGGGATCGACATACAAGCTGACCGTGACCGCCCGCGACCTCGCGGGCACCACATCGATCCCGACCACCTCGACACTCGTCGTTCCGATCGACGACAAGGCCTTCGACTTCTTCGGATCGTGGCAGCACACTCATGGCCGCGGAGACTTCGCGGGCACGCTGGCGCAGACGAGGCACGACGGTGCCGCGGCCAGTGTGCGAGCGACCGGCAGGACGTACTCCTTGCTGGCGCGAACCGGTCGGACGTACGGGAAGATCGTCGTGGCGCAGCACGGGCATCAGGTGAAGGTCATCAACCTGCACGCGGGCGGCCGCGGCGAGAAGAAGTTCACCTTCTTCACGAGCACCACCAACGCAAGCCGAAGGTTCGACTTCTTCTGTAAGGGGCGCCTCGTCAACCTGGACGCGCTCTACGTCAGGTCCTGACAGGGCCGGGCCACTGCTAGGCGGCCGCGGCAGCCGCAATCACCTGGAGAAGATGCGGAACCTGGAACGGCTTCTGCATGATCGCGAAAGCGTTGTGCGCCCGAGCCTCTTCCAGCTGCTCTTCGAAGGCGAACCCGGTCATCAGCACGACCTGCGGAGGTGGGCTCTTCAGGGAAGCGAGGACCTCGACGCCATTGAGCACCGGCATCCGAATGTCCATGACGATGACGTCATAGGGGTGGCTGCGCGCCATCTCCAGCGCGATGGCCCCGTCTTCGGCCGGTGTCACGTCGTAGCCGGCGGCCTCGAGGATGTCGACGAGCGTGTCCCGCATGCCGGCCTCGTCGTCCACCACCAGCACCGTGTGGGGAGTCACCGCACCACACCTCCGCCTTCCACCGAGGCGTGTCCGCCGGCCCCGGCAACCGGGAACTCGACGGTGAAGGTGGACCCGACGCCCAGCTCGCTGTCGATCCGTATGGCACCGCCGTGGCTGTCGACGATGCGGCGCGTCACGGCCAGCCCGAGCCCGGTCCCACGGGTCTTCCCCGAGAAGAAGGGCTCGAACACCTGTGCCCGCGTCTCATCGTCCATACCGATTCCAGTATCGGCAACGGCAATGCTCACCTTGCCGCCCGTTGCCGACGTACGGATCGTCACCGTTCCGCCATTCGGCCTCGCCGGCGGGTTTGCCTGGACGGCCTCGTAGGCGTTCGAGAGCAAGTTGAGCAGGACCTGGCGAAGCTGATCTCGGTCTGCCTGTACGGCGGGCAGGTCAGGCTGCTCCTCCCGTGCCACGGACACGCCGGGCGGCGCGGGAAGGATCGACTCGATCTCGGTGACCAGGTCGCCGACATCCACCGCGCTCGTGACCGGCTGCCGTGCGCGCGCATAGTCGAGCAGGTCGCCCACGATGAGCGTTGCGGCGCCGACCTCACGTTCCGCCGTACTCAGGTGCCGGGCCGCATCGGGATCCACCTGGCCGCGCTCGAGGACGTTTCGCAGCAGGTAGTGAGCGTTGGTGATCACCCCGAGCGGGTTACGCAGCTCGTGCCCGACGACGGAAGCGAGCTCACCGATCGCCGCGAGCCGTTCGCTGCGCACGAGCTGCTCCTGCGTCCGCTCGAGCTCGCTCATCGAGTCCTCGAGCGCCTCCGTGCGCTCGGCAACCAGGACCATCGCATAGTCGCGCCGGCGCAGCAGGGTCACCACGACGAACCCGACCAGCACCGTGACCAGTAGGCCGACGCCCAGGACGAGCCAGTACGCCTGGTGCGCGAACGAACCGGTCAACGGTGAGGTCGCCTGTACGGCGACGAGCCAGGTGTCGGCACCGAAGCGGGTGCGAGCCATCACCACCGAGTCACCCTGCGGGGGCGAGCCGTTGGTCGTGAGCAGGAGCTGGCTGGGATCCCGTGACGCGCTGGCGTAGAGCGCCACTCGCAGCTCGTGGAACTGCTTGCCGCTCGTCAACGCCTTCGTGGCGGCGTTGAGGTCGAGGGGCAGGCGCTCGTAGATCGCGAGATCGTGGCGGCCGACGGGCAGGGCAAGCGCTAGGGATCGCTGGCGGTCGTCGCTGAGGACGGCCGTGGTCACGCCTGGTGCCGAGTCCCGCAACGTGCGGTTCAACAGGTCCGCGACCACCGGCTCGGGCGTGCTCGTCAGAGAGCCGGTCGTGACGATGAACCGAATCTCCCCCGTGGCCGGGTCCCGCTGAGCCAGGCCGGTCTCGAAGCCGGCGCTCGCGGGCGCCAGCGCGTTCGCCGCCGACAAGAACGAATGGCGGTTGGCACCGTTCAGGCTCGTCTCGGCGGCCATCGTGGAAAGCTGCGTCTGCAGGCTGCTGAAGCTGTCGGTGAGGATCAACGCGACTTCGGATGCGCGCTCCCCGAGCAGGCGGCCCTCCTGGAGGCGGTTCGCGCGGTACGCCCCGACGGTCGAGCCGACCGTGATCCCGAGAAGGACGAAAACCAAGAGGAACGCGGGCCATCGGACCCGTGATTCCCTGGCATTCGCCATGGTCGCCCTCCCTGCCGCGGGGTCCCGACCGCCGAGTCGCTAGCCGCACCATGCACTGACCCGTCATTATTTCGGACGTGGAGGGAGATGTGGAACCGCCGGCGACCTCGAACGGCGAGCGACCCGTTCAGGTGCTCGTCGTCGACGACGACCCCGCCATGGCCGGAACGCTGGTGGAGATCTTCACCGGCCGAGGGCTTGCCGCGATCGGGGTGACCAGTGCTGGCGCGGCCATCATTCGCGAGCGCGAGCTGCACCCCGCCGTCGTCGTGTGCGACCAGCGCCTCCCCGACATGTCGGGCCTGGACCTCTGCGCGACGATCCGGACGATGGATCCGGACGTCTCGCTGATCCTGCTCACCGGCTACGCCTCGCTGGACTCCGCCATTGCCGCGGTCGGTCAGATCGACCAGTACCTGACCAAGCCGGTGCCGGTCGACGACCTCATCGAATCCGTCGAGGCTGGCGTCGCGCGCACCGAGCAGCGGGTGCGCGAACGTATCGCCGCAGAGAAGATGCGGATGAAGCTCGAGACCGAGCTGCGCCGCCAGGCATCCCACGACACGCTGACGGGGCTGGCAAATCGCGCCCTGTTCAGTGACCGGGCCGAGCACGCACTCGAGCGACGCGGGCTCAGCGAGCTCATCGTGTGCTTCTTCGATATCGACGACTTCAAGGATGTGAACGACAGCTACGGGCACCGCGCGGGCGATGAGTTGCTCCGCGTCATCGGCCAGCGGCTGCGGGAGTGCGTGCGGCCTGCTGACACCGTCGCGCGGTTCGGCGGTGACGAGTTCGCAGTCTTGCTCGAAGACACACAGCTGCCCGGCGCGCTGGATGTGATCGATCGCCTCTATGCCGCGGTGAGCTCGCCGATCCGGCTCGGCGATGACGAGGAGGTCGTCGTACATCTCAGCGTCGGGATGACGATGGTCTCCGGGCGCGACGTGACGTCCGAAGAGCTGCTCGCCGAGGCCGATGCGGCGATGTACGCCGCGAAGGCGCGCGGCAAGAACCGCTACGAGATCTTCGATCCCTCGATGCGGTCGGCGAGCGAGCTTCGGTCACGGCTCCGCGTCGAGCTCGGCGATGCGCTCGCCCGCGAAGACTTCCGGCTGTATTTCCAGCCGCTCATCGATCTGGTCGATGCGGACTGGCGCGGGGTCGAAGCCCTCGCCAGGTGGCCACATCCGCAGCATGGCCTTCTCGAGCCGGCCGACTTCGTCGACATCGCCGAGACGAAGGGGCTCATCGTCGAGCTCGACCGGTGGGCCGTCGCGGCGGCGTGTCGGGCCGCGGCGTGCGTCGACGGGCTCACGATGACCGTCAACATCTCGGGTCGCACGTTGCGCCATCCGGACCTGACGGACATCGTCTCCTCCGCATTGGCGACGAGCGGGCTCCGCGGATCCCGGCTGGTCCTCGACATCTCCGACCTGTCGGCCGACCCCGAGCGCGTGGTCGAGCCGGTTCAACGGCTGCGTCAGCTCGGCGTGGCGGTGGCACTCGACGAGTTCGCCGGCGACATCCCGGCGCTTCGCCGGCTCCGCGGTCTCGACATCGGCTACCTGAAGATCCATCACTCGCTGGTTGCCGACCTCGGCAGCGGATTGGCAGCGACGACGATCGCGGGCGCGGTGATCGACATCGCCCACGATCTCGGGATGACGACGATCGCGACCGGTATCGAGACGCTGAAGCAGTGCGACATCCTCAGTGGCCTCGGATGCGACCTCGGCCAGGGGTACCTGTGGGCTCGACCGGCCCCGATCGACGGCTTCGAGAAGGCGGTCGCTCAGCATCGCGCCGAACGCAGCGGCTAGCAGTCCGCCTCGTCGCTCGGCACCCCCACGAGTGCATCCGGAACGCGCCGCGCCAGCTCGGTTCGGCTCAACATGCCCACGAGCCGACCGCCGTCGAGAACCGGAACCCGAGGAGTGTGGTAGTCGCGCATCATGGCAGCGACGTGCTCGATGCTGTCGTCGACGTTGACCGAGACGACCTCACCCCGAACGAGATCGATCAGCCGGGTCTCGCTCGACAGCTTGCCCGCAGCGGCGACCTCGACCACGAGATCACGGTCGGTGACCATGCCACGCAGGCGGCCATCCCGGTCACAGACGGGGACGGCGTGGAACCCAGGGCCGGCCAGATGGCGAGCGGCCTCCGCAACCGTTGCATCGTCAGAAATCGGGTCGGCGGCCGTCATCAGCTCCCGAGCCAGCGTCATGCCCGCGTCATTCCCCGGTCAGCCCGCGTGACACTCCCCGCCTCGCATCGAAAGCCCGAACGGTGCCGGGGTAAGACGTATCCATGACAACTGCGGCGGACCTGCTCACCGATGCGTTCAACCGGATCCGAGAAGGTGTCCACGGCGTCCTCGACGGACTCGGGGGCGCTGAGCTGGTTGCCCGCCTCGATCCGGAGGCGAACACGATCGCCTGGCTCGTCTGGCACCTCACGCGGGTTCAGGACGACCATGTGGCCGCGCTGTCGGGACGCGAGCAGGCATGGCAGGAGCTCGGGTGGGTCGATCGCTTCGGACTGCCGTTCGACCCGGATGCAACCGGCTACGGCCAGACACCGATCGACGTCGGCAAGGTCCAGCCTTCTGCGCCGGAGCTGCTGGCGGGCTACCACGACACGGTCCATGCGCGGACGCTCGATTTCGTCGCCACGCTGGGCGAACACGACCTAGCGCGTGTCGTTGACGGCAGCTGGGACCCGCCGGTCACGCTTGGCGCCCGGCTGGTGAGCGTGATCTCTGACGACCTTCAACACGTCGGACAGGCCGCGATCATTCGCGGCGTACTCGAACGTGCCGGCTAGCCGCGGCGAGGACTGGCGTGCCTCTCGGGATCGAGGCGGTCGCTGGGCGAGACCCGACCGGCCCGAACCAGCAACCCGTAACGCGCCATGAACTCGACGAGCTCCAGGCGCTCGTCCTCGGGGGTGCCGACGTAGCTCACGGCATCGTGCGCGTGGACGACCTCGGCGAGGATGTCATCGTCATCGAACTCGGGAAAGTGGGCCGCGAGCCGGCCGCGCACCTGCTCCCAGTCGCGGTCGGCGCTCGCTTGCGTTGCGGGACTCGTCACAACAGGCTCGTACCCGGGCATGTGGGGTAAAAACGGCAAGGTCATCTAGCGTCGACGGTGTGATGCCCCCGCCGGTGGCCCCCATGCTTGCGACCACGGGTCCGCTACCGACGGCGGATGCGGACTGGGCGTTCGAACCGAAGTGGGACGGGATCCGGGCGATCACCCGACTCGACGGCGAGGGTCGGATCGAAGCGCGCAGCCGCAACGGCCAGGACCTCACCCGGATGTTTCCCGAGCTCGCCGCCTTGATCGACACGTGCGACGGGACGCCAACCACGCTCGACGGCGAGCTGGTCGCGATCGACGAGGCCGGCGTACCACGTTTCGGGCTGCTTCAGCAGCGCCTCAATCTCACCACCGCTGCCAGGATCACGAGGCGAGCCGCCGAAGTTCCCGCGACGTACATCGTGTTCGACGTGCTCTACCGCGGCAAGCAGGCGACGACGAGCGAGACGTACGACGAGCGGCGAGATCGACTCGAGGCGATCAAGGTCGCTGCGGACGGAATCATGATCGGGCAGGCGTATCGCGACGTCCCGGGCGCCGACGTGTTCGAGGCGGCGAGCACAAGGGGCCTGGAAGGCGTCGTGGCGAAGCGTCGCGCATCGACGTACCGACCGGGCGCTCGCAGTACCGACTGGATCAAGGTCAAGGCGTTCCGGACCCAGGAGGTCGTCGTGGGTGGGTGGCTGCCCGGGCAGGGTCGACTCGCCGACACCTTCGGTGCGCTGCTCCTCGGGCTGCCCGAGGACGACGGCCTCGGGTACGTGGGCAAGGTGGGGACGGGCTTCGACGAGCGAACCAGAGCGCGGTTGCTGGAGATTCTGCAGAAGCTGAGCACCGACGCCTCTCCGTTCATCAACCCGATCGAGGCGAAGGACCGCCGCGCCGCTCGCTACGTGCGACCGGAGGTCGTCGGTGAGGTGCAGTTCGGCGAGTGGACTGGCGATGGCCGGCTTCGGCACCCGAGCTGGCGCGGCGTTCGGCCGGACAAGGATCCCGAGGAAGTGCGCCGTGAGTAGCACCAAGGTTGCCGTGGAGGTCGACGGCAGAACCCTCACGTTGTCCAACCTCGACAAAGTGCTCTATCCAGAAGCGCACTTCAGCAAGGCCGAGGTCCTCGACTACTACGCGAAGGTCGCGGACGCGATGGTGCCGCACCTGACGAACCGGCCGGTGACCTTCCGCCGTTTCCCCGACGGTGTCAACGGCGAGACGTTCTTCGAGAAGCAGCTGCCTCGGCATGCACCGGAGTGGGTGCGGTCGATGAAGGTCCATTCGCCGTCCGGGCGCAAGGGGCGCGACACCATCGACTACCCACTGATCGGGGACCGGCCCAGCTTGTTGTGGGCGGCGAACCTCGCAGCACTCGAGCTCCACGTGCCCCTCTGGCACAGAGAGGGCGACCAGCATCCGCCGACCGAGCCCGACCACCTGGTCATCGATCTCGACCCGGGTCCCGGGACGACGGTCGTCGAGTGCTGCCGGATCGCGCTGCTCGCACGTGACCGACTGTCGGCCGGCGATCACGCGGTCGCGAAGACCAGTGGCTCCAAGGGCCTGCAGGTCTACGCGCCCATGAAGGGTGCGTCGTGGAACGACATCCGCGAGGAGGTCCTGGCGCTGGCGCAGGAGCTCGAGGAGCAGCTTCCGGACCACGTCGTGAGCACCCAGGAGAAGGTGCTGCGCAAGGGCAAGGTCTTGATCGACTGGAGCCAGAACCACCCGGCCAAGACGACGGTGGCCGTCTACTCGTTGCGCGCCACCCCACTGCCCACCGCATCAACGCCGGTGACGTGGGACGAGGTGGCGGCCTGCGCACGGTCGGAGGACCCGACCTTGCTCCGGTTCCTCAGCAGCGACGTGATCAAGCGGCTCGACAAGCACGGCGACCTGTTCGCACCATTGCTCGCATCCCGCCCGCCGAAAGCCAAGCCGCGGAGGACGGCTAAGAAGTCGACCTAGGAGGCCTTCGACTTCCGTGGCTTCGGGGCCGCGGCGATGGCCTCGGCCAGCTCTTCCTTGCTCATCGACGAGCGGCCCTTGATGTCGGCCTGCGCGGCGAGCTTGAGCAGGTCCGCCTTCGACATCTCGGCGTACTCGGCCGGTACGCCATCGGCCGCGGCCGGCCCGCTCTCAGCGGACTTCTCGGCCTTCTTGGCCTTGCCTGCCTTGTCGGACTTGGCGCCGCCGCGTCCACCGCGGGCGGCGATCGACTCCTCCAGCGCGGCCATGAGGTCGATGACGTTGGTGCGGGGAGCCTTCTTCGCGGTCACCACCTGGCGGCCTTCGCGCTTGGAATCGATGAGCTCCTGCACCCGGTCGCGGTAGGTGTCGTGGTAGCGGTCCGGCTCCCACTCCACGCTCAACGACTCGATTAGCTGCTCGGCGATCTTCAGCTCGCGATCGGCGAAGCTGTCATCACCCGGTAGCTCGCCGATGACGTCCTCCGCTGCGCGGATCTCGTCGGCGAAGTACAGCGACTCGACAACGAGCGCGTCGCCGGAGGGACGTAGGACGACGAGGTGCTCGCGGTCGCGCATCACCATCGTCGCGACACCGGCCTTGCCGGTGTCGACCATTGCGCGACGCAGCAGCGCATAGGCGCGATCAGCGCCCTTCCCCCGCGGCGCTAGGTAGTACGTCTGACGGTAGAAGATCGGGTCGATGTCGGCGAGATCGACGAAATCACTGATCTCCATCAGCTCCGAACGGCCCGGTGCAACTGAGGCCAGCTCCTCGCGCTCGACCATCACGTACTCGTCATCACCGGTGTCGTAACCGCTGATGATCTCGCTCGCCGGCACCTCTTCACCGGTGGCGTCGTCGACCTTGCGGTAGCGGACACGGTTGCCGGTGGCCTTGTTGAGCTGGTTGAAGCGGATCGACTTCTCACTCGTCGCGCTGAACAGCCCAACCGGCACGTTGACCAGCCCGAAGGTCAGGACTCCTGACCACAACGCGCGCGGCATCGGCTACTCCTTGCTCACCAGCCGCAGACAGCGGCTCCTGTCACAGAACTCTCCTACCCCCATCGGCACAGTGCAACTGCGGGATAAGCGTGCAACTGCGGGATAAGCGTGCGAATACCCGCAAAACCGGACGGGTACCTCCCGGCTATGCCTATCCGAGCGTGGTCCCGCAAGCGTGAGCGCCAGTACGAGCACATCAAGGAAGGCCTCGAGAACCGGGGCCGGGACGAGGACACCGCCGAGGAGATCGCAGCCCGGACGGTCAACAAGGAGCGAGCCCGCGCCGGTGAGTCGAAGCAGGCGAGCCGTACGTCGACGAAGGACATCTCCTCCGGGCGGCGCGGCGGGCTGCGCTCCCACAAGGGGCCGGGCGGGCGTACGAAGGCGCAGCTCTACGCCGAGGCGAAGCGCAAGGGCATCGAGGGCCGCTCAACGATGACGAAAGCCGAGCTCGAGAAGGCGGTCGGGCGCTGACCACTAGCGAGACCCACAACGCCGCGAGCGACATCTCCGCGCGCGCATCTACCGACGTCCCGGCACGGCTCGACCGGCTGCCGTGGGCACGTTGGCACTGGTTGGTGCTTGCCGGTCTGGGCACCGTCTGGATCCTCGACGGGCTCGAGGTCACGATCGTGGGTGCGGTCGGCAGCACCCTGACCAAGGCTCACAGTGGCATCTCCATCACGACCGCCCAAGTCGGCGACGCCGCCGGGGTGTACGTCGCGGGCGCGTGTCTCGGCGCGCTCGTCTTCGGCTACCTCACCGACAAGCTCGGGCGCAAGAAGCTCTTCCTGGTCACCCTTGGCGTGTACCTGGTCGCGACGGTGCTCACCGGCATCTCGACGAACGCATGGATGTTCTTCGCCTTCCGGTTCTTCACCGGCATGGGCATCGGTGGCGAGTACGCCGCGATCAACTCGGCCATCGACGAGTTGATTCCTGCCAGGGTGCGCGGCACGGTCGACCTAGTCGTCAACGGCTCGTACTGGCTCGGTACTGCCGCCGGTGCGGCCGCGACGCTGCTCCTGCTCGACCCGAAGGTGCTCGCCGTCGACGTCGGCTGGCGGGTGTGCTTCCTGATGGGCGCGGTGCTCGGCCTCGGGATCATGTTCGTCCGCCGGACGATCCCAGAGAGCCCACGATGGCTGATGACCCACGGCAAGGTCGACGAGGCGGAACAGATCGTCGACGGCATCGAGCAACACGTTCAGTCCTCCACCGGGCAAGACCTGCCCGAGCCGGATGACACGGAGATCGAGATCAAGCCACAGGAGTCGGTCGGCTTGCTCGACATGGCGAGAACGGTCTTCGGCTCCTATCCGAAGCGAACCGTTCTCGGACTCTCCCTGTTCGTCGGGCAGGCGTTCCTCTACAACGCCGTGTTCTTCACCTATGCGTTGGTCCTCACCACGTTCTACAAGGTCGGCAGCTCATCGGTCGGCTTCTACCTCATCGCCTTCGCCGTCGGGAACTTCCTCGGCCCGCTGATCCTCGGGCGGCTGTTCGACAACGTGGGGCGGCGCCCGATGATCGCGGGGACCTACATCCTGTCGGGAGTGATGCTGGCGATCACGGCGTGGCTCTTCGACGCCGGCACGCTCACCGCGACGACGCAGACGATCGCCTGGGTGGTCATCTTCTTCTTCGCCTCGGCGGGCGCGAGTGCGGCGTACCTCACGGTCAGCGAGATCTACCCCATGGAGACCAGGGCTATCGCCATCGCGCTGTTCTACGCCGTCGGCACCGGTCTCGGCGGCATCATCGGGCCGGTGCTGTTCGGGCACCTCATCGCGACGAAGCATCCGTTCGACACGGCGATCGGCTACCTGATCGGCGGCGGTCTGATGTTCGCGGCGGGTGTGGTCGAGATCTTCCTCGGCGTCGACGCCGAGCAGAAGAGCCTCGAGGACATCGCTTCGCCCATCACGGCGGCTGAGACCGACACGACGCAAGCCGCGCCGACCGGTGCAGCCCGCGCGCCGGCCAAGCTTCCACGCAACGTCCGGCCGTACCCCTACCCCGCGCAGAGCGGCCGGTTCGGACGCTATGACCTGCGCCCCGGCTCCACCGCGGTGCGCGAGACGCATCGGCGGGTCACCGATCGGGAGATCGACATCGTGATCGCGGCGCTACGGCGCGATGGCCCGGCCTCGATGTCGGCGCTGGCGGGGCGCGTCGGCGCCCGCTACTGGGGCCCGGGTCGGTTGCGCGAAGTGCTTCGCGAAGCGAGGGCGCGCAATGAGGTCGTGCGCCAAGGGCGCGACACCTACGCTGCCACCGATGCCCCAGGATCCACCTGAAGCTGGCCTCGAAGTAGCACATGTTGTCCGTCTCGAATCGGACAACGAGCCCAGAAGTGGCTCGCGCGACGTACATCATGTGCTACTTCGAGGGCGAAGGCAGTGCTAGTGATCGTGCTGGGCGACGCAGTCCTTGCAGTACCCGCTCAGCGCGACGTGGCTGGCGTCCAACTGGAAGCCGCTGATCTTTCGTACGCGGTCCGCAGTGTCCCCGAGGATCTCCGGCGGCAAGTCGACCACCCGGCCGCACCCGGCGCACTGCGCGTGCAGGTGCTCGTGCACGGGCGCCGGCTCGACCACGTGGTACGCCGTGAGGCCGCGGTCGAGATGTACGTGGCGGAGCACTCCCGCTGCGGCGAGACCGTCGAGCGTCCGGTACACCGTCGCCCGATGGACACCAGCGTTGCGGAGCGCGACCTGGTTGAGAACTTCCTCGGCTGACGGATGGTCGCCACCGGCTGCAAGCACGCAGCTCAGCACCGCAACCCGCGGCTTGGTGACCCGCTGCCCGGCAGCCCGGAGCAGAGCCTCGGCTCGAGCGTCGAGGCTCTGCTCACGAGCCGACACGGTCATCAGACCAACACGGCCATTAGCGCGGGCCGCGAACCTCAGGAACGCGCGGCATGCGCGGGCGGATCAGTTTGTCGAGGAAGGACGACAGGCCACCGTCGCTCGCGGCACCCTTGAGGGCGTCGAGTGCCTTCAACCGCTCCGCCTGCTCCTCGCGAGCCGCGTTCAGCTTCGTCACCAGCTCATCGATCTGGCCGCTGAGCGCCGTGACCGCCTTGACCTCGCCTTCGACTGCGCCGAGCAGTGCCTTCAGGCCGCCGGCGAGGTCCATCACCTGTGCGCCAACCGCTGGGCGTGCTGCGGCGGGACGAGCCGCGGTCTTCTTCGCCGCCGGTCGCCTGCTCGCCGTCTTCTTCGCCGTACGCGCCATTCCAGCTCCTCGATCGTGGGGAAGTAGGTCAATCGATGTGATGCGGGGAAACACGCTATCGAACCAGCCGTATCCCGACCGGGATAGAAACGACACATGTGTGGTCGCTACGCGAACGCGAGGCACGACGGCGACCTGTTGCGCGACTTCCAGATCGCATCGGTGGTCGACGATCCGCCGGAGCCGTCCTGGAACATCGCGCCGACGGATCCCGGGCGGGTCGTGCTCGAGCGGATCGTCAACGACCGGCCCGACCGCCAGCTCCGCACCCTCAAGTGGGGTCTGGTGCCGTTCTGGGCGAAGGACCCGCGGATCGCCGCCAAGCACATCAACGCCCGCTCTGAGACCGTCACCACCAAGCCGGCCTTCAAGGCCGCCGCGGTGAAGCACCGCTGCATCGTCCCCGCCGACGGCTACTACGAGTGGATGGTTGCCGAGGACGGCAAGCACCCGATGTTTCTTCATGGTGACGGCGTCCTCGGCTTCGCCGGGCTCTACGAGAGCCGCCGCGACTTCGACGATCCCGATGCGTGGCTACGGACGTACACGATCCTCACCTGTACGGCGACCGACGAGCTCGGGCACATCCACGACCGCTCACCCGTCGTCGTACCCCGGGAGCTCACCGACGCGTGGCTGGACCCCACGATGACCGACCCGGACACGGTGCGCGACCTGATCGCGGCAATGCCGGAACCGCGCCTGCACGCGTACGAGGTGTCCACCGCCGTGAACTCGGTCCGCAACAACGGACCAGGCTTGATCGAGCCGATCGAATCGGCCTGACCGGTCAGCCGGCAGCGGCGGCGTGCGCGTCCGCGACGTCATCTGCGTAGTCGTCGCGCATCCCGGCAAGGGTGTCGGTCGTGAGCATCGCGGTGATCTGCTCGGCCGGGCGGGGCACCGCAAACCGGAAGCCCTGCCCGAAGCGGCAACCCAGCGAGCGCAGCGTGCGCAGCTGGTCGGTCGTCTCGATGCCTTCGGCGACGGTCTCCAGGTCGAAGGCGAGAGCAAGGTCGAGGATCGATCGGACCAACACCGATGCGCGCGGCCGACCGCCGAGCGATCCGACGAAGCTGCGGTCGATCTTCAGGATGTCGACCGGGTACCGGTCGAGATAGGCGAACGACGAGTAGCCGGTACCGAAGTCATCGACCGCGACCTTCACCCCGACCGATCGCAACGCCGACAGTCGCGATCGTGCCAGCTCGGCATCCTTGAGCAGCAGGTTCTCGGTGATCTCGACGACGAGTGACTCCGGTGGCATGTCCGCGTCCTGCAGGATCGCAACCACGATCGCGACGAGGTCCGGGTCGTGCAGCTGGCTGGGCGACAGGTTGGCCGACACCGAGAACGGTGCACCCGCGACCTCCTGCCAGACTGCAGCGTCCTTCGCCGCCTGTTCGAGCACCCAGCGACCGAGCGGCAGGATCAACCCGGTGTCCTCGGCGATGTCGACGAACGCGGTCGGCAGCAGCAGGCCACGCTCGGGGTGGCGCCACCTCAACAATGCTTCGGCACCGACCACTTCGAGTGTGTCGAGGTCGACAAGCGGCTGATAGTGAAGGACGAAGTCGCCGTTATCGACGCTGCGCCGCAGCTCGGTCTCGAGGCGGAGCCGACGGGCGACGCGCGCCTGCATAGCCGGCTCGAAGCTGACGATCCGGTTCTTGCCATCCGCCTTGGCGCGATACATCGCAACGTCCGCGTCACGCATCAGATCGAGCGTTCCGCGTGCATCCGCCGCGTGACACAAGCCGATGCTCGCCGACAGCGAGATCGTGCCGCGCGAGAACGCAAACGGAGCGTTGACCGCGATCAGCAGTCGCTGCGCCGCCGCGAGCGTCTGGTGGTGGTCGACCCGCTCGAGGAGTACGGCGAACTCGTCACCGCCGAGCCGGGCGACGAGGTCGCTGGGGCGCAGCGACCCGCGCAACCGCCGGGCCACCATCATCAGCAGCTCGTCGCCGATCGCATGACCGTACGTGTCGTTGACCGCCTTGAAGCCGTCGAGGTCGAGCATCAGCAGCGCGATGCCGGGACCTGCCGCGGCAAGCCCCTCGATTGCAACCTCGATACGGTCCGCGAGCGACAGCCGGTTCGCGAGGCCGGTGAGCGGGTCGGTATGGGCGAGCCGGCGCAAGCCGAGCTCGGCGTGCTTACGGGTCGTGATGTCGGTGACGACGCCGTCGATGATTCGGCGGCCGTCGGGCAGCTGTTCCCGCAGCCACATCTGGTCCTGCACCCACCGGGTCGCACCGTCGAGCCCGAGCATTCGGTACTCGACCTGCATGACACCCGAGTTGTCGATCGTCGCCGCATCCAGGTACGCGTCGCGGTCGTCGGGATGCACGGCTCGGGCCCAGGCGGCGCTCAGATCGGTGCCCGGCTCTGGCAGGCCACCAAGGAAGATCTCGATGCCCGGCCCGGTGTAGAGCTCGTTGTAACCCCCGCCGGGGATGACCTCGCCGCTGTAGATATGGCAGCCGACTCGCGTCAGGAGCTCGACGAACATCTCAGGCGTCGGCGGTGGGATCGGCTTGTAGCCGTCCCCGCTCTCCGAGAGCGATGAAGCGCCGCGCACGACCTCACGATGCCAGCCTCGCGCGTCCCGCGCCAGCAGGGCCCCTCACCGGCTGGCAGGCGACCCTGCCCTTCAGCGCGATCCTGGGGTTGAAACTCGGCGAAGCGGGCCTGGCCGCAAGACCTATGCTCACCGAACATGGGGGCAGCTCCCGTAACCCGCTACGTCGACAGCGGCGGCGTCAAGATCGCCTACCAGGTGTTCGGCGACGGTCCGATCGATCTCGTCATGGTGCCCGGGTTCGTCTCGAACCTCGACCTGCAGTGGACCGACCCCGGCATGACCGGGTTCAACGAGCGCATGGCGACGTTCTCGCGGCTGGTGATGTACGACAAGGCCGGCACCGGCCTGTCGGACCCGGTTCCGGCGGTACCAACGCTGGAACAGCGGATGGCCGACCTCGGCGCGGTCCTTGACGCGACCGGCGCGGAGCGGCCGGTTCTGGTCGGGGTCTCAGAGGGCGCACCGATGAGCCTGCTGTACGCCGCGACGTACCCCGACCGCGTGCGAGGTCTCATCCTTTTCGGCGGCATCGTCTGCGGCCAGATCGGCCCACACAACCCAGCCGGCGCACGTTGGGAGGCGGCCGCGTCACGACTGCGCATCGTGGTCGACAACTGGGGCGAGGGACATCTCCTCGAGATGTTCAGCCCCACCCTCGCCGGCGCGCCCTTCGCCCGCCGCGTCGCCGGGATCCACGAGCGGGCAATGGCAAGCCCGGCGATGGCGCGTGCCGCCTTCGACGCGATCCTCGACACGGACGTTCGCGACATCCTGCCGACGATCAACGTGCCAACGCTGGTTCTTCACCGGATCGGTGACGTGGTCCCCATCGAAGGCGCGCGATACCTCGCCGAGCACGTGCCCGGCGCGCGGCTCGTCGAGTTCCCCGGCTCGGATCACTACTGGTGGGTCGGCGAGGCCGCCCCCATCGCCGACGCCATCGAGGAGTTCGTCACCGGTGCGAAGCCCGAACGCTCCAACGACCGGATGCTCGCGACCGTTCTGTTCACCGACATCGTGGGCTCGACCGAACGAGCCGCCGCGCTCGGTGATGCGCAGTGGCGTCGACTCCTCGAACAACACAACTCCCTCAGCAACCAGCAGATCGCAGCGTTCCGCGGCCGCGCCGTGACGTCCACCGGAGACGGCTTCCTCGCGGTCTTCGACGGCCCGGCTCGCGGCGTGCGGTGTGCGCGTGCGCTGATCGAAGGGATGCAGGAACTCGGCCTGGAGATCCGCGCCGGGCTGCACACGGGCGAGTGCGAGCGCGTCGACGGGGACAACATCGGAGGGCTTGCCGTCCACATCGGCGCACGCATCTCGGCACTCGCCGGTCCCGGCGAAGTCCTCGTTTCCAGCACTGTGCGCGACCTCGTCGCAGGGGCCGGGATCGAGTTCGAGAGCACCGGCGAGCACGAGCTGCGCGGAATCCCCGGAACGTGGGGGGTCCATCGGGTCGTCACTGCCCCGTCAGCAGAGGCCCGAGAGCGCGAGCCCGTTCCGGTGGGACGCCAACCCATCACCCATACGTCGCCGCCCCGGTCCCAGCGGGCGCTGGTCGCGACGATGCGCCGCTGGCCCGGCCTCACGCGGCGCATCTCACGACCGATCTACCGCGGCCAGCTCGACGACCTCTCGCGAGAGCGCTGAGCGGCCTAGCATCACGGCCGTGGAGCGCACGCCGGACAAACCGACGCGGCCGTACGACAGCCCGGTACGCCGGGAGCGCTCCGCCGAGACCCGCGAGCGCATCGTCGGGGCCGGCTCTGGGCTGGTCCGCGAAATCGGGTCGTGGGACTGGAGCGGCCTGACGGTCCGTGAGGTCGCCGCACGTGCCGGCGTTCACGAGCGGACCGTCCATCGACACTTCGCCACCGAGCGCGACCTGCGGGCCGCGGTGCTGCAGCGCCTGATCGAGGAGGCCGGCGTCACCGTCGAAGGCATGCGACTCGACGAGGTCCCCCACCACGTCGAGCAGCTCTTCGGCTACCTGTCGGAGTTCTCGAGCGCGCCACGGCGCCAACCGGATGCGCTGTTCGTCGCCCTCGACCAGCGCCGAAAAGCGGCGTTGCTCGAGACGGTCAACCTCGGCGCCAAGGGCCTGTCCGAAGAGGAGACGCGCCTCGTCGCAGCGATGATCGACACGCTGTGGGGCATGCCCACCTACAACCGGCTCACCGGCGACTGGGGTCTCGACGCGACCGACGCCGCGCGCGGCGTCAACTGGCTGGTCGGACTCCTGACGAAGGCAGTCATGGCCGGTCGGGGGCCTGGGTCAGCCAACAACGATCGGTAGCGTCTCCCAGCCGCGCACCGTCGAGGTCGAGCCCAGCTTTGCGCCTGCCCAGTCGACCTCCCAGGTCGGCCAGCGCTTGAGGATCTCCTCCAGGGCGACCTTGCCCTCGAGCCTGGCAAGCGCCGCACCCATGCAGTAGTGCACCGAGTAGCCGAATCCGAGGTGCTGGCTGATCGGGCGGTGGATGTCGTAAGTGTCCCCGTCGGGGTACACGCGGTCGTCGCGGTTCCCGGAGCCGAGCAGGAACAGCATGACGCTGCCCGCCGGCACCGTCTGACCGTACAGCTCGCAGTCGCGCGCGACGTAGCGGGCGACGTGCGGCCCGGGCGGCTGGAACCGGACTGTCTCTTCGACCGCGTTCGCCACCAGCGACAGATCTTCGACGATGGCTTTGCGCTGGTCCGGGTGCTGCGCTAGCAGCGACCCCATCCAGCCGATCAACCGTGTCGTCGTCTCGTTGCCGGCGCCGGCTACGACCGCGACGTATGTGAGGACCTCCTGGCGCGTCAGCTTGCGCGTCACGCCGTGCTCGTCCTCGAACTCCGCATTGAGGAGGTCGGTCATGAGGTCGTTCGACGGGTTCTTCATCCGCCAGTCGACGTACTCAGCGAAGATGTCTCCTTCCGCGAACGACGTGTCCGTCACCACCATCTGCTCGCCGGCCTTGGTGCGGAGGTTGTTGTCGACGTTCGCGCGCACAGCCGCTGTGGCCTCCTCCGGGATACCGAGCAGCATGCCGATCACCTTGCCCGGCATCTGCGCGCCGAGCTCTGCGATGAGGTCGAAGCGCTCCGCACCGATCAACGGGTCGAGGTGCTGGGCGCAGTAGGCGCGGATCTGCGGCTCGATCGCGGCGATGCGTCGCGGCGTGAAGACACGGACCAGCAGGCTGCGATGGAGGTCGTGGACCGGCGGATCCTCCATGATCAAGGTGCCGGACGGCAGGTCGAGATCTGCCTTGATCAGCTCGATGATCACGCCCTTGGCGGAGCTGAACGTCTGCCAGTCCGGCAGGCCTTTCGAGATGTCGGCGTGACGGCTCAGTGCATAGAAGTCGTACTGCTCGTTGTAATAGAGCGGCGCCTCGTCGCGCAGTCGGCGCCACATCGGGTACGGGTCGGCGGCGAGAGCGACGTCGTACGGGTCGTAGTACGGCGGCGCGTCGGTGGAGACGGACACGGACTCACCTTGTCTGGAGCTCGACGACATGATTGATGTCAGAAGTCTGGCGTGAACCTATCGCCTTAGCAAGGCGCCCGGAATACCCCTGAGCGATACGGCGTTGCGGACTTCGTACGCCCGCCCGGGACATCGACGATTGGCGTTGGACCTCAGCGAGGACGCACCTCATGACTGCACCGACCGGCCACGCCGGGCACGACTCCGAGAGTGCCGACCGGACCAGCCACCACCATCATTCGATGGGGAGTCTCACGTCGATGGCGGTGAGCGCCACCCTCCACTGCCTGACCGGCTGCGCCATCGGCGAGATCGTCGGTCTGATCATCGGCACCTCCGCGGGGATCGGCAACGTCGCCACGATCGCCATCTCCGTTGCGCTCGCGTTCGCCTTCGGCTACTCGCTGTCCACACTGCCGCTGCTTCGGTCCGGCGTCGCGGTGCGGACAGCTCTGACTGTCGTGCTGGCCGCGGACACGCTGTCGATCCTCACGATGGAGATCGTGGACAACGCTGTCGTGGCCGCGATCCCCGGAGCGATGAACGCCGGACTCGTCAATGTCACCTTCTGGCTCAGCATGATCCTGTCGCTGGCAGTCGCTTTCGCCGCAGCGGTCCCCGTCAACCGCTACCTCCTCGACCGCGGCAGGGGACACGCATTGACCCACGAGTACCACGGTGCTGATGCCGTCGCGTCGGGCTGGCGGCATGCCCTGCCCGCGTTCGGCACCGGCGCACTCGCCAGCGTCATCGCCGCATTCATGCTCGGCGCGCTGCTCGTCGCGTTCGCCGCAGAAGCCTGACGCGGCTGCTAGCCTTGCTTCATCGGCGGTGCACTTCACCGCTTACCTCCCGCGGGCGAGCCGCCCGTGAGGTCGCACAAGAACTTCGTTCCCGGGTCAATCGGTGAGCCTCTTGCGGCCTAACTGATAGACGCACGGAGAAACGAATACATGCCTGCCCAAGCACGCCCACACCGCGCTGCCCCGAAACATGGCTCTGGTCAGCAACACGGTGCCCCTAAGCATCGTTCCCGCACGACCAAGCACGCGGCCCGTCCCGCGCAGCGTCCACGGCCGAGGCAAGAGCCGCGCGTCAGCGAACTCGACCTGATGCTCGAGGAGGCGCTGTCGCGCCCCGCGCCCGCGGACGCCTCGTTTGCCGAGCTCGGCGTTTCCGCCCCTCTCGTCGCAGCGCTGAAGCGCCGTGGCATCACCGCTCCCTTCGCCATCCAGGGCCGAGCGCTGCCCGATGCACTCGCCGGCCGCGACGTGCTCGGCCGCGCGCAGACCGGCTCCGGCAAGACCCTCGCCTTTGGCATTCCGATGCTGGCCCGGCTCGCCGGCCAGCGATCGCAGGTCCAACGGCCACGCGGCCTCGTCCTCGTCCCCACCCGCGAGCTCGCCATGCAGGTCGCCGACGCACTCCGCCCCCTCGGTGATGCCGTCGGGCTGCGGCTCATCGCGGTCTTCGGCGGTGCGCCGTACGGCGGGCAGATCAATGCTCTCGACCGTGGCGTCGACATCGTCGTCGCGACCCCGGGTCGGCTGATCGACCTGATCGACCGCCGGGCGTGCTCGCTGTCCGACGTCCGGGTCACGGTGCTCGACGAGGCCGACCACATGGCCGACCTCGGCTTCCTTCCCGCGATGATCCGGCTGCTTGACGACGTGCCTGCCAAGGGTCAGCGACTGCTGTTCTCCGCAACCCTCGACCGCGGGGTCGACAAGCTGGTGCGTGCCTATCTCAGCGATCCTTCGGTGCACGCGATTGCGGCTGCCGCGTCGCCGGTCGAGTCGATGGACCACCAGGTCTTCCTGCTCAACCACTCCGACAAAGTCGGCATCGCTGCCGAGATCGCAGCCCGACCGGGCCGCACACTCGTCTTCGTGCGCACCAAGCACGGGGCTGACCGCCTCGCCAAGCAGCTCACACAGCTCGGATCGCCGGCGGCTGCAATCCACGGCAACCTGTCGCAGAACCAGCGCCAGCGTGCGCTCGCCGGCTTCACGGCCGGGCACCCCCGGGTGCTCGTGGCGACGGACGTCGCCGCGCGCGGCATCCACGTCGACGATGTCGACCTCGTCGTGCACTTCGACCCGCCGAACGACTCCAAGGACTACCTGCACCGCTCCGGTCGCACCGCCCGCGCGGGAGCGACGGGCACTGTGCTGTCCTTCGTCGTTCCGGATCAGCGACGTGTCATCGAGCAGTTACACCGAGATGCCAATGTCACCTCAACGTCAGTGCCGGTTCGGCCTGGACACGAGGCCGTGCGAATGATCGCAGAGTCGGGCGACCCGGTTCCACCGCCGCCGGCCCCGCGCCGTGGCGACGGTCCGCGCCGCTCCGACGGTCCGCGCCGCTCCGACGGTCCGCGCCGCTCGAACTCGGGCGGGCCTAGAGGCCGAGGTCGACGACCGGGCGCTCCAAGGGGTTGATGTTCAGCTCTCGAAGTGCGCGCAACAGCTTCTTGCTGGTGCGGCCTTCGAGGTAGCCGTCGATCGTGCGGTGGAAGTTCGAGAGGTGACCCTCGATCTGCGCCGAGATCCGCATGAACTCGAACGACCGCGAATGCAGCCCGAGCTGCTGCTTGGGCAGATTCGAGAAGTCCTGGGTCGGGATCGGCGGCACGCGTGGATCGTCGTGCGCCCACGGCTCGGGCACCGGCAGCTTCGGCGGCTGCTTGCCCTCGGGAAACCGGGTCAGGGACCAGATCTCCATCAGCGTCTCCTCCGGCCCGAGCGGCCGGAAGCGGTACTGCGACGCGCTCGAGTACATCGGCAGGATGAAGTTGTGGGGGAAGCAGTAGACCATCGGCTCAGTGCGGCCGTCGGCCTCAACCTGGTTGAGGTCGGGAATCAGGTGCAACTTGGCGCGGTGCCACTTCACGACCGCATCGTTGAACTCGCGCTCCCAAGCGACTCGCGCCTGAACCGGGTCGTTCGGAAGCTTCACTTTCGGCATCAGCCGCTCCGCGACTTTCACGTCATTTGCATGCACCATGCCGGCCATGCCTTCGCTCATCACGCGCAGGTACTCGAGCTCTGAGTCGAGGAACGTCTTCGCGTCGAACGGCTTGGTCTTCGACGGGTAGCGGCCGGGCAAGCGGAGCTGCGGATGCGTCTCGAGCACGTGGTACTGCTCCATGAACGCTTCCTGCGCGAGCTTCCAGTTCACCGGCAGCCGGAACGAGTACCACCACTCCGGGTGCATGTTCTCGAGCTGCCACGCATCCATGTACGTCGCGAACGGCTCGATGCTCTCGCGAAGCGGCGGCGCCTTGGGGTCGAGGTTGATCCACGCGCACCCGCCGTAGGTGTCGCACTGAACCGGCTGCAGGTCGATCTCGTCGGCCGCCATGTTGTGCGGGGAGAAGGTGCTGGAGCGTGACACGAACGTGTTCGCGCCATCGGCGCCGTAGCACCAGCCGTGAAACGGACACGTGAACCCGCTCGTACAGGTGCCCGGGGCGTCGACGAGCCGAACGCCGCGGTGACGGCAGACGTTGTGGAACGCCCGGACCCCCATGTCGTCGCCGCGTACGACGATCACGGACTGATCGAGGATCTCGTACGAGACGTAGTCCCGCGGGTTGGGAATCTCCTCGAGCCGGCATGCCATCTGCCACACCCGCGGCCACAGCTGCTCGGCCTCCAGCGCAAAGAAGTCCGCGTCGTAATACCGCTCCTTGCGAATCCGGTCCGGCACGTCGATCGCGAACGGAACCGAGCCGGACTTGGGCGTTGGACTGGACTTCTTGGTCGCCATCATTCCCACCTATGCCACGTCTTCGCGATTGCCCTGCCGGCTGCCGACCTCCGCGATGACCTCCTGCGAACGCTCGACATCGAACTCGTTTCCGCTGGCTCGCAACTGCGCCAGCAGGTCCGTCAGCTGCCGCCGCTGATCTTCGGACAGCCCGATCCGTTCATACACGCTGGTGTTGAGCTCCTCGGTGGCATTCTCCGCGGTCTTGCGGCCTTTGGCGGTGATCACGGCGAGGGTGGTGCGCGCGTCGGACGGATGCGGCACTCGACGCACGAGCTTGTCGTTCTCGAGCCAGTCGATGATGTTCGTCACGGTGGCGGGCGGGATCCGCAGCGTCTTGCTGATCCAGCTCAGTGTCAGCGACGACTCCGGATCCGTAGCGAGCCAGGTCAGCACCTCGTAGCGTGCGAAGGTCAGGTTGTGCCGGCGCATCACCCGGTTCACCTCGTCGGC